>Ga0153915_10007579_pt1 | contig 10247 bp, 8 predicted proteins | sample Opewatmetagenome_2_FD_107003 | JGI IMG/M metagenome (GOLD analysis project Ga0153915, IMG submission 107003) | Freshwater wetland microbial communities from Ohio, USA - Open water 3 Core 3 Depth 3 metaG | ecosystem: Environmental > Aquatic > Freshwater > Wetlands | place: USA: Ohio, Lake Erie... | reverse complement strand
GCGCGGATGGATCGAAATTCCATACTTCGCGCTCATGTCCTGGAACATCCGCCCCAGCCAGTCATCGGCGACGGTGGCGATCAGGTCCGGCACGATGCCGAGCTTGGCGCAGCAGAACGCCGCTGTGACGGCATTGCCGCCGAACGAGACCGCGTAGGCTTTTGCGACACCTTTCTCGTCGCCGGTCGGCAGATGGTCGGTAATGAAGGTAACGTCGATATAGGTCTGTCCGATGAAGAGAGCCTGCATTCGTTTTCCGTCATGGCTGAGGGGTGGTCCCGGCCGGCAGTGTACTTTAGCACCGGTATGCCGGATCATTCGCTGAAATTATTCGCAACGCCTGCCCGATAACCGCTTGAGATAGCCATGTGGCCGGACTACGACCGTCCCCGGGCATCATCAGCGCGCCGCGCCGATCTAACGGCTTGCGGCTGGCCTGAGTTCCTGACAGGCGGGATATAGGGAGAGAACGATGACCGTCTATTCCGGTCCGGTGTTCGACATGGCGGTCAACCAGTTCGCCGTGATCGCCGATCATCTTGCGATTCCCATGGATGAGCGCGACCGCCTGCTGATGCCGAAACGGGCGCTGACCATCTCCTGTCCGGTCCACCGCGACGACGGCTCGATCACCGTGTTCGAAGGCTATCGCGTGCAGCATCACCTCACCCTCGGTCCCACCAAGGGCGGCACGCGGTTTGCCCCCAGCGTCGATATCGGCGAGGTGGCGGCGCTGGCGATCTGGATGAGCTGGAAATGCGCGCTGGTCGGCCTGCCCTATGGCGGCGCCAAGGGCGGCGTCCGGGTCGACCTCACGACGCTTTCCCGGCGCGAGCTGGAGTCGCTGTCGCGGCGCTACATGCAGGAGATGATTCCGTTCGTAGGACCCCATACCGACGTGATGGCGCCGGACATGGGCACCAATGAGCAGGTGATGGCCTGGTTCATGGACACCTATTCGATGTACCAGGGCCGCACCGTGACCGAGATCGTCACCGGCAAGCCGGTTTCGTCGGGCGGCACGTTGGGACGGCGGGAGGCGACCGGCCGGGGCGTTGCGCATCTCGCAAGAAGGGTGATGAAAGAACTCGCGATCGACCTCGATGACGCCACCGCGGTGGTTCAGGGGTTTGGCAATGTCGGTTCCTATGCCGCGCTCGGATTGCATCAGTTCGGCCTCAAGGTGATCGCGGTCTCCGATCATACCGGCGCGCTCTACGACAAGGCCGGCCTCGATATTCCCGCGCCGATGCGGTACGCCGGCCAGCACGGCAGCATCGCCGGATTTTCCAGCGAACTGCAATTCGATCCCGCGCAAATTCTCACGCTGCCCTGCGACGTGCTGGTGCCGGCGGCGATGGAGCGCGTGATCGACGGAGAGGTCGCGCAGCACCTGAAATGCCGGGTGCTGGCGGAAGGCGCCAACGGACCGACCACGCCGGACGCGGACCTCGTGCTGGAAAAACGCCAGGACGAGATTTTCCTGATCCCGGACATCCTCTGCAACTCCGGCGGCGTCGTGGTCAGCTATTTCGAATGGGTGCAGGACCTGCAGCAGCTGTTCTGGGAAGAGGAGGAGGTGATGCGGCGCGAATATCACATCCTCGATCGCGCCTTCGATCAGATGCTGACGCGAGCAAGGGTGGACAAGGTTCCGCACCGCACCGCCGCGATGGCGATCGGCGTGGAGAAGGTCCGCGCCGCCAAGAACACGCGGGGACTTTTTCCGTGATCACCGGCCTCGACCACATCGTCGTCCTGCTTGAAGATATCAAGGCCGGCGCCAAAGCTTACGAAACGCTGCTCGGACGCGCGCCGTCCTGGCGAAGCCAGGGCGACGGCTCCGAGACCGTGCTGTTCACCCTCGAAAACATGTCGCTCGAGCTGATGGCGCCGGCCGGCCATTCGGCCGCGGCCGAGCGCATCCGCAACGTGATCAAGATCTGGGGCGAGGGGCTCGCCAGCATCTGTTTCCGGATCACTGATATCGAAAAGACCTATCGCAGGCTCGACCGCGTGGCGATGAAGCCGGAACCGGTGGCCGAGGTCGAGAGCCGCGATCTGGACTCCGGCAAGGCCCTGCACTGGAAGCGCACCCGCGTGGCGACGGAACTCGCGCGCGGGGTGCGGATGTTTTTTCTCGAACTGGCCGGGGAGCGGCCGCGCTCGGCCGCGACATCGGCGGCGCCGATCCTGGCGCTCGACCACGTCGTGGTTTCGACCGAGGACCCGGAGCGGGCCGCCGCGCTCTACGGCGCGCGGCTGGGCCTCGACATGGCGCTCGACCGCTCGCACCAGGACTGGGGGCAGCTGATGTTCTTCCGCTGCGGCGATCTCATCGTCGAGATCGTTCGCCGGCCGGTCGCCGGCGCCGACCAGACCCATGACAAATTATGGGGCTTGAGCTGGCGCGTCGCCGACATCGAGGCGACGCGCGCGCGGCTACTCGCAGCCGGCATCGATGTCTCGGAGGTGCGCGCCGGCCGCAAGCCGGGCACGCGGGTCATGAGCGTGCGCAACGGCACCTGCGGCATCCACACCTTGCTCCTGGAGCGGACGCCAAGGGCGTAGTTGCAGTTTCGTCACGGCGAGGAGCATAGCGACGAAGCAAATGCAGACGCCGTCATTCCGGCAGACCGCGCAACCGCGCCTCAGCTCTTGCGGGTGTGGCCCCAGGTCTCGTTCCAGTCCGCGCCGGTGGAATCCACGACGCGGCCGTCGGCCTCGAAGAACTTGTTGGGGACCTGGAACATCGCGAGGATCAGCGCCCCCTCCGGACACCATGCGGCGTGGCGGCTGCCCGGCTCGCGCCAGATGAATTCGCCGGCCTTGCACGCGATGCCCTCCGCCGGGCCTTCCTTGTCGACGAGGCTGCCCTCGAGCACGTAGGTCTGTTCGATGTTGACGTGCTCGTGGTCGGGCAGCACCGCGCCGGGCGCAAACCGCATCAAGGCGGTCATCAGCCCGCTGGTGCGATCGAACAGCAGCGTCTTGGCCTCGCAGCCGGGAAAGCGGGTCTTCTGCCACTCCATGCCGTCGGGGCGAACGAGGTGGGAATGCGTGTCTGATGTTTGAGGGCCCTTCGGCGTCACGGCGTCCATGGCGAAGCTCCGTTGCAAATGCATCCCGAGCAACCTAGCAGCTTTGCTCGCGCCCGTCAGCCGACGGAGACTTTCGCAAGCGATTTGCTGCGCCGCATCACGTCATTGATCGACCGCGCACGGCACCTTCAAAAATCCGCGAAAGCGCGCGCGGCCGCCGCGCACCGGTTCGCCGTTCAGCGCGTATGCCGGAAACCGCGCCAGGAATCGCGAGATCGCGATCGCGCCTTCGAGCCGGGCCAGCGCCATCCCGGCGCACTGATGCGCGCCGGTGGCAAATGCCAGATGCCGGTTCGGCGTGCGGCCGATGTCGAAAGTTTCCGGGTCGGCGAATTGGTGGGGATCGCGGTTGGCGGCGCCGATGCACAGCGTCACCGACGTGCCCGCAGCCAGCGTGACGCCGCCGAGTTCGACTTGCTCCGTCGTCATGCGGTTGCCGAGCTGGTTCGAACTTTCGTAACGCAGGATTTCCTCGACCGCGGTCTTGATCAGCTCGGGACGTTCGATCAACCGTTTCTTCTGGGCGGGATGACGCGACAACGCCACCAGGCCGTTGCCGATCAGATTGGTGGTGGTCTCGTGTCCTGCGTTGAGCAGGAAGATGCAATTGTGCAGCAATTCCTTTTCCGTCAGGCGCTCGCCATTGTCCTCGCCCTGGATCAGCCGCGTCAGCACGTCGCGATCGGGATTGCCGGGTTTTGTCCGACGCCGCGCCACCAGGATTTCCAGGTACTCGAGAAAATCCTTCACCGCCTTGTTGCCGCGGGCAAAGGCCTCCGCTGAGATCACCGGCTCGAGCGCGCCCAGGATCGCCAGCGACCAGTCGCGCAGGGGCTCGCGCTCCTTGCGCGGCACATCGAGCAGGTTGCCGATCACTTCAATGGGGATCGCGGCGGCAAAATCATCGATCAGATCGACATTGCCCTTTGCGGCAAGGGCATCGAGCAGCCGGTCGACCAGCGCGATCAGGTCGGGCTCCATTTCCGCGATGGCGCGCGGCGACAGTGCCCCCATGATCAGCCGCCGCACGCGGGTGTGCGCGGGCGGATCGTTGAACACGAGGCTGGTGGTGTGATGCTCATAGAGCAGCGAGGCGCCGTATTTCGGCGCAAACTCCTTCTTCTTGTCGGAGCTGAAGATTCTGGTGTTCTTGTAGGCGCTGACCAGATCGTCATAGCGCGTCAGAAAGTAGGAACCGTTGGGCATGCGCTTGACCGGCTCATGCTCCCGCAGTGCACGATAGACCGGATAGGGGTCGGCATAGAATTCCGCCGTCAGTTTCTCGATGTCGAAACCGGCCGCCAGCTCTCGCGTGTTCGCATTCATGCTGCCATACTCTCTGGAGTGGACCGATATGCCGTTTTTGCTCTTTCGTAAAACCGGCCACCCTCTACAGTTCCGCACCGGAATACAGTCTCGCCCAACCGACTGGAAATGAAAATGCACGCCCGTACTGAAGCGGCTTCCGAAACCGCGCCCGAAACCAAGCCCGAAACCAAGCTCTCTTGGCCGGAAGAGATATTCGGGATTTTGCAGCGCTTCGACGTCCGTCAGGTACCTTACGTGCCGGATGCCGGGCATTCGCAGCTGATCGAACGCGTGCTGGGCGCGTCCTCGATGCGCGGCATCCCGCTGACGACGGAAGAGGAAGGCGTGGCGCTGCTGGCCGGCGCATGGGCCGGCGGCCAGCGCGGCGTGCTCCTGATGCAGTCGAGCGGCGTCGGCAATTGCGTGAACATGCTGTCGCTGACGCAAATCTTCCGCTTTCCGTTCCTGACGCTGGTGACGATGCGCGGCGAATGGGGCGAGTTCAATCCGTGGCAGGTGCCGATGGGCTCCAGCACACAGGCAGTGTTCGAATTGTGCGGCATCAAGGTGCTGCGCGCTTCTCACCCCGACGAGGTGCGCGAGGTCGTCGAGGCCGCGGCGGGGCAGGCTTACAACGCCTGCACGCCGACCGCCGTTCTGTTGTCGCAGCGCCTGATCGGGGCAAAGGTTTTTACCAAATGAGCAAAGCAAATCTTCTCGATCGCCGTGCCGTCGTCTCCAGCCTGCTTGCTGACCGCAAGCAAGCCATCGCCGTCGGCGGGCTGGGCGCCTCGACCTATGATATTGCGGCAGCCGGCGATCACGACCGCAACCTTTATCTGTGGGGCGCCATGGGCGGCGCGGTCATGATCGGGCTCGGCATTGCGCTGGCGCAGCCCAAGCTGCCGGTGGTCGTCATTACCGGCGACGGCGAGATGCTGATGGGCATGGGGAGCCTCGCCACCGTCGGCCTGCAAAAGCCCGCAAACCTTACCATCGTGGTGCTGGACAATGAGGTCTATGGCGAAACCGGCGGGCAGGCGAGCCATACGACGGCGGCGGCCGACCTCGTCGGCGTCGCCAGATCGTGCGGGATCGCGGATGTCCGCGCGATTTCGACCATGGCCGAGATCGAGGCCTACGCGCTGGAAATGCAGGACGTCGCCAGCGGGCCGCGCTTTGCCAGCATCAAGATCGACAGCGCCAACCTCGAGCGCGTGCTCTCCAGCCGCGACGGTACTTTTATTGTGAATCGCATCCGCGGGTCGCTCGGGTTCAGCCCGATCTAGTGTTCACGTGAACGTGTGCACCGCAGCAAATTCTTGACATTTTCTGAGGTGAGTGCTTACTCACAAGATGAGCACTTTGCGAATGACTGGCGACTTGCGACGGCAGCTGATCCTCAGCGCCGCCAAGCGTTGCTTTGCGCGGCACGGCTTCGCGGGCACAACCACAAAAAGTGTCGCGGCGGCTGCCTCAATTTCGGAGGGTTTGCTGTTCAAGCACTTCCCGACGAAATCGGCGCTGTATGCGGAGATCCTCGCGGAAGAATGCGAGGCCGATCCGGCGCTGACCCGATTGCTGGGTCTGGAGCCCTCGACGGAAACGCTGGTCGTGCTGATTCGCTGCATGGTCCGCCATTTCCAGGAGGTCGCGGCCTCGCCCGATCAGGAGGAATCCCAGCGGCTCCGCCTGATGATCACCAGCCATCTCGACGACGGAGAATTTGCGCGGCTGCTTTATGAGAAGATCGGAAATCTGATCGGGCCCGTGTTCACGGCGTCACTCGAGCGGGCGGTGGCGGCAGGGGACGCGACACGGATCGGGCGCGAGCCGCTGGACCTGTTCTGGTTTGCGCATCACACCGTGCTGATGGCGACGCTGACGCGGCTGCCGTCCGTGCCCTGTCTTTCCTACGGCAACGCCGCCGATCTCGAGCGGCAGCTTTGCGAATTCATTCTCCGCGGCATCGGATTGAACGAAACCGCTATTGCCGCCCATCTGGATCGCGAATTGTCTGATGATCCGGGGCAGAAGGTGGATGCAGAAGGTGCATGACATGAACATTGCAACGGAACCCAAAATCTCGGGCAAGCCGATCGTGGAACAGCCGCACAAGCGTCCGGTCAGGATGCTGCGCTGGTTCATCATCGTGGGCACGTTGCTTGCCGCGCTGGTTGGCGGCTTCGTCTGGTTCAACTACTTCCGCGGCCAGATGATCGCGCAGTTCTTCGCCAACAACAAACCGCCGCCGTCGAGCGTGAGCATTGCGGAGGCCAAGTCCGAGGTGATTCCGAATCTGTTGACCGCGGTCGGCGATCTCGCCGCCGTGCATCAGGTCAATGTCACCTCCGATGTCTCGGGACGCATCACCGACATCATGTTCACCGCCGGCTCCAGCGTGAAGGCGGGCAGTCCGCTGGTGCAATTGTTCGACGCCCCCGATCAGGCTGACCTCGCGAGCTTCAAGGCGCAGGCCACGGTGGCGCAGCTGTCGCTGGATCGCGCCAAGCAGCTTGCCGCGCGTCAGTTCGGCCCGCAGGCGACCGTCGATCAGGCGCAGGCGGCCTATGACCAGGCCAATGCCGGAATCGCCAAGACCGAAGCGATCATTTCGCAGAAGCTTGTGCGCGCGCCGTTCGACGGCGAACTCGGCGTCCGCCATGTCGAGGTCGGCCAGTTCCTCACGGCCGGCACGCAGATCGTGACGTTGACCGATCTGTCGCAGCTCTATGCCAATTTCACGGTGACGGAAAAGGACAGCGCGGCGCTCAAGGTCGGACAGACCGTGCGCGTCGCGGTCGACGCCTATCCCGGCCGTACCTTCGAGGGCAAGATCAACGCGATCGAACCCCAGATCGCGACCGAGACGCGCAATATCCGCGTGCAGGCCACGCTCGACAATCCCGATCACATCCTCAAGCCCGGCATGTTCGCGACCACGACCGTGGTGCTGCCCGACAAGCCGCCGGTAATTACCGTTCCCGAGACCGCCGTCGACTATACGCTGTACGGCGACTCCGTGTTCCTGATCACCGAGAAGAAAGAGGATGACGGCAAGACCAGCCTGACCGCCGTTCGCACCTTCGTGCGCACCGGCAACCGGGTCGACGGGCGCGCCGAAATCCTCAGCGGGTTGAAGCCCGGTGATCGCGTGGTTGCCGTCGGCCAGCTCAAGCTGCAATCGGGCGCGGCTGTCGCCATCTCCGCCGACGGACCGCCGCCGATTCCGGCAAATCCGCCGCGTTACTAAAGCATGATCCGGAAAAGCCGGAACCGGTTTTTCCGAAAAGATTCATGGTCAAACAAAGAGTTGAGATCATGATCCGATTCAATCGGATCATGATCTAACGGAGCGCATCGCGATGGTCTGGACCGATATTTTCATCAAGCGACCCGTGCTGTCGGTGGTCGTCAGCCTTCTGATTCTTTTGATCGGCTTTCGGGCCGCGACCAGCCTGCCGATCCGGCAATATCCGAAACTGTCGAATACGGTGGTCAACGTCACCACCGTCTATCCCGGTGCGTCGGCCCAACTGATTCAGGGATTCATCACCACGCCGATCGAGCAGGCCGTCGCGTCCGCCGAAGGCGTCGACTACATGACGTCGTCTTCGGTGCAAGGCACCAGCACCATCCAGGTCTACATCAAGCTGAATTTCGATCCGAACCAGGCGCTGACCGAAGTCCTCGCAAAGGTGAATTCGGTCAAATACCTCATTCCGAAGGAATCGAACGACCCGATCGTGACCAAGACGACCGGCCAGACCACCGCGGTGATGTATCTGGGCTTCTCCAGCGAAGTGCTTTCGGGCTCGGCGATCTCCGACTACCTGACGCGGGTGGTGCAGCCGGTGCTGTCGACCGTCGACGGCGTCGCGTCAGCGGATATTCTCGGCGGCCAGACCTTTGCGATGCGGCTGTGGCTCGATCCGGTCCGCATGGCCGGCCGCAACGTCTCGCCATCAGATGTTTCCGCCGCGATCGCCGCCAACAACTTCCAGGCCGCCGCGGGCCAGGCCAAGGGCTATTTCATCGTCTCCAACGTCTCGACCAATACCGATCTGAAGAACCTCGACCAGTTCAAGCGCATGATCATCAAATCCAAGGAGGGCGGATTTGTGCGCATGGAGGATGTCGCCACCGTCGAACTCGCGGCGCAGAGCACCGACGCCAGCGTCGCCTTCAACGGCGAGCACGCGATCTTCATCGGAGTGCAGGCGACGCCGCAAGGCAACCCGCTGACGCTGGTAAAGGGGGTCCGCGCGCTGTTTCCGGAACTTGAGCGCAACCTGCCGCCGTCGATGAAGATGAAGGTGGCGTACGATTCCACCAAGTTCATTCAATCCTCGATCGACGAGGTCGAGAAGACGCTCGGCGAGGCGGTCATCATCGTGATCGTGGTGATCTTCCTGTTCCTCGCCTCGTTCCGCTCGGTGGTGATCCCGGTGGTGACCATTCCGCTGTCGCTGATCGGCGTCTGCAGCCTGATGCTGATGGCGGGATTCAGCTTCAACCTGCTGACGCTGCTGGCGATGGTGCTGGCGATCGGTCTCGTGGTCGACGACGCCATCGTGGTGGTGGAAAACATTCACCGCCATCTGGAGGAGGGCAAGCCGCCGGTACAGGCCGCGATGCAGGGCGCGCGCGAGATCGTCGGTCCCGTGATTTCCATGACCATCACGCTTGCCGCGGTGTACGCGCCGATCGGCTTCCTCGGCGGCCTCACCGGTTCGCTGTTCCGCGAATTCGCATTCACGCTGGCCGGCGCGGTGATCGTTTCCGGCGTGATCGCGCTGACGCTGTCGCCGATGATGTGCTCGATCTTCCTCAAGAGCGCCGAGGAAGGAAGGTTTGCAAAGCTCGTGAACCGGGTGTTCGGATCGATTACGCGCTGGTATGGCAGGCAGCTCGATCGTTCGCTCGACTACCGCCCGATCACCGCGCTGTTCGCGCTGACCATCCTCGGGATGGTCGGTTTCCTTTATCTGCACACGTCGAAGGAACTCGCGCCCGAAGAAGACCAGGGCATCGTATTCGCCGTGACCAAGGCGCCGAAATACGCCAACATCGATTATTCCGACTATTACGGCGAGAAGCTCGACAAGATCTTTGCCGGCTTCCCCGAGACCGACCTGCGCTTCGTGCTGAACGGCATCAACGGCCCGCAAGGCGGCATCGCCGGCATGCTGCTGAAGCCGTGGGACGAGCGCAAGCGCTCGTCGATCGCGCTCAAGCCGCTGGTGCAGGCGCAGCTGAGCAAGATCGAGGGCGTCAACGCCTTCGCGTTCAACCTGCCGCCCTTGCCCGGCGGACCCGGCGGTCTGCCGGTCCAGATGGTGATCAACTCCACCGCCGGCTTCCAGGCGGTCTATGAGCAGATGCTCAAGCTGAAGGACGCCGCGCGCAAGAGCGGGCTGTTCATCGTCTCCGACAGCGATCTCGACTTCAACCAGCCGGTGGTGCGGGTCAAGATCGACCGCTCGAAGGCGAGCGATCTCGGCATCACCATGGCGAACATCGGCAGTACGCTGGCAACGCTGCTCGGCGGAAACTACGTCAACCGGTTCAACCTCGAGGGCCGCTCGTACCAGGTGATTCCGCAGGTGCCGCGCGGCAAGCGGCTGTCGCCCGAGGCGCTCGGTGGTTACTATGTCCCGACCAATACCGGCCAGCAGGTGCCGCTTTCGACGGTGGTGTCGATCGAGACGTCGACCGATCCGAACGCGCTGACCCACTACAACCAGCTGAACTCCGCGACCTTCCAAGCGGTGCCGATGCCCGGCGTGACGGTAGGCCAGGCGGTGGACTTCCTCGAAGGCGAGGCCAAGAAACTGC
>Ga0153915_10007578_pt1 | contig 10248 bp, 23 predicted proteins | sample Opewatmetagenome_2_FD_107003 | JGI IMG/M metagenome (GOLD analysis project Ga0153915, IMG submission 107003) | Freshwater wetland microbial communities from Ohio, USA - Open water 3 Core 3 Depth 3 metaG | ecosystem: Environmental > Aquatic > Freshwater > Wetlands | place: USA: Ohio, Lake Erie... | reverse complement strand
GAGAGGGCAGATTACGTAATCCCTCTCGACAACGTCAACCATACCGGGTATTTTACCCGGGATTTCCACGCATACTAAGACCGAAGTAGTTGCGGCGGAAGCTGTAATATGGTATAATTTATGCCCGGTGCATGCCGGGCAGGGAGAGTGTATGAGTACTGAGGAATTAGGTTCAAAGAGATACGATCTCGCGGAGGACCAAAGGCTTAGCCGCCTCGAACGCGCGCCCATATCAATAGCCGATTCGGGTTCTGCTCCGTGGCAGTTACAACGGCTGATGGATCCCGACGAATTGCACGCGGTTACAGCGTTGCTTAACGCACAGACCCGTGCGGGATTGCGCAACCGCGCGCTGGAACACACGCTAATAAGTGAACTCAAGGCACGGGGAGTGCTCGGGGAGGGAGTATGAATACGGCAGAATACGTATGTGAACACTCTGAAACCTGCAAACAGCGCGATTGTTATTACCATACCCCACATGCCCGCAGTCTATCCGGATATGTGATACATAACTATTCCGAGGTCGTATGCCCGATTACGTGCATACCAGTTCGACTGTTGGATACCGAGCACGCACCCCCGGCTATTAGCCCGGGGAGCGATATCTGCGATGAGTGCCCCTGCAATGTCACCTGCGAGGGCCCGAGCACGTGTTCGTTTTATGGAGATATTCAGGCGAGGTTGTACGCGGCGCGGTCTGTGCACGAGGGAGTCCACGCGCTATGTGACCGTGTTCTCGAACTGGAGTCGGTAGTGAAACAGCTGGTCCTACAAATCAAATCTCTTAAATCCTAAGGAGCGTACTATGCGCATCAACGTCGTGGATATGTTTTGTGGTGCTGGGGGAACATCTACCGGGTTGTACGCGGCGGCGCAGCAACTCGGGCTGGATGTCGATTTGCTGGCAATTAACCACTGGCCCATAGCTATAGCCACTCACAGCGCCAATCACACCCATGCCCGCCACGTGTGTGAAACCCTGGACTCCGTGAACCCGAGAACCATGGTGCCCACCGGGCATTTGAATTTTCTGGTGGCCTCTCCGGAATGTACGCACTTCAGCAATGCTCGCGGCGCACGCCCCCGGAGCGACCAGTCCCGAGCATCTGCTTGGCATGTGCTGAGATGGATAGAGGTATTAAAAGTAGATAGCGTGTTGCTGGAGAACGTAAAGGAATTCCGCAACTGGGGTCCCCTTGATGCCGATGGTCAGCCTATTAAGTCGCGCAAGGGTGAGACCTTTAAGGCGTTCATATCCGCCTTCCGCGCATTGAATTACACCGTCGACTGGAGGGTACTGAACGCAGCTGACTACGGGGACCCCACTACCAGGGAGCGCCTGTTTATTATCGCGCACAGGGGTAACCGCCGGGTGTGTTGGCCGGAGCCTACCCATGGTACGAACTCAGCCAGTACCCGGCCTTGGCGCGCGGCGCGGGAAATAATCGACTGGTCGTTGCCCGGCAAAAGTATTTTCGCACGAAAAAAGCCGCTGGCTCCCAAGACCATGAAGCGCATCCTGGCGGGGCTGGAGAAGTTTGGAGGAAAGGACTTGGAACCCTTCCTGGTGGTGCTGCGCAATCACGGGGAAGGGCGGAGCCTTGATGCCCCGTTACCGACCATAACCGCAGGTGGTAATCATGTCGGATTGTGCAAGCCCTTTGTGCTGGGCCAGCAGTCCGGGGGTGCGCCGAGAAGTGTGGACAACCCACTGCCTACCGTAGCGGGTGCGGGCGCGATCTCCGTGATACAACCGTTCTTGGTCCCAAACTTTGGAGAGCGCGAGGGGCAGAAGCCTCGTTGCCATTCAGTAGAAAAACCGCTGCCTGCGGTTACCGGGCATGGCGCGGGAGCACTATGCGAGCCCGTTCTCGTACCCTACTATGGAAAGGGAAGGGCCTCGTCAGTTAAAAGTCCCATCCCCACCGTCACCGGGAATGATCGTTTCGGACTCGCCGAACCCTTCCTCGTTAAGTTCAACAATAATAGCAAGCCGTTATCCGTGCAAGCCCCGGTACCCACGGTGATGAGCCACGACAAGGTGGGGCTGTGCACGCCACAGGTTAACGGCATGCACCTGGATATCCGGTTTCGCATGCTACAACCTCACGAACTGGCGGCAGCACAGGGATTTCCTGCCAATTACAAGTTCACAGGAACCCGCAGCGAGCGTGTGAAACAAATAGGAAACGCGGTGCCCACGCACTTGGCCTGTGCGTTGTGCAAGACAATATTATCGGATGTGTAATAACGGAGGGCAGATGACTGACATAACTAAATGCGCCGGGCGCCGCTGCACACTGCGTAAAAACTGTGCCCGGTATAGAATTGAATCCACGGGAAAATATCAATCCTGGGCGGGGTTTGAGATGTACCGGCATGAGAACTCACGCGGTGAACAGGCATGTCCTCACTTCGTGAAGTACTGGGAGTCCTCGGTTAAAAGAAGTTTACGGAGATAAAAGCAAAATACCAAAAGAGGAGGGGGAGAGTTATGGGACTTTTGACAGAGAGTACAGTGAGGACTCCGGAAGAAGCGCTTTCTTATAGTCTGGAGTGTCAGCTAGCGACTGTGAATGAAATGATTATGAGGAAATCCCCGGCAAGGTGTGCCCTTGAGCGTCAGCTTCTTATAACAGCTTCGCTTTATGGGTTCTGCGTGAATTTTAACGCCTCAATGGACCTCAATCGTTGCCGAGAACTGCACGAGGGTTATAAGGGGAATGTGAGGGCTTACGCCGCGGCGGTGCGAAAATCCATACACCCAAGCCTTCCCCTGGCATATCTTGAGACAAAATAACAGGAGGATTTATGAACATAAGAATGGAACTGGACATTATTGGTCCGCAGACTCATGAGACTAAGAGGGATACAGTGAATGCCCTGATACGTCTCACAGAGTTGGTGAAGATGGGGGTATCTGGAAAAGTGGTTGTATCAGATGATACGGGAGGGGTGGTTATAAGAGCGGTTATAGGACCTAGCACGGGACTACGCAGCTTTCATGACCCGGATTCCAACGTGGATGGCTTTCTGCTGCCCCCGCTAAGGTCGTGAAGGAAGGCATAGCGCCGTGCTGTCTGAAAACAATCCCGCTCCGGCGGGAAGGGAATAGCTAATGAAAACCATAAAATTGACACAAGGAAAATTCGCAATAGTTGACGATAAAGACTATCCCGAACTTATTAAACACAAGTGGCATTATTGTGAAAAGGGAGGCGCAACCAGAAAACTTAAACGCGCTGGGGATAAAAGACCATTTGAATTAATGCACAGATTCATAATGGGCTTATCTTCGTCCAATTTCGTTGTTGACCATATCAACGGCAATAACTTGGACAATAGAAGGGATAATTTGAGGATCTGCACACAAAAAGACAATTGCAAAAATAGGAAAAAGGGGAGGGGATTTTCTTGTGAATACTTAGGCGTATCATGGGAAAAACGCTCTTGTAAATGGCAAGTCCGTATTCGCCATGACGGCAAACAAAAATTTATAGGGATTTATGCGGATGTAAATAAAGCTGCCGCGGCCTATAATTCTGCTGCCATAAAATATCATGGCGAGTTTGCTCGCCTAAATCAAATCAAGGAGCCCAAGCCATGACCGACAAAGTGATTTGCGAGAAGGCGAAAAGTGGGATGTGCGACGGGAAAATATCCCGAATGGATTGTGAACACAGTACCTCACATCTGCCACTGCACACTCCTAGCGGCTATTTATGTTCTGCGCGTCGGCTCAAATGTGGGTCCAAAGGGCTTTGCAAATGCGTGCCCGTCGAGGGCGAGGAGAAACACAATGCCAAAAGAAAATAAAATTTGTGGCAACTGCGGAGATGGACATACCGGCTGCGCTGTTGAGCCGGGCAAGAAATACTGCGCTGAGTGGCAGCCGAAAGGAGGCCCCATGTCCGAAGAAAAAATAACATTGAAGGAAGCAACCGAAAAGTTGGTGGAGGCGGCGATACGCTATCGTTGTCGCGGACGGGGCAAAGACTCTGTCGAAGCTGAAAGGTGTTACCATAAATTTGCGGCAGCCATAAAATTAGTAGAGGCCGTGCTTAAACGCGAGGGCGAATACAAGGTGTTTGAGGGTGAGGTAATGGCGTCTTCCTGCGGCAGCATTGAGTCAGATGCTTACGCGGCTGTAGGAAATGTTGATTTAATCGACGAGCTGGAAAAATTTAAGGGTCAACACGTCCGTATCACAATCGAAAAACTAGGGGGACAAAAATGAGCGGGAATAGATGCGAGAAGTGCGTCCATGACGGTGTCCATGACGGTATGGACTGCGCAAGGCGTAGTTTCGGTTGCGCGGGTTTTATACCAAAGCGTTTTACATTAAAGCCACAGCCCAAAGCCAAGGGCTGGCGGGAGAGGTTTGATAAGAAGTTCCCTGATTATGGCGCAAAGTATAATGACAGACCGATTATGGCTATAGAAACTGCCGACTTGGTGGAGTTCATAGCCTCCGAACTCGCCCGCGTCCACAAACAGTATAGGCCGGTAGTTGATAACGCAAAACAGTTTGTGAGGGACGTGGAGTTCAAAATTGAAGACGGTGACGGTCTCTCTGCCGAATGTATGGATAAGCACTATGATGATTTCAAATCCGCGCTTGCGAAACTGGAGAAATCGAAATGAAGTGTCCTATTTGCGGAATTGAAAGCATAACCAAGGATGGTATATGCTTTATGTGCAAGGCAGTGATTCCTATACATATGCAAGTTCTAGTTTTGAAAGCAATAAAAGAGGCCGAGCATCGCGGCACGGAAAGGGAGCGGGTAAGGGCAGGGACTTTGTTGGAAAAAGGCTTCAAGTTGTCCACTTGGGCAGCTTGCTGCAAACTAAAAAGCAACACGCCGGGATGGCTACGAGATTTGCAAGCAAAGATAACCGAATTTCAGCGCGAATATGCCGAATACGAAAAGGAGGACGAATGACTACCTGGCCTGACGTAGCTTTAGTCTTAATATTCGTGATAGGAGGCGTAATAAGGGATGCAAGCTGTCGAACAAATATCAAAAGGAATGTTGGTTCCACATGTGCCGAAAAGGAGAATGTCTTATGACAAAAGAAGAAGCACTCAAGGCAGTTGACGCCGCGGCTTGGAATGCGGTTACAGTTGCTCGCAATGAGACCACACAACTAGGTGTGTTCGCGCGTGAGAGCAATAACTTGAAGATGTGGCTTAGCCTGGAGAGACTGGAGAAAGCGCTCGATGCGGTTTACGCCGCAGGTGTTGAATACCGCAAGATAAAGGACCAATCTACCGTCTCCGAATCCTACGAGCAACTCGTATTCGAGGGGATACTGGAGGAAGTGCAATGTCGTACTACGGGGAATGATAAGGTATACGGTCTCAAACTGGCTAATACAAGTGGAGTGTTTCGTACTGACAGCTCAGTAATGGCAACACGTGCCATCAACCTCATAGGTACTCCGATTACTATCTACTATGTGTACAACGAGAAGGAGTTTTGGATAAAAGGATTTGCGGCGGGCGCATGATTTGGTTGCTGTTATACGCGGGCGTGGGACTTGTTTTGAATAAAGCCATAGAAGATAATTACTACATGTCCGTCCCTCTGGTAGTAGTTCTGTGGCCCTTTTTGATCTTTGGTGCCCTGTGTTTATGGGTACGAAAAAGGTTAGACGGAATGGATTAAACGTTCAAGTTTAAACCCCCAATCCATAAATGAGATAACAACTTGAAGGAGGAAAACATGAGTACTAATGGTAGAGCCTGCTTGCATGTGCTATTCGGGTTAACATCTGAGGCATACCTCGGGGAGGCGGCACCAGAAGCTCTAGCGGTGACCGATGAATTCGTTATGGAACTCGGAAGCGGAGAAGACTATTTAGAAAGCGAAATTCAAAAGTACGCTAATTCGGGGTATAAGCACTTAGGGGTTGTAAAAATAGAGATTGATTTCGACAGGGTGCGGGAGGTGCTTACGCCTGCTACCCCAGTGATTCCTGGAGAAATCGTAGTTAACCCACCCAAAAAGGAGGAATAATAGTTATGGATACAGACATCATACACCCGACAGCGGATCCCCGGCTGATGCCCACTACGCCCACGCCCGGGTACTACTATGAAGTGCACGAGCAGGCCTGGAACAGGAACTGGGTATTCGTGGGTAGGTCTGCAGACCCGAGTAAACCCGTGCAATGCTGGGCAGTGGGGTTTGGCAACAGACCACTGCTCAAACGCGTATCGAAAATACTTGAATGGTGTGCGCGCCACAATATGGGGCCCGTAGCCAACAGCCTGCTGTGCCTCGCGGGTTACCCGGGAAGGCGCGTATTCAATACGGGTACAACCGTACAGTGGACCTCCCAGGCGGCCGGAAGGGCTACGACTAAGCGCGGAGTTATTGTTCGCGTTGTTCCCGCGGGAACGGCCCCGGATGTGAAGGGACTCCCGGGCATCAAACAATTCGACGGGATCCTGCCGAGAGCCCGTGAGAGCTACATTGTGGGCGTGCCCCCACGCACACCCCGTGGTACCCCCAAGCTGTACCATCCGCAGGTATCCGCGCTCCGACGTGCGGACAATGAGGAATGAGTATGCGTACTAAAACCAGCCGGCGTGCCCGGGAAGACCGGGCCAATTACCTTAAGAACCGTGAGCGCAAACTGCAACAGGCGGCTGCGCACCGGGTCAAACACCACGGGGAATTCAAATCCCCGTATACTCCCGGAGAGCGCCGAGTACTCGCATGCCGCAGAGCACCTGCGCGCGCATACGTATGAGCGCCGAATGCGACATGCGTTATTGCGGAAGGAACTCGGTCGGGGAGATCCGAAAACTTCCCATCGGGAGTGCGCGTATCCGGGTGTGTAGACACTGTTTTTCACACGAGATGGAGTACCGGGCGGATATGGCGTACCGTACCGGTGAACACACAAACCCCGCGTATCAGAATATACGCTGGGAGGATCTGCCGCTGGCGGATCCAAAATAGAATACAGGCTGTACGTGTGTCCTCAGCGAGGGCGGGGTGGTGCCTGCCCTCGCACAATTTAGGAGGTGCATATGCGTGATTACATTGTCGGACTATTAGTACCCCGCCAGCTGCGCATGCCGGTGTGGTTGGCGATATGTGTTATCGTGGGAAGTACTTTGATTCTCCCCCTGTTGTGCGCGGATTCCACCCTGTGGTGGCGGGCCGGAGGAGATACCCCGCTGGCTGTGGTGCTGCCTGCGCTGGCCCGAGACCCGGGGGTGGCGGAGGCGACGCGCTTCGTCTGGTGCCTAACCGCGTGGACCATAGCGCTAACGGGATGGCTGCTGGCGGGACCTGCGCTGGCGCTGGCGGGAGGGCTGGGGGTGGCCGCGTACCTTATCGGCGCGGTGGCATGCGCGGTATTGCGTATTCATCCACAGAATGAATTATGGACCCCGGTGCTCTTGGGGGCGCTCCCGGTGGGCTGGTTGGTAGGCAGGTATATCCACTCCCGTATTCCGGGAGCACAGATACCCCCGCAATCGCCCTGGGTTCGTCCGGGGTCAATCCCTGCGGTGCTCTCGGTATCTAGTACGCAGACGCGCGTGGAAGAGTTTGTTCGCCAACTACCCGAGGACCTGGTACCCGCATTCAATCATGCCACCAGTATCTACAACTCGGCGGTGGAGGAAGCCCGGAGGAATAAACTTTTCATTTCCAATCCGGAGATCGCGCGGGAGTTCCCGTTCGGGCAGGCACAAGCGGTCCTTAACGCGGAGGGACTGGGGGATACCCTGGAAGCCCGTACGTATATGACTATTCTACGGAGAGGGAGGGCAGGAGTATGAGTTCAAGGGACATAAATGACTTAACATATGAATTACAATCCGCGTACGTAGAACTCCGGCAGAGGTATACTCAGGAGTACCCGAACCGTGATCTGCTGCTATTGTGTACGTTTAGACCTCTGCGAGAGCAGGCCGCACTATACCGGGTAGGCCGGAGCCGGAAAGGGCGTGTTATTACTAATTGCGACGGCGTGTGCATGCGATCCAAACATAATTATTATCCTGCGCGCGCCTTCGATGTCGGGGTGTTGGATAATGGCAAATACCGGACAGACGCCGCGGCGTATACCCCATTGGGTAAAATCGCTAAGGATCTGGATATTGTGTGGGGAGGCAACCGGAAGAAGTTAAAAGATTTCGGGCATTTTGAAACCAAACAACCATAGGAGGCGCTATGAGCATAACGCAAGACAGCGGAGACCTCGGGGATAAGCCACAGGAAGTGCAGGGCAAGGCCGCACGCATTGAGGCCGTGGCCACGCGTATGAAGGCCTTGGACCGAAAGATGAAACGCCTGGTGGAACAGCGGCAGGCGCTGGATGCGGAGATGGCGCAGTTGTTTAGCGAACTGGACTGGTCCGAATACGTTAATGTCGCGACCGGGGTCTCGGTGTTGCGCACATCGGCAATCCGCAGGGTGTACGATTTGCCGCGATGCGCAGTGGTGCTCGGGGATCAAGTGCATAAAATAATAGCCGAAGTAGATGACCGCGCGTTCGACCGTCTGGCCGTGGATAATCACCGGCTGCAGTTGTGTGTTCGCATGGAGCGCGGTCCCGGGGATATCATTGTTAATTCACGGAGATTCTAAGGAGGCCATATGAGTCCGGAGATCGCAAACCTGTTAATGCTGGTGCTCGTGGCTGTGGGGCTCTGCTTATACATCCAGATCGTAGTCGCGGCGTGGATCACTCTGGAGCGCGCATGGCCGTGGCCGACTCGTATTGTCAGCAACTGGCTGTTAATGCTACTGGCATACAGCGGTATGCGGCTGGCCGCGGGCATAATGCGCACTCCAGGTAAAAACAATACCCCGGGAGGCTGATATGGAGATAACCAATATCATGTACCGGCCGAGCCGATTCGACCGCTACGTCGGGGACCCGAGAATAAAGGACAAGCTGTTGCTGCAGATTGAGGCTCACCGCAGGGGACAGCCCCTACCGCACATGGTATTCCTGGGTCCAGCGGGTACGGGGAAGAGCACACTGGCGCGCATGGTGGCCTCCGCGAGTTCGCGCGCCCTGTACCATTTCGTGGGTGCGGACCTAAAGACCACGGCGCAATTGCAGCAACTGCTGATAATGCCCGTCTGTGGGGCCATTCTGTTTATCGATGAGATTCATTCCGTGCGCAGAGAATTGTTGGAGGCGCTGTATATCCTTATGGAGGACGGACGTATTGCCGGTAATACCAGCGGACAACTCTATACGCTGCCGGGGCCATTAACGGTAATCGGGGCCACTACCGAGCTCGGGGAGTTGCCGAAGCCGCTAGTTGATAGATTCCGTATGCACTTCCACCTGGAGCCCTACAACATTGAACTGCTTGTGCAAATGGGGCACCAGTTGGTGGACCAGCAGTTCGCGGAGTACGCGCAGTGGTTTACTCCGAAGGTAGTGCGCGCGGCGGCTGCAGCCAGTCGCGGGATCCCGCGCACTATGTCCCAGGTGCTCTACCAGTTGAAAGACGTATTCTGCGTGTATAAACCGGAGGTGGCACTGTTGTCCTCGGATAGCGTGATCACCGACCTGATGGCCTATCTTGGTTATTTTACCGGGGGATTAGATTCCTTGGATATCAAGATCCTGGCCGCATTGTACACCGCACAGCAGCCCCTGGGAGTGGAAGCGTTAGCGGCTATCACCGGGGAGAATATAGATACCGTGGCGGGCGCACGTGAACCCCATCTGTTGCGCTTACGGCTCATCGAGCGCACCCCGCAGGGCCGGCGGCTTACCCCCCGAGGACTCTGGGTACTGGCATATGAGGGCGCTCCCAGAACCCCTCCGGTGTTCATGGAACAACACACTCCGGGTACGATACCGCCTTGGTATGCAGGGGTGCGCAGGGATCTCGGCTCGCTGCCGCAAAAAGACCTGATTGCCGCTGTAGGCGCCGCGGAGTTATTGCTTACAACGTCAGAAGTTGAACTCTAAGGAGGAAGACTATGGATACTGTAACTAGCAATCCCCAGCCCCCGGAAGAGCCTAGGGGTAGAACGCTGCACAACATGGGCTCCCACCCGGGGCGTAGACTTAGATACCACTGGCGGTTGTCTAAAAATTACTTGTACCACTACCGCAAAAAATGCTATGCTGTGCTATTGATAGTGCTGGCATTCATTGCCGGGGTGATATTCGGGCCGAGGTCCGTGGTGTTCGAACCCGTGCTTCCCAGTACCCGGGTTGAAATCCAGGATGTGTACCAGTTCGACGAGAACT
>Ga0153915_10007577_pt1 | contig 10248 bp, 4 predicted proteins | sample Opewatmetagenome_2_FD_107003 | JGI IMG/M metagenome (GOLD analysis project Ga0153915, IMG submission 107003) | Freshwater wetland microbial communities from Ohio, USA - Open water 3 Core 3 Depth 3 metaG | ecosystem: Environmental > Aquatic > Freshwater > Wetlands | place: USA: Ohio, Lake Erie... | reverse complement strand
CCCCCCGAAGTCTCTTCGAGTTCTTCGTCCTTCAATTGCGTCTCATAAGCGTTGCGTTCTTTCTTGCTCTCGCGAACCGGCAACAGCTCTGCGTGGCTCGGTGGGAACGCGAAATGGTAAACAAAATCCAGCCGCTCTTTGGTCAACCGGTTCCCTACCACATCTTTGGTGTGCTCCTTGCAAAATTCGCAGAAGTCAGCCGCAGCAATGATTACCCGCTTGACCTGCCCGGTTTCAACCGCACGGGCTTTGAGCCACCCGTGGTTGATCCAGGCCTCGACTTGGATTGGGGAAACGTGGAGCGCGACGGCCAGGGTGTTCTTGGTAAAGCCATCCCTGCCCATGGCGGCACTTCCGCCTAGCCGATAAAGCATGTGCCAGACCGAACTTTCGGAACGCCGCAAGATTTTGGCGATCTCGTTGACTGGATAGAGGTCAACCAGCTTGAGCAAACGCTGGTGTTCAGATTCCGTCCAACCCCGTTGTGGTCGCTTCGAACGAATCCCCATGCGCCGCACAAACTTCCAGCAGGCCCATCTTGGATGCCCCGACTCTTCTACCAGGCTGGTTACCAGGGCACTTAATTCTTGGCCGCTGGCTTTCTTGTTTACCCGAACGAGATCTCTGGCCGCTTTCGACCAGCGAAATACTCGGCGGGGACTCCTGCCCTTTACCTCACCCATGCTCCTCGCAAATCGACGGTCCTGGCCCGTCGACCCGGAGGAGTCACTGGCTGAGTAAGGCTGCGACCGTGTCACCGTACCTTCATCGCACGAGCTGTTCGATTCTTGGAGATTCACCTGCATCGTTGGTTCAAGTATTTCTACACCAACGTGAGCGTCAGATGTGTGGCGCTATCAGAGTACATAATACTGACAACAATGCACCTGCCGACAATCCGTGATTCCACAGGACTCATGGATTGCTGTTTTGGGCGCTATTGGTCGGCAACTACTTTGAAGGTGAAACGATGGGTGATGTCGGATGAATGCAGATAAACCGTGTAATAGGTATCAGGCTTTAACAGATCAGAAGGGAGCATAATCTCAACAATTGAGTCCGCGTCTGTCCGCCTTGCCTGGAGAAAGTTCTGGGTCAGTAGCGTCTGATCACCTGTGAACGTCTTCAGTTCAGCGCTATAACTGCGGGCGTCCGTTGTCCCGTAAACTGGAAGTTCAAGGCTGACTGCCGGAGAGTGGAACCGCAATGAGATCTGGGGGATGCCCGCCGCCTCAACCCCGCGGACCCTCTGGTCATCGCGCGTCAGCCTATAAGAAATGATCGCGCTAGCCGTTGTGGGCATCAGCGGCGGTTGATTGGAGCGAGCCTGCTGCAGCTTTTGCTCAAGCAATTTGATCTTGTGCCCGTAGAATGCATTCGCCACTCCCCAGCCGATAAGAGCCATCGTCAAGCCTGCGAGTGCGTACGAACGAATCGCCTTCCTGGAGTTCCAGAAAATGCGCCAGGCGGCCCGGGGTCGAGTGAATTGTAGCTTTGGATGGTAATTCAGGCTCAGCATTGCCCGCGGCGGAGCGTCGGCCAGGTTGGCAATCGGCGTGACTGCGAATTTAAGCTTGCCGTTGCCGAGCATCGCCGTGCCGCTTGAGAATTCGAAAGAGTTGTCCGAGTAAGGAATAATGTGGGTGGCTAGAACAAGGGCGCCACGGTCGTCCTCTGCGCGTATTTCGATGAGACTGGCGCCAGCTTGAACTTCCATCTGCAATTTGCTTTTCTGTGTTAGATCGAGTTGGCTATGCTCCACGCCGTCGATCACAACGCTCAAAAGGCGCGGATCTAAGTTGCGTCGGCGCGCGTCTGTCTCTGCCAGCCGACGCTGAATCTCATCCAAGTCCTCCTGCGACAGCCCAGGAGTAGGCCGCGATTGGGTACCATTATCGCCACTTTTTTCTTTTTTCTCAGGCATAACAAACCTCGGCAAATCCAGCTTTGTGTCGGGCGGATCGAAAGCCAGATCTTCCAGCAAGCGCGTGTAGCATGCGGGTTCGATTAGTAAGTGGCAGCATCTCATCTCCAGTTCGTTCCGATCAGTGTCCGCAACCCTGAAATCGGTTCTCAGCTTGGTTTTGCCGCCATGGTTGGCTACGTACTGAGAACAGCTCCCTTGTGTGCTCCACGGAGTGAAGGTCCTCAGGCAATCATCAACAAGCCCAGTCCATCGCTCCTGATCGTCAAGAGCCTCAAACCTGAGCTCCCCATGTTCCACTCTCGTTGTTTTCACGAAGCCAGCAAACCGTTGGCTCATTTTGTCCATCAGAGCAGCCTTGGCGCGCCGATATTCATCCGCGCCCAGATACCGGGACGTGAGCATCTCGTATACACGCTGCGCGTCGGGAGTGCTGTAGTTATGGAGCAATCGGGTCATCCCGACGTTGACATAAAAAGAGGACAGAGCGCTCGTGACTTGCACCAAGTACTTCACGTAACGGATTGCCATGCTACCTAATGACAGGTTGCCGGCTCGCTCCTGGGCCCTTTCGTCCTCGTCGGATTCGAACATAATCAGCCACTGCAGCATGTCCACATCGCTGCGGGCGATGCGCCGGACAGGACGCTCCGCATGCTTGTCGCGCCAATACAGCCTCTTTATTTCGCGCCGACTCCGCACCCTGAGCTTTTCTAGAGCGCGCACAACGATGTCAATTGCAGTCGAACGATCGGGAAAGAGGAAATGAGCGAGTTGAAAGCTTTCTTGAAGCAATTGAGCCGGCGCTTCCGTTCTTGTTGCGTCCCAGTTGCCGACCGGAGCAGGCGAGGCCTTCGAATGGGGAGACCCTGTGATTCTTTCTGTCGAGTCACTGCGCATTGCAGAATTCCACTCTTGATCCGGAAAGAGCGAGTGAGAGTGTACCGCAACCATGGCTTTCAGAAGCGTGGCACTGTCAGACTAATCACGACACTAAATAAGAGCGCCCGGCGTTCTTTCCTGACTCAACGGCGTTCAGTGAACGCTTTGCCAGCCTGGGTCTGCCCGATCTGGGTTGGTTGCAGCACCTTGATTTGACTCGCCCGAAAAATCAATCCAAAAGTCGCTGGCGTGCAGCCTGAGCAGCTTTGGCATCGGGAGCCTGTTTTCAGCGTCGGCCAAGAGCCTCTCAGGCCCGACAAAGAAAAACAACGATCTTGCTTTCCGCTGTTGCTGCGAGAATTCCTTCTTGATCAACACCGGAGCTATCGAGTCCATGGCAGCCGTGGTGAGCTCCGACAGCAGGTTGGGCTCGGCTCGCAACTTTAGGATTGCCTGGGAAAACCGCCGCACCTTCGCAGGGTCGTTGCCATCGCGAAGGTCCCTCGCAAGTCCCCTGCCCCTCTCGGTAAATGTGGACATCGCTCTGGGAATCGGAAATGTCCTCTGCAGGGCGTAGTCAATCAGGGACTCATCGTGGAGCTGCGGAATGGTAGTGGCAATCGAATTCACAAGCTCGATGAGTGCAGCGATGTCAGGGCTACGCCCCGCGTAATACCGAACGAGCCTGAGACTCGGGTCACTGCTGATCGAGCTCCCATAGGCCAATCCGTCTTCCTCGATTTTCATGTAGAGGGTATGTGGGCCTGAACCCGAGACAAGATTGCCGGAAAGCACTTGCAACAACGACTCGCGGTCAAGCTGCGAATACCCTGGGAAGTCGGCGAAAAAGAGTACGTTGGCGGTCGTGCTGCGCGGATCCTCCAATCCCACGTACCAGGGAAACTCAGTTCCGTCCAACTTATAGCGCCCCCTCGCATGGGCCATGAGAGGGGCGCTTTCCGATGCCCTGTCTGAAGTCACTTGCTCGGGGTAGGCGATATCAGGAATCGATTCCAGAAATGTGGCCAAGGCCGGCTGTATTTCCTCAAGGTTCGCGCGGTCAAGCGTAAGATCAATGTTGAGTGCCCGGCGGTTAAGCACGATTCTCTGGAGTTCTCTAAGCTCAGCAATGGTCTTCGCAGGTCCCGTCTTCAGGTCTTCTTGGACTTCAAGCGTCAGTCGTCTTAACCCGGCCAACAGTTCATTCTGGGGAAACGCAGGGATGTTTCTTTCCCAGTATTCGAGCAGCTCGCCTTCCAGACCCTTGGCATTCGATCTTCTCAGTTCTTGCGACAGTTCCTTGCCTGGCAATCCGGATGAAGCGGACAGAGTCTTGTCTGCGAAAATGCCCAGGCTTGCGATTTCCTCCGGACGTACTTGCTTATGCAGCAGCCATTTCAATCTGCCGTCCCAATGAGCCCGGGTGAAAAACGACGAGAGAGCGAGATAGAGGGGATCCTCCTGGTACCGGAAGGCATAGGCTGGGTTCATGAACCAATAGTCATTTTCCCCATTCATGAAGAGATCGTCCTCCGCCCGTCGCTTGTCCACAACGTCACGCAATCGCTCTACGTTTGCAAGATCCAGGTAGTTGAGAGTGGTCATGCGCTGGATCAACGTCAAAGCTTGGCGAAACTCTGCAGGAGTGATTGCCGAGGCCTGAATCCTCAAGTCCGCTCGGTGTGACACTGGACTGAAGTCATAACGAACCGAAAAATCATTGATTTCGGTTTGCGTTTGGGCTTGCAGATCGGCGTAGGGGATGATCTTGTCTGCGGTCTTCAATCCAAGAGAATCCAGGCATTTGGGCAGAATTGGAAGGTACTTGTAGTACTTCTGCGGAATTTTGCGGAGATCAAATGACAGGCCGAGGTCAATGGTAGGCGCACGATCGAAGAACGTGGCGGTCACCGGCACGTCTCGGAGACGAAATTGGCTGTATCGAATGTCATCGTCGGGAGTAAGCGGAGGGTCATCAGTGAACCTTGGCCGGTGAACCCGCGCAGCAATCTTGTCAATTTCCTTGGTCTTGACAGCCTCTTCCTGCTCGAATCGGGCGAGGGCTTGCTGCTCATCGTCCTTGTGAAACCGATCCATCAGTTGTTTCACTTTCGCTGCAACGCGCTTCTGCCGGGCGCTGTCCATTTCCTCCAGAAGTTGCGATGACGGCACCGAGGCAGTAGCGTATGGGACTTCCGACAGGTGAAAGTCGCGAATCAGACCAACCCAAATATTCTTCCGGGACTCCATCCGTTTCTCAACCGACCTCCAAACGGGCTCATCAGAGATGGAGCGCGTGAATGAAGGGTCCATCTCGAGGTATTCAAGGTGTTCTTTCCACTCGGTCTCGTAGTTCATCCCGAACCGGGGAGCGCTCTTGATCCAAACGCTCTGAGACCGATGCCAGGCCTTGGCATATGAGGCGACCAACTGGTTGAAAGCAACAAGACTCTGCGAGTTGTCGGGGTACTGGGAAATCTGGCGGATCGTGGCGGTAACGCGGTTTCGCAGTTGCTCGATCCTCTCTACCGTCAGTTGCTTGCCAGCGATTCCGGAAAAGCCGACAAACTCGGCCGGGAAATAGGGCGAGTTTTCGAGGAAAACTAGCGACTCGACGCTGGTAGCGCCTGAATCGAACTCGCGTGTCTTGCTGTCAATCAAGGACTTGTACAACAACGATTTGTCGCCATCAGCAAGGGCCCGGAAAAAGAGTTGCAGCAGTCTCAGGTCAGCCTGGGATTCGGTCTTCGTTGGTTGCCAGCCAAAGCGAACCTCGCCGCGATCTGTCTCGCTGCTGCTGGGGAATGGAAAAAGTGCGATCTCCGTGCTTGGTGACGGGTGGATGGGATATTTTGGCTTTATCGCCGCATCCTGCATCTGTTGGCGTGGACCTGAATCCGAGAACTGGTTAAGCTCTTGCGATATCCGGCCCAGGAAACTGAATACGTTTTCTTTGGGATTGAGAGCAAAAACAAACCCGGTGGTCGGGCCAAGTCGATAGTGTTCACGATAAAACCGTCGGATGTCGCTCGGGACGACCTGCCGCATTTCATCGGGTACCCCGCTGTTGTAAAAGCCAAACGGATTACCTTTCCCAAACACACGCGTGTTAAGTTCGAAATAGTACTTATAAATGCCTTGCCCCGTCTGCATTTCGTCGTAAACAGAGCCCTTTTCCACCAGGGTTCTCTTCTTCGTGGCAGGGTCAAGTGAGACCCCAAAATGATAGAACTCGCGCTCCGCCTCTAGATCGGTAAAATCCGGCCGGTAAAGAGCATCAAGCCAGGCGTGAAACTGCTCAAAAAACCCGTCCAAGCCGGTCCCGGAGGAGAAGCTGAACAAATTGAAGTCATCCGTGGTTGCTACCGCGCTTCGGCTCAGTCTCATCTCTTTCAGCAGGCTGGCGTAGCGCCCTTTCGTTCCCTTGCCGCCAAGCAGATGTTCCAGAGAATGCGAGACGCCCTTGTTCGAATTAGGGGGAGTGTCGACCCACATGAATACCTGGGGTACGGTTTCGATCTGGAGCAGATAGATGGGGGCGCCTGACCGCACATCCCAGAACTTTGCCCCCACGATTTGCCCGTGTGAGTCGGCGTAGAGATTGGCAACGCGCAGGCCGGCAACCGCCTGGTCTCTTTTGAGCACCGCCAAATCCTTCGAGGATCCTGGACAGCAATTGTGAGCCAGGGCGAGGAAACAAGCGACAAAAAGGACTCGGCCAATCATGGTCTGAGTAACAGTAGAACGCCCAAAGACTCTACCGCAAGGGCCGATTTAGCAGCGTGGCACTGTTGGACTAGCCGTGCTCCGAACGGCAACTCTCGATTGACAGTGCAACTCTCCATTCCATATTATTCCGCCCTAGTACGGACAAATCTCTTTCCGTTTCGGGAGATGCCATATGCTGGAAATTCTTCTCTTTCTGCTCGGCTTAACGTCCGGTTTTTCTGATCTTGGTCTTCAAAAACCTCAGCCCAAGCCGCTTCCTCCACCGGATCCTCCTTCGGGAGGTTAGAGGGCTTAGGACCCGGACAATAACATTCACGCCAGAAGGAAGCCGACACCTTACGAAGAGGCTTCCATTCGCGCCGGGAGCCCTGCAGTTTCCTGTCGGCCCTTTGCTCGAAGTATGTGATGAAGTCATCTCGCTCAATCACTTCGTTCTGCGTAGTCCTCCAAATAGCGTTGTGTGCTCACGGTCAGAGTTCGGCCTCCACTATGCACTCCGGTTCCGGCTTGCAGAAAGGTCTGGTGGTTGAACAAGTATCAAAGAACACACAAGCGCAAAAGGCGGGAGTGCGTCCGGGAGACATCCTGCTGAACTGGAAGCGAGCTGACGCAAAGGGCGAATTCGAGTCGCCGTTTGATCTGGCTTATATCTTCTTGGAGCAAGCACCCCGTGGGCAGGTCACGATTCGCGCGCTGAGAGGCAAGGAGCGACGCGAGTGGGTCTTTAGCTCTGACACCTGGGGCGTTTCCGTACGGCCAAATTTCCCGGAGCCGCTCCTCTCGATATATCGCCAGGGCGAAGAATTGGTCGCCGCTGGCAAGCTGACCGAGGCAACTGAGCGGTTCCGGGAGGCAGCGGCCACCGCGCAGGCAGGAGAGACTTCTTGGCTAGGCCCGTGGCTTCTGTCTCATGCAGGCAAAACTCTGTTGCGTGCTCACCAGTGGGAGTTGTCGTACGCCGTTTACCGAGAAGCAATCGCGCAGGCAACCAACGCTGGACCCGTAGTAAGGACAGAGCTGTTTCGGCAATGGGCCTCCGGATTTGCAGGCCGTCAGGATCTGGCTAGCGCCACCAAGTATTATCAAGACGTTTTGCGGGAGGCCCGGAAGTTAGGGCGCAAAACGATGGTTGAGTCGAACACTCTCCTGTCCCTTGCCGTCATCGAGTTGAAGCGAGGCGACTACGACCGTGCCGATGAACATCTCCGTCATGCGCTGGCCATTGGCGAAGCGCTTGCCCCGACCAGTATTCAAACGCTTCTGACCATCGCCAATCTCGCGGTTTTATACCAGGACCAAGGTCAACTTGCGCAGGCAGAGGAATACTATCTCAAAGCGCTGGACAAGGAAGAGAAGCACTTCCCCCGCAGTGCCCATCTGGAGGGCACACTCAATGACCTAGCTGTCCTTTTTGACCAGCAAGGCGATCTGGCAAGGGCCGAGGCCTACCATCGAAGGGCCCTTGCGCTCGCAGAACAACTGGATCCTGACAGTCCGGACGTTGCTGACATCCTCGCCAATCTGGCCGAGTGCGTTCTCGAGAGGGGTGATCCGGCAAGGGCCGAGGTGTATCAGAAACGGGCTCTTGCAATCCGTGAGAAGGCGGCCCCGGATGGGATATCGAGCGCGTATAGTCTCGCTGGTCTTGGAAAGATTGCTCGCATTCGCGGCGATCCAACCAAGGCTGATGAGTACTACCGGAGATCGCTGGCGATTGCGGCCAACGTCGATGCCCCGGGCCGTGACCGCGCGAGGTTCTTGATTGGCTTGGCTGCGGTCCTCCGTGATCGGCGTGATTTTCCTGAGGCCGAGCATCTGTACCGGCAAGCCTTAGTGATTATTGAGAAAGAAGACCCTGGAAGCGCCGACCGCGTTACGGCGCTCGCCGATCTGGCTGAGACAGTTTATCGCCAGAACCGCTTGGAGGATGCCGCACAGCTATATCGCCAGGCCGTAAGCACTCTGGAAACTCGACTTTTTCATCTGGGAGGAGTAGAAGAGACGCGCTCTCGATACCGGGCCGAGCATATCCGCTATTACCACGAGTACATGGGCCTCCTTATGGAGCAAGGGCAGCCGGAACTGGCCTTCGAGGTGCTGGAAGGATCGCGCGCACGCACGCTGTTCGAAATGTTGGCCCAGGCGCAGGTCGACATTGCTCGGGGCGTGGATCCTGTCCTTCATGAGCGCGAACGCAAGTTGCGCCGGCTTCTCAATGCAAGAACAGAGTATCGAATACGAACAGCCGGTGGAACGCATACGGATCAGCAGATGGCGGTTGTCGACAGGGAGATTGAAGAACTCTTGTTGCAGTATCAGGAGGTGGAGGCCCGGCTTCGAACCGAGAGCCCGGGTTATGCTGCGTTGACCCAACCGCAGAAGCTTGGCGTCACGGAAATTCAGAAGTTGCTCGATGCCAATACTCTGCTGCTTGAATATTCATTGGGTGAGGAAAAAAGTTACGTCTGGGCGGTCAGCGATCATTCTCTCCAGGCCTACATCTTGCCAAAGCGGGGTGAAATTGAGGCGGCCGCGCGCCGTGTCTACGAATTGTTGGCTTCGAGAAATCGGACGGCAAATAAGAGAGCGGAGGGCAACGGGGACACAGCAGAGAAGAAATACCTGGAGGTCGCGCACAAACTGAGTGAGATGGTGATCGGTCCGGTCGCGCGACTGCTTCCAGGCAAGCGGCTGCTGATTGTCAGCGATGGCGCACTGCAATACATCCCGTTTTCTGCATTGCCCACGCCAGGCAGGCGTGCTGACGCAGTGCCGCTGATTGTCAGCCACGAGATTGTCAATCTGCCCTCCGCCTCGGTGCTCGCTGAGTTGCGGCGGCAGAAAATCGGCCGCGGCAAGGCGCCCATGGCGGTTGCCGTTCTTGCGGACCCGGTTTTCGATCCCAAAGACGAGCGCCTCAGGGAACGCCCATTGCAGCAACCCTCATCGTCAAACTCATTCCCCCAGCGGAGCGGCGATTTAACTCGCTCGGCCGAGGATCTCGGTCTGACCAGAGGCGGGAAGCCTTACCTCAGCCGGCTGCTATACACGCGCAACGAAGCGGACGCTGTCATGACGGTAACGCCTCCTGGGAAAGGAATGCTGGCCGTCGATTTTGAGGCGAGCCGCGCAGTAGCAATCAGCCCTGCGCTGGCAAGATACCGCATCGTTCACTTTGCGACACACGGAATCGTTAACAACAAGCACCCGGAGCTATCAGGACTGGTGCTGTCGCTCGTGGACAAACACGGCAAGCCGCAGGAGGGTTTTCTCAAATTGCAGGACATCTACAATATGAGATTGCCGGCTGATCTCGTGGTGCTCAGCGGCTGTGAAACCGGCTTGGGAGAACAAGTCAACGGAGAAGGGCTAATAAGCCTGACCCGAGGCTTCATGTACGCGGGCGCGACCCGAGTCGTCGCCAGCTTATGGAGCGTGAGCGACATCGCGACCGCCAATTTAATGGCGGACTTGTATAAAGCTATGGAACATGATGGCATGCGACCCGCCGCGGCACTGCGTGCGGCCCAGATCCAGATGTGGAAGCAAAAGCAGTGGAGTTCTCCTTATTATTGGGCTGGATTCCAAATCCAGGGGGAATGGCAATAGCTGGGGCTGGAACATGAAGAAACCGCAAGGCGACGCTGGGAAAATTGAATAACTGACTCTTAATCAGTAGGTTGAAGGTTCGATTCCTTCCGCGCTCACCATCT
>Ga0153915_10007576_pt1 | contig 10249 bp, 10 predicted proteins | sample Opewatmetagenome_2_FD_107003 | JGI IMG/M metagenome (GOLD analysis project Ga0153915, IMG submission 107003) | Freshwater wetland microbial communities from Ohio, USA - Open water 3 Core 3 Depth 3 metaG | ecosystem: Environmental > Aquatic > Freshwater > Wetlands | place: USA: Ohio, Lake Erie... | reverse complement strand
TCACGAATGACTGCGTTCCGGTGGCCCCTCGAAAGTCTCCTGCCAACACAGGGTCGAGCGAGTCGCCTTTGGGGTCGTAAACATACACACCCTCGGGAGTCGTCACATAGATGCTTACCTCTTGCCAGTTCATGGCCGAGGGCGCAGTGCGATGCCCATCCGACCTGTTGATTCCGAACGCCGCCCACAGCAGGTTGGAAAGGGCTTGCGCGGAAAGGGTGCCCGGACCGAACTCGCGGCTCGATTTCCGGTCCTTGAGAACTTGCATCAGAGGGCGGCCTCCGCTCATCTGTGGGGGCAGGAGCTTTATAGGCTTCAGACTCTGCGCTGCCAAACTGAGCGAGAGTCCAATCGTCGCCAGCATAAGGCCTATAGAGATCGGCGCTTTGCGATTCATGCGATGAACCTCAAATATTTTTGCAGAACCTAGGAAAAAGGGGACCTCTTCGGCATAGTTCGAGAGCTCCCCTTCGATGCGGCTGTTACTTCTCGTATTCCAACAAGACCGGCGACCTCTCAGGCGTATCGACTGTGAAAATGCCCACGAGTTCCGTCGGAGAAACAACCCAAAACAGGACCGACCGGTCAGGCGACGGCGAGGTGAACGTAAGCGTGCCGCGACCGTTGGCGGACACGGTGTAGGCTCCGCTAAAGTCAAAATGATATAGGTTTGTGGAAACGGTCATGTCTATGATTGAAGCAACCGTGCCACTTCCGTCAAAGATCGTCAGGCCCGCGTCGTTCTTTCCCGACTGGTTTGCCCGCGGCACCGTTGTGTTGGTCCTGAAGCTACCAGAGGCTGAAGTTACCGTAAATGGTCCCGGGGCTTGTTGTTTGAAGCTTCCCAACGCGACCTCGCCTCTGCCGAAGTCCTTCTCCGAAGTCTTCATCAAAAACCCTTCGTTCTGGCCGAAGAAGTAAGCAATCGCCGAGTAGGTATTAGTCGGTGAAATTTGCAGAGCCATCGTAGAACGCCCATTCCAATCGACGGAATAGGAGCCGACGAAATTCGTATTCAGAATTAGGGCTTCACTGATTTCGCTGACGATTAAAGCCTCCCCATTCTGATCGATGGTTCCCGTCATGGAGCCGAACCCGTCGGGCACGAATCGTCCAACCGTTGCGGTCGTTCCGAACCACTCTCTGGGCGTGGCTTGCTGCGTCGCTTATTACTATCCGGAACTTTTCGAAATTCGGATTTGTTCCAAATTCGGCCGCCCTTGTAAAGTTCCCGCTTCAACATGGCCCGAATGGCTGTAGGGCACCAAGTGTTACGTCTATCTTGGCGTGTCCGCGGTGGCTGAACGCATTCGCTATTAAGCGTCTTTGCTATCTTCTTCAAGGAAATTCCTCTGGAGGACATTTCAAAGATTCTTTTCACAAGGGGCACGAATTGCCGTTTCCGGGCCGATCGGTGTTTCCTACCGGGCGAGAGGTCGAGGGCTGGCGAGCGCAAGGGTGCAGAGCAGCCGCAGGATGCTATTGAAGTCCTCTCCAAGTTGACCCAGTCGGGGTGTCGAATGCCGATTCGTACCTGATGTGTGCAGTCGCCAGCAGGGCGTCCGTGTGCCAGCCTTCCAGCGCATCCAGTGCTATCCTCTGCCCTGCCCGCGAGTGAATTGTCCGAGGGGCAATCATGGAGTCCAAGTAATTCGATCGGTTCCGAGGGTCAGCGCATCTGTATATCTTGCCTCCGGTCGGAAGCGTTTGACCGAGCTTCTCTGGTAAAGGCCTATTGGCTCAAGCGCGCGATTTCCAAACGGTCTCCAACTTTGGTCCCCGTGCGATAAATCGTGTGCGTGGGGAGCTCCAGGACACTCGATGCTTTCAGGGACACGACCGAGACCCGAAACGGCCGCAGATACTCTTCCAAGTGCACGACCTGCTTTTCCTTGTCGAGGAAAATCAGGTCAATCGGGAAAAGCATGCCGATCGTATGGACTCCCCGGGAGGGTACGATCCAGAGGCCACGCCCGAATTGCGCCCATCGCTTTGTCCTTCCCAGCAGACCGACAAGTCGTGGGAAATAACTGTTGGCAATCGCCGTCTCGGTGGCCAGGAATGTTTCCCGCGTCTTATTGTAGACGTAAAAGCAATGACGTTGACCGTTTTGGAACATACTTTCACAGCTCCCTGGTATCCCAAGGAAGCATCTCCTCCCCTCCTGTGCTGGCGAATTCAGCCTACTCGATAGCCTTCCGCTTGCGACGCCAAATGATGATGAACAGCACCACCACTGCCAGTGCTCCCGCTACAATTCGAACTACCGTTGTTGTGTCCACTTTCGTGCCTCCTCTCCTGAATCGCTGGGTCGACGCCCGACGGACATTGCGAGCGGCGACCCTTTCTGCTATCGCTACATTTTTAACAGCTGCCGCGCAATCGCAATCATGGCCGGCCCTATCACGACAATCATCAGCGCCGGGAAGATGAAAAACACCAATACGGGAACCATCTTCACGCTGATCTTGGCCGCCATCTCTTCCGCACGCTGTCGCCTTTTCATCCTCAGGTCGTCCGAGTGCACCCTCAAGGACTGAGCAATACTGGTTCCAAATCGTTCCGTCTGCACCAGCATGGCGACAAGCGCTTTTATGTCATCGAGGCCAGTTCTCCGCGCGAGTTCTCGAAGCGCGTCCGTCCGCGTCTTACCCACTCTCATTTCGGCAGTGACGAGCTGCAACTCTTCACTGAGATCGGGGTGGGTGATCGCAAGTTCCTCGGATACGCGAAGCAAGGCATGATCCAAGCCCAGACCGGCTTCGACGCAGATTACTAACAGATCCAAGCCGTCGGGAACGGCCAAACGCAATCGGTGCTGCCGAGCGCGAATTCGTCCCACAAGCCACATTTCCGGCAGCATATAACCTGCCAAGGCCGCCAACGCGAGAACCACAAACGGGTTCCACCGGTACCATCCGGTGAAGAAGACGACCGCCACCAAAGCCACCGGAAGCAGGAGCCGCAAGCCGCTGATGGCCTGCATCGTCTCCGGTTTGCGGAAACCGGCTCGGACCATCATCAGCTGGGATCGCGAGGACGGCGTCTTGGACGACACCAGTGCCCCGACGGAGGCCAGCGTATGCTGCACGCGCTCCCTCCCCTTCTCCCGGAAGTCGGCTTTGCGAACGGGAGCCGCTGCGGCGAGCAGGCTCGACAAACGTCCGGCTACCCCCAATTCACCCGGAACGAAAGCGTAGACCAGCGCGCCCATGATGCCGACGGCGGCGATGAAGGTGACGGTTACGAGTGTCCAGTCCATCCTGTTTCTCCTCGGCCCTTCAGACTTCAATATGGATGATTTTCCACAGCAACGCCGATCCGATGAGCTGCCATGTCGCAGCGCCCCATAGAATCTTGGGCCCGATCGGATCGTCAACCAGCGCGCTCATATAATGCGGATTCACGATCCCAAGGCTCAGTACCATGATGGGGGGCAGAGCGATCAAGATTCCGGCGGTCAGCCTGCCATGTGCGGACTTGGACCGCACGTCGCGATAAATCCGAAAACGGTCTCGAATGACATGCGACAGCTTATCCAGAATCTCCGACAGATTTCCGCCGGTTTCCTTCTGGATGAGCAGCGCGGTAACGAAGAACCGCACGTCGATCAGGGGGACGCGGTCGGACAGGTTCTGCAAAACGTCCCGCAAGGGCAGCCCGAAGTTCTGCTCCTCGAACGTCGTGCGGAATTCTCCGGCGATCGGCTCCGGGGCTTCGCTCGCAATCATGCCCAAGCCCGTGGTGAAAGCGTGGCCTGCGCGGATGGCCCGGTTCAGCAAGTCCAGGGCCTCCGGGAAATGCTCCTCGAATTGCCGCAATCTGCGGCGACGTTTGATGCCCACATACATCAGGGGGAGCATTCCCGTGGTCATGGCCGCGAGTATCGGCACGGGGAATGAATACAACGCTCCGGTGGCGACGAAGGCGCCGAAAGCGAGCACGCCACACATCAGCAGGATCTTCCCAGGGCGAGTCTTCATTCCGGCCTGCGCCACAAAATCCTTGAGCCGCGTGGACCACGACCACTTCATCATGATCCGGTTCACCGCCGGCACGCTGCTCAACAGCTCATCGCGGATCAGCCGAACCCCCAAATCGATGGGGCCGCGCCGCTCGGCTCGGCGCACCGCGTCCATGCGGCGCTGAATCAGCTCTTGCTTGCTGTCGGCGCCGAACGAGAGCCAGATCAACAGACCAAGCACGGTGGCCACTATGAACGTGACGAATGCAATGAGCAGCGCCATATCGGAACCCCTTACCCCTTACCGCTCTCGTGGTACTTCGAACATCGACATCGGCAGCTGAATCCCCGTCACCAACAAGCGCTCGGAAAACTTGGGCCGAATCCCAGTGGGCAGGAAATCTCCCAGCACTTCTCCGTTTTCGCGAATCCCCCGCTTGCGGAACACAAAGACATCCTGCATCGTCACCACATCCCCTTCCATTCCGGTGATTTCCGCGATGCTCACGACTTTGCGGGTTCCGTCACTCATGCGACTGACCTGAATCACCACGTCCAGGGCCGAGGCGATTTGCCTGCGCATGGCATTCTCGGGCAGGTTCAAATTCGACATGGCCACCATCGTTTCCAGCCGGCTGAGCGCATCCCGGGGACTATTGGCGTGAATCGTCGTCAGCGATCCGTCGTGACCTGTGTTCATCGCCTGCAACATGTCCAGCGCTTCCTCTCCGCGGACCTCGCCCACGATTATGCGATCGGGACGCATGCGCAGAGCGTTGATCACGAGCTGCCGTTGCTGAACGGAACCCTTGCCCTCGATATTGGGCGGGCGTGTTTCCAGACGCACCACGTGCTCCTGGTTGAACTGCAATTCGGCGGCGTCTTCAATGGTCACCACACGTTCCCGGTTGGAGATGTAGGAAGACAAGACGTTGAGGAACGTGGTCTTTCCGGCGCCGGTTCCGCCCGAGATCAGAATGTTGAGCCGCGCTTTGACACATCCCTTCAATAGCTCCAGCATCGCGGGCGTCATCGAGTGATTGTCGAGCAGATCCTCCGCCATCAGCCGGTTATGTCCGAACCGCCGGATGGAAAGACAGGGCCCGTCGATCGCCAGCGGAGGGATGATGGCGTTCACGCGCGAGCCGTCCGCCAGCCGCGCATCGACCATTGGTGAGGATTCATCCACACGGCGTCCCACCGCCGATACAATTCGGTCGATGATCGCCATCAAATGGGCATCGTCTCGGAACTGCACCGACGTGCGCTCGAGCATTCCCTTGCGCTCGACATAGACGTGTTTGTAGGTGTTGACCAGAATGTCCGCCACCGTTGGGTCGGCCAATAACGGTTCCAGCGGTCCCAAGCCGAAGACTTCGTCCAGCACCTCCTGCACGAGCCGCTCTCTCTCCTGCAGATTCATCGGTGTGGATTCGCCGACGACCAACGCTTCCAGAATCGACCCGACCTCGCGCCGCACTTCCTCGCGACTGGCTTCCGTCACGCGGTCCAGGTTCAGCTTATGGATCAACTTGCGGTGGATGGCCGCCTTCACCGCGCCTAAGTCCGTTCGCCCGATCATGCTGACAGGAGACATGTTTGATTTCACCTCTTGCTCGGAAATGAGAACAACCCGCCCAGGACGCCCTTTTTCGCCGCCGGGCCGGGATCGATGCCCGCAATTTGCGCGGCGATCTGCCGGTAGCGGAGGCTCAAGCCGTTGTTCTGCGCATTTTCCAGAAGCGGCGTTCCCAAGTTGGTCGAAGCGCTGGCTTTCCGGAAATCATTGGGGATGCAGGCGAACACCGGCCGGTTGATGTCTTTCTGAATCCCCTTCAAAACGTCCTCCTCGCCTTTATGCCAGCGGTTCAGGACGATTCTCACCCGCTCCGGTTCGACTCCCAGGCCCGTCAGCGCGACCAGACGCCGCTGCAAGGTCCACAGCGACGGCACATTGGCTTCGGCAACGATCAGAATCATCCGCGCCGTCTTCAGAATGGGAGCCCAGTCCGTTCCGAATTGCGCGCCCATATCCAGCAGCACCGTGTCGAAGCTGTTCTGCGCGACATTTACCACGCGCTCCAGGGGAGGCACGGCAATCGTCTGCCATTCCTCGGGTTGCGTGGCCCCCGCAAGAACCTGCAACTTGGTCGTATGGGGAGTCAGCAGTCCTGCGAAAAAATGACCGTCCAGCCGCTCCAGGTTGTCCACGGCGTCGCGCACACCAAACTGAGGGCGCAGATCGAGTAGCAGGTGCACATTGCCGAGTGGCCGGGCGAAATCCAGCAGCACAGCCCGCTTGCGTGCAAACACCGAGAGTTGGACCCCCAGGTTGACCGCGACCGTGGTCGCGCCCACTCCGCCCTTCGATCCCATCACCACGATTAGCTTGTCCAGCGACGTGCGCCCTTCGGCGCCCGACTCCTCCGTGAGGCGAGACAGCATCTCCCGCAGTACTGTCATGCCGATCGGCTTGGGCAGGAAATCCTGCACTCCGCCCCGCATGGCTTCCAGCAGAAGCTGATGTGTGGGCGGCGATACGGCGGAAACCGCAATGAGCCTCGTCGCCGGACGAATTCGCCGCACCTGTGCCCCGAACGCGAAAAACGATTCCGCATCCCGCCCCAGGTCGAGCAAGACCACGTCGGGAAGCGCATCCGCGGTATCCGGGATTCTTGCACCGGGGATCGCCCACTCCTTGATCGACTTCACGACGCCGGTCTGTTCCAGAGCGGCAACGATCTGCGCGGAACTCGCCGCATCGCCGCTCGCTATTCCGATCGTCAGCATGGCTTCCTTTTACCTAAGATTGAAAGGCCGGATTCTGTGCGCCATCCGTCCTGGTTCGGCGCTTCACTTCGACTGCGTTCTTCCTTCGTCCGGAACATTCGCCGACGGCAGAAACGGCTGTGGGAACGCCGGCCCCGGCACGGTTTGGCCCGCCGCCAATGGCTGCACAATATGGGGCGTTACGACCACCAACAGTTCGTTTTTCGACTTATTCAAAGTGCGGCTCTGAAAGAGCTTTCCCAATACCGGGATGTCGCCGATAAACGGAATCTTTTGGAACTGCTCGGTCACGCGATTGTCCAGCAAGCCCGCGATGGCGAAGCTCTGGCCATCCCTCAAATCCACTTCCGACACCACGCGATTGGTCGCCAGCGCCGGAATCAAGAATCCCTGGATCTGCAAGGCGTTGGTAAAATCCAGAGAGCTTACTTCCGGTTCGACCTTGAGATGAATCATGCCATCGGCACGGAGCAAAGGTGTAAAGCCCAGCCGGATGCCAAATTCCTTGAATTGAATTGTGATGGCCCCCGAGGTGCCGCCGCTCACGGACTGCAACACGGGATACGGGAACTGCCCCCCTGCCAGGAAGTTCGCTTCCTTTCCCGACTCTGTCAGCAGGTTCGGCTCGGCCAGGACTTCCAGGAGGTTGTTTTCCTGCAGCGCCTGGATCAAAACCGCCAGATTAATGTCGGGCCGGAAAATCGCGACGTTCAATAGATTGCTGATGAGGAAGTTGTTGCCCGACGCCGTGGTGGTGGTTGTACCGCCGCTGGTAGCCCCGGATTGTGTCGTGCTGATGGAAGGCGGAGAAAACTGCTGGGTGCTGACTGACATGGGCATATTGCTGCCGAAGTTCCGCAGTATATTCACTCCCAGCTGCTGCATGGCTGTCCGGTTCACTTCCGCGAAGCGCACCTGCAACGAAATCTGCGCGGTGGGTGGCGGCGGAACCTCCATCAGGCTGGTCACCTTCGGCGTGGTGTTCTTCACCACTTCCAGGATCTTGTCCGCCACGTCGGCGGAGGAAATCTTCCCGGACAACATCACCACGTTTCCCGACGTGGCGATCTGCAGAGGCTCGGCTGGAAACACTTCGTGGATCTTCTGCGTCAGCCCAAGCACGTCGATATCCACGGACACTTCGAACGACTGGCTCTGCCCCGCCTCGTCCCAGATGATCAGCGACACGCCGCCGGGGGTCTTGCCGTTCACGACCACTTGATACGGGCTCACGACAACCGCCTCGGCGATCGCCGGGTCCGCCAGCGACACGCGCTTGATCCGGCCCGGCGACGAGATCACCAGCGATCGTCCCACCAGCAGATGGAGCGCCAGCGGCATCTCGGAGTCCTCGGAAGCCTGCGCCGCGCCGGCTTGCTGCGGGGCGGCTGGGGAAGGCGTCGTCGGCATCGCCGGAGCTGGAATTTGTGTGACTGGTGCCGGACTAGCTTGCTGCCGCGCCAGCGCGCCCGAGCTGAGAAGCGCCAACCCTGCCGCCATCAGGAGCCCTCGCAGGAAGAAGACGGGGACTCCCGCGCGATTCCGCTTTTTATTGGTCGTGTGCATTAGGTTTTTCCAGTCTCACTGTCTTTCGAAGCTTTTTATTTCTTTTTTGCTTCCTGTGATCACTTCCACCACATACGGCTCAGGCCGGGACGGCGCCGCCCGGTGCGCGCCCGCATGTGCCGGCGCCGCGGAAGGTCCCGCGAAGAGCACGGCCTGCATCACGGGAGCTGGATTCACTTGCTTCGTGTCGGTGGTGTTGCGCAGCGCCAGCTGGATCTTCCCCTGCGTGCTGGCCATCGTCAGCGTGTCGGCGTCCTCCGGAGAAACCAGCAGCGTCACCACGGGCACCTTCTGCGGTTTGCCGTCGCGGTCCTGCTCGACCGTCTGGCCCGCCGCCAGCACGCGAACGTTTTCCAGGATCGTCCGCGTGATGTTGTTGGAAGTTCCCGGCGCCGGCCCGGTCACCAGAACATCCACCATCGTGCCGGGAATCACGAATCCCGCCACTCCGATCACGTCATTCACTGCCACCGAGAGCGCTCGCATGCCTTCCGGAATGGTGGCCGGCAGTCCCGCTCCCGCCTCCTTGGGCGCCAGCTTGCTTTCCAGGATCGGCTCATTCTCCGCGAGGTTGGTAATCACGGCGCGGCCGGCGCAATCCTCGATGCGATGGAACATCCCCTGCACGGGCTCTTTAGCCGGCCAGTCGATCAGCCGGAGATTGTTCGCATCCACGCGTGTGCCGAGCGGAAGCGACCGGTAGGCCACGACGATGTGGTCCATGACGGCGGGCGTCCCGACACTCACACGTTTGAATGTCCGGTAGACGTACGTGCTGAACAGCAGCGCAACCACCATCGCGATTACCAACCCAACGATCACGCGGGTACGATTCATGAATCCGTCTCCTTACCTATTCCCTAACTTCCATCACTGCCACGTCCGTTCACCGCCGCCAATGCGCCAGCGCGAAACTCAACATTGTCGCCGCCGCGACGGCCGCGCCGAACGGCTGCTTCAGCAGCATCGGGTTGTCGAGCGAGATCTCCGGATTCGGACGTATCCCGAAGGTCACAAACCCTTTCACTAGCGCAGCCACGTTCCACAAAGTCTTTTTCACCCGTTTGGTCATCACCATTTGGACGATGCCCATCAATCCGGATGCCAGGAAACTCACCGCCAGCACAAACAACATCGAGCGCCCGCCCAGCAGCGCTCCCACGGCCCCCATCAACTTCCAGTCTCCCGCTCCCAGTCCTCGCAAAAGGACTAACGGAAGCAGAAGGCCGAGCGCCAGGCCCGCCCCTTCGAGCGACAGCCTGGCCCCCTGCCATCCTCCAAGAATCGCGTTCAACACGAGGCCCGCCAAAAACCCCGGCACGGTCAACCAATTCGGAATCCGCCGCGTGCGCCAGTCCATCCAACCGGCATAGAGCGTGAGCGCTAGCGTGACGACCCAGATTGTTTGACGTAAATCCATGCGAGTCCTCGATCCCGTGCCGACTACGGTGCTGCGCAGACGCCGCTGGTAATGCAGGTGTTGGCGGCAGTATAGACAGCAGCGATCTTGTTCCCGAGTGGATTGATAGTCGCCGCCGCAACGAGCACGACCAGCACGATCAACAGCGCGTACTCCAGCAGGTCCTGGCCTTCCTCTTCCTTCCACAGCCTCATCAGGATGTTCTTCATTTGTTCGTTCCTTTCGTGAGCGTTAGCGAAATTGAGCCGCATGCCGAAGACCTCTGCGGGGCGCTCGGAATCTGCGCGCATGCCACTCTCCCGTTTGGTAAAGCATGTCGTTAGCCAGTCCTCCTGCGCCGCAGAATGCCGGCTAATTGGCCTATTTTCAGCTCTCTTGATGTACTTGGTCGTGGCCTGCCAGTCCGCTCTTCCGAGAACGTCACCGCTAGTGGACATTCGCTTCCCATCCCACTTCTGCTTTGGTGACGTCTTCTTTGAGGCACTCCGTGCACAAAGGGGGAACCGCGC
>Ga0153915_10007574_pt1 | contig 10249 bp, 10 predicted proteins | sample Opewatmetagenome_2_FD_107003 | JGI IMG/M metagenome (GOLD analysis project Ga0153915, IMG submission 107003) | Freshwater wetland microbial communities from Ohio, USA - Open water 3 Core 3 Depth 3 metaG | ecosystem: Environmental > Aquatic > Freshwater > Wetlands | place: USA: Ohio, Lake Erie... | reverse complement strand
TGGTTATGGTTTCTTTAAAACGTAAATACGATAAGATGTACGTCGGCGAAGTAGTTGGAATCTTCGCTCTCTACACAATCATGATGGCTCTTTTCACCAATCCGGTGATTGAAACGGTAAAAACTATCGTCAGCTAAGAAGTTTTAAAAAAAGCCTTTCAAAAGGAAGGAGGAATGAGCAATGTTAGCAGCACAAAAAGTACATCATGGACAATTTAACAATATCAGGCAGGTGGTAATGCTTTCCGCATGGGGCTTTACGATGGTGATTGTTTCTTTCCTGTTCCTTTACCTCGGACATTTTCTTGATGGTATATTGGGAACTTCTCCGAACTTCATGCTGGGCTTTTTTATGCTGGGTCTATTCCTCTGCATGATGAGGCTTTATCAGGAAGCCTGCGCAAAAAGAAAGGATGTTTAACCTGCATAAACATGATCTGTAAATAATAGCACCAAATAGCATCAGCCCCCTTAAGATAAAAATGTCTTAAGGGGGTTTTTATTACAGTAAAAAACGTTGAAAAATCTCTCTAAAAATCCGAATAGACAAACTAAAAATTTGGTTTATAATAAATCAAAATTAATTGAAGCGAAGCCCGTTACAGTTTCCGGGAAATTGTCAAATTTAACGGCAGTGTTAATGGGAATATTTACAACAAAAATCAATACTGACATCAGGAGAAAATATATGATTAAAACAATCAGGAATATTACTATATTGTTTTTTATCCTTTCGGCTGTGTTTTTTGTTTTGGCCTGCGCGGGAAATTCAAAAGAGTTGCTTGCCGAAAATTATAAAAATATGAATAATGAAGATCTGCTTCGGTATTACTACAGACTCAACGATGAAATTGACCGTCAGGAAAAATCATCAGGACCGCAATTCGGCATTGGAGTCGGTTCTTTCGGTCATCACGGTGGAGGCGGCGCAGGTGTAACAACAGGAGGGTCGGGATACACTGCCGATGATTTGAGAGCGCGGAGAATCGACGTTCGACTGGAACTACAGAAGAGGAAAATAACTCCATAAAATACCAGGTCTCTTGGAATCTTCCGCCTGACAGGCGTCAGCTTCCGGTTCGGTTTTATTTATAATTGGAGTAATAAAGATAAAAGGGCTTCCAAAATGGAAGCCCTTTTTTACTTGGTGCGCCCAGCAGGATTCGAACCTGCGACATCCGGATTCGTAGTCCGACGCTCTATCCAGCTGAGCCATGGGCGCAAAATATACTGATATAATTTAAGGCCGCCGTTAATAACATACTAACGGAACCGGCACAATTTAAAAAAAACTGGCGGAGAGAGCGGGATTTGAACCCGCGGTACACCTTTAAAGGGCGTACAATCGCTTAGCAGGCGATCGCTTTCGGCCACTCAGCCATCTCTCCGCATTTTATTCAGCCGATATTCAATTTTAAAATCCTTAACGGATTCTGTAATTTGGCGGAGGGAGCAGGATTCGAACCCGCGAACCTTTCGGTCAACGGTTTTCAAGACCGCCGCCATAGACCACTCGGCCATCCCTCCATAACTAATAAAATTTCCCGATTATTCTTCAGACAACTCTAAGGAATAATTCGTTCAAGTCCTTTCATATAGGGACGCAGGACTTCCGGTATCAAAACGCTCCCGTCAGCCTGCTGATAATTTTCTAAAATCGCAACTACAGTTCTGCCGACAGCAAGACCTGAACCGTTTAACGTATGGACAAATTCAACCTTTCCGCCGTCATTCCTTCGGAAACGGATCGAGGCGCGCCGCGCCTGAAAATCTTCAAAGTTACTGCATGAAGAAATTTCCCGATACGTATTTTGTCCCGGCATCCATGCTTCTACATCATAAGTCTTGGCTGAAGAAAATCCCAGGTCAGCCGTGCAAAGACATACAGTCCTGAAGGCAATGCCGAGCTGTTTGAGAACTTCTTCCGCGTTGGCGGTCAGTTTTTCCAATTCATCATAAGAATTTTCCGGCTTGGAAAATTTTACCATCTCCACTTTGTTGAACTGATGCTGACGGATTAATCCCCTCGTATCTTTTCCGTAGGAGCCGGCTTCCGACCGGAAACAGGGTGAATAAGCGACCAGATAAATCGGAAGCTTATCTTCCTCCAGAATTTCGTCCCGGTAAATATTGGTTACCGGAACTTCCGCCGTCGGAATCAGGTAATATTCCATCCCCTCAATTTTGAAAAGATCTTCCTTGAATTTTGGCAACTGGCCCGTTCCTGTCATGCTTTCGCTGTTTACCATAAAAGGCGTCAGAACTTCCGTATAACCATGGTTCCCCGTGTGCAAATCCAGCATGAAGTTAAATAATGCCCTCTCCAGTTGAGCGCCTGCGCCGCGGTAAAGCGTAAAACGGGCGCCGGTAATTTTTGCACCACGGGCGAAATCCAGAATATTCAAACTTTCACCGAGTTCGAAATGCTGTTTAGGCTCAAAGCTGAAAACAGGTTTTTCACCCCATGTGCGCGCAACCGAATTGTCTTCTGATCCGTTGCCCTGAGGCACGGATTCGTGCTGAATATTCGGCACAATCATGACAAAGGCATTAAGTTCTTCTTCCGTAACATGCAGCGCCTCGTCATATTCTTTTATTTTTGCCGACACGTCACCCATCTTCTCAATGAGAGATGAGGCATCCTCTTTCTTTTTTTTCAGTTCGCCAACCTGCTTGGAAACGCTGTTGCGTTCATTGCGCAAAGTTTCCACAGCCTGTAAAATATCTCTTCTTTTCGCGTCTAAAGCCACAAAACGGTCAAAATCAATTTTTTGGCCCCGCGCATCCATTTTCTGGCGTACAAATTCGATATTCTGTCTTAAATACTTAATGTCTAACATAATCTACCTTCACGGTTTTTTGTCAATAATGCCCCTGCCAAAGACTGATTTTCTTATCACTTTGGAATGTTGAAGTCAATGATTTTGTCGGGTTAATCAAAGCTATGGACGTTTAAGCCTGTTTCTTACTATATTTACAACAGAGTGCATTTCCGGACTCTTCAACAGGTAAGAACTAACAAAGAAAATCACTGCTCCAACTACAACAGACCCGACAAGATAAATCAATTTTGAATTAAAGACTATAAGTTTATTCCATGGCACAAAAAAATCAACAATCATAAGGAAGGCAACCATAATAACGGAAGACAGGACGATTTTGGAAATGGACATGTAAAATGAGCGGTCAACGAATTTTCCTATTTTTTTTCTCAAAACAAAAGATAGAATAAAAACATTTGCGACGGCGGAAAGCGAATTGGCCAGAGCCAGCCCCTTGTGTTTCATCGGATACATGAGAGCAAGGCTTAATACGAGGTTGGTAACAAAAGCGATAAGAGCAGCTCTCATCGGCCATTTGGAATCCTGTAGCGAAAAAAACGATTGCACAAAAACACGGACTACGGAAAAAGCCCACAGACCCATGCCGTAGTAAAACAAAGCCTGGCTTGTATAAACAGCAGCCTCTGCGGTAAAAGCACCGCGTTGAAACAAAACGGAGATAATCGGCAGGCTAAGGGCCATTAAAGCGAAAGTCGCCGGAATAGTCAGAAAAAGCATCAGCCGCAGCGAAAAAGAGATACTGGATTTCAATTCATTCATATCGCCTGCGGCGGCGTGGGTCGAAAAACTCGGCAATAGCGCCGTTCCGATAGCTATGGCAAATACACCCAGCGGCAATTCCATTATACGGTCAGCATAAAAGAGATAGGTAATTGAACCGCCCGGCAGCATTGAAGCCAGCATGCTGCCTATAAAAACATTGATTGTGGTTATTCCCGCGCCCAGCATCGCCGGAATCAGGAGAACACCAATTTGTTTCAGTCCCGGGTGCCGAAAGTTGAAACGAAATTTTAATCTGACACCGCATTTTCGTAAAAAAGGCCATTGCAGAGAAAGTTGCAACACACCGCCGATCAGGACGCCTACCGCCAGTGCGGTGATCGGTTCGGCAAAGAAAGAGCGCAATCCCAGCGCCGCGATTATCATGGAGAGATTCCACATGACCGGAGAAAAAGCCGGAGAGGCAAAACGCCGGAAAGAATTCAAAATACCCATGCAAAGCGCTCCCAGCGATATGGTAAAGATGTATGGGAACATCAGACGGTTTAAAAAAACCGCCAGTTCGAATTGTTTAGGGTCGGAAATAAAACCAAGCCCGATAACCCTGATGATAAAAGGCGAAAAAATTATGCCCAGCACCGAAACAAAAGTCAGAATAATTGAAAGAAACGTAAACGCGTTATACGCCAGTTCCAATGCCTCTTCTTTTGTTTTCTTATGCAGATATTCGGTAAAAACAGGAATAAAGGAAGCTGTAAGCGATCCTTCGCCCAGCAAACGGCTTAACGTGGTTGGTATGCGAAAAGCAATCCAGAATGCATCGGTTATCCAGGTGGCGCCGAAGATAGCGGCAATTACCATATCGCGCACAAGTCCGAAAACGCGGCTGGTCATTGTCGCCGCACCCACAATTCCGGCCGCCTTGACCACTTTTGAATTTTCCGAATTTTCTTTCTGTTTCATAAAATTTCCATAATAACGATAATGCCATACCGCGCGGAAACCTAAACCGTTTCACGGATAATATCATTTATCTTCTTTTCCAGTTCCGCCCTGCTTATGTTTTTAATCACAACCGTTTTTTTTCGTGATTTTGCGCCGAAAGATATTTCCATCTGGTTCTTTTTGAGTTTCAGTTCACCGGCAAGTAGTTTTATACAAGCCTCATTGGCCGCTCCTTCCACCGGCGGAGCGGTAACCCTGATTTTTAAAGCGCCATCCTGAACACCGGATATTTCCGCGCGGGAAGCATGCGGAATTACCTGAATATCAAAGGTCAGACCTTTTTTCGACTCTTTCAGATTAATCATATTGAGCAAAGAGATTCCCCATTTCTGAAAAATCTATAAATGCTGCGCCAGCTGAATCATGGTTTCCACCAGAAAATATTTCAGAAAAAGAATTATCAGCAAAACTATAACCGGCGAAAAATCCATTCCGATATTGCGCATAGGCAAAATTCTTCGCAACGGCCCAAGAACAGGTTCGGTAACGCGATACAAAAATATCACAATCTGATTATAGGGATCAGGATTTACCCATGAGATCAAAGCTCGGCCAATAATAATCCACATATAAAGAGTTAATACAATATCAATGATCTTCGCCAATGCAATAATCAAATTACTTAAAACAAACATAAAAAAACCTCTCTAACAAAACAGTTTTCGGCCTTAACCGGAAACTGCCGTATGTATTGATGCGGTAAATTTATCCAAAGCTTTTTCCAACTCCGCCGGTTGCTCCAGCATGACCATGTGACCGGCGTCCGCAACTATCTCCAGACCTGCTCCTTTAATTTTCGCGGCAAGCTCACGTGACAGATCCGGCGGCGTCATCTTATCTTCCGCTCCGCAGATAATTAAAACAGGAACTTTGATTTTTTCCGCTTCCCCTGTTAAATCCAATTCATTACACGCTGAAAGATCACCATATAAAATATCAACTCTCGATTGAGAAATACTTTTTTGCAGCACGGCGGATAACCGGGAACGGTTCTCTTTAGCAAGCGAATATTTGCAAATCAACTCCGTTATTTCCGCCGGCATCTGCGCCGGATTTGTTTTTAAAAAATCCAGAAAGAATGGATTGACCGGCATCTTCATTCCGCCGCCAAGACAGACAATACCGGCTATTTTTTCCGGATGGTCGATGGCAAATTGAAGCGCTATCGCCGCGCCCAAAGAATGCCCGATAAGTATTGGTTCATTCAACTCAAGGACTTCCAGCAAATTCTTTATCCACACGCAATAGTCTTTTATATGCTTCTCTCCGCTCCCTTCGGAACGCCCGTGACCGGGAAGATCAACTGCCACTATGTTATATTTATTTTTCAATTGCGCATACTGATTCAGCCAGGCGCTGTGGTCTCCGCCGGACCCGTGAATAAAAATCAAACTTCTTTTATGCACGCCGGAATCGCCTTCGCTTATCAGGCAGGCAATTTTTACAGATTCAATATCAAGATATTTAAGCATACGTTTTAAATCCTTATGGAAGTTAAGTATCACAAAAGCAAATTTTAATGCAATGGAAGAATAAATCGCTTGACCGGTTTGAGGTTGATAGATAAAAAGGGAGAATCCATGAATAACGACGGAGGGATTTAATAATGCTCAAAGAAAAAAAGATAACCATCATTGGCGGCGGGAAAATGGGCAGCATCATCGCCCAGGGGTTAATCGACAATAAAATCGCTTCCTCCAGAAATATTACTGTGACTGATATTGATAAAGCGAGGCTTGAGTCTCTGCGTTCATCCATGAAGCTAACGGTTTCTCATGATAATGAAAAAGCGGCAAAAGAAGCGGACATAATTATCCTTGCCGTTAAACCTCAAAATATGGCCGCCACGCTTAAAGAAATCCGCTCTGTTATTAATAAATCAAAGCTTGTTATTTCCATAGCCGCGGGAATCACCACAAGTTTTATTGAAAAATCCCTGGCCAACGGCGTCCGGGTGGTAAGAGTAATGCCCAATACACCCGCGCTTGTCGGCAAAGGAGCGGCGGCAGTTGCCGGAGGAAGCCGCGCTAAAACTAACGATGTTAAACTTACGAGAGCTATTTTCAATGCCGTTGGTATCAGTGTCGAGGTGGAAGAAAAACATATGGATGCCGTAACCGGATTGAGCGGCAGCGGTCCTGCTTATTTTTTCCTTATAATTGAAGCTTTGATTGAAGCAGGATTTAAGAAGGGATTGCCGCGTGATTTAGCCAAACAACTGGCGGCGCAAACCATGCTGGGGGCCGCGCACTTGTGTCTTCAAAGCGATAAAGAACCGGCGCAACTCAGAGAAATGGTAACATCACCCGGAGGCACCACCGCAGCAGGATTAAAGGTAATGGAAGAGGAAAATCTTCGTAAAATAATAATTGCCGCCGTTGAAGCGGCAACAAAGCGATCCAAGGAATTAGCCGGCGGGAAATAGCCGCTTAAATTTTAATTTAAGCGGCTGCTGCTTATTCTTCATCCTTTTTTTCTGTTTCGATAATGTGACTTACAGGTTTGTCAGTCTCTTGTCCGACAACACTTTCTTCCGGCTTTGCCTGTTCCCTGGCCGGTTCAATGATAAGTGGTGAATGTTCCACATGATTGTCCTGTATCACCGGCATATTTTGACCGGCAGGCGCAGATTCTATCAGAGATGTTTCAGGCGGAATACTTGCATCCGGCGGCACTTCCGGCATTGTGTCCACAGGTCTTCTTTTTTTGTGGCGAGGTCTCCGTCTGCTTTTCTTTTTAGCAATTTTTTCCCCGCTAACTGAATCTTTTTCATCATTTGCCAACACGGAATCTTCTTCCGTTTTTGCAGAAGCTTCTTCATCCTGCTCCTGATTTTCCGGGGACGGCTCCTTGACTGTTTGCTGAATTTCCACACTTTCCCATGGCACTTCAATACTTCCGGAAATATTCAAAGCGATATGGAATTCCGATTCCAGATTCAAAAGTTCGCTTCTTTTGCGGTTGAGAATGTAATCGGCGATTTCATGAGGTAAATTTATTTTTAATTCTGAATAAATACCTTTGACGGCTTCCGATTCAATTTTGCGAAATGCTCCCAGCGCCGCATATTCCAGAGACGGACGCAAACCGCTGCCTTTACAGTAAGGACATCTTGTGTAACTTATTTCCTGAATTGTCGATTGTTTTTTCTGCCTCGATAATTCAAGTATGCCGAATTTAGAAATACGCGAAAGCTGAATCCTGGCTTTATCGATGCTCAGCGCTTTTTTAAAAGATTTCTCCACTTCGGCAATATGTCTTTTGTCCTCCATGTCAATAAAATCTATGGCAATCAATCCCCCAAGGTCTCTCAGGCGCAGTTGGCGGGCAATTTCCTCACTGGCTTCAATATTTGTTTTGAATGCCGTTTCCTCAATATTCTTCTTATTGGAACCGCGGCCTGAATTCACATCAATAGTTATCATTGCCTCCGTCGGATTTATTACAATGTGTCCACCGGATTTCAAATCCACCCGCTCCTGATAAATAATGCGTATTTGTTCTTCCAGCCGGAAACTGTCAAACAAAGGAGTTTTTTCTTTGTAATGCTTGAGCATACTTATGTTACGCAGAGCAATGGCCCTCATGTAGGCGCGCATTTTGCGGAAAGTTTCCAGATCATCGACCAGAATTTCGTCAATTTCCGAAGTAAGATAATCGCGTAAACTGCGCACGCCGAAATCAGTTTCCTGATAAATCATGGAAGGCTTGCTGATGCTTTTCGTCTTTTTAGTGATTTCTTTCCAGAGACGCACGAGATGCTGATAGTCGCGGGAAATTTCCTGCTTTGTACGGTTGAATCCAGCCGTCCGCACTATAAATCCCATATCTTCAGGGATTTTAATCTGCTTCATTATATTTTTTATTTTTTGCCGGTCTTCTTCATCCTCCACTTTGCGGGAGATACCGCTTCCCGGCTTGTTGGGAAGCAGAACCAGATATCTGCCGGGAAGAGAAATATAGGAAGTTAAAAGAGCTCCTTTATTGCCTATCGCTTCCCTTACCGCCTGAACGATGATTTCCTGTCCCGCTTTTAAAACAGGCTTGCCATGGGAGTGGCCGTTTTCCTGTTCGGTTAAATAATCCGGGCTGACATCTTTAAGGGGAAGAAAACCATCCTTGCTGACGCCATAATCAACAAAGGCAGCCTGCAGACCTCGTTCAACCTTGAGAACTTTTCCTTTAAAAATATTTCCGGTAACGGGTTCTCTTGTTGACATTTCAATATTGAATTCAACGAGAATACCTTTTTCATTAACGGTAGCCATCCGTACCTGTTCTTTGTGAACAGCGTTAATAAGCATAACATGTTTCATAATTGTCCTTTTTGGCCGGCTGATATTTTCGCGTGTAGCCTCGCCCAATAGACTTTTTGTGTGTCTATTTGCTAAAAATACCGCTCAACCTGTTGTATTTATAGAAAGGCGCTTATATCGCCTTTTCCTATTCTTATAATTTCTATATTGTCATCAACAAGACTGATGACGCTCGATGGCTGCGGCATAATAATACCACCATCAATTATTAAGTCAACGGTCCTGCCAAAGTACTCTTTTATGACGGAAGGATCGCCTAATGTTTCACCCTGCGTATTTTTAACGCTGGTGCTGATTATCGGCTGACCGAGTTCCCTGATCAAAGCCAGGCAAATCTGATTGTCCGGCACCCTTATACCTGTAGTTGATCTTTTCGGTAAAATAATTTTGGGCACCAGATTGGATGCTTCCAGAATGAAAGTGTAAGCTCCCGGCAAAAGTCTTCTCATTGTTCTGTAAGCATAGTCGGTTACCATGGCGTATTGGCTGATATGCTTTAAATCGGAACAGACAAAACTCAAAGGTTCTTTTCTGTTTCTTTTTTTTAATTCGTAAATTCTTTCAATTCCCTTTTTGTTGGACAAATCACAGCCCAAACCGTAAACCGTATCGGTAGGATAAATTATTATCCCGCCCTGCCGTAGCACATCAGCTGCTTTTTTTATGAGGCGCATTTGCGGATTCTGGCTGTTGATTGAAAGCAACATGTGTTTTAGCTTCCTGATTACTTTTTAATTTTTACAAGTAATATATATATCAAGAAACAAACACTTTCGCAATGAAAGCTTCAACGAAGAAGGGTAAAGATATGTGATATTATTTAACTGCATGGAAAATGATGCCCGCCGGAATAAGATTCCATGCAGCTCGTTATTATTTTTTGCCGAGGCTATCCTTGCTCAGTTTATATTCAATACTGTCAACAAGAGCCTGCCAGCTGGCTTCAATAATATTTTCAGAAACACCTATGGTGCTCCAGATCTCTTCGCCGTCTGTAGAATCCAGGAGCACTCTGACGCCTGCGGCTGTTCCTTCCGAACCTTCCAGCGTACGAACCTTGAAATCAACCAGACGCATTTCCCTGATTTGCGGATAAAATTTTGTCAGCGCTTTGCGCAGGGCGTGATCCAGAGCATTCACCGGACCATTTCCTTCCGCGGCTGTTAACTCTTCTTCTCCCGCAACCGATATCTTGATTGTCGCCTGGGAAAGACAGGGGTTATTTTCCGTGCGCGACGTGATTACGCTGAATGTTTCCAGATTAAACGGTTCGATAAATTCACCGATTGTTTTTTTAATCAACAACGAGAGAGAGCCGTCGGCGGCGTCAAACTGAAAACCGCGGTCTTCCATAAGCTTGACTTCA
>Ga0153915_10007572_pt1 | contig 10250 bp, 8 predicted proteins | sample Opewatmetagenome_2_FD_107003 | JGI IMG/M metagenome (GOLD analysis project Ga0153915, IMG submission 107003) | Freshwater wetland microbial communities from Ohio, USA - Open water 3 Core 3 Depth 3 metaG | ecosystem: Environmental > Aquatic > Freshwater > Wetlands | place: USA: Ohio, Lake Erie... | reverse complement strand
CTGGGGAAGCATGCTCAAGACCGCGATCGGATACCTGGGCCAGGCCCCCTGGATGGCCTGGTTTCCGGGACTGGCCATTTTCTGTGCCGTGCTCGGATTCAACGTCCTGGGAGACGGATTGCGGGACATCCTCGATCCGCGAAAGGGGTGAGGGAAGACATTGTGCTGGGGCAGGTGACGCGGGTGAATCGGTTACACAATGCGGTCCTGAGCGACAGGGAGGTTCGACATGCGGCGACTGGTGATTCTGGTACTCGCGGTGGCAGTGGGGAGCTTCGGAGCGATCGGGGGGGCGCAGGCCCAGGCCCCCAGCCGGGGAGGAATTGTGAACATCGGAGTAGTCTCCGATCCGGTGACGCTGGACCCCGCCAAGATGGGCTCGTTCTTTGAATTGAGCGTCCAGTATCTGATCTACGAACCCCTGCTGCGCATCACCCCGGACCTCAAGATCGAGCCCGGCCTGGTGGAGAAATGGCAGGTGAGCGGCGACAAGGTGTATGACTTCACGCTGCGCTCCGGCCTGACATTCCATGACGGGACCCCGCTCGATGCCGCGGCGGTCAAGTCAAACCTCGATCGCATGCTGAATCCGGAGACGGGCTCTCCGCGGCGCTCGGAGCTCGGTCCCATCGAATCGGTCCAGGTCCGGGGGCCGCTGGCCTTCCGGATCGTCCTGAGTCGACCCTATGCGCCGTTCCTTTCCGTCTTGACGAACCGTGGCGGCATGATGGTGTCCCCCACCGCGGTCAAGAACTTCGGGCCGGATTTTGCCAGCAAGGGCGTCGGCGCCGGGCCGTTCAAGGTCGTACGCTGGGTGAAGAACTCCGAACTTGTGCTGGACCGCTTCGACGGATATTGGCGGAAGGACCAGCCCTATCTGGATCACATCGTCCTGAAGCCCATGTCGGATGAGACCGTCCGACTCACGAACCTGAAGAGTGGCACCTTGCAGCTGGTGGACGCAGTCCCCCCGCAAAACGTCGCAGAGCTCAAGAAGCTCGGCGGCCTGCGCCTCTACGAACAGTCCGGACTGGGGTTCAACGACATCGCCCTGAATGTATCCAAGCCCCCGTTCGACAACGGGAAGGTCCGGCAGGCGCTCTGGTACGCTTTCGACCCGGGCGTCATCCAGCGGGTGGTGTTCTTCGACACGGGGACGGTGGCCTACGGACCCATACCGCCCGCGATGCGATGGGTCTACGACGAGAAGTTCAAGCCGTATCAGCACGACGCACAGAAGGCCAAGACCCTCCTCACCGAGGCGGGGCAGCAGGGTGGCGTTGCCTTCACCATCACGGTCACCAACTCGCCGATCCAGGTGAAGATCGCCCAGATCCTCCAGGCGGCCGCCGCCGAAGCAGGCTTCCGGGTCACGATCCGGCAGATCGATACGACCGGCCTCCTCGCCGTCTTGCAGGCGGGGGATTTCGATGCGTGCTGGGCCCCCTGGTCCGGGCGGCCCGATCCCGACGGAAACATGTTCAACTATTTCACCATCGGCGGGCCAAACAACTTCGCCCGGTACAAGAGCGAGCCTGTGGACGAGCAGTTGAAGAAGGCCCGCGTCACGCTGGATCAAACAGAACGGGCCAAGCTCTATCGGGAGGCACAGGCCCAGATCGCCGCCGATGCGGCGTTCGTGTTCTTCCACCACGACGCGATCCTCCAGGCGTCCACCGAGAACCTGGTGGGATATCCGCAGTATCCTGATGGGGCGTTCCATCTCGAGGGGGTTGGCCTGAAGAAGTAGCGCCGTCACGGATCCGATAACTGGGTGAGCACCGAAGCCGCCTGTCATCCCAGGGGAGGCTGGTATGCGCGTTCTGATCGCTGGCGAGTCTTGGATGACCCACAGCATCCACGTGAAGGGGTTCGACTCCTTCACGACCAGTTCCTATCACGAGGGGGTTGGCCCTCTCCGGAAGGCCCTGCAAGCCACCGGTCATCCGGTCACCTACCTCCCGAACCACCGGGCCGCGGACGAGTTCCCATTGTCGGCGGCCGATCTTGGCGCCTTCGATGTCGTGATCCTGAGCGACATCGGGGTGAATACCTTGCTCTTGCCGGATCGGACTTTCTCCGCCTCGGAGCGGACGGCCAACCGCCTGGTGCTCTTGAGGGACTACGTTAAGGGTGGCGGGGGGTTGTTGATGATGGGAGGATATCTGACCTTCCAGGGGATCGATGGCAAGGCGGGATACCACGGCACCCCCGTCGAGGAGGTGCTTCCCGTGATCCTGCAATCCTCCGATGACCGGGTGGAGTCGCCCGAAGGGGTTGTACCGGAGATCGTGGGGCCGTCCCACCCGATCCTGCAGCAGCTGTCAGGCTGGCCCCATTTCCTGGGCTACAATCGCGCACAACTCAAGCCGGGAGCGCAGCTGCTCGCCAAGGTCGGCCAGGACCCGTTCATCGCGGTCATGGAGTGCGGGAAGGGTCGCTCGGCGATTTTCGCCTCGGACTGTGGCCCGCACTGGGGGCCATCGGCCTTCCTGGCATGGGAAGGCTATCAGCCTCTCTGGGATCGACTGGTCCGCTGGCTGGGGCGAGCCCTGTGATCGTACGCCTCCTATGCACCGCCCGATGTCTCACGCGACCCGGGCTGGGGGGCCGTTGGTGCTGAAAGCAACTTCCGGCCCCTCTCCCCTTCCGGAAGGAGTGTAGCCCAAGCGGCGTCGGCCCGGACGATTTACGTCCGCTCGCTGCCCTGCCCCATTCTGCGGCGCAGGGTCCCGGCCGAAGATCTGAACGAAGGGCGGAAGGGCAGCCAGGCGGGGTACGGGGATTCTCCTCTCCCCCGATGGAAACGGAGGCCAGGTGTTTCAGCACTGGCGTCCCCTATCCCGTGACACGACTTCTCACGCTCTGCCGTTCCGAAGCGTCGTGTAATCGAACTGGAGTGCGGTCTCAAACAACGCCAAGACATTTGCGAGCGGGGCATCGTAGGGGATGCTGTTCTCCGGACTGATAATGAACCCCCCGTCGTAGCCGACGGTCCGGATCCGGGTCATGACCTCGTTGCGCACGTCCTCGACCGTGCCGTCAGGGACAGTATCCTGCACCGAGATCGTGCCATGAAGGGTCAGCCGCGCTCCGTGCTTCCGCTTGATGGCGGCGGGATCCATGCAGGCGGATTGAATCGGATTGAGGATGTCGATGCCACAGTGGATCAAGGCTGGAATGATGTCTTCCATGTTCCCATCACTGTGATAGAGAACCTTCGCCCGAGGACTCGACTGCTTGACCCGGCCCACCAGCTCGGTGAGACGCGGCACATCGTACCGAGTGAACAGATCCGGCGAAAACATCATCCCCAGCTGCCCGGCAACGTCCCCCACGACCGCAATCACATCAAAGCCGGCGCGCGCCGCCAGGACCGCCTTCGCCGTCTGGAAGGCGTACAGTCGATCGTAGAGCGCCTCGACCATCCCTGGATTTGCAATCATCGACAGCAGGAAGTCCTCCAGCCCACAGAGGTGCCATGCGAGCTTGAAGGGAAACTCGATCTCGGTGACCGTCACAAAATTTCGCCATGGGACGAGATGCCTCGCGACCTCCTCGGCCGAAGGGTAGACGACCGAGGGAGGAAACCAATCTCGGAGGCTGTCCTCCCCGTGTAGGGGGCCATTCCTCCACTGCAGATACTTCCCATCCTCACCCACCCGGAACACGATCCCCCATGGATCCTCGAACGTCCGCTCATCGTGGAAGATGTACTCCTTACCCGCTCCTGGTGCGTCTCCCTCCAGCCGGCCGTTCACCCTGCGGGCAAAATCCGGGTAGGTAACCGGCACGGGGATCCATCGGAAATCCACGCCCAGTCGGCGGAATACCTCTTCCTGCGAGTCCGTCTGGTAGTGCTCCCGTAAGGCTTGGAGCGTCTCGCTGCGTGGCCAGATAAAGTCGATCGGGAGTCGGTCTGGAACCTGGTGCGCCAGGGTGAACGCGAACCGTTCGTGCGGCGTCATGGCCATCCCCAATCAGCTGCGAGCAAGGACCCGGGCAACCCGGGAGTGGCATCGCGCCCAGCCCGTCGCGCCCCCAGGTTTGGTCCTCGGTTCACCGGCGGCTGACCGACAGAGCAGCCTCCCTGTCGGCCGACCTCCCCTACCCCGAGCGCTGGCGCGAGGACAGCGCTGCGCGGCCCTGTCGCGCATCGAGGTCCGCGGGGCTACCCGCGTCGCCTCCTGCGTGCGAGCATACCACCGCTTCCACTGTTGAGGCGAGAGTCAAGAGGATGAACTGTCCAAGGAGACGACGGATAACTCTCCCTCGGAAGGCAGGACTTGACACAGATTTGCACGCAGCTAATACTTCCTTCGGGCCATCCAATCCCCGCGCACTCTTCATCCTATCGCCAGACACCGTAGGACCATGACCTGCCACCAAAATGGACAATGGCCACCCCGACGCCTCGGGGATGCGGCATGGAGCCACTGAGAATTCTGGTTCCCTGCGGAGGCCAAAAGGCCAGGAAGTAGCAAGGGTGTGACAGCGAGAAAGAGAACCCCGGACGGCTATTGGTCGCGTCCCGTCGGGACAACGCGCTCCCGCTTGGATCGATCAGATGGTCACCGTCCCGCTCGTTCCAAGTCAGTAATTCGCCAGATCGACGGATCGAACAGGGAGGGGTGAATCATGAAGAAGGCTCGGCGCCTGCGGTCGGGACTGCTTCCCCTGGTGTCGGCACTGGTGTTCGCCGCGCCCTGGGCGTTCGCCCAATCCGCTCGCCAGCCTGATCCTCCAGGACGCCACGAGGGCAAGATAGACACATGTCCAGGGGAGAGGTGTTGCGACCCTCTGACTTGCCGAAAGGCATGAGGACTGGGAACCGATGGGGACAATAAGGGGCCGATCCGGATCATGGAGCCGTCCCAAAGTCGAATCTCGCCTGGCCAATGGTAAGGCGATGGAGTCCCCGGCCAAGCTCCCAGGCACATCTTCGGTCTCTCTCGTGATTCTTTCCATCTGCTGGCTCGCGTCTGACTGGGGCCACCGTGTCCTGAGTGAATTGAGCATTTATGCTTGACAGTTCCCCCTGACCCTCTACAGTCGGGTGAATCCCTCAAGGAGCCCTCCCGGCTCGCGGGGAGGCGGACAATGCCCCTGGATCGGGTCCATGCACACCCGCTCGACGCCCCCGGTGGCCATTCGGATGGTCAGCGACGCCATTCGTTTTCGCGCCGCTTGCCTTGCCTCTGGTCCGGCACCGCCCTGCTCCTCATCTCCCTAGGCCTCCTCGTTGTGCCAACCGCCGCCGAGGCGCAGCAGGCGGGGCGGGTGTACCGGGTGGGAGTGCTCTCAGCCGGGTCCGTTCCCGGTTGGTCCACGGACGTTCTCCCGGAGCGTTTGCAGGAACTCGGGTACGTCGAGGGGCGAAACCTCCAGATCGAGTATCGGTACGCCGGAAGCCCCGAAAGCCTTCCGCCTCTGGCCGAGGAGCTTGCACGGCTCAAGCTGGATGTGATCGTTGCCGGGACCAACACGGCGGCATGGGCTCTTCTAAAGGCCACGACCCAGACCCCGATCGTCACCGCGGCCGACGATCCCGTCCAAGATGGGCTGGTGCAGAGCTTGGCTCACCCTGGTGGGAACGTCACGGGGGTCAGCGACGCCTCGCCCGATCTCGTGGGCAAGCGTCTTCAACTCTTGAAGGAGGCCGCACCTCGGATCGGCCGCGTCGCTGGGCTCCGGTGCCCGGCGGGTGGGGGGCCGGACACACAGTGGCGCGAGGCAGAGGCCGCGGCGCGCACCCTCGGCCTTACCCTCGTCCCTGTCGTCGTGTCCAGCTCCGACCAGGTGAAGGGGGCGCTTGAGGCGATCAAGCGATTGCGAGTGGACGCGCTCCTCGCGTTCGACTGCCGCTACCTCCACTATCCCGGAGCGGTCACGACCAGCGTACCGGCGATGTACTACAACCGTGGCCATGTGGAGGCGGGCGCCCTGATGTCCTATGGACGAGACGAGGCGGAAGTGTTTCGCGTCCTCGCCGAGTACGTGGCCAAGATCCTGAAGGGCGCCAAACCGGCCGACCTGCCGATCCAGCAGCCCACCCAGTTCACCTTGGTTATCAATTTGAAAGCCGCCAAGGCCCTGGGTCTCACGATCCCGCAGTCCCTGCTCCTCCGAGCCGACCAACTAATCCGGTGAGAAACGCCTGATACCCTTCCTCCCCTCCGTGTCGTCAATGACGTTCCCCCTTCGGGGGAAACCCATCTCGCGGTTCGATGGCTGCGCCCATCCGTTCTCCCCAGCGTGATCGATCATCCAGAATGGTCCAGGGCTAAAGCCGGAGGCACACCTCCATCGAGGGGCGACCCTTTCGGATTGGAGTTACCTGCCGCATGTCGGGTCGAGGCTAGCGGGAACCATGGACCGCCGGGGAAACGGAGCGTTCGACCGGAGACTGACCTCTCCTGCTCTGACCTTAACTGTGCCCGGCTTTCGCTTCCGGGTACTCTTTCTCCGCGTCCTCCCTATTCCCCCAACCCTGACGGCGCCGCTCGCCCATCACGCCTGCCGAGCCTTCTCCCGGGGCCCACGCCCCATCCTTCCCCGATCCGAGTTGAACTCCCCGAGCGGGCAGGCCGCGTGCTGGACCCCCACGTACTGGAGAGGCGCCGGTTCCGGAGCAGGGAAGAGAGTTATTCCGATTTGTCAACAACGTCCCCTCTGATTGCGGGTTACCCACGTTCGTCTCGTGCCCGCCAGGAGACTGTACCCTGTTAACGTCAAGAAACAACACGGGAGCCGAATACGGGGCTGATGTGTTGCAGGGTGGGATGCGGCGAATGCGAAATTCGCCTAGCTCCCGAGATGACGAGATCTGAGCACGGAAAGGATGTGCTTCGTCCCGTCGAACAGTGGCGTGAAGGGAACTCACCGATGTTGGGCGGAGCTGATCGGGGAGCCGTGATCATGGTGATCCGCGCTCGAGCCCCCGCAGCTCCTCGGGCGTGTTCACGTTCACCAGCGAGCGCAGATCCGGGTCGTAGGGGCGGATTTCGTCGGCGGCGAAGTATCGCACCCGAACCGCCGGGAGGAAGGCATTGAGCCGCCGATCGTCTCGTTCGATCGCCGCTCGGATCGCCGCCACGCACGTCCGGCGATACACGGCGTGGAGCGGTTGGATGCCCAGGTCCTTGGCGCGGCTTCGCGCGGCATCGGCCCGTACGGTCCCCGAGGCGAGCGCGGGGATGACCGCGTCCCAGCCCGCGGCCGCATCTACCATCGCGCGGAGCAGCGGGCAACTGAGGAAGGGCATGTCCACCGCGACGGCGACACCCAGGTCGGTGTCCATCGCCTGGAGAGCCGCGTGCAGGCCGGCGATCGCTCCAAAGCTCCGGATCGAGTCGGAGACCACGCGGGCGCCGAGCATCGCGTACGGCCTTGTGTCGCTGGACACGATAATGATCTCGCCGCACACCTGCTGCAGCACCCCCATGACGCGCTCGATCAGCCGCTGCCCATCGAGCACCAGGAATGCCTTGTCGGCCCCCATCCGCCGGCTCTGGCCGCCGGCCAGAATGATGCCCGTTGCCAGTTCCCCCATGGCGCCATCCTACCGCGAATCGCGTCCGATTCGGTATCCGTGCGTTCCGGGGAGGTGTTCACTCGCCCGAGGGGGTACCCGGTCCCGCGCGGGATCGCATTGCCCCGGCGAAGCACGAGGGAGGGCGGGAACGCGGCCGTCAGGCCCCGACCAGGCGGGCCAGATCGTGCATGAGGCCCTTGCCGGTCTGGTACGCCTCGGGGAACATCCGGGAAAGCGCTCGATAGCGGTCGGCCCGATCGGGATACGGCGTCGTCCGGTGCACCGATCGCCCGGCCGCACGCCGCGGCGACATCCTCGCAGACGCCCATGCCGACGCACGCTACGAAGTCGGCCCCATCTCCTTCCGCGCCGCATCTGCCCACCCGCACATGGTCTTCCGGTCTTGGTCGCTGAGCTTCGCCTGCGGGTGCATGAGCGTGTACACCCGCATCGGCATCTGGCCCCGCGTTACCTGTTCGCAGATCTCTTTCAGCTTCCGATCCTTTCTCCGGGCCGGGTACCGTCCCCACTCCGAGAGGTTCAGCTCGCCTCGGCCCTTGGTGACGTCACGAGCGACCAGCCACGAGACCGGCGCCACCTGGCTGTACCAGGGCCACACGGTCTGGCTCGAGTGGCAGTCATGGCACGCGCGTCGGAGCGAGCCCGCGACATCAGGCGGTACAGGCATGGTCGCGTAGACTGTCTGTGCCGGATCCTCCGGGGGATTGGCCCTGCCCACAGGGATGAACTGTGCCACCACGATCAGCGCCAGGACCGCCACCAGGATGCGTCTGCCCCACCCGCGCATACTCTCCTCCCCTTCTGGATTGCCAGCCCGAGCAACCTACCGAGTGTCTCTTCCGATGAGCAGCCACTCCTTCCGCAGGCAGAGAGCGCCTCTGGCTGTGCGGGGCGTGTGCAGAACGCGGGCCGTCCACCGCGGATCCACCCCCACCCCAGCAGCCGGGATAACCAAACCGCCGAGGGTTCGACGAGGCTAGCAGGAGCAAGGAGGGAGGTCAAGCGGGTCGACACACGACGGGCAGTGCAGGGCCGACGGCTCCGGTGCAACGCAACGCCAGAGCCAGCGGCCTTGACAGGCCTATCAAGGCCGGCTACCGTCGACCTGGACGGAGAGCGCCGAGGGCGGGCTTACGATCGTCGGGAGGGGGCAATGCGGGGGGCGACACCAAGTCCTTCGATCAGCATCAGGTGCCGCGGCCCTTTGGGGTGTGGGAAGCCCCAGAGGGCCGTGCCGTCTCCTGGGCCCTCGGGTGAGGGAGTGCCAGATGGCGCCGCATGGATTGCTGAAAGGCCGCTGCACAACGGTTCGAACGGCCAAGTGGCCGGCGACCCAGACGCTCGGAGGGAGGGGAAGATGAGGACAGCACAAAGACTCGGTATGGCCCTGGCCCTGGCCGCGGCGATGCTGCCGGCGGCGTGGGCGGCCCCCGTGGGCAACCTGAAGGCACCGATCAAGGAATACGACGTGCCGACGCCGCACTCGGGGCCCCACGATCCGGCGCTGGCTCCGGATGGGTCGCTCTGGTACACGGGCCAGATGGCGAACAAGCTGGGCCGGCTGGACCCGAAGACAGGGGAGATCAAGGAGTATCCGCTGAGGACCGAGGGCTCGGGTCCTCACGGGCTGGTGGCGGACTCGCAGGGCAACATCTGGTTCACCGCGGCCTTCAAGGGATACGTCGGGAAGCTCGATCCGACCACGGGTGCGGTGACCGAGTACGCGATGCCCGATCCGCGGGCCCGCGACCCGCACACACCGGTGTTCGACCAGCGCGGCCTGCTCTGGTTCACGGTGCAGAACGGAAACTTCGTCGGGCGACTCGACCCCAGCACCGGCGAGGTCAAGCTGAAGGAGGTCCCAACTCCCCGGGCAGTACCCTACGGCATCGTGGTCAGCTCGCAGGGGGTGCCCTTCTTCGTCGAGTTCGGGACCAACAAGCTCGCCAGCATCGACCCCACGACGATGGCGATCACCGAGTACCTGCTGCCTGCCGGCGCTCGCCCGCGGCGGCTGGCCATCACCCCAGACGATATGATCTACTATTCCGACTATGCCCGTGGATACCTGGGGCAATTCGACCCCAAGACCGGGGCCGTCAAGGAATGGGCATCGCCTGGTGGGTCGGACTCGAGGCCCTACGGTATCGCCATCACGCCGGACGGAGCCGTCTGGTACAGCGAGTCGGGGGTGACGCCCAATACGCTGGTACGCTTTGATCCCAAGACCCAGGCTTTCGCGCGGGAGGCGATCCCCTCGGGTGGCGGCGTGGTGCGCAACATGGTGGCCACCCCCACCGGCTACCTCTACCTTGCGTGCAGCGGCGTGAACAAGGTGGCCGTGGCAGACGCGCGCTAGCGGCCAGGAGTGAACGGGGCGAGTCCCCACCTCCAGGGCGGCAGCAGGCGGGTAGCGACAGCATCCGCCGGCAACCACCCTGGTGAGCCAGGGGGCGTGTGGATCCCTGCCCGCGGGATCGAGCGGAAACATCTTCGCGTGAATCCCCCGGCCCCTACAGGTCAACGAAATGTCTGCAGGAATCGGACGAGAAGCAGCGTCAGCAACAGGATCAAGTACCCCCGCAGGAAATAGAGTGCGAACCGCACCGTGGGGGTCGTCTGTATCCGGGGCATAGGAGACTCCTCATTCCTTGCTACGTGTCACCAAGTCCTTCAGGATGTCCTTGTACCGAAT
>Ga0153915_10007571_pt1 | contig 10250 bp, 11 predicted proteins | sample Opewatmetagenome_2_FD_107003 | JGI IMG/M metagenome (GOLD analysis project Ga0153915, IMG submission 107003) | Freshwater wetland microbial communities from Ohio, USA - Open water 3 Core 3 Depth 3 metaG | ecosystem: Environmental > Aquatic > Freshwater > Wetlands | place: USA: Ohio, Lake Erie... | reverse complement strand
TGAGGTCCACTTCGTTCTCAAGATCGAAGTGGCTTGCCGTACCGCGCCCCCCTTTTCCGATGACACCGGTGGCATGCGCGTCGTCAATCAGAATCCTCGCGTTATACTTCCGCGCGACCCGTACCATGTTGGGCAGATCGACGATCGTCCCCCAAGTGCTGAATACACCATCGGACACAATCAGCTTCGGAACTTCCAGCGGCAACCGAGCAATAATGCGTTCGAGGTCAGCCATGTCATTGTGCTTGTAACGGAAGAATTCGGCGTATGCCCCTTTTGCCATAAGCTGGCCCGACACGATACAGGCATGATTGTCCCGATCCGAAAGTATGTACTCCCCTTTTTGAACGAGAACGGGAATAATCCCCTGTGCCGTCTGAAAACCCGTACTATAGAGGAGGCAGGCCTCTCGGCCAAAAAAGGCCGCTAGGCGTGCTTCCAGCTCGATGTGGATGTCTAGCGTCCCGGTAAGATACCGCGAACCAGAGCAGCCAGTGCCGTATTTCTCCACTGCCTTCTTGGCAGCCTCTTTTACGCGTGGATCAGCCGTCAGGCCGTGATAGTTGTTCGAGCCGGCCATAATGATTTTCCGACCCTCTATCTGGACAACGGGCCCCTCGTTTTCCTCAATGGGACGAAAGTAGGGATAGAACCCGGCCGCCTTAATTTCATCGGCGCGGGTAAAATTCAGACACTTCTCGAAAAGATCGATGGGCTTCTTCTTCTCTGATCTGGCGGGCTGACTAGGCTTGGTTAATGATGGAGTCTCTCGGTGAGAAGTCATTCTACTCCTCAAATGTGCGCAGAATAAGCTGGTGATTGTTAATATTAAGGCATTTTAATATACTTTATCATTCCACAAATGTCAACGTAAATCCCAGTGAAAGCGTTAGTTACAGGTGCCTCCGGCTTCATTGGAAGCCATCTCGTCGATCATTTGCTCGCACTTGGATACTCGGTCAGGGTCCTGCTCAGGAAATCAAGTCGGCTCGAATGGCTGAGCAACCTCTCGTTGGAAGTCATCTATGGTGATCTCTTCAACGAGCAAGCCCTCGCCGAGGCCGTGAGTGGCGTGGACTGCATCTATCACTCCGCAGGTGTGACCAAGGCGAAAACTCCGGAAGCATACTTTCAGGCAAACACCAAGGGAACCACAAACCTTCTCGCCGCAACAGCGCAACGGAATCGACAACTCAAGCGATTCGTGCACATCAGCAGCCAGGCGGCGGCCGGGCCAAGCCCGACAAATATTCCGATTGACGAAATGGCCCCACCGAATCCCCTGACTACATATGGGAAGAGCAAGTGGGCTGCCGAACTGGAGTGCCACTCTTTCTCGAACGTACTGCCAATTACCATCATTCGTCCCCCGGTCGTGTTCGGCCCCAGAGATCGGGACGTTCTAGAATTCTTCAGAACAGTAAACAAAGGGCTCCAGCCGATCGTAGGATTTTCCGAAAGGTACGTTAGTCTTGTTCACGTTACCGATCTGGTGCGAGGATCCGTCCTAGCCGGTGAGAGTCCACGGGCTGTCGGACAAACGTACTTCATCTCCAGCAAGACCGGCTACGGCTGGAAGGAGATCGGGGATATCACGGCCAAGATTATTGGGAGGAGAGTTTTCCGGGTACGCATCCCACCACCGCTCGTCTTCGCAATTGCCTCCGTTGGGGAAATCATAGCAAGATTCAGTGGAAAACCAGCACTGGTCAACCTTGAAAAGGCGCGTGACATGGTCCAGGATTACTGGACTTGCGATTCATCGAAAGCGTTGAGGGATCTCGGGTATGAGCAGACCTTGACACTTGAGGAGGGAATTCGCAACACTGTGGAGTGGTACCGCAGCCACGGCTGGCTGTAGGGCTTGATCAGCGATTCAGCCTTGCATATTTTAGGTTAGATGGCGTTCGGATTCGTGTCGACGATCGTCTTCACCGCCCCGCGAAGTGCCTCCGTCAACCGCAGCAAGAGCTTTCCGAAACCAACGCCAGAAACCATACATAGAGCGATCCCTGAGGTGAGGTATCATTCGGATACCTAAAGGCGTTTCGCACCCAGGCTCTTGTAGAATGATTGGCATTGGACCCGGATCTCGTCACGAACCCGTCGGTAGACTGCCAAGACTTCCTCTTCTGACCCAGTCGCCTCCGCAGGGTCTTCAAAACCGATGTGCACCCTATGCTTCACCTTCCCTCTGAAGTGAGGGCAGCTCTCCTTGGCACTATCGCACACCGTGATGACGTAGTCGAACTCTTCATCCAAGAAACGGTCAATACTCTTTGTGAAGGACTTGCTCAGATCAATGCCAATCTCACGCATCACCAAGACTGCCTTCGGATGAACGTGCGCGGCCGGCGCAGTCCCTGCAGACTCCACCTTCAGCCTCACATCGAGCGACTGAAGGAACGCCGCAGCCATTTGGCTCCGGCTGGAGTTACCGGTACAAACGACAAGGATTCTACTCATAGAAGCAGTTCCATGCAAATAGCGGTAGACGGGCAGGCCTCCATGAATTCTATGGAACGCGTAACCTCGCCAGTGACTCGCTTACGGTCTATCGTCCTGAAGCCTCTCAAGGCAAAGTACCTCTCCGCAGTTGTGGTTAGCAACACAAGATGGTGCAAACCCAGATCACGCGCCTCACGAAACAGAGACCTGCAAAGGATGTCTCCGATTCCCCGCCGCTGTTCCGAGGGGCGCACAACCAGGGAGCGAAGCAGTCCTGTATCCCCATAGATCTCCAGTCCAATCATACCAACAATCACACCATCCTGCTCGGCAACTGAGAATTGCTCCAAATTGCCTCGAACGCCTTGGACCGGAAGCAATGCACCCTTCAGAAGCTGCTCAATAATGGGAAGATCTTCCCTGCTTGCCCTTCGTATGACGGAAGTTGTCATTTAGTCGCGCTGACGGTGATACTGTGCAGGCCGAAAGAGCTGTTGCCATCAAGGTTGTAGGACTTCTCGGCCACAACGTTGACATCCCTAAATCCTGCGTTCTTGATGACTGTGAGGTACTCATTCCGGTCCAGCGCTCCCGCAACGCAACCAGCCCATTCCAGAAGATTGGCTCTGACAGCGCTCGGAATTTGTCCGATCGAGACAATATCCGAGACAGTGAATTCTCCCCCCGGCTTCAAGACGCGGTACATTTCGGCAAATGCCACCTTCTTCTCGGGAACAAGATTGATGACGCAGTTACTGAGAATCCTGTCGATCGAACCTGACTCGACAGGGAGGTTCTCAATCTCTCCTTTTCGGAACTCGACATTCGACAAGCCAAGTTTCTTTTTGTTCGTCTCTGCCCGAGCGATCATTTCCTCCGTCATATCGACGCCGATGACCTTACCTGTTGGGCCAACTTGCTTCGCCGCAAGAAAGACATCGATGCCGGCCCCCGATCCCAAGTCCAGTACGGTCATCCCTTCAGCAATGTCCGCGAATGAAGTAGGCGTCCCACAGCCGAGACCGAGATCAGCCTCCTTGCGGATCTGGGAGTCGGCTCCGGTGTAAAGGTCGTTCATTGTGATGGTCCCAGCCAGGCCGGGGTCGGTCCCGCATCCGCATGAGGGCCCGCAGCATGAATTCGCCGCCTTGGCGATCTCTGCATACTTTGTTTTCACCGCTGCCTTGATGTCATCATTATTCATGAGGGTCTCCGTTGAAAGTTTTTCGTTGTCATCACTGTTGGCTTGACTGCGGCATAGGTGGCACAGCATCCCCTTTTGATCTGGTCAGCAAGGCGCTGCATATCCTTCCGAGCCATACCATTCGTGTCCAGAAGAGTAGCAAGGAAGTCGAGGAGATCTTTCTGACGCCTGCTTTTGGGTGTCGCGATTGAGTAGAGCATCCAGAGCCCGTGTCGTCGGGCATCCACGAGGCCGACCCTTCGCAAGTACGCCAGATGCCTCGAAACCTTCGTCTGAGTAAATTTCATCACCGACTCTATGTCGCACACGCACAATTCTCCAGAAAAGAGAAGGAGGCTGATGATCCTCAAACGTGCTTCATCTGAAAGCGCTTTGAATACCGATGCCACTTGTTTCATTGTCGTAGTCGACTATATTTGTGTATACGAATATAGTTATTGTATGTTTCATAGTCAAGCCGCAAGAGCACCCCCTGCAACTCCCCCGGTTGATGAAATGAAAAAGGAGCCAATCACGTGATCATTGACTCCTTCTCCTTCAGGACCTGAACCCCACGAAAAGGCTGGGGAAGGGTCCCGGCCTTCACTTGCCGTATCAGTTGCTCTTGCCACCCGGAAGGACCGGCTGCGGCACCGAATTCGCCACCAACTTAAGCGATTTGAAACAGGCAAAGACATCCTTTGGATCCTGAATGGTCATCTTGCCATACGCGTCCCAAGGCATTGGCGGCAGGATGTCTCGCCTGGTCCCGAGGGGCTTCCCGGTCCCCAGAGTGTTGAGAAACATCTCTTCAGACCATCCCCCGATTCCAGTGGCGGCATCAGGAGTGAGATAGATACGGTGTTTGACGCGCATGGGGCACCTCGAAAGTGTAATTGAGAAAGAACATCCTCACATGAGGATGAAACGAGGCAAGACATACAGACCTTGGGAATAGAACTCAAGAGGGTATTGACACGGAAAGAAGTCGATGGACGCAGAGTCACGCATATAGACGCCCCGAAGATGTCTATCACTGGAGGCGAGCTTCTCTAATTCGCAAGAACAAACGACCTCCTGGCAGCCACTGTGGCTGCCAGGTTTCCCTGTACAGTGAGGATGACTACGCACGCAGCTGCTTGACAAATGGCCCGCAGTTTTGTACTATTTGTAAGATTCAAGTTACCGATAAAGTTGTCGCTTTTTGCCGTAGTTAGTGGTTCTCCCCAGCAAAGGATGAACCTCCACTCCCCGCCATGCAAAGCTCCCTCCCCAAAGTGAAACTTGCCCTGCTCCAGGTTCTGCTGGCATCGCTTCTGCTTTCTTCATGCAGCGGCGAAAGGAGCGCCGTCGGCGCTCCGGAGAGCCTCCCTTGGTCAACCAGGATCGCAGATTACTTCCTGTCACGTCATCCCGAGGGGGTAACCTATGACTCAGCCAGTCCGGATCAGAAATGGAACTATGAACAGGGACTGATGCTTGTGGCCTTACAGCGGATGTCAGAACACGTTGGCAACGCAAAGTACTTCGACTTCACGCGCAAGAATCTTGACCGCTATGTAGAGGCCGATGGTCGCATCCGAACCTACAAGGCCGCCGACTATAATCTCGACAATATCGGCCCCGGGAGAGCACTCCTCGCAGTGTACCAGGCCACCGGGGAAAGGAGATATCGAGCAGCCGCTGACTCACTAAGAATGCAACTCCGGCGGCAACCCCGCACAAAGGAAGGCGGTTTCTGGCATAAGGAAATATATCCGAACCAGATGTGGCTGGATGGTCTGTTTATGGCCGCTCCGTTCTACGCGGCGTACGCACGCAGGTTCGGCGAACCGGAGGCATTTGACGATATCGCACACCAGTTCAAGACGATTGCACTTCACACCCGTGACCCCAAGACCGGCCTGTTGTACCATGCCTGGGATGAAAGCAAGCAGCAGCGTTGGGCCGACCCGGTGACGGGACACTCACCATGCTTCTGGGGGAGGGCTATGGGATGGTACGCAATGGCGCTCGTTGAGGTATTGGATTTTTTCCCGCTGGACCACCCAGATCGATCTGATCTTATTGTGATTCTTCAAGAGCTATCACGCGCGCTTATGGCATTCCGCGATGAGAGAACCCATCTCTGGTACCAGGTGGTGGATCAGCAACAGAGGGAAGGCAACTATCTCGAAACGTCTGCTTCGTGCATGTTTGCCTACGCGTTCGCAAAAGGCGCAGCCTTGGGATACCTTGACCCCCGCTACCGCACCGCAGCTAAGGAGACATTTCTAGGAATCATTGAATATCAGGTAAAGACTAGTCCATCCGGGGCCGTCGATCTGTACGGAACCTGCCGCGGCGCTGGTCTGGGAGGCAAACCATACCGTGACGGCAGCTTCGCCTATTACATCGGTGAACCGCAAAGAGTCAATGACATGAAGGGCCTCGGCCCATTTCTCCTTACCGCAATTGCGTTGGAGCAAGATAAACAGTGAGCACACTTTTTGATCTGACAGGCAAATCAGCCATCGTTACAGGCGCCAGCACCGGCCTGGGAAGAGGAATGACTCTCGCTCTTGCAGGCGCCGGAGCCGATATCCTGCTCGTCGACCACGTCCCCAGTGACGAGGTTGCAATACAAGCGCGAGCCATGGGACGGCGGGCCGCATCCATCACTGTGGACCTGATGAAGATGGAATCCATTGACAGAGTAGTCAATGCGGCCATCACTGAATTTGGGAAAATCGACATTCTGGTGAACAACGCAGGCATCATTCGCCGCGTCCCTGCAATCGAGTTCACGGAGAAGGACTGGGACGATGTCATGATGCTCAATTCTAAGACAGTCTTTTTCCTCGCGCGCGCAGCAGCACGCGATATGATGAAAAGGAAGTATGGAAAGATCATCAGCATTGCGTCGCTGTTAGCATTCCAGGGCGGCATCACGGTTCCATCCTATGCTGCCAGCAAAGGAGCCGTCGCCCAAATAACCAAAGCCCTCGCCAACGAATGGGCCCCGCACGGGATCACGGTGAACGCGATCGCCCCCGGCTACATGGCGACTAACAACACGAAGGCACTTCGGGAAGACCCGGTGCGATCAAAGGCGATTCTGGATAGAATCCCCGCTGGACGTTGGGGTCTGCCCGAGGACCTGCACGGAGCCGCAGTCTTCCTTGCATCGCCTGCCTCCGACTACATTAATGGTCACGTGCTAGTTGTTGATGGAGGTTGGCTCGCACGGTAACACAACAACAATCTCACGGAAGAACATTATGGAAGTCAGATATCTGCCAAATCCCGAATCCTATCGAAGGATGACGACGGAAGAACTGCGACAAGCCTTCGTTCTTGAGAACCTCTTTAATCGCGGCAGTATCAGCATGGTATACTGTGATGCGGACCGCGCCATTATCGGGGGTGCCATCCCCCAGGATGCGCCGTTAGAGTTGACAGCAACAACAAAGGAAATGGCTGCCCAGTTCTTCGCAGAACGTCGGGAGATCGGCGTTGTCAATATCGGCGCCGAGGGAATCATTCGAGCAGACGGCCAGCAATATGCGCTTGCGCGAAATGATATGCTCTACATCGGTCGCGGCGTACGACGAATCGAGTTCGGCAACGCTCGAGGTTCGCATGGGGCCATCTTCTATTTCGTTTCCTTTCCCGCCCACACACCCTACCCAGTCACGTATGTACGAGCTGCCGATGCCGAGGCAGCCACGCTCGGCTCTCCCGACGGGGCGAACAAACGAACAATCCATAGATACATCCACCGAGGCGGTCCAACAAGCTGCCAGCTCGTTATGGGAATGACCGACCTTGCCCCGGGCAGTGTCTGGAATACGATGCCCCCTCACACCCATATGCGAAGAACTGAGGTCTATCTCTACTACGATCTTGACCCCGATGCCATGGTCGTCCATCTCATGGGCCCAGCAGATGAGACCCGAAATCTCATCCTTCGCAATCAACAGGCCGTCATTTCACCGAGCTGGTCGATTCATTGCGGCTGCGCCACGACGAATTTCTCATTTATCTGGGCAATGGGAGGAGAGAACCAAGAGTTCACTGATATGGATGGAATTACGATGAAGGATCTGCGATGAACATCGTGCACACAATCCTGATCGTCATGCTGTTGCTTCCCTGGAAGGCGCACGCGGCCGGAAAGACTCTCGTTGCAGTAGTGGAAAACCCAGGCAGTTTCGAGAGGAAGAGCGAGACTGTCGTGGTGCCCCTGGAGACTGTAAGACACAAGCTGAGGGGGGTTGATGTTAGTCGGCTTGCTGTGATCGACCGAAAGGCTGGCACGATCGTGACCTCGCAAACGACGCCCGATGAGCTCCTCTTCAAGGCAGATTTCAAATCAAGGGAAAGAAAGACGTTCATCATCAGGCAATCTGAAGGAGAGGGTGCAGTACCAGAGACGCTCGTAGACGGAAGGTACGTTCTGCCGCGGGAAGACTATGCCTGGGAGAACGATAGGATTGCGTTCCGTATGTATGGTCCGGCCCTCGCGGCAGAGGTGAATAACGGCATCGATGTTTGGACCAAACGGGTACGCTCACTGGTCGTCGCCAAGTGGTACAAAGAAAGTGAAGGTAGTTTGCCCGGCAAAGACACCTACCATCAAGATCGCGGCGAGGGAGCGGACTTCTTCGCGGTAGGACGGTCCCTCGGTGCAGGCGGTTCAGGAATCTGGCAAAACGGGAAGGTCTGGCAACCGGGTGTCTTTTCGTCATACACAACCCTATGTAACGGCCCGATACGTGTCGCCTTCGAGCTTACCTATGCCACATGGAACATTGACGGGAAGAAGTTTACTGAGCGCAAACGCATTTCACTCGACGCCGGGGAGAACCTCAATAGAATCGAAGTGTCATTCGCCGGTCTTCCACCAACGTACAGGGTGCAGATTGCCTGCGGTCTTGTAAAGCGGAACTACACGGCTGTTTCTACAGGCAAGTTGCGCAGGTGGATGAGCTTGTGGGGGCTGACGACCAGTGACTCCGCTAACGGTTCTCTTGGAACCGGTGTCGTTTTGCCTACAGCCATTCCGGCAACATTCGCGGAAGACAATGACCAGTACTTCCTGATAGCGAAAGCTGTTCCGGGTTCACATTTCACCTACTACGCCGGCGCAGGCTGGACAAGAAGTGGAGACTTCGCGACGTCGGCCGACTGGGAGGCATATCTCACCAATTTCTTGCGGCGACTCGATGTCCCACTAAAGCTGTCGATCACTGTACAAGAGTAAAGCAACCCTCCCCGGGATCAAAAGTTCTGATGTTCAAACCCAACTCGAGATTTCTTTTCTACGCCGCGGCGACAGTTGCCATTGCGCTCATGCCCTCAGAATCACCCACCGGCAACGAGACCATCCGCACCCAGCAGGAACCACTACAAGAACATCCTGGCACTCGCCTGAATGTCATCCGAACGCCCATCACCTATCCTGATCATCGACCGGCCCCCCGTTATCGGCTCGATGCTGAGGATTACGGAGCTATCCTTCGGCACGGGAGCGGACCGCACGGCTGTGATTCTCTGGGGGCAAGAGATGTCTGGGTATGGCAAAACGAGGGATCTTATTTCATGCACTACGATGGCGCTAGCGCCAAGGGCTGGCTGGCATGCCTGGCAACGAGCTCCGACTTGTCCACCTGGACAGCTAAAGGGCCGGCGCTCGGATTTGGCACATCGAGCCAGAAAGACGCGGCATCGGCTTCTTACGGGGTGACGTTTTATGACAAGCACAAGTGGCATTTGTTCTATCTCGGCACGCCACACACTTCTCCCCCTCCAAACCTGGTTCCCGCATTTCCTTATCTCACAATGAAGGCAGAAGGCCACAGTCCGAATGGTCCCTGGACCAAGCGCTACGACATTACTCCGTTCAGTCCCCGGCCCGGAACGTACTATTCCGCCACTGCAAGCCCCGGCCATGTCATTTCTCACGGAGGTGGGTACCTCATGCTCTTCAGTGCTTCAACAGACAACCCGATCCTTCGCACAGTTGGCATCGCCAGAACGTCTGACCTGGACAAGTCGTGGTCGATCGATCCACGACCAATTCTACCTCCTTCCGAGCAGATCGAGAACACCTCACTCTACTATCAGGAACAGACTGAAACCTGGTTTCTTTTCACCAACCATGTGGGGTTGAAGGAGAATTTAGAGTATACCGATGCAATCTGGATGTACTGGACGAAGGATCTCGAGCAATGGGATCCCGATCACAAAGCCGTGGTTCTGGACGGTTCCAATTGTATCTGGTCGAAGGAGATCATCGGCCTTCCATCCGTGGTACGGTCAGGCAACCGTCTAGCAATACTGTATGACGGCTATGCCGGGCGTGGCATTCCCGAAGGAGCAGCAAGTCATATGCGTCGCGATATTGGGCTTGCCTGGCTGAAGTTGCCCCTGGACGTGGGTGAGCGGTGAAGAGGCTGATCTGCCTTCGTTCAGGGACACTTCTGGTTGCCCCGTATGCACTCTACGTACCGGCGGACCTCCGGATCACGCCGGTGGCTCGGCCACGACGAAGGGGAACGATCCGTTCAGGCATAAGTGAAGAAGCCCAGTAGACAGGCTTCTGTTTGTTCTACTCGTGACTAACTCTTGCCCGTCC
>Ga0153915_10007570_pt1 | contig 10251 bp, 5 predicted proteins | sample Opewatmetagenome_2_FD_107003 | JGI IMG/M metagenome (GOLD analysis project Ga0153915, IMG submission 107003) | Freshwater wetland microbial communities from Ohio, USA - Open water 3 Core 3 Depth 3 metaG | ecosystem: Environmental > Aquatic > Freshwater > Wetlands | place: USA: Ohio, Lake Erie... | reverse complement strand
CCGGTATAACTTATGCCGAATTTAAAGAAGAAACCGATAACCTTGCCTTCGGATTATTTGCATTGGGAATCAATAAAGACGACAAAGTAGCAATCATTTCTGAGAACAGACCGGAATGGGTTTATTCCGATATGGCGGTACTTGCATTGGGAGCCGTCGATGTACCGATTTATCCTTCATTAACCGCCTCTTCGATTGAATATATTCTTAATAATTCGGAATCAAAATGCGTAATAGTTTCAAATAAGCTGCAGTTAAATAAAATATTAAAATACAAAGAGACACTACGGCATTTGAATTCCATTATTGTAATGAATGAAAAAGATATGATCCCCGACGAGCAATCGCTTTACTCATTTAAAGATGTTCAGGAAATGGGTAAAATTTATAAAAAGAATCACCCGCATTTTTTAAGGGATAGCATCAATAACATTCACGAAAATGATTTGTGTACAATTATCTATACTTCCGGAACTACGGGCGAACCTAAAGGGGTTATGCTGACACATAAAAACATTTTATCAAATGTACAGTCGGCGCTTGAATTATTTCCTATTTCCCGGGATGATATCTTCCTTTCTTTTCTTCCGTTGTGTCATATATTTGAAAGGATGGCCGGTTATTATACCGGGTTTTCAACCGGCGGAATAATTTGTTATGCAGAGAGTATCGAGACAGTCGCTCAAAACTTTCTTGAAGTAAGACCTACGATTTTAACAAGTGTTCCCAGGTTATTCGAAAGGATGTATTCCAAAATTATAAAAAATGTTGAATCCCAATCCCGGGCAAAGCAAAAAATATTCAATTCTTCAATAGAAACCGGAAAGAAGGCTGCCCGCGCACGTAAGAAAGGACATCTTAATCTGCTGCTCGCTGCCCAATATAAAATTGCGGATAAGCTGGTCTTCTCAAAAATAAGAGAAAAAACCGGCGGCAGATTAAGATTTTTAAATTCAGGCGGCGCTCCTCTCTCTCCCGAACTTGGAGAATTTTTTGAAGCGGTTGGAATAAAAATAATTGAGGGATACGGGCTTACTGAATCTTCGCCCGTGCTAGCTGCCAACAGGTTTGATGACTATAAGTTCGGTACAGTTGGGAAAGTATTCCCCGGAGTAGAAATTAAGCTTGCTGCTGATGGGGAAATACTTGCAAGGGGACCTAACATTATGAAGGGATATTATAAAAATAAAAAAGAAACCGATGAGGTATTGAAAGACGGATGGCTTCATACCGGTGATATCGGGGAATTTGATAAGGAAGGTTATCTTAAAATAACTGACAGAAAGAAGCATCTCTTTAAAACAACTTCAGGTAAATATATTGCACCCGCTCTCATCGAAAATCTTTTTCTGTCCAGCAAGTATATAGATCAGTTCGTATTAATTGGTGACAGAAGGATGTATCTCAGCGCTCTGATAGTCCCGGATTTTGAAGCTTTACAGGAATATGCCGATTCGCATAAAATATCTTATTCTAAAACAGAGGATCTCTCAAATAATGAGCTTATAAGAAATTTAATTGAAAATGAATTAAGTAAGATCCAGCGGAATCTTGCTAATTATGAGAAAGTAAGAAAATTTACGCTGTTGGATAAACCATTCTCACTTGAAACGGGTGAAATAACACCCAGTCTTAAAGTTAAAAGAAACCTGGTTGAACTACTTTATAAGGATAAGATTGAAGAAATGTATTCGGGAATGTAAAAAGTGTAATGAATTATGTAGAACCCTATACTTTATCAATTATCCCGATCATCTTTTTATGAATTAATCCATTTGTTGCAAGTATATTGTGTGAGTAAATGTCAATCGCCTTCCCCTTAAAATCCGTTACTAGACCCCCCGCTTCTTCAACAATTAATTTACCGGCACAAATATCCCAGGGATGTAGGTAAATCTCCCAGAATCCATCAAATACACCCTTTGCTACAAAACAAAGATCTATCGCAGCAGAGCCAAGTCTTCTCATTCCTCTTGAAGCTTTTGTAAGTGCTGTAAATTTTTCAATTGCATTTTCAGGATTCTCAGCGATATTATAAGGGAAGCCTGTAGCCAGAACACAATGGGAAAGTTCGTTATTTGCGCTGACAGAAATTTTATCTGAATTTGAAAATGATCCGCTCCCCTTTTCAGCTGTGTATGTTATATCCTGCATTACGTCATATACGACACCCGCAATAGTATGATTATTTTTTTGTAATCCTATTGAAACCGAAAAAATTGGAAGTCCGTGTGCAAAATTGGTCGTACCGTCGATAGGATCAATTACCCACAGGTATTCTGAATCCTTCTTTAATTCACCGCTCTCTTCTGCCAGTATACTATGTCCGGGGTATTTCTTCTGAATAAAATCTTTTATATGTTTTTCAGAAGCTTTATCGATATCCGTAACAAGGTTTGAGGCGTTTGTTTTATATTCTATCCCGAAACTTTTACCGAAACCGTTCCTGATAATTTCCCCTGCTTCGTGTGAAATCTTAATTATATCATTAATCATATTAAACTGTATTTTAATTCGTAAATATAAAAAATCAATATCAATAATTTTTATCGATGGATAGTCGTATAAGGTAGAAGGAATGATAAAATATGCTAGTGCTATCCAAATTATTATTTATAAATAGGAAAGATAAAAATTATATATTATAATAAAGATTCTTTTGGGTTGTATCTTGAATCCCCTTTAATTAAAAAAAAATTTGATAGGAAATAAGAATAATAGTTTTAACTAATAATAAAGGGACAACGCTCCTCAAAAGAATTACGTATAAAAAAAATTACAGAATTGAGCGGTTAATCCCGCCAGTGTAATGTTTTAATGACAAAGGGCGGGATTAAAAAATAAATGCTGTTTGAGTCCCGCCCCAAGTATTACCCTTGGGCGGGACGAGTTTATTTATTTTAGCGAAATGGAGTAATTTTTTTAGTAATTCTTTTGCAGAGCATGTTTCTTTTGGTACTTTTCTTACGCTAAGAAAAGTACTAAGAGAAAAAGTAGTTTAATACTTCAATAAATAAACTACTTACTGTTTTCGTAGAATTTAAAGTGGACTTTACAATAATGTCCTTCAGATAGATACGGAGTATGTACTGATTTTACTTCCTTGATAGCCCCGATTCATTTTAATATCTTTACCAGGATTGATCAGAAAAAATAAGGAATAATAGTTTGAAGAAATTAGATCAGATTGAAATTTCTAACTCTGCTGATAACTCAATAGTAGATAATATGCCGGAAATCCTCCCGGTTTTGCCCTTGAGGGATATTGTAATTTTTCCTTATATGATTTTCCCTGTCCTCGTCGGAAGGGAACAATCTATAAGGGCAGCGAACTATGCACTTGAAAAGACTAAGTATATCTTCCTCGCAACACAGAAAAAATCAAATATTGAAGATCCGAAAAAAGAGGACATATACCGTGAAGGAACAATAGCAAAGATTGTTCAGATACTTAAACTTCCCAATGGACTTATGAAAATTCTCGTCGATGGCCTGCTCCAGGGCAAAATATCCGAGTTCACTAATAATAATGATTTCTTTGAAGGTAAAGTTGAAGTAATTGTTCCGGTGGTTGAAAATGACCATGAGATGAATGCATTGGTACGACAGATGTCGCAGTTATTTAAGGAATATGTTAAGATAAGCAGAAACATACCAAATGAGACTGTAACCGCTTTCGAAAATATAGATGAACAGGACAGGAAGCTGTTTTACGTTGCAGCTAATATAAACCAGAATATGGAAGTAAAGCAGACAATACTTCAGAAGTTTACACTTAAAGAGCAATTTTATGAAGTAATAAAAATCCTGAATTCTGAAATAGATATATTAAAGATAGAGAAGGAAATCGACAGCAAGGTACAGGAAAATATAGCGAAAACGCAGCGTAAATTTATCATCCAGGAACAGATTAAAATATTACAGGATGAGCTTGGTGAAGACGAAGATACTTCGCCCGAAATCGCCAAGCTTAGAGAAGAGATTAAAAAAGCGAAAATGTCTCCTGAGGCGGAATCCAAAGCTCATGAGGAATTAAATAAACTGAAAAAAACGCCCGCTATGTCTCCGGAGTCAACTGTAATAAGGAATTATCTTGAATGGCTTACTGAAGTTCCATGGTCTAAAAGAACCAAAGATAACCTTGACATAAACCACGTTAAAAAAATACTCAATGAAGATCATTATGCCCTTGAGAAACCTAAGGAAAGAATTATCGAACATATTGCGGTACTTAATCTTGTAAAGCATATGAAGGGACAGATTCTTTGTTTTGTAGGACCCCCTGGCGTTGGAAAAACTTCTCTTGGAAAATCAATTTCAAGGGCACTAGGAAGAAAATTTGTGAGGATCAGCCTTGGCGGAATAAGAGATGAAGCAGAGATAAGGGGACACCGTAGAACTTATATCGGATCAATGCCGGGTAAAATTGTACAGTCTATGAAAAAAGCCGGGACTATAAATCCTGTTATGCTCCTTGATGAAATCGATAAAATGAGTATGGATTTCAGGGGCGACCCGTCCTCCGCTATGCTTGAAGTTCTGGATCCTGAACAAAATCATACGTTTAATGATCATTATCTTGAAGTTGATTACGACCTGTCACAGGTGATGTTTATAACTACTGCAAATGTCAGGTATAACGTTCCCCTTCCCTTACAGGACAGGATGGAAATTATTGAACTCCCCGGGTATCTGGAAAATGACAAAATTGAAATTGCTAAAAAACATATTCTTCCAAAACAGCTTGAAGCACACGGACTAACTCATAAACACGTTGATTTTACGGATGAAGCTATCAGGAAAATAATTTCTGACTATACCAGGGAGGCAGGGGTAAGAAATCTCGAAAGAGAAATTGCCTCCATCTGCAGAAAAATTGCAAGAGATATTGTGCTGGAAGAATCGACAAACGGGAAGCAAAAAAAGAAAGAGAAGTTCCGCGTTGATGAGGATAAAATTGAAGAATATCTGAAAGTTCCCCGCTACCGTCATTTGAAACATACTACCGAAAAGAGAGTTGGGAGTGTGACAGGACTCGCCTGGACAAGTGTTGGCGGTGAGCTGCTTAATGTAGATGTAACTATTATGAACGGCGCTGAACGGTTAACATTGACCGGACAGCTTGGAAATGTAATGAAGGAATCGGCCCAGGCTGCTTTAAGCTATATCCGTTCTAATGCAAAACGACTGCGTCTTAATCCCGATTTTTTTAAAGGGAAAGAAGTTCACATACATTTACCGGAAGGAGCAATTCCTAAAGATGGTCCTTCTGCAGGTATTACAATGGCTATGGCACTCTTATCGGCAGTCAGCGGAAGACCTGCAACTAATGATATCGCAATGACCGGTGAAATCACACTTAGAGGAAATGTACTTCCTATCGGAGGACTTAATGAAAAACTCCTTGCCGCAAAAAGAAATGAAATTATAAAGGTTCTTATACCCAAAGATAACGTTATCGACTTAAAGGAAATTCCTGAAGAAGTTAAGGAAGGTTTGGAAATAATTCCAATTGAACAGATTGAAGATGCAATTCCTTATGTTTTTCCTCAGGCACAAAAAGTAAAAAAATCAGTATCACAAAAAACATCGAAGAAAAATTCAAGAAAAACACGGGCTTGAAGATGCAGAGCACTTTGATTGTAAATGATGAACTTTCACTTGATAAAAAGTACAGCCTTCTTGGCTCTCAAATTCGTTCATTGCTGAATAAAGAAGAACCTATTCTTTCGAATCTGGCTAACCTTACCGCAGCATTGAAGCAGACATTCGATAAAATAAGCTGGGTTGGTTTCTATTTATACGACGGCGAGAAACTATTCGTGGGACCTTTCCAGGGTAAAGTTGCATGTACGTTAATAGAAATCGGTAAGGGTGTATGCGGTAAAGCTGCCGAATTGAAAAAGACGGTAATTGTCGAAGATGTTAGTAAATTTCCGGGACATATTGCATGCGACCCCGATTCAAAGTCTGAAATAGTTGTTCCTATAGTTAAAAATGGAAAACTTTACGCTGTGCTCGATCTTGATAGTTATCAGCTGGATGCGTTTGGTGAAACAGATAAACAATATCTGGAAGAATATTGTAAATTTATGTCTTCCGAAATAATTTAATTTTGAATCATCTTAAATTTTTTGAATGACCTATATTGTAACTGCAAGAAAATGGCGTCCTCAACGATTCGACGAAGTGGTCGGTCAGGAGCATATAACTGCAACTCTGAAAAATGCTATCAGAAATAACAGGATAGCACATGCTTACCTGTTTACAGGTCCCCGTGGCGTTGGAAAGACGACCACTGCAAGAATCCTTGCAAAAACATTAAACTGCCTCAATCCGCAGGATGCCGAACCATGCAATGAATGTGAGATGTGCACTTCAATTTTTACGGCACAGTCCATGGATATTATTGAAATTGACGGTGCATCAAACAGGGGCATCGATGAGATAAGAGTATTAAGGGAATCAGTAAAGTATACTCCCACAAAGGGAAAATATAAAGTATACATCATCGATGAAGTTCATATGCTTACAAGGGAATCCTTCAATGCTTTCCTGAAAACACTTGAAGAACCGCCGGCGCATACAATTTTTATTTTTGCAACAACTGATGTGCATAAAGTCCCACTGACGATTATTTCAAGGTGCCAGCGGTTTGATTTCAGAAGAATCCAGCTTCACGCTATCAAAGAACTTCTGAACAAAATTGCTAAAGAAGAAAATATTGATATAGATGATAAATCACTTACAATCATTGCCCGCAAGGCTGACGGGGCTTTGAGAGATGCAGAAAGTTATTTCGATCAGATAGTCTCATTCTGTGGAAATAAGATTGATCCTGTAACTGTGTCTCATATGCTTAATCTTGTTGATGATGAATTGTATTTTATGATTTCCGATGCCGTCCTTAATAAAAATTTTAAGTCTGTATTTGAAGTTACCAGGCTGCTTTATGAAAACGGGTGGGATTTCATTGATTTTATGGATGGGCTGACCGAACACTTCAGAAATATTCTTACAGTGGCTCTCACTGGAAAAACTGATCTAATTGAGACCGCTGAAGTTTATAAAACAAAGTATATTGACTGTCTCGATAAATTTACCGAACCCGATCTTTTACGTATTCTGAACTTCCTTAATAAGAGCCAGCAGGAGTTGAGGTATTCACAGAACCAGAAATTAAAGGTTGAAATTTCTTTAAGTCACTTGATAGGAATTGAAAAGACATCCACAATCAGCGAGATTATAAAAGACCTCTCTGAAAAAAAAAGCCCTGAATTAATTAAGCCCATTCCAACCCGTAATAATATCCCCGGTTTTAAAGCAAAGATTCCCGAAAATCCGGTCATTAATAAAAAACCGATCCCTCCTCCGGTTAAAACTGAAACACCCGGGATTAATTCTTACAATCATTTAACGGAGTTTGATACCGAAGGTATTAAAAAAAGATGGGAAGATTTTGTTAATGTGGTAATGACTGAAAAATCGCTCGTACTTGGACCATTATTAAACAGTGTAACTATATTAAAACTTACGGGAAATAAGCTTGAACTTGAAACTACGGATTCACATTCCAGGACTCTTGTCGAACAGCATAAAGATTATATTGCAAAAAAGACTGAGGAAGTCTTCGGAAGGAGAATCGATTTAATGATCAGATTGAATAATAGTGCACAGGAGTCCAAAAAATTAAAGATAAGTAAGATTACTGAAGATGACACTGATCCTTATATTCGTGCAATTATAAATGAATTAGGGGGTGAGATAATTAGTTAATAATACAGGGAATAGGAGAAATTCTGGTTTTGGCATATCATGATATGGCAAAAGCCACAAAATCAGCTCTTTTAAGTACTTTTACGTTTGATAAAATATTTAATATATGTATCTTAATGGATGTTCAAAAATATAATTGTTGCTATAGACGGTCCTGCGGGAAGTGGAAAAAGTACTTCAGCTAAACTTGTTGCACAAAAATTAGGCTTTCTCTACATAGATACCGGGGCAATGTACAGGGCAATAACATTACTTTCTCTCAAAAAAAAACTGCAGGATAAGAAAAAGATTGTAGAACTTGCGGAAAAAACAGATCTTCAATTAATATTTGACAAGGGCAATACTGAAGTTATTGCTGATGGTGTGAATATAACCGGTGAAATCCGGTCGCATGAAGTTAATGCTAAAGTAAGTGAGATCAGCAGGATTGAAGGTGTTAGGAAAGCCTTGGTAAAAAAACAGAGAAAATACGCTCTTAAACATGCGGGAATTGTAATGGAAGGGAGAGATATCGGTACAATCGTTTTCCCTGATGCTGATGTGAAAATCTTCCTGACTGCCGGATTAGACCAGAGGGTGGAGCGAAGAACTAAAGATTATGAAAGTAGCGGGATAAAAATCCCGGTTGAAAATATTAAAGAGAATTTAATTAAAAGAGACAGAATAGATTCAACACGGGAGATCAGCCCTCTTACGAAAGCTCCTGATGCAGTGGAAATTGATACCTCTTTCGTTACGATCGAAGAACAGGTTGAGCTTATTCTGAATGAAGTCAGAAAAAAGGAAAAGTTTAGTAAGTCATCTTAAATAATTAATGTCTAATTAAAAAAATTGCGGTCGTGTTCTTATGATGACTTGGAACATAAACTGCAGATAAATATTATTTCAGGAGGATTAATGTCCGACGAGACCAAAGAAATGACTAAAGGTGTTATCACAAAAGACGACTATGAAAAAGCTAAGAGGAATTTTCAGAACGAGGAGTATTCGCAGGAAGAATTTATTACACTGGCAAAACTTTATACTGATTCATTCCGGGATGTAAAAGAAGGCGAACTGGTAAAAGGCAAAATTATAAAGATCCAGGGGGATAATGTTATTATCGATGTTGGTTTCAAATCAGAAGGTTCCGTTCCTAAAAGTGAATTTCGTGAAGATGAAGAAATTAAAATGGGTAACGAAATTGAGGTAGTGCTTGAGAGTGTTGAAGACCAGGAAGGTAATCTTGTACTTAGCAAACAAAGAGCAGATTTTCTCAGGATATGGGAAAAAGTTGTACGGGCTCACGAAACCGGCGAGATCTTGCAGGGAAAAATTATCAAACGAATAAAAGGTGGAATGGTTGTAGACCTTATGGGTATGGAAGCTTTCCTCCCGGGCTCACAAATCGATATCAGACCTATAAGAGATTTTGATATATTCGTCGGTCAAACGATGGATTTCAAAGTCGTTAAGGTTAATATCCCGACTGAAAATGTTGTTGTCTCACACAAAGTTCTTGTTGAAGAAGAAATTGCCGACCAGAGAAATGCTATTCTCGAAAGCCTTGAAAGAGGACAGATTCTTGAAGGAACAGTTAAAGCAATTACTGATTTCGGTGTGTTTGTGGATCTCGGCGGCGTCGATGGTCTCATACATATTACCGATCTCAGCTGGGGCAGAATAAATCATCCCAATGAAGTAGTAAAACTCGATCAGACAATTAAAGTCGTAGTAACAGATTTCGATGAAGAGAAGAAAAGAATTTCACTCAGTCTGAAAAAGCTTCTCCCCCATCCATGGGAAAATATTGAAGAGAAATATAAAGTTGGCGATAAGGTTTCCGGTCGTGTTGTATCACTGACAGATTACGGTGCATTCATTGAAATTGAAAAAGGTATTGAAGGTCTTATACATAATTCTGAAATGAGCTGGACCCAGCACATAAAACATCCGTCGCAGGTTGTAGCTATGGGACAGATTGTTGAAGCTATTATTCTTAGTCTTGATAAAGATGAGAAAAAAATCTCTCTCGGAATTAAACAGCTTGAGCCGGATCCGTGGGAATCTCTTATGCAGAAATACCCGGTTGGATCCCGGCATTCGGGAATTGCCAGAAATCTTACCAACTTCGGCGTTTTTGTTGAACTTGAACCGGGCGTTGACGGTCTGGTGCACATTTCCGATTTGAGCTGGACGAAAAAGATCCGGCATCCCGGTGAAGTCGTTAAAAAAGGTGAAAAACTTGACGTGATTGTTCTTGGTGTTGATGTTGAGCAGAGGAAAATATCCCTTGGACATAAACAGATTCAGGAAAATCCCTGGAATAATTTTGAAAACGTTTATAATGTCGGAACAATTACTCAGGGTAAGGTTGTCAGGATAATTGAAAAGGGTTTAATAGCCGAACTACCTGAAAAAGTAGATGGTTTCGTTCCAACAAACCAGCTGGCAACCAATAAGATTAAAAACATCGCCAATCATTTTCCTGTAGAT
>Ga0153915_10007569_pt1 | contig 10252 bp, 8 predicted proteins | sample Opewatmetagenome_2_FD_107003 | JGI IMG/M metagenome (GOLD analysis project Ga0153915, IMG submission 107003) | Freshwater wetland microbial communities from Ohio, USA - Open water 3 Core 3 Depth 3 metaG | ecosystem: Environmental > Aquatic > Freshwater > Wetlands | place: USA: Ohio, Lake Erie... | reverse complement strand
TGCAAATGGCGTTCACATTGTTTTCTTTCAACTGGATATCGCAATGGATTCTGAAATAAAATCATCAAAGCCCACTGATATTAAAAAGTCAAACTCTTCAGAAATCCCAGATCTTGATCAGGAAATTAATAAATCTTACCTGAGCCAATATTACAGGCATGATATCATAGCCGGTAATCCGCCTTATATCCCAATAAGTGAAAAACCATCAGTCAATATAAATGTCCGGGATTTTGAACCTGCAAATGCGTTGTGGGTACCGGATGAGGATCCATTGATATTTTACAGGCACATTGCTCTATTTGGATTGAATCATCTGAAGAATAATGGCCAGATCTATGTCGAAATATATGAAAAATCAGGTCATGCAGTTAAAAAATTGTTTGAGGAATTAGGATACTGGTATGTGACGATCAGGAAGGATATTAATGGCAAAGACAGGATGATAAAATGTTTCAGACAATTTTAAAGTTAATAATCCAATGACAATCTGATAATGGACAAAAAAGAAGCTCTCGCAAAAATAAGGTCAATATGCAGCCGCCAGGAACAGTGCAGGCAGGATATACTGGCTAAGTTTTCAAAATGGGACGTCAGTGAAGCCGATTCAGAGGAGATCCTGAAAATTCTTCAAAAAGAAGGATTTGTTGATCATAACAGATATGCCAGCTCCTTTGTCAATGATAAATTTAAATTCAACAAATGGGGTAAAATAAAGATCAGGTGGGTGCTCAGGCAAAAGGAAATACCTGAAGACATAATTGAGAATGCACTTGCGCTAATTGATGAAGATGAATATATGAACATATTGTCAGGTGAACTGAAAAAAAAGATAAAATCACTAAAGCCGCTGAATGAATATGATCTAAAAGGGAAGCTTGTACAGTTTGCAACTCAGCGGGGTTATGAATATGAGGTAATTTCAAAAACGATCAATAAGATTTTATAATTTTACACACTTAATAATAGTTTTTTTCAGCCAAACAGGTAATATTCAGGCAAAATGATAACTTCAGAACAGCTCAAGGAATTAGTCAGGCGGGAGAACTCGCTGAGGAGGCATCTTTGACATCGATAACAAACTTGATCTAATAATACAGAGCGAAGAACTCACCCATGCTCAGGATTTCTGGAACGATCCCCAATCTGCGGAAGAAAAGCTCAGGGAGATCTCCCGTCTTAAATCGTGGACTACTGCCTATCAAAAGGTCAAAACCAGCCTTGATGACCTGGGGGTTTTATATGAATTCTTCGGTGAAGGGGAAGCAACAGAAAAAGACGTTACAGACCAGTATAACATTACACTTAAGCTAATTGAAGAGCTTGAGTTCAGGAATATGCTGAGCAGTGAAGAGGATATTCTTGGGGCAATTCTTAAAATAAATCCTGGGGCCGGAGGAACAGAGAGCCAGGATTGGGCAATGATGCTTATGCGCATGTATATCAGGTGGGGTGAAAGGAATAGTTATAATGTTAGGGAAATCGCATACCTGCCCGGTGATGAGGCTGGGATTAAATCTGTAACTCTGGAGTTTACAGGCGATTATGCCTATGGTTATCTTAAGAGCGAGAATGGGGTTCACAGGCTTGTAAGATTGTCACCCTTCGACTCAAATAACAGGCGGCATACCTCATTTGCTTCGGTATTCGTATCTCCTATTATTGACGATTCAATTGAGATAGTAATCAACCCTTCCGATATTTCATGGGAAACATATCGTTCTAGCGGTGCTGGAGGCCAGAACGTGAACAAGGTGGAGACCGCAGTTAGGTTAAGGCATTTTCCGACCGGGATAGTTATTGAAAACCAGGAAACACGGTCACAGTTGAAAAATAAGGAAAATGCCATGAAGATCCTCAGATCCCATCTCTATGAGCTTGAACTGAGAAAAAGAAAAGAGATCCAGGCTGAGATCGAAGGACAGAAGAAAAAGATCGAATGGGGTTCACAGATTCGTAGTTATGTTCTTCATCCTTACAAAATGGTCAAGGATTTGAGGACAGATTATGAGACATCGAATGTCCAGGATGTTCTGGACGGCAATCTTAATGATTTCATCAAGGAATATCTGATGCATTACGGAGGAGCATAATCTGGTATTGAGTGTCGCATTAGTTTTCAAAAATCAGGATTTATACTAATTTTAAAAAACTAAAACTTATACAAATGGCCCGGATATTTCGCTTTTTTTCGTTAGTAATTCTTATGGTTATTATCTGCAATACTTGCAAAAAAGACGATGACTGGTACCATATTACAGCTTATGAAGAGAATCTGAATTACTATGTAAATGAATACCGTAAATCACAGAGCAAGGATGTACTTATTCTGCAACCGGTCATGGTCGTAGAAGCACAGAAGAACAGCAAAGAATGGAGGGATGGCGGGGATCCGGTAGCAGGACTACAGGATCGCTTTAAATCTATCAAAGAAAAACTGGGCGGGACAAATTCTGCAGCCATTACTACAATTGCTTACAACCTGTCTCCTGATAGTGTTGTAAACCGTTGGGTTGCAGATACAGCTATTCGTAAAATCCTTCTTGGCGTTTACACCCAATCAGGACCTGGAGTTGCTCAAGGGGATGATAATGCGATTTATATTACGCATATGTTTTTGAATATACCATGAAGCGTGGGGCATGGAGCATGGAGCGGTGAGCATAGAGCGAAGAGCATAGAGCAGAGTTATGAGTTATGAGTGATGAGTGATGAGTATCGGGTGAAGAGTTTTGGGCGCTGAGATGGGGAAGTTGAGTGTAACAAATCTGGTAACCTGATGAACCTTAAAAACTTGATAAACCTGATAACCTGATGAACCTGATAACCTGATGAACCTTAAAAACTTGATAAACCTGGCAAACCATAAAACCCTTTCCTAAGAAAGAACATATGATCTTTATAAATAACATTTCAAAAACATTTTAATACCAAGATTATGGCCGTAAGAATTGAAAAAGACACAATGGGGCCCGTTGAGGTTCCTGCTAACAAATACTGGGGTGCTCAGACCCAGAGATCAGTAAATAATTTCAAAATTGGCGACCAGTTGATGCCAACTGAAATCATTTATGCGTTTGCGTACCTTAAAAAAGCTGCTGCTCTGGTCAACCTTGACCTGGGTGTTCTCTCCGAAGAAAAAGCAACGCTGATTGCCAGAGTTTGTGATGAAATTCTTGAAGGCAAACTCGACGACCAGTTCCCCCTTGTCGTCTGGCAAACGGGTTCAGGTACACAGTCAAATATGAACCTTAATGAAGTAATTTCAAACCGCGCCCATGTCCTTAAAGGCAATAAGCTTGGAGAAGGTCAGAGACTTATCCATCCCAATGATGACGTTAATAAGTCACAATCATCTAACGACACTTTTCCAACCGCTATGCATATAGCAGCTTACAAAATGATAGTGGAAAATACCATTCCAGGTGTTAAAAAACTTCGTGACACTCTTGCCAAAAAATCAAAGGAATTCATGCAGATAGTTAAAATAGGACGAACTCATTGGATGGATGCCACACCTCTTACTCTCGGCCAAGAATTTTCAGGATATGTTTCCCAGCTGGATCATAGCCTGAAAGCAATCAGGAACACCCTTCCTCACCTGGCCGAAATCGCACTCGGTGGGACAGCAGTCGGTACCGGGATTAATGCGCCCAAAGGATATTCAGAAAAGGTTGCTGCTAAAATTGCAGAACTGACAGGCTTGCCCTTTGTGACTGCACCTAACAAATATGAATCCCTTGCAGCTCACGATGCTGTCGTGGAATCCTCAGGCGCTCTGAAACGTCTTGCAGTCAGTCTGATGAAAATGACAAATGACATAAGGGTTCTTTCATCCGGCCCAAGAAGCGGAATCGGAGAAATTGTGCTTCCGGCAAATGAGCCCGGATCTTCAATAATGCCAGGCAAAGTCAATCCAACCCAGACCGAAGCCCTGACTATGGTTTGTGCTCAGGTTATCGGAAATGATGTTGCTGTAACTGTCGGGGGTACCCACGGGCACTTCGAACTTAATGTCTTCAAACCTGTGATGATTGTGAATCTACTCCATTCTGCAAGACTTCTGGGTGATGCCTGCGTCTCATTCAATGATAATTGTGCCGAAGGGATCGTACCTAACAAGGATACTATTAAAAAGCATGTCGAGAATTCCCTGATGCTTGTCACTGCATTGAATCCTCATATCGGTTATGAAAAATCTGCAGAAATCGCAAAGAAGGCTTATGCTGACAACCTTACACTCAGGGAAGCCGCACTCGCTCTCGGATATGTGACTGATGCAGATTTTACTAAATGGGTGGATCCCAGGAAGATGGTAGGTGAAATATAAGGTGTCGCCAAAAATTGCCCAGGCGCAGCAATAAACCCAATTGCAACAATAGTCGCTATTGATGCAATGATAGCAAGGTCGCAATGAATAACGTGATTAGAAATCTTATATTTGTGCCTTGTTATTCTGTCATTTTACAATGCCATCTGAAGAACAAAGAGAAAAGCTTTTCAGCGGATTTCCTCCGGTAGGAGCTGGTGTTTGGGAAGAAAAGATCCGCGAAGATCTTAAGGGAGCTGATCCTGATAAACTTTTCTGGCATATGCTGGATGGTATTTCAGTAAAACCTTACTATCTCAGGGAGGATATCAGAAGTCTGCCTTTTATCAATTGCAGTGCAGGAGAATATCCATTTTTACGGGGAAACCGATCAAAAAATAATGACTGGGAAATCTCCCAGGATATTATTATTGATTCTTTCCATGAAGCAAACCGGAAAGCTATTTATTTGCTTGAAAAGGGAGTAATTATCCCTCGGTTTATTCCTGGCAAAAAAATTCCGGCAAAAATAAATCAGCTTGAAGAATTAGTTACTGGAATAGATTTACAGTCTGTCCCTGTCATGTTCAGCCTGCCTGCAAACGATTTCTCAATTCTTGAACTGCTTTATGAACTGGCACAGAAGAAAAGTTTTGATCCTGAGAAAATCAAAGGTGCAGTAAATCTGGATCCTCTTGGGAATCTTTTCAGGACAGGGAATTATTTTGAAAATGAAGAGAAAGATATGCTTGTCGTTAAAAATGCTATAAGTTTTGGAATAAAGCATCTTCCTTCATTCAGGATACTGGCAATAAATCCGGACCTGTTTCATAATGCAGGTGCTACAATTAGCCAGGAACTTGGATTCACTATTGCAACCGCTGTTGAATATATGTCTGCACTGACAGAGCTTGGATTAACGGCAAGTGATATTTCAGCATGCACTTCATTTCATTTTGCAACCGGATCCGATTTTTTCCCTGAAATAGCTAAACTCAGGGCAGCAAGGTTGATGTGGGCCGTTATAACAGACACGTTTTCACCTGGAAAGGCTGAATCCTGTAAAATGAGAATTGATTGTTCTGGATCCTCATGGAGCCAAACTACCCGGGGTAAATATAATAACCTTCTAAGGGCCACAACACAGGCTATGTCAGCTGTACTGGGCGGTGCGGATTCATTGCTTGTGCTTCCATTTGATTATGCTTCAGGAAATGGAGATGACTTCAGCGAAAGACTTGCCAGGAACATACAGCTTATCCTGAGGGAAGAAGCATATTTTAATAAGGTGGTTGATCCGGCAGGAGGATCCTATTATATTGAAAACCTGACAAACCTATTATCAGAAAAAGCATGGAGCCTGTTTCTTGATATTGAAAAGGCAGGAGGAATTCTGAAGGCTTTCAGCAAAGGGATTATCCAGGATATGATTGAAAAAAAAGCCCATGAGAAATTCACAAGGATTGAAAACAACTCGGATAAGATCGTAGGTGTAAATTGCTTCCCGGATCCTGACGAAAAGCAAAGCAGAGATCCGAGAACCCGGGAAAAAGAGGCCTTTCCTGCAGGAAAAATCATTGCGAAACCTCTCAGGAAATTAAGAGCAACACTGAATTATGAGCAACAAACAATAAACAATGACCTGCCTGATAAAACCCCACAGGGAAAATGAGACCCGATTTCAGAAATATTGAATTCAAAAAGCTCAAGTCCGCTAATAAAACTGCTGACGTTGTTGTTTCGGTTTCCGAGTGGATGACTGCAGAACAGATTAATGTAAAAAGTCTGTTCACCATGGAAGATCTGGCAGAAATGGAGCATCTGGATTATATAGCAGGTATCCCTCCGTTTTTACGCGGTCCATATTCGACCATGTATGTCCTTCAACCATGGACTATAAGGCAGTATGCAGGATTTTCAACTGCCGAAGAATCGAATGCTTTTTACAGGCGTAATCTTGCCGCCGGCCAAAAAGGCCTTTCAGTTGCTTTTTATCTTGCTACTCACAGGGGTTATGATTCTGACCATGAACGTGTAGTAGGCGATATCGTCAAGGTAGGGTTTTCAGTCTCGTCTATCCTTGATATGAAAATTCTTTTTGATCAGATCCCGCTTGACAAAATATCTGTTTCCATGACCATGAACGGGGCAGTTTTACCGGTGATGGCTTTTTATATTGTCACCGCACTTGAGCAGGGCGTAAAACTGGAGTCTTTGTCAGGTACAATTCAGAACGACATCCTGAAAGAATTTATGGTCAGGAATACTTATATATATCCTCCTGAAGCATCGATGAAAATAGTTGCCGATATTTTCAGGTACACATCCAGGCTTATGCCAAAATTTAACTCGATAAGTGTTTCAGGATACCATATACAGGAAGCTGGGGCGACATCCGATATTGAACTTGCTTATACCCTTGCCGACGGGCTCGAATATCTCAGGACTGGAATTAATGCAGGACTTGATATTGATACTTTTGCACCGAGGATTTCATTTTTCTGGGGTATCGGGATGAACCATTTCATGGAAATTGCAAAAATGAGAGCAGCCCGGCTCCTCTGGTCCAAAATTGTTTCAGAATTTAAACCAAAAAATCCAAAATCTCTTGCGCTTCGCACTCATTGCCAGACGTCAGGATGGAGCCTGACTGAACAGGATCCATATAATAATGTGGCAAGGACCTGCATTGAAGCTATGGCAGCCATTCTTGGCCATACACAAAGCCTTCATACCAATGCACTCGATGAAGCAATTGCTTTACCGACTGATTTCTCTGCCAGAATAGCCCGTAATACACAATTGTATCTGCAGGAAGAAACTAAGGTGACAAGGTCTATAGATCCCTGGGCAGGATCTTATTATGTCGAATACCTCACTGATGAGCTTGTCCACAGGGCATGGAGTCATATCCAGGAGATTGAAAAACTTGGTGGAATGGCGCGAGCAATTGAAACCGGGCTCCCGAAAATGAGGATCGAGGAATCTGCTGCGAGGAAACAGGCAAGAATCGATGCGCAGAAGGATATAATAGTCGGACTGAACAAATATAAACCAGATAAGGAAGTGCCTGTCGATATCCTTGAGGTAGATAATACAGCTGTAAGGGAGGCCCAAATCAATAGGTTGAATAAACTTAAAGCAGAAAGAGATAACAGCAGAGTAAATGAAATACTTGACAGGCTTACTGAAGCTGCACGAACCGGGAAGGAAAACCTCCTGGAACTTTCTGTCGAAGCTGCAAAAAGAAGGGCCACACTTGGGGAAATGTCATTTGCCCTGGAAAAAGTACATGGCAGATATAAAGCTGTTATTCGCTCAATTTCAGGCATTTACTCATCAGAATCTGCGGGTAACGAAAATTATAAGCAAGCACGTGAGCTTGCTGCAGAGTTTGCCCGGAAAGAAGGCAGGCAGCCAAGAATAATGGTGGCAAAAATGGGGCAGGATGGACATGACCGTGGAGCAAAAGTAGTAGCCACAGGCTATGCGGATATTGGTTTTGATGTTGATATCGGCCCTCTTTTCCAAACACCTGCCGAAGCCGCCCGCCAGGCTGTTGAAAATGATGTGCATATACTCGGGATTTCAACTCTTGCAGGAGGACATAAAACACTGATCCCTCGGGTCATCAAAGAACTTAAAGATATTGGACGCTCAGATATCATGGTTATTGCCGGTGGCATAATCCCTCCACAGGACTATGATTTTCTGTATAAAGCTGGAGTTGTCGGAATATTTGGTCCCGGGACATCCATACCTGTCGCAGCTATAAAGATTTTGGAGATCATGCTGGAGGAAAGTTGATTTATTTTAATAGTATTTTGGATTGAATTTTGTTATATGCATTTCTAAATTAATTCCTGTATCATTGTCGACATAAAAACTATTTATTACCATGAAGAAATATTTTTTCTCTATAGGTCTATTCCTGATCTTTTTCACTGCCAGGAGCCAGGAATTTAATAAGATTATATTTGATACTCTACGTGAGGAAGAAATTATTTGTGGATACTGTGACCGGGCAGGACTTACTACCGGACAGTTTAACAGCTGGTTTGGACCTGAATACGAATCATATACTGTGGATGACACAACTCTCGATGCCCTGAACATTGATCTCCTGTCTCTGTGCAAAATAAAAGTTGTCCTTGGCACATGGTGTTCTGACAGCCAGAGAGAAGTTCCCAGGTTTATGAAAATTTTAGATTACCTGGGATTACCGGATGATAACCTGGAATTTATTTGTGTTGATCGTTCAAAAAATGCAGAAGGGACTGAAGTTGCTGACCTGGATATTGAGCGGGTTCCAACTATAATTTTTTACTTAGGTGACAAAGAGTTAGGTAGGATTATTGAATCACCTGAGGTGTCCCTTGAAGTGGATATGTCCAGAATATTAGAACAATAATACCATAATCTGACTGCCGGTTAATTTTCATTGATTCGCAGCTTCTTATATTAATTCATAGATATTTAACATCTATTTTGATTATCAAATCGTTGTACCGATTCAATGGAATATTATTTCACATTTTATTATATTTGATAATTATTCCTAAACTATCTGGATTTAATACCAACTGATATGGAAAATCAACCAACGACTTCTGCCGGCCAGGGAATGGGTATTGCCGGGTTATTACTTGGGATTATAACTATTCCTCTTGCGATCATCCCGTGTACATTTGTTCTCGCCCTGTTATTTGGTGCTGCGGGTATCACGCTGAGTGCAGTTGGACTCCATCAGGCTAATACAGCTAATGGAACAAAGGGACTCTCGGTTTCAGGACTTGTTGTTTCAGTTGTCGGATTAAGCATTGCATTAATGTGGGGCCTTTTATTTGCGTCATTTGCTGATCATGGCAGGTTCTGGCGTCAGGGAAAATTCTGGGAGCAGTTTGAAAATATCGGTACGGAGGTGCAAAAGGATATTGAAGAATCGATGAAGGATGTCGATAAGGATTTTGAAAAAGCAGGCAAAGATCTTGAAAAAACTCTCGAAGATCTTGAATCTGACTCAGCCAAACTGAATCTTATCTGGGGCAAGGAAATTTCAGACAAGGAATTTGATAAGCTGCTTAATCAATATGAAGAACTAATTGGCGCTTATGTAAATCTTGTTGATGAAGCAGTAAAAGGTGATGTTGGTGCCATTGCTGAGTCCGCAAAAGTCTCTGCCAGAGCAGTAGCCCTGGCAACAAAGCTTGCTTCTGTTGCTCCTAAACTGACCGAAGCGCAAAAAGAAAAGCTAAAAGATCTGCAGAAAAAATACGATGATGCATTGAAGAAGGCGAAGGAATAGAATAGTTCCGGGTTCCAAGTTCAGGGTCCGAGGTTCCAGGAGGGATAAAGCAGACTCATCCCTATCCCCCTATCTTGCAGAGCGAGGGGAAGAATTCATTTCGATGTTTCGCTTATTCAGATGTTTGTTTCGCATTTCAAGGTTTCGGCTTTCGATGTTTCATCTGTTGGACTTTTACTCAGAATCTGAAAAATCCTTATCATATTATCAATTTCGTCCTTGCTGGAATAATTCTACTGATCTTCATATACTCAGGCCTTTTTTCTGCTGAAAAGAACAATCATCCGATACCCTCATTTTATGAAGAACTTTCAGGACAGGCTTCCCCAAGCAGTGGCATTTCCAGAAGCTTCTCGGAAATTGTAAGAGGAAGGTTTAAATCGGCCAGGGAATACAATCATTACGGGATACCAGTTTTTTTATTCTTCCTCGTTCAGTTCTTTTTGAGGCTAGTAATTAGTCTTATTCTGACAAAAAAGTACACTTCTACTGGAAAACTGGTGATAATAGATTCCGTTCTTTCAATTTGCCTTTTTTTTATATGTTTCCGTGGTCTTATTCTCGTGTTGATTCAAAAAATGAGTCACCTTTAAGTTCACTTTGTTTGCCTTCTCTAATCAGATTCTATTAAGCTTATT
>Ga0153915_10007568_pt1 | contig 10252 bp, 6 predicted proteins | sample Opewatmetagenome_2_FD_107003 | JGI IMG/M metagenome (GOLD analysis project Ga0153915, IMG submission 107003) | Freshwater wetland microbial communities from Ohio, USA - Open water 3 Core 3 Depth 3 metaG | ecosystem: Environmental > Aquatic > Freshwater > Wetlands | place: USA: Ohio, Lake Erie... | reverse complement strand
TCCCCGGAAATCTCTCCTTCCGCACCGAAAGAGTCCCCTGTCAGGATTGTGCCATTTTCTAGTGCAAGTTTAGCCTTCATGCTCCGGTCAATATAGAGACTCAATGACTAGTTGTCAACGCAAGAGGGGTCTTGAGCGTCGACGGAGTTAAGTGCCGAGTCTAAGCAAGCCTGATACGTAACAGGCTTCTCAGCGGCCAGACCTTCTGCAAGCCTGTTACGTGACAGGCTCGTACCTCCCTTCCGCCCTCCAGGACAACATCCGAGACACGATTTATTCCCCTATTTTTCCAGAAGTTACCGCAATGATCTCAGGAAGATACTGATATCGAGGCTAATGTGGATAAAACTGTGGATAAGGATGTGCATAACTTGTGAGACCCTGTCTCCCTCAATATCCTATGGCTACACCACCTTCGCGCGGGTCAGGTGCACCGTAGATTGCCATAGTGGCAGGATCTATCATGAGAGCTTCCACCTTCGCACTTCCAGCCTGCTGACAATCGTATCCAAGCGCCCGTAGACCCTCGACAGCCTCGGAAGAGATCCCACCCTCGTAACACAACACATCTGGCACCCATTGGTGATGCACTCGCGGCGCGTCCACGGCTTCCTGGATCCCCATCCTAAAATCAATCACATTCGATATTACTTGCGCAACTGTCGTGGCAATGCGGCTGCCACCCCGTGCGCCTAAAGCTAAGAGCGGCTTATCATCCTTCAGGACGATGGTGGGAGACATCATGCTCAGCATCCTTTTCCCAGGCGCAATGGAATTCGCGTCGCCGCCGGTAAGCCCGTAGAGGTTCGGCACGCCCGGCGCAGTAACGAAATCGTCCATTTCGTCGTTCAAAAGGAACCCCGCTCCATCTACGACGACCTTGCTGCCGAACAATTCGTTCAGAGTCACAGTCACGCTCACGACATTTCCATCGCCATCAGTGACGCAGTAGTGGGTCGTATGATCCCCTTCTTTCACTACTCCGCCCCCGGCCTTGATTGTCGAGCTTGGCGTTCGCTGAAGGCTGTCGATGGAGGCTGACCTCTGCGCGGCGTACGTCTTGGAAACGAGGACATCTGTGGGAATTTTGACGAATTCCGGGTCCCCCAGATACTCGGCACGATCAGCGTACGCCCGCTGCGCAGCGGCGGCAAAAAGATGAATGGACTGTGGGGAGTTGTGGCCCCTGCGGCGCAGATCGAAGCGTTCGAGTATGTTCAGAATCTCGAGCAGGATGACTCCTCCGGATGATGAAGGGGAAGCAGAGATGATTGTGTAACCGCGGTAGGAGCCAGTGACGGGGGCTAGCTCAGCAGGACTGTACGAACTGAGATCAGAGGCTGTAATCAAACCTCCCCCGCGGCTCATCTCGCTGGCAATCATCGCCGCAACCGGACCTTCATAAAAACCTGCAACACCGTTGTCAGCGATTGCCTGGAGGGTGTGTGCAAGATCAGAAAGGCGCAGCGTGTCACCCTCGCTGTACGGTGTTCCATTCCGGGTGAATGTCTTGAGGGAAGGGGTGAACCGGGTCAGAGCCTGCAGGGATTCCCGCAGCTGCGTTGCCAGATTATGGTTCACCCTGAAACCGTTCCGTGCAATTTCGATCGGATGACGGAGAATTTCCTCTCGATCTTTTGTCCCGTACTTCTCTAGCGCATGTAACAGCCCCGCAACGGACCCCGGGACACCGGCAGACAGATGACCGAGCAGGCTCCTGTCTGGAACCGGTCGCCCCAGCGAATCAAGGTACATGTCCTTGGAAGATCGGGCGGGCGCCTTTTCACGGAAATCGATCATCACAGGACTCTTTCCGGGCCGGTAGATCACCATGTACCCTCCACCGCCGATATTCCCCGCCTCCGGGAATGTGACAGCCAGGGTGAACCCGACTGCAACCGCGGCGTCGACAGCGTTCCCGCCGCTACGCAGCACCTCAACACCCACCGCCGAAGCCAGCGAGTCAGCAGAAACAACCATCCCGTGCCTCCCGGTCACCTGGCCCAGGGCCGAAGATACCAGCAGAACGATGGGAACGAGAAGTCTCAAGGCGCTCAACAAGGTGTGATAGAGTCGCGATGCGAGAAGAGCTGAATGACTGGCAGGCACCCCACATCAGAATGGAAGGTCATCTTTCTGGACCGTCCCGGTCGGCGGCTCTTCGCTCTGCGCTGCGGGAGCCGCACCTTCTGCATTCGTGCGGGGGTCGAGAAGGATGATGTTGTCCGCGACAATCTCAGTGATGTACTTCTTGGCTCCGGTGTTCCGATCGTCATAACTTCTCGTCTGTATACGGCCTTCAACAAAGACCTTCCGTCCCTTCTTGCAGTATTCTCCAGCGAACTCCGCGAGCTTCCTCCATACCACAACATTGTGCCACTCCGTACGTTCCTGCTGATTCCCATCCTGATCCTTCCAGCTTTCATTGGTTGCAAGCGAAAAGGTGGAAACCGCAACACCGCTCGTGGTATACCTGAGATCGGGATCTTTTCCGAGGTTGCCGATCAGCATCACTTTGTTCAGACTTCGCGCCATAGCAGATTTCCTTCAAAGAGTGTTATTCATCCTACACAGATTTTTACTTTTTGTCAAGGCCGGACGAAGGTGCCGCCACGCGAGGATCCGGCGTTCTCGCGAGCCCGTGCTCGCTGAGCAGATACATCAGCCCACGGTTCACAGCTATCGATCGAACCCTCTCACCCTCTTCCCCCAGCAACGTACCGACAGGGACAGAGCAGACCGGCCGCTGTTTCTCGTCGAAGCAATACAGCATCTCTCCATCAACCACCAGAATGCCATCGTGGTCCGCCCAGAGAGCGCGTACATCGTGGAACACACCCTCGGCCATCACACCGGTAAAATTGCCGAAGACGTCAAACATGATGACGCGCGATCCGTCAAGAACATACACTACATCCTGCGGGCTTACTTCGATCTTGACAGGTGTCATCAGGCGGCCCTTCCCTGCCCCGAACCCCCCGAACGAACCCGCGATGTTGTTCTGGCGGTCCACTTTCAGGATCCGGGAATTCTCCGTGTCGCAGATATACAGCTCACCGAGACGCGACAGGGCCACATCCGTGGGATAGCCGAAGCGCTCCTCCGGGTTTTCATTCTCACGCGTCGAGAAAGACGAAACAACATTTAGTGACCGATCGAAACGCACGATACGGTGGTTTCCGTAGTCCGCCACGTAGACGTCGATCCCGTTGCGGGCCCAGAGTCCTGCGGGGCGGTCAAACCGCTCCCCTTCCCATCCCTGCCCGCCAGCCTCCCGTATGAGCGTCAAATCTTTGTCATACAGGCGGAGCGTATTTTTTTCCCTGTCCAAGATATAGACATTGCCATAGAGATCCACCTCCAGCCCATCGCCCTGCACCATCTCGCCTGGCGAGACGTCTCCCCGCATAGAAGCAAGGGAAAGCAAGGCGACAAAGAGTCTGAAACTCGATATCATAGCATTTTCATCCTGCAAAAAAAAAGCGTGGGCAGATCCCTGCCCACGCTTCAATCACCGACTGCGTGATTACTTCATGAACGTCATCTTCTTCGTATCCGAGAAGTTGCCGGCCTTGATTGTGTAGAAGTATACGCCGCTGGCAAGATTCGCGGAGCTGAAGTTGACCGAATGGCTGCCGGCAGTCTGGAATTCATTGACCACCGTCGCAACCTCCTGGCCCAGCACATTGAACACCGACAGCTTCACATCGGTTGCCGTCGGAAGGGTGTAGCTGATCATAGTGCTCGGGTTGAACGGGTTCGGATAGTTCTGGTCGAGCGTGAACTCGAACGGCTTGTTCGGGTTGTTGTTCACGGCCCCACCGGCGATGTCGAACTCAACATACACTGCTTCGCCGGGGTTTCCAGACGTCCCGGTGTTCGAGAAGTCCATGCGCAGGAAGAGCACCTTGGCCCGGACTCCGCCGCCCGGTAGATCCTCGAGTTGTTCGGCAAGGTTTGAGTATTCTTCGACAAAACCAGTGGTCGTGGTCAGCTTCACAGCACCATTCCACGTGGCACCGCCGTCAAACGAAGCATTGTACCAGATGTTCTGGCTGATCACACCTGTTGCCGTTGTGTCGATTGTCGTTCCTGTCCAATTCGGCTGACTCCAGGTGCAGACGATCTTCTGCCCGTCAGCAGAAGTCGCGATGCTAGGATACGAACACCCGAGCGAGTTGCCATCCCTCTTGTTGATGACTTCGTTGAGGAATGGGTCCGTCCGGTCGAAGCTCACGAGGCTCTTATACCCATGCGTCGCATCCCAGTACACACAGTCAATCGAGGGCTGCGTGGAATCCTGTGAGGAAGTATTAAACTGCCAGTAGTTGTATGCGTTCATCACAACATGAGCCTTCTCAGCATTGTCCACCGCAAGGTCAAACTGCTCGAAATTGCTGAACAGTGAGAAGTGCCGGGGGTTGTATTCGTTCCCATCAGGAGTGATGACCGTGTTGGTCCACGTCGTGCCAAGGTCCGTTGATTTGAACAGGCAAATCAGGTTAGCACTATCTGCTGTCGCAGTACCCAGCGGCGGAATCTGACCTGTCCCTGTGGCATCCGTAAGGACGTACAGATTACCATTCTGAGCCACGATCGGGGGTTCAAGAGCACCGATCGTGTGGCTCACTGCCATACCCGACATGAGGTCCTGGCTCGCATCAGCCCACGTGGTTCCGAAATCGGTCGAAACCATGAACGCATTGCCCGCGCGATCCCCACCACCGCCTGAATGGTTCAGAACAACTGTCCCTGCATCGTTGATATTCGTGACCTGAACGTCACGCATGTTCGTAACCTGTGTTGTGGTGAAGCCGCCAGCGCCCGCCGCAGACTCCAGAGCATAGTAGCTGTTACCGGCCCCAGCCCATCCGGCACCGATGCCAGCCAAGCCATCAGCCGCTCCGCCTCTCCAGACTGAGATACCGGAGAAGTACGTTGCCTGAGTTGTGGGCGGAACTGCAGCCGCCGGGGCTGAAAACGTCGTACCGTCGTATGCCACGTATGTGATCTGCCGTGTTCCAGCCCACGTGTCACCTGCACGGGTAATGTAGATCATATACACGCGGCTTGCACCGGTAAGATCCTTGTACCACTCGACGTGGCGCGGACCGCCGCTGTTCCAACCATAGCTATAGTACGTTGAACCGATCACCTGTTCCAGGACGGAAGATGTCTTCCGAACCTGGTGAGGCTTCACGACATCGGCGGGAACTACAGCGTTGTTCGCCACGACTGCCGTTTCAGTTTCCGGAGCGATCACCCTCTTTGCGGCCTTGGGACCGCCTGCGAAGGCAACCATTCCGTACACGACCAGCGCCACGAAAACAAACGCGGGTAGTAAGCGTTTCATAGGATGACTCCTAGGTTTGTGGATGTGGATGTTACTTGGGTACCTCGTTCGTTAGGTATTGACTTACACAATCTCCCGCCTCATGTCAATGCAAATGACCCCGGGCCCGCTAGAAGCCCAGCTTGATCGCAAACACATGATTTGCATCCAGGAATTGTACTGCACGATACGCATAGTCTACCGTGATGTCAAGCCCCGAAAAGCCATAATGCAACCCTGCTCCAAATGTGCCGCCATACGTGCGGTATTCGGGCTTCGCCTCGATCGGATAGAAGACCCAGCCCCCCCGGATGAAGAACAGGTCCTGGAATGCATATTCCATCCCTACTTTGTACTGATCGAACGACATATTGTTGTTCTCGAACATCGCCATCCCTGTCAGAGAGTTCCTTTCATCAACTTGACGGCGGTAGGCGACGCCGAGCTCAATAACGGACGGGAGCGCATCCGACTGGGCCTCGATTTTGTAAAAGCTCGGGGGTCGCAGGTTGTCTGTTGGAGAAGCCTCACGGAGAAGGCCCGCTCCGTCGAACGTCATCGACGATCCAATGTTCTTGACCGCAACGCCGATGCTGAGACCGTTCACATTGGCGAAACTGCTGTACTGAACGCCAAAGTTGAACCCGATGCCGGTTGCACTGACACGGTCAATGCGCTCAGAAATCAGGTTCCCGGTCAGACCGATGGAGATTCGGTCGGTGAGAAGGCGGGAATACGTCAACCCGATCGTGACATAGGTTGGCGAAAACTTCTGCCCTGTCCCGTCAGGAACATCGCTCGTCGTGACCTCCATATCCCCAAAAGAAATGGACTTGAGCGAAAGTCCGATCGCCCCAATCCCTTCGAAGCTCGCCCCTACCGCAAAGTACTCCACGCCGATATCGGCAATGTAGTTCATATGCGAGAAGAGTGCCTCCGAGGTCTTGTTCATTCTGGAGAGCCCGGCGGGGTTCCAGAAGATGGCGTCGACACCGCTGGAGGTAGAAACGCCTGCTCCTCCCATAGCGATTTCGCGGCCGCCCACAGGGATAAGCAGCTCCGGAGCAGCCGAAGTGCCGGATTTGTCGCCACGGCCAGCATACACCACATCAGTTGCCAGTACCAGCAGGGCGATGAGGAAGAGCACCAGGAGTCGATCAACAACTCGTTTCATGTCAGTATCTCCTTCCTTCGTATTAGAAATTCCTCAGGAACTGCTGTTCCTGGATGATGGCGACCTTCAAGGTCCTCGTTACCCCTAGCTCCGGCATATCGATATAGACGATATAGATGCCGCTCGCAACGGGTAACCCGTTCTGATTCTGGAGGTCCCAACGCTGGAATTGCGTCGAGGCATCGTTCTTGTCGATCCTTCTTACGAGTACGCCAGCCAGGTTGAAAATCCTGAGGATCGCCACCTTCGGCAAGTGGTTGAACGTCACGAAACGATTGCTCTGATCCGTCTCCTGCCGGTTAAGTCCGTAGTACGGGTTCGGGAAGGCTTTGATCGCCGTGACATCAGAGCGCGCAAGATCCGCGTTGTTCACAGTGTTAGCATTCGGCGAAATACCCTTCACATCACCGGCTTTCAGTTTAAGGTACTTGTTTATCGTGATCTGGGTCCCTTGCGGCGGATATGCATCTGTTCCAGTCTTGTCACGGATCAAGAGCTGGTACACCGCTGCTCGTGCATCGGTCGAAGTGGTGCCGATCGGGTTGATGGTGGCCCGAATAGTATAGAGAGCCGCGGAGTCACCCGGAATCGCTGGATACGGCACGCTCGTGATCGTGATTGCCTCGAACACGCTGTACCTCGTCCCGCCGATCGTCACTTTTGCCGTGTCGATACTCCAGACATCCCGCGTGGCGGCAACTTTGTCCCACTTGACCCACGCAATCACCTGGCGAGGCGTGTCAACATCCATGCGACCAATATCCCACACCGAGAAGGGCACCTTGTAGGGGCCCGCCTGAACTGATGGGGGTATCCCATTGCGCACGGCATAACTTCCTACGCCGTCAAACCGGATTTGGTAACGCGTCCCCGTTTTTACGTTGAGGCCCTGCAAATCGGTGATGGCGCCACCCGATGTGACCACATCATAGTTCGGATCTGACGAGTTCAGGCCGTACACGTTCCCACCTTTTTCGTTCACAATGTCCCGCACTCCGAGCGGCGGAGACGCGACAGTGAGGCTAAACCCGCTCTCAGTAACCGGATACGGGGTTGTGCCAGCGAGGTCCGTGATATTTTGGAAGAGCACCTTGCCCGTCCCAGTGTTGTTCAGTGACCACCGGAATGCTCCGGCCGCCGTCGTGTCGAAGACCAACTGATAGGACATGCCTGTCTGGCGAGACGGACTGTAGATCACAGGATTCACAGGAGCATCGTTCCTACCGACGAGATCTCGCACGTGAACCGTATCGCCTGCTGTATACGCATAGCGGGTGCCGGGCTTTGGAGTCTCCGGAAGGACTGTGACAATGACCGGGGAGCTCTCGTACGTTTTCACCGGGTTTGCCGCATCCGGGCAATAGTTATAGGCCGTCACTGCGAAGTAGTAGCGTGTCCCGGTAATGAACGGCGTACCGCGAATAATATCCGTGCTCAACGAGAGTGCGCGGATGATGCCGTTGTCAGTACCAATCTGAACCGGCGTGAGGATCACTTCACCACTTCTCGGATCCTTGACGTCCTGCTTAATGACTTTCACTCCATCGACAATGTCCCACTGTCCGAGAGGTATGGCACTCGCCAGGTCCCCGGCCCCATTGGGGAACTGGTACAACTTGTAGCCCTGGAACTGATAATTGCCGATGACAACCACTTGTTCGGTCCGCGCGACGGCCGCCGAATCCCAGCCCCAGTCAAGAATGATCCGGTTGTTGATTCCATAAGCATCAACCCTCGCATTCTCCGGAGGTCCGGAGAGCCGGAAGAGGCTGTCGTATGCCGTCTGGACGAATTTGTCGTTATACTTCATGACTGCGACGCTCTGGATGGCGGATGAGCCGAGACCGCCGACCCATGCCGAGACGAGTTCCTGGGTATCGCCCAGCGACATGCTGAAAGGACCCGACGATAGGCAAATTCGACGGTCACCAGGCTGGTCGATAACACCATCAAGCCAGCCGGTCCCTGCAACAGGATCACCGCTTAACCAGTAAGGTGTGAATCGGCCTGAGCCTACGGGGTAGTCTAGCATCGGTGGATCTGGTGGGCCCTGCGGCGTCGGAGGCATGCCGCGGAGCATCTGGTAGAACTGGATGGCACCTGAATAGCTAAACGGTGGGTCGGAATAGTGACCATTGGCTGCAAAGTACATCGCCGAGGTCATAGGCAGATTGATCTTCCCGGGTCCCACGCGTTTGAGATCCCAGATGGCATAGTCGGCTGCGTCGTCAATTCCGTTCTTGTTCAGGTCCTCACCCGCGACGCCAGTGACAAGCGGTCCCTGGAGGAAGTCATAGCCGCTCGCTGGCGGGGCCAAGCCAAACTGAGCATAGTTTGCATCGACAGGTTTGCCGTTGTACACGAAGCACATGCTGAGCACCGTATCGCACCCGGCAAAATCGTCGCCGGAATCACCGAGGTCAGGGTCAGCCCACTGCATAAGGTACATGTTGGTGATATTGGCATTTATCGGGGTTGTGCCGGTCCCCTTATAGATTATTCGGAACTTCTTGAAAATCACGTTTGCAATAGGATCCGTGCGGTTGTATCCCCAGATGGTCGCCTGCTCTTCGATTCCAGATGGCGGGCACGACCAGGGCTGCGCAACGCCAAGGTCGTTGCAGACGTACCAGATCACCTGGTCTGCACTCGCAACCCCGGGCTTCTCACCGTCCAGCGCACCATTGCCATTGGCATCTTCAGCGGGATCCAGGATGCCGTTCCGATTCAGGTCTTCACCCCAATCGAGGACGCCATTGTTGGCCCCGACGATGTCGACACCATTCGCCGCAAGGTACCCTACATCATAGAAGGGTGCGCCTTTCTGCCATGGCCACTCAGCCCAGTCCTTAGCATACTGGTCTCTTATTTCTTGCACCTGCGCGCTTGTGACCGTGCTGAGGGCCCCCTTGTTGAGGACTTCAGCAGCATCACGCGTCAGATCGGCCGTGTAGTAGTCCTTGCGGATTCTCCAGATCCGAACGTCAGCATTGTTCGGATCCTCCGCAACGCCGGTCCGGAGGCCAAGGATCGCGCCGGGCTTGGTTCCATTGTTGTAGCTCTGCCCGTTCATGCGAATCGTCGGGGTCACACCGTCGTTGAAGAGCCCGCCGTAAAGGATACCGGCAGAGTAAATGGCCGTTGATGTACCCCGCGGAAACCAAAGGCCGGAATTTCCGTTCGAAGGGTCACGTTCTTGTTCACCGTTCGCTTCGTACCATGCCGCAACGGAGTTGATATTGATCATCGTCGAGACAGGTACTCCGGTGATCTTGTGGGTTGCCTCCGGCGTCCTGCCGCCCTTTCCCAGGCGATACTCCGCACCAAGGAAAAGGACGGATGCAAAGACGGCGGCCGCCAGGAGGATTGCTATCGACAAAGTCTTTTTCATAACCTCTCCACTCTATTAGTGTCGGGATACCATGGCCGGTTAGTACTCGAGCTTCACGCCGAACCGAATCTGACGCGGAGAGCCCCAGAGATCATTCCCCGTAATCTGCCTGTAGCCTTGGCCCATACCGAGGTTGATCGCCCGGTAGAGATCAACATACCCCTGGCCGTAGTTAGCGAGGTTCGAACTGCTGAGTCCGGGATCACTCAGGTACCCGTCGTCTTCAGCGTTGCCCGTTCGCTTGTACACATTGAGCACGTTCTTCGTGTTCAGAAGGTTCTGGACATATATGTAGAAGTTCGCAGCCAGCGGACCGAGATTGACGGTCTTGTCGAGACGCATGTCAATATTGAAG
>Ga0153915_10007567_pt1 | contig 10252 bp, 11 predicted proteins | sample Opewatmetagenome_2_FD_107003 | JGI IMG/M metagenome (GOLD analysis project Ga0153915, IMG submission 107003) | Freshwater wetland microbial communities from Ohio, USA - Open water 3 Core 3 Depth 3 metaG | ecosystem: Environmental > Aquatic > Freshwater > Wetlands | place: USA: Ohio, Lake Erie... | reverse complement strand
TCGGCGGCCCATTCGGAGCCTACCCTCCCCGCTGGGCCAAGCCCGGAGGCGGAGAGGAAGCGCTCCCATCCTCCCATCTCCGCGCGCGCTTCTTGCTCGTCTCCCTCCGCGACGGCGATCGTCGCCTGAAGGAGCCCGAGGACTCCCGGGATAGGAGTCAAGCGCACAAGCCCCTGTAAGTGGGTGCGCGCCTCGACGGCGTCTCCCTTCAGCGCACGGCTGAGTGCGACCTGGTACTGGATGCGAGCCCGGAGAACCCGGCTCAGGCCCGCCCATCGCGCGATGAGCTGGCGAGTAGCCTCCTCGCAGGCAGGCGTGTCCCCCTGGTCCAGGGCGACAAGCAACGCGTAATACCGCAGCGAGTCGGCGCGGCGCGCGGCTCCCTGGGCCATCTCGAGGAGCTGCCCGGGCGACCAGCCCCAGGTCCGCGGCCGGCGGCCTCGCGCGGCCTCAATGCCGATCCGGAACAGGGCCGCTTGCGGGCCCGAGCGCGCCAGGGCGCCGACGATCTGTGCGCCGTCCGATCGCAGGCCGCTGCCCAGTTCAAACGGTACGAGGTTTATGAGCGCGAACGCGCCCGTCCATGCGCCGCCGGTGAGCAGTCCCAGGGCCACCGCCGCGGCAGCCGTACCGGGCGGAGGCACCGCCACAACGATGGCCCCGGCCACGGCCGCCGCGAGCAGGTTGGCGGCGGTGCCTCCGGCGGAATAGAGCGCCCAGCGCAGTCGGAGCATCCGGTCGCCCTCCGGCGCGCTCGTGACTAGACCACCCACTCCGATGAGGCCCAGCGGTTGCCAGGCGAGGCGCCACCGGCCGCTCTCCTGGAAGAAGCAGATCGGTCCGAGCCGCAGGCTGACGAAGCGAAACCCGACGAGGCGGCCGAGCGCAGCGTGTCCGAGCTCGTGTACGGCAACCTGGACGGGGATCAGGGCCGTGCCGAGCAAACACCACCACAGCCCGCTGTCACCCATGTCGCCGTAGCCGCGCTGCAGCTTCACCATGGCATTGGGTCCGCGGCCGGCGACGAGGGCCACCAAACTCACGCCGACCGAGGCCACGAAGACCAGCTGCAGAGCGAGACGGTGGCGCTCCACCCAGGCCTGGAGTCTCGTGAACTGGTCGGGGTTCGAGTATCCGCGCAATCCTCGCCAGGCGAGGTGACCGCCGTAGACGGCCACGGCAAACATGAGGAGCGCGAACGCCACGGCAAGCAACGCCCGCCCCGGTCCGTGCGCCCGCCAGGCCTCGACCGCCACGATCGCGCCGAGCGCGCAGAAGGCCGCGGCAAATACCACCCCTGCGGCGACCATCCCGATGCGCGCGAAGGGCCCGTGCCTGCGCTCCCGCTGCAGGTCCGCGTGAGCGCGCTCTGTCGGCATCACGCCAGCAGGTTCCGTACGACAGTCTCGAGCTCGTCGAGCTTGGTCGTCGCGGTGCTCCAGACCACCTTCGTGTCCAAGCCGAAGTAGGCGTGTGCCAGCACGTCGCGCATCCCGCGGACCTTCCTCCAGTCAATCCCGGCCGCCTCGGCGATGACGTCGTCGGGCAGGTTCTTGGCTGCCTCGCCGATGATCTCGATGTTCCGGATCACCGCGTCGCGCGTGCGCTCGTCGGTGGCGAACCTCTCGTAGTTCATGCCGGCGATGAAGCGCCGGATCTTCCCGCAGGACTCGATGATGTCGTCGGCGTAGAGCCGCCAGTCGCGGGTGCTAGGCGACATCCACCGCCTCACGCTCGACGACGGGGCGAATCCGGGGCTTCAGCGCATCGGGCGTGACGAGATCCACCTTCCGGCCGAGGTGGTCCTCCAGGAAGAACTTGAGGCCCATGAAGGAGTCGAACGTCGGGCCGACCTCGAAGTCCACCAGGAGGTCGAGGTCGCTGTCCTCGCGGGCCTCGTCGCGAGCCGTGGACCCGAACAGGGCGATGCGGCGCACGCCGAAGTCACGGCGCAGCGCTGGCAGGTAGCCCCGAAGGGTCGAGATGGCCTCTCCGCGGCGCATCGGCGCAAGTATACGGGGTCGGCCTGCCAGCGGCCATCTGAGACCCCGCTGCTACCTCCGGCCTTTCGGGCAGCTATCATCTCGTGAGGGCCTCGTGGTCGAGACCAAGCTGCCCACCGCATGAGCTGGGACCCGAGAATCTTGGGTGGCAAGCCGATCATCCGCGGACACCGGATCGCCGTGGAGCACGTGCCCGGCATGCTCGCCGCCGGTGACACCGCCGAGATCATCGTCTCCGGCTATCCGTGGATGGAGCGGGAGGACGTCCTCGCCTGCCTTGCCTATGCGAAACGCGGCGGCGGGTGACTTGGCGCAGACACATTCACCAAAGCCCTGCCCCGCCGATACAAACTACTTTATCGCCAGCTTCTTCTTCAGCAGCTCGGCGATCTCTTCAATCGGCCTGTCGCCGAGCGGAACGTAGCCGATGGTTGGCAGAAGCCCAGGTACCTCAACGGCCTCGACCTGGACCGGGAGGATGTACTCGTTGCCTCGTTCTGCCACTGCGCGAGCCATCGCACTCTGTCGTTCCCGCGTGGTCCAAATCCGCTCGACGAACTCTTTCGACACGAGCATCACGCAGAAACGGGCCTCCTTCCTGAACACCTGGTCGAAGAAGACCGTCAGATCCTTGCCCCAGAGATGCTCCGGGCAGAAGCCGTCGAAGAACACTTCGAATCCAGCATCGCGGACTGAGCGCGCCAAGGCCTCGGCCATCGAGCGCTGAGGCCCCGCAAACGAGATCGCGATGTCGTACCTGTACTGCGGGTCAGACACCGCGCGACATTCGGCAATCTTGGCGCTGGTCACCGGTGAAGCGCTCCGCATGGGCGCACGGGTTGGCGCTACTCGCACGGTAGGCGCCGCGAGCCCCGGGAGCAGTCGCAGTCCTAACGGGCGGATCTTCTCGTGGGCGACTACCAACTGCTTCAGGCCCGCCGAGAAGCTCTGCGCGTGAGCGTCGAACGCCCGGTGGGGGAACTCGGCCGCGTCGAAGGCATCACCTTTTCGCGGGAAGTAGCGCCACCAACACTGCTCGAAATCGAACTCCGGGCACTGCGCGAAGATACGGGACGATCGAGGTCATCCCGTCGCTTCATCGTCGAGGAACAGGACCTCAAGGCGGCGGTCCAGGTGCTGAACCGGACCCGGAAGGCAGCCGAGTTAGCCAAGGCGCAGTCTGGACACGAAATGGACACAGTTGACCAGAAGTGAGAATGGAAGCACGAAGCCCCCGCCGGCAAGTGCTGGCGAGGGCTCCGGTTTTTCTGGTTGCGGGGGCGGGATTTGAACCCGCGACCTTCGGGTTATGAGCCCGACGAGCTACCTGGCTGCTCCACCCCGCGTCAGGTGTGGAAGGCGAGGCGGGGTTGTAGTCCCCAAGGCCCGGCGGGTCAAGCGCTTTCACCGCGCTGGCGCGGTCCAGGAGGCCTCGTCAGGTCCGGTGGAAGAGCCTCAGCGCGGCGCCGGGCACGACGAACACCGCCGCCAGCGCCACCATGGTGGGGCCGGTCGGCAGCTGCCACATCCACGAGAGCGCGTAGCCGCCCGCCGCGGCCACGACCCCGAGGCCGGTGGCGACGGCGAAGGCGGGGCGCAACCGCCCCGAGACGAGCAGCGCCGCCGACGCCGGGATGGTGAGGAATGCGAACACCGGGAGTGCCCCGAGCGCGCGCGCCGAGACGGGGATGGCGAGGCCGACGGTGGCGAAGAGCACGCCATCCCACAGCCTCGCCCGCATCCCCATGGCCTCGGCCGTCTCCCGGTCGAAGGAGGCGAAGACGATCTCCTTCTGGAAGACGGTGTGCACGAGCCCGCAGAGCAGCGTCACGGCGAGGAGGACGAGGACGTCGGAGAAGGGCACGGCCACGGCGTTGCCGAAGACCATGGCGTTGAGGTCGTGGGCGGCGTGGATGAGCCGGTTCGCCCCCAGGACGACGAGCGCGCCTGCGACCACGTAGCCGATGCCCACCCCGGCTTCGGTGGGGAGCCGGCGGCCGGACTCGAGCGTTCCGAGCGCCAGGGCCCCCGCCACCGAGAAGAGGATCGCAACGCCGAGCTGCACGCCGGCGTGCTCGACCTCCACCCCCATCCGCTCCTCGACGAGGAGCGCCACGATGAGCCCCAGCGTCGAGAGCTGGGTGAGCGCCGCCGAGACGAACACCGTGCGGCGCAGCACCACGTAGATCCCGAGGAAGCCGAGCAGCGCGCCGGCCAGCACCGAGGCGAGGAGCGGATCGCGCCAGATGTCGCGCGCCGCCCAGAACTCCGCGAAGCCGGTCACGGCCGCCCTCCCCCGTTCATCGTCGGGTACACGAAGCGCCGCCCGCCCTCCTCCCGCACCGCCACGTCCCGGCCGTAGAGGGCCGAGAGCGCCCGCGGCGTGAGCATCTCGGAGAGTGGGCCGACGCGCCACAGCCCCTGCGCCTGGTCCACGAAGGCCAGCGTGGCGGCGTAGTTCGCCACCGTCTCGAGCCGATGGGACACCATCACGATGGCGAGCCCGCCCGCCCGGTGCAGCTCGCGCAGCAGGTCCATCGCCGCCAGCTCGGCGGCCGGGTCCATGCCGCTCGTGGGCTCGTCGAGGGCGAGCAGCTCCGGGTCCGAGGCGAGCGCCCGGGCGATGAGCGTCCGCTGCCGCTGGCCGCCGGAGAGCGTGCGGAAGGCCCGGTGCTCCAGCCCGGCGAGGCCCACCCGGGCGAGCGCAGCCCGGGCCTTCTCGTGGTCGGCGGGCGCGAGCGTCCGCCCTGGACCGGCGAGGCGGACCCGCCCCATGAGGACCACGTCCCCGGCGGCGAGCGGCCAGAGCGCGTCCACGTGGTCGCGCTGCGGCACGTACCCCACCCGCAGCGGCGCGGGCTGCTCCCGCAGTCCGGCCACGGGCGGCAGGATGCCGAGCAGCGTGCGCAGCAGCGTGGTCTTCCCGCCGCCGTTCGGGCCGACGATGGCGAGGAAGTCCCCGGCCGCCACGGCGAGCTCCACGCCGGAGAGGAGCGGGCGGCGACCGTAGCCGATGGACGCGCCGGCAAGGCTGACGAGCGGCTTCACGCGCGCTCCGCCTCGACGACGAGCCGCACGATCTGGTCCATGTACCCCTCGTACGTCCGCGCCGCCTCCGTCCCGCCAACGTCGCCGGGGAGGGTCACCACCCGCGCGCCGCCGTGCTGGGCCACCACCGACGCGCTCTTCGGGTCGTAGTAGTTCTCGACCAGGATGGCCTTCACGCCCTCCGCCTTCACTACGCCCACGAGGTCGGCGAGGTGGGCGGGCGGCGCCGGAACGCCCGGCTTGGGCTCGACGAAGCCGGCGGCGACGAGTCCCGACCAGTCGAGGAAGTAGCTGAGCGTCTTGTGCTGGGTGACGACCTTCCTGCCCTTGAGCGGCGCGAGCTCGGCGGCCCAGCGCTTCTCGTCCGCCGCGATCCGCCGCCGGAAGTCGGCGAGCCGCGCGGAGTACGCCGCCGCCCCGGCTGGATCCAGCTCCGAGAGCTTCGCGGCGATGGCCGTTGCCACCTGGAGGGCGCGGCGCGGGTCGGAGAGGAAGTGCGGGTTCCCGGCGGGGTGGATGTCGCCCTGGCTCCGGTCCACCGGCCCGGTCGGGACCTCCAGCACGCTGATGGCGCCCGCGGCGGTGAGGCGCCTCCGCCCGCCCGGCTGGATCTCGGCGTTGCGCGACTGGTTCACGAGCGGCGGGAGCCATCCCACCTCCAGGTCGAGCCCCACGTCCACGAGAAGGTCGGCCTGGCGCAGCTTGACCGCCAGGACGGGGTTCGCGTCCACGAAGTGGGGGTCCTGGATGCCCCGCGACAGGCTCTCCACGGACGCGCGATCGCCCGCCACCTCGCGCGCCAGCGCGGCCAGCCCCTCCGTGGTGGTGACGACCTTGAGCGTCGCGGCGCGGGCCGAGCCCGGGAGCACGGCGGCGAGGAGGACGGCGAGCGCGAGGCGCTTCGCGCGGGAGGGGACGTCGCGAGAGTGCGTGTCGTTCATGGCTTCGTTCCTAGAAGGGATGGGCGCCGTGGGCGCCGATGGAGAACTCGAGGCTCAGGAGGCCGCCGAAGCCGTTCACCTGGCCGGGGAGGCGCGAGTAGGAGGCCTGCAGGCGCAGCCGCATGAACTCGCTCGGAAGCCAGCCGGCGAGGAGCGCCACGTCGCGCTGGACGCCCGACGGCCAGACGGCGCCCACCGGCCCCTGGTCGTAGCGCGCTCCCGCCTTGAAGTAGGGGCTCCAGCGCCAGACCACCTGCCCGTAGCCCCCCGCCCTCGTGCCTTCCTCGGCGATGCTCGGGTCGGTGGGGTCTACCGTGCCCCGGTACCGGCGGGCGTAGATCTCCCCCTGGAGCGCCACGTAGGCGCGGCCGGCGGGCGGGCGGATCCGGAGGTAGACGTCGGCGCCCGCGAGGTCGCGCCAGGCGTCCGGCCCGGTCTGCGAGAGGGGCCCCGCGGATAGGCCCACGCCGAGCGTCATGGCGTCGGACAGGTCGAAGTACTGGAGAAGCCGGGCGAGGCCGGTGAGGCTCCTCGTGGCGGAGAAGCCCGGCGTGGTGCTCTGGTAGTCGAGGTGCAGCTCGAGGAACCACGGCAGCGGGGCGAGCCAGGAGAGGTCCAGGCCCGGGCCCTTCAGCCCGTCCCCGCCCAACAGCCGCTGGAAGGAGGCGGGCGTGTCGACGAAGTCCCAGACGTGCCGGTGCAGGCCGTTGAGCCGCCCGAACGGGGAGCGGAACGTGCCCGCCTTCGCCTGCAGGCCGGCGGGCAGGGAGAGCGTGGTGATGAAGGCCTCCTCCACCTCGATGCCCTGGTCGTCGAGCGTGAGGAAGACGTCGGCGCGAGCGTAGGGGTCGACGACCGCTTGCAGCGCCAGCTCCGCCTCCTGGAGCTGCGGGGTCAGCCGGTGCGCATCGAGGGCGGGACCGCTCGCGGGCGCGCGCTGGCCGGGTTGGAGTGTGTCGTAGGCGAGCGCGAAGTCCCCGATGGCGGAAATGTCGGGTAGGAGCAGCACGCGCGCCAGCGGGCTGCCGCCGGTCGGCGCGGTGGCGATCCCCTGCCCTGCCGCCGCAGCAGCCGCCGCCGGGGCGGGGCTCGCGCCCAGCTCCTTCGCGATCTGCTCCTCGAGCTTCCTGCGCTCCTCGGCCGGCCCGGTCTCGGGCGCGGCGGGCGCCGCCCGCCCGGCGGCGGCCGCGAGGAGCCACGACACGACGAGTGAAACCATGCGATTCACCTCGGCGCGCGCTGGCGCGCCACAGCGGTTCCCAGGGGAAGGGGCTGCTCCTCGCGCTACGCGAGGGGAGGCGACTGGCCCGGCACGGCGCCCTGCGGCGCGCCCGAGGCCGTTGCCTGGCGGGGCGGCGAAGCGACGAGCCGCGCGTGGGTCGCTGGCGGCGCGACGTCGGGGGCCTCGTCCCGAGCCGGCTCGCCGCCACGGGTGACGCAGGCGGCGCACGCGTGGCTGCCGAGGGCGCCGCCGTGGTGGTGCGGCGCCACGGCGGTCGCGAGCACGGCGAGGACGCCGAGGAGGGCCAGCGCGGCACGCATGTCGGCGGGGAGTCTTGCGGCCGGATCGCCGAGTGTCAAGAGAAACGCGGCGGCCGCCGGAGGGCCCGCCTACAGGATCTGCTGCAGCTTCATGGCGAGCCCCATGTCCCCCTGGATCTTGAGCTTCCCGGACATGAAGGCCATCTGGGCGTTCATCTTCCCGTTCACGATGGCGAGGAAATCGGTGTCGGTCGCGGCCACGGTGCACTTCGGCGCCGCCGCGACCCCGGCGGCGATGAGGCCCCCGGGCCGCGTACAGTCCACCGACCACTGGCCGCCGTTCGGACCGGAGATGTTGAACTGGTAGACCGCGTTGATCTTGGAGACGACGTCCGGCTTGTTCTTGAGCTTCTCCGGCATGTGCCGCTCGAAGACGTCCTTCACGTTCGCTGCCTCGCCCATGGCTCGTCGCCTCCTCGATCGATTCGGGAATCGGTCACATAGGTAGTGGCCAGACCCCGGGGTGTCAAGGCGGCGTTCCGGGCAGGCGCCCTACTCGGCATAGAACCCGTCGAGGATGGACTTGTACTTCTGGCTGCAGAACTTCCGCTTGACCTTGAGCGTGGGCGTGAGCTCGCCCGCCTCCTGCGTGAAGTCCACGGGCAGGATGGCGAATGCCTTGATGCTGGCGTAGCTCGCCTGCTTGGCGTTGAGCGCGTCGATGCTCCGCTGGATGCGCGCGCGCATCGCCGGGTGGCCGGCCAGGGCCGCGAACGCCATCTTCGCGTCGAGCCCGGTGTCGTCCGCCCACTTCCGGGCGTTCTCCTCGTTCAGGGTGACGAGCGCCGACACGAACTTGCGCTGGTCGCCGTGCACCATCACCTGCGAGATGAGCGGGTCGCCCTTCAGCTCGTTCTCGAGGTTCTGCGGCGCCACGTTCTTGCCGCCGGCGGTGACGATGATGTCCTTCTTGCGGTCGGTGATGCGCAGGCAGCCGTCCGGGGTCAGCTCGCCGATGTCGCCGGTGAGGAACCAGCCGTCGTGGAACGCCTCGGCCGTGGCCTCGGGCTTGCGGTAGTACTCCTTCATCACCCCGCCGCCCTTCACCAGGATCTCGCCGTCCTCGGCGATGCGGATCTCGGTGCCGGGCACGGGCGGCCCGACCGTGCCGATGCGGTTCTGGCCGGGACGGTTCACGCACGTCCCGGCGGAGGTCTCGGTGAGGCCCCAGCCCTCGAGGATGGTGAAGCCGAGCAGGTGGAAGAACCAGTTGATCTTGGGGGAGAGCGGCGCGCCGCCGGAGACGAAGAGGCGCATGCGCCCCCCGAACCGCTCGGACAGTGCCTTGGCGAGCTTGGGGAAGACGAGCTTTTGCCCCAAGGCGAAGGCGAGGCCGCCCCGCTCGACTGGGTCTCCCTTCACCTTGCCGTCGCCCCAGGCGTCGAAACCCTGCATCGCCATCTTGAAGATCTTGCCCTTGAGGCCCGGGGTCGCGAGCCCCCTCGCCACCACCGTGTTGAAGGCCTTCTCGAAGATGCGGGGCACCGACGGCATGACCGTGGGCTTCACCTCGCCGGCGTTGTCCACGATCTTCTCGAGCGACTCGACGAAGGCGGCCGTCGCCCCCTCGACGAACCACACGGCCTCGATCACCTTGGCAAAGGAGTGGGCCATGGGGAGGAACAAGAGGATGAGGTCGTCGGCGCGGATGATCTGGATCCTGGCGACGGCCTCGGCCTCGTACACCCACGCCCCGTGCGTGATCACGACGCCCTTGGGGTTGCCGGTGGTGCCGGAGGTGTAGATGTAGCAGGCGGGGTCGTCGAACCCGACGGCGGCGAGGCGCTCCGCGTGCGCGGAGGGGTGCCCCTTGCGCCACTCCGCGCCCGTCGTCTCCAAATCCGCGAGCGTGTGCTCGTCGCCGAGCGGCGAGCCGGTGAAGCGGACGACGCCCTTCAGGCCCGGGAGCTTCGCGCGGACCTGGCGGATCTTCTCCGCCTGAGCCTCCCCGTCCACGAAGATCCAGCTCGCCCCGGAGTCGTCGAGGATGTACTGGCACTCGTGGGCCGGGTTGGACTGGTAGATGGGCACGGTGATGGCGCCCGCCCCCAGGATGCCGACGTCGGCGAGGATCCACTCGGTCCGGGTCTCGCCGATGATGGCGACGCGGTCGCCGGCCCGCACGCCCAGCGCGGCGAGGCCGTCGGAGATGTCCCGGGTGCGCCGCGCCATCTCTTGCCACGCGACTTCGTGCCAGGCCCCGTCCCGCTTCTCCTTGATGCCCGCATTCGCCCCGCGGTTCACCGCCTGCGCCTCGAACAGCTCGACGAGGTTCCGGTGCTTTGCCCCCTGCCTCGCGACCTCGGCCGTGGCCTTCATATCGCTCTCCCCTTGCGTCACTTCAACTTGGCGAGGAGCTCGCGCGCGACCGCCTGGTACCGCCGCTCCTCCGCCGGGTCGTAGGCCCCGGGCGGCTCCGCGATGGCCTTCTCCATCTGCGCGCGTGCCTCCTTGGGATGGTTCTCCTTGAGATACAGCTCCGCCAGGTACACCCTCGCCCGCACGTTGCCCTTGTTCCTGCCGAGCGCCATCTGGTAGCGGATCTCGCTCCTCTGGGCGTTGTACTTCGGCCAGGGCAGCTCGTAGTAGAAGCGCCCCCAGGAGGTGTCGATGGCCCCGTTGTCGAACTTGGGGTCGATCTGCTCGGCCTTGGAGAGCCGCTCCGTGTACTTCCCCTCCATCCCCTTCAGGAGCGCCGTGACGACGCCCATCGCGAGC
>Ga0153915_10007566_pt1 | contig 10252 bp, 7 predicted proteins | sample Opewatmetagenome_2_FD_107003 | JGI IMG/M metagenome (GOLD analysis project Ga0153915, IMG submission 107003) | Freshwater wetland microbial communities from Ohio, USA - Open water 3 Core 3 Depth 3 metaG | ecosystem: Environmental > Aquatic > Freshwater > Wetlands | place: USA: Ohio, Lake Erie... | reverse complement strand
GCAAATGGCGAATCAGAAACAAAGCTCTGATTAAACTTAGATAGAGCATTGTCCAAACAACGATCAATAACCAATATAGCACCACTCTTGGCGGTGATATAAACTGCTTAAATTTCATTACTAACCCTTAGCAAACTTTCACCGGAAATTATTCTATAATTATCCGGAAAGCAATAAAAAAGCCGGGGATCCATCAGGAACAACCCGGCTTGAATTTTATCCGGTATAAGTACTATTCTTCAATAGCCTCGACATTGGCACGCGGGACAATAGCTTTCTTGCCATCGGGGAATTCCACTTCCAGTACGCGCGCATGCGATTCGGATTCGAGTTTTTGCAAAGGCGCCGGTAAACCGGACACTTTACCAAGGATACCGAAATACGGCTCTCTGATTACGCGGATCTGCGAGCCAACATTTAAACCAACATTTTCAGCTTTTAAAGCGGCATCATCAGCCAGAACATCGCCTTCGAGCGGTACTACCACTTCTGGGCGAATAACACCGGCGCGGATTTGGGTAGCACCGTTTATACAAGCCAGTTTACCCTCAAACGATTTCAGCAAATCGTAGGTTTTCTGCGCCATAGCGATTTCACCGAAACCCTCGGTAACTACCAGCGTAATGCCTTTACCTTCATTGCCGGTAATCGCTACGCCGAGATCGTAGCCCAAGAAATCGCGTAAATCTTTATCGTTAAAACCGCCAACTACGATACCAACGGCGCCAACGGAGATTGCTTTTTTCAAAGCATCAGCCGTTACCAGCGAACCGCCAAGAATAATCTTGCCCTTGCATGAGCTATCGATATCTTTTTCCTGAAGTATCTCACTGGGCGATTTCGAGACAACCATAATCGGGCCATGAGCCTCGCCGCCGATACCAAAAATCCCTTGAGCGAACGCGCCCCACGTTGTTACCGCTACACCTTCATTGGGGAATATTTCGGTTACAGCGCCATCAAGATAGGCGTGTACTTGTACGGGCATCGGTGCGCCGCGTAAAAGCACTTGGCCGGTTATGCTGGAGATGTTTTCAATCGTGCCGGAAATTTTCGCTTTAGCGGATGAGCTGAACAAGCCGAAAAACGATTTCGATTTGGCGATAATTTCGCCCTCCTCAACGTGATCGCCTTCCTTTTTCAGCATCGCCTCGATAACATCATCCGGCGGTACGCCAAGAATATTCGCCACATTCAATGGTTCAACTGGGCCGGGGATCTCAGTCCTGGCTACTACGGTTTCAGCAGTTACCCTATCGCCCTTTTTAAGTACCACATCGCCTTTTAGCGGCAGGATGCGTTTCTTGGTTACCTTAGTGCGGGCGGTAACTCTTAAGCCTGGTGTATATGCGTGAGCCATAATCTTCCTCTATCTTTTAAATCAACACTATCTAAATTATTGATGATTAGTACTTACTAATCAGTTTCTCCAACAGCGGTTTCTCGTAAATATCCATTTCGAGCATCCATTCTTTAAGCTTCTCTACACGGATTTTAGCTTCAGTGGGAAGATTGAACGGACGACCGCGGCCATCGATAATCACACCAACTACGCCGCCGGAAACCATGCCTTCAACTTTGTTGCCTTTACCCGCCCCCAGATCGAAACCGCGAGCCGGGTTAAATTCGGCTTTGGCTTTAATCGGATTGCCATTATCATCAAGACCCAGCTTAATCAGTTTAAGCTGACCGAAAAGAATCGTGCCTTCCTCTTTTTTGCCGTCGGGAAGTTCTATCTTATAAGATACTATTTCCTTGCCATCCTTACCCTCGCCAACTGGTGACACACAGGTACCCAGATGAATCAGGCAGTCTTTATTGAATACTTCGGTCGCAGCCCTCTTATGTAAAGTCGATAGCACGCCAAGTTGCGGCATCATGAAGATCGAATCTACTGATAAACGGGTAATACCCTCCGGCAAGAATGCATCAATTAACATCAAAGCAGCCTGTTGACGGCGCGGGGCATGCGATAGCACACCGCCCGAACCGACAAGCATATCCAAAGTCATCATATTGACTAAGGTTCCCCCGGATGATGTCTGCTCGAAAGCATCGGCGATTGTGCGCTGCTGTTGAACGCCTTTCAGTACCGTAGCAAATGACCTGTGTTGAATGAAAGCCAAGCGTAAAGCCTCTTTAGCGATAGCCTGTTCCAGGATTAGTTCTTCCAGCATCTGCGGGATTGTAGTTGGGCGCACCATTTTATTTTTAACCCGGTTGCGCAAATCGCGTTCGTCCATATCGAACGGCACCCAGCGCATAATATTCGGCAAGGTGGCCTCGGCAAATACGTTAGATACCGAGTAGCTCATCCCCAGGTTGGCCGAAACGGTACGATTGAAAATACCCTCGGCGCCTTCAGGACGGAAAACGCTGAAAATATCGGTGGTAGCGCCGCCGATATCGACACCGACTACTTCTATGTTTTCAATATCAGAAATCGTTTTGATAATTAAACCAACCGCGCCGGGAGTCGGCATAATCGGCGCATCCGTCCAGGTCATTAGACGGGAATAGCCGGGAGCCTGCGCCATCACGTGTTCCATGAATAGATCGCGGATTTTTTCACGGGCGGGAATCAGATTTTCGCGTTCCAGTACCGGGCGAAGATTATCGACTATATCCAAAGCGGTTTTATTGCCCAGGGTATTTTTAACAGCCTCGCGGGCATCAGTATTACCGGCATAAATAACCGGCAAATTGTAGCCCGAACCCAGCCTTGGTTTGGGATCAGCGGCAGAAATAAGTTCCGCCAGTTCAACTACGTGAGTAGTTGTACCGCCATCGATACCGCCGGAAAGTAAAATCATATCCGGGCGCAAGTGACGGATTCTTTCGATTTGCTCGTGCGGCAACCGTTTATCGTTGGAAGCAATAACATCCATTACAATAGCTCCGGCCGTCATGGCCGCCCGCTCCGCCGATTCGGCAGTCATCGAACGCACAACGCCGGCAACCATCATCTGCAAACCGCCGCCCGCCGATGATGTGGAGATGTAAATATCAGTACCAACATTACCTTTGGCGGGGGAAATTATTCTATTTTGCTCATCCAAAAGTTTCCGTCCGGAAAGTTCTTCAACCTCGCCAATAGCGTTTAGAACGCCCATAGTAACATCCTCAAACGGAGCTTCTACGGTGGTTGGCGCTTCACCGCGGACGATTAATCGATATTCACCATCACGAAATTCAATTAGAATAGCCTTGGTCGTGGTCGAACCGCAATCGGTTGCCACGATAATTTTTATATCTTCAGGCTTCAAGTTTTTCATCATAGCCTCTTCGCTAAAGTCCATATTTATCTACAATTTTTGAATATCATAAAATACTTTGCCAAAGTCAAACAAAATCATAGTTATATATAAGTTTAATGAATATTCAAAATATGACTAAAACAAACCCCATTATATTCCGATAAGCCTATATAAGTGAGTGCTTTTATAAGGATAGAGATATGAATCTTGTGCGTTTGCTAATAATGATGTTTATGGGCATGATCGGGACGGCTATATTAATTCACTATCGGGGGCAATTTACTTTGCAGGCCATAATTTCGGATATAATAGGAATTATTCTAATTGCCGTCTTAGTAATTAGTTTTTTATTGTATATGCGGCAGAAATCGCGGTACAATAAACAAAACAGGGAGGGATTATAATCCGCTTCAGCCCATTTTCAGTATGATGATTAAGCAATCGATTATTTTGGGTATTTATTACTAACTTATAAAAAGGTGTAATTTTTCAATTTCAAATTGGCATCAGTGCACGATTAATATTGATGCATGGCTTAATTTCGCAACTCAAGTATAAACAAAGAAAGTGATTGCCGCTTGCCTCCATCTACAGAAAAAATAGAAAAATACAGACGGGATATCCTAAAAATAATTTGGCAGGCTATCGATGCCGTAAATCCGGAAAATGCTATATACAAGCATTTCCGCCTGCTTTATGAAAACCTTCATATAGATGATCGTGTAATAAATATATCGGATTTTAAGAGAATCCATATCATTGGCGCCGGTAAAGCCTCCACCCAAATGGCAAAAACGGTGGAAAACATATTGCTTAGACGTCTAAGCGGCGGTTTGGTTTGTACTAAAGTCGGTCACGCTACGCCCCTACATAATATCGCGGTTATGGAGGCAGGACATCCTTTACCGGATGAAAACAGCGTTTTAGCCGCGCAAAGGGCATTACAGTTAGCTCACGATTGCGATAAAGACGACTTAATAGTATGCTTGCTTTCCGGAGGTGCTTCCTCATTGTGGTGCGCTCCAATCTCTCCTATCACCATTAGAGATAAAATAGAAACAAACGATTTGCTTTTAAAGTGTGGCGCTAATATTCAAGAGATTAATGCATTTCGCAAACACATTTCAAGAATCAAGGGAGGCTATCTGGCGCAGGCAGCCGCCCCGGCTACTGTTATTACCTTGGCTATATCTGACGTAATAGGGGATGACTTGTCTTGCATCGGTTCCGGCCCTACCGTAGCCGATACGACAAATTATAAGCAAGTATTCGAAGTTATCGAAAAATACCATCTGGCGAAATATCTTCCTAAAACAGTAGTGGAATATATCTGGAATGGTTATAAAAAAATTAACAAAGAAACACCTAAACCCAGCGATTCAATATTTGTTAAAAACGTCGCCGCTATTATATCATCCAACCAGCAAGCTTTGGATACAGCCATGGATACCGGCCGGTATCTCGGATACAAAACCTATATCTATTCATCAAAATTATCCGGCGAGGCCTCGATTGTCAGTATGAAGCTGGTAAATAAACTGAAGGAAATGGCCAAATCGCATCGTCCCGGCGATCAGCCAATTATGATCCTCGCGGGAGGAGAAACGACCGTAATGCTTAGGGGTAAGGGCAAAGGCGGACGTAATCAACATCTGGCACTGGCTGCTGCTGAGGCCCTGGCTGGTTTCGATACCTCGGTTATCGCCTCGATTGGCACGGATGGCACGGATGGTCCTACCGATGCTGCCGGAGCTTTTGCCGATTGCACGACATTGAATCGAGCCAAAGAAAAAGGTCTGGAAATCCAAACTTTCCTTAATGATTTTAACAGCTACAAATTCTTCGATAGTATGGGTGATCTGATAAAAACCGGTCCCACCGGAACAAATGTAATGGATATCCAAATACTAATATTTGGGTAGTTTATAAAACATCGTATATCCATAAGTAGTGATATTATTTCCATCATAACAAGATTTATATACGACCATTCAATTATTTAAACCGAGAAAAAACGAACGGTCATTATTACCCTAAAGTTTTATTTAAATTAAATTTAACTTTATATAAGCCGAAAAATAAACTAGAAAGTGATATTGAGACCTTACATTAAATTAAGGTGCTTAGCGTTACTTTATGATGGCATAAAGCCGGAAAGACATACAAAGATATGACAAAAGATAATTATGTAGTTTTTGCCGATCTTGACGGTACCCTTCTGGATAAACGTACGTTCCAATCGGACAAAGCTTTCCGGGCGCTTAACCTATGTTATAAACATGATATCCCGGTAGTCTTTGTTTCGGGGAAAACCAGTATAGAAATTGAGGCGATCAGGACCGAATTTAATAATAAATCCCCTTTCGTTGCGGAAAATGGCGGGGGACTTTACTTGCCTATAGACGATTTCGATCAGCCCGATGATTTTGAAGAATACGGTAACTACTGGCGGCTTAAAACCAAAGTTGATCTTAATAAACTTAGGGAAACGCTGAAACAAGCCGCAACCTCAGCCAAAATCGAAATCCGATGTTTTTCGGAAATGACTCTTGCGGAAATAGCTATCCTAACAAGTCTGGATGTTATCAAGGCAAAACTGGCGCAGATACGGGAATATGATGAACCGTTTCAGATTATTAATGAAACCCCCGGTCAGTTTGAAAAACTGGCACAGATCATAAAAAACACAGAATATTATCTAACCCCCGGACGAAGGTTTTATCATATGTCCGGCAATTATAATATAGGCGGCACGCTGCAAATATTGAAAAATATTTACCTTAAAAAGAATCCCAACCTAAGATTCATTGGGCTGGGGGACGCCTACAACGATTTATCGCTATTACAGGTCGTCGATCATCCATTTCTGGTCAGAAAACCTGATGGAGATTATTCCGATGGGCTGGATGTGGCCGGCCTTAAGAAGCTTAAGGGAATTGGTCCTGATGGTTTCATGGAAGCAATAAGCTCTTTTCTGACTTGAATAAAATGCTATTCCGGCTCTTTTAAAATTCCGCTTCATCCCGGGAAATATTCATTATAGAGTTGACTTCTATAGACTTTCCGGTATACCTTGTTTCGTTGTATTAGTGCGAACGGGGAACCTCTGGGAGGAGCTTAGTATGTCGGAAAAAGCCCAAAAAGCTTATGATGAAATGGTAAAAAGAGTTAAACAAATAAATCTATTGCAGTCTTGCGGATCGCTGTTGGGGTGGGATGAGCGCACCTATATGCCTCGCAATGGAGCGGGCAATCGAGCGGAACAGCAATCACTTCTGGCCGGAATAGCCCATGAACAATTCACCTCGCCACAGATAAATGATTTATTGTGCCAAGTTGAGGGGAGTGATTTGGTGAGTGATTCTCTAAGTCCGGCGGCAGTTAATACTCGCGAAATCCGCCGCGCTTATGATAAAAAGATCAAAATCCCCAAAGAATTAGTTGAAGAAATCTCAAAGACAATCACTCTTGCGGAACAGGCCTGGGTAGAGGCGAGGGCAAAATCGGAATTCCCCATGTTTGCGCCATATCTTTCTAAAATGATTGACTTAAAGCGTCGGGAAGCTGAAGCAATGGGAGATAAAAAGGAAGCTGATGATGCCCTTCTGGATGATTGTGAGCCCGGGGGAAATGTAGAAAATATAAAGAAAATCTTCGCCGATCTTCGCAAGGATCTGATACCCTTGGTTGAGGCTATCGCGCATTCATCGAGAAAGCCCGACATTTCGATTCTTCGCCGCAATTACCCGGTGGAATGCCAGGAGATTTTCTGCAAAGCCGCAGCAACAGCGATGGGTTTTGATTTCAATGGGGGACGGCTCGATGTTACCGCTCACGCTTTCTGCACAACGATAGGTACCGGTGATGTTCGTATACTTACTAACTATAACCCCAATAACCTTGCACAAGCTCTATTTGGTGTTCTTCATGAGGCCGGACACGGCCTTTACGAGCAAGGACTCGATCAACAATATTTCGGTCTGCCGATGGCCGATTCGGTATCGTTGGGTATTCACGAATCGCAATCGCGAATGTGGGAAAATATAATTGGCCGGTCAAGATCATTCTGGGAGTGTTTCTTCCCCAGGGCCAGACAGATATTCTGGGAGGCGCTAAATGGGGTTAAGCTTGATGATTTCTATTTCGCCGTTAATGATGTTCGGCCATCGTTTATAAGAGTAACCGCTGATGAGGCCACCTACAACCTTCACATATTGCTTCGATTCGAAATTGAACATGCAATATTTAATAATGATTTAAAAACAAACGACATCCCCGGAGTATGGAATGAAAAATTCGAGGAATACCTTGGGATCAGACCTCCTGATGATGCTCGTGGTTGCCTTCAGGATGTTCATTGGGGCGCCGGATTAGTTGGTTATTTTCCTACTTATACGCTGGGTAATCTTTATTCTGCACAGTTTTTTGCCAAAGCCAAAGCTGATCTGGGCAATCTCGATAGTCAATTTGCCCGCGGCGAATTTAAACCGTTTTTAGGATGGCTTCGGCAAAACATCCATTGCCATGGCCGGAGGTATAATGCTTCGGATTTAGTTAAAAAAGTAACCGGTCAACCTCTGAACCATAGCTATCTGATAGACTATCTCAAGACAAAATATTCAGCTCTTTACGGCATTTGAAAGTATATATCGAGCTATATCATGCCGGCTGATCCCTGAGGTTCAGCCGGTTTTTATTTATACGGGTTTGAAAAAAAATGAATATTTTTACTATATACTATAAAATTTTGTTTGAATTATTTTACTTATTACTCCTATAATTGGCGCTGCAACTCGATAGACAGTAGAATCGAGCAAAAACTAAACGGGTAATTAATAGGATTTCTTTCGATAGAAATACACCTTAATAACCCTAAACCAAGCGAGGGAACTATGCCAGCAAAGAAAAAGGCAGCCAAAAAGAAACCAGCAAAGAAAAAAGTAGCTAAGAAAAAAGTGGCCAAGAAAAAAGTAGCCAAGAAACCGGTGAAGAAAGTGGCCAAGAAGAAAGTAGCTAAGAAAAAAGCGGCTAAACCGAAAACTAAACGCAAACCCAATCCAGCCTTTATGGCTCCTTGGAACGTAAGCGATGTTTTAGCGGCAGTAGTCGGCAGCAAGCCTTTGCCAAGAACGGAAATCACCAAGAAATTATGGGCTTATATTAAGAAGAATAAGCTGCAGGATCCAGTCCAGAGGACTATGATCAATGCTGATGATACTCTGAAAAAAGTATTCAGCGGCAAAGCCAAAGTCAGTATGTTCGAGATGACGAAACTGATCTCCAAACATCTGTCTAAATAAGTTCATTGTTCTTGCAATTAATCGAAGGCCGAATCATTCTGCGATTCGGCTTTTTTATTATGATATCCGATTAAAACAATATCTTCGAGTACCTCACAGACCTACGTATAAAAATCGCTAAGCCAATAAGAATGTATGCCGAACATTTTAAATAGTCAGGGCGTTATTAGCTAATCGGTTTTCGAATAATCAAAACCGATAAACTGGCTTAAAGGATTTTAAAATAGTTGATAAGAGGTAAAAATTATGTTAAAAACAAGTGCCCGTTCAGCGCATCGCAAAGATGAGGATAATAGTTTGGAAAATAGCGGCATTAATTTAAAACAGTTCGGCGATAACCAAACAACTAAACGCCATCTGGAAGATTCCGCCAAATGCAATTTTATGCCATCCGATAGTTTTATCGCCGCCAACCGTATCGGAATGGATTTAACTTATATTCTTAATCCCGCTGATGGAGTTTTATTTATTTCTCCTGATGAGTTAAGCGGATTGGCTTCAACTGTTGAGGCGAAATTCGCAGAGTTAAAAAACAACCGGGGCGATTGCCGCGATGGCGATATCCCAATGCTGGGTTGGCGAAATATGCCCGAAGAAATAACCAAAAGCGATCTTGATCAGATAGTCGATACGGCGCGGGAACTTGCGGGTAAAACCGATATCTATCTTTCGCTGGGAATCGGCGGATCTTACCTGGGGATAGAGGCTACATTTAAAGCTTTGGCACATACATATTATAATCAACTTCCGCGTGCCCGGCGTGGCGGTTCACCGGAGATTTATTTCCTGGGTCAAAACCTCGACCCGGATTTCCTTCGCGACACATTGGATTTACTTGAGGGTAAACGTGTCGGTATAAATGTAATCTCCAAATCCGGCACAACCGCGGAAACCGCCATTGCTTTCAGAATAGTGCGAAACCTTCTGGAAAACTGGGCGGGCGCTAAAGCCTCCGAATATATCGTGGCAACTACCGATAAGGTAAAAGGCGCTCTTCGCCAGTTGGCTTCTAATAAAAACTATCGCACATTTGTCGTCCCCGATAATATTGGCGGCAGGTTTTCGGTGCTTTCCGATGTTGGTTTAGTGGGGCTGGCAATGGCTGGTATCGATATACATGAATTTGTAGCGGGATTCCGTCAGATGAAAAAGATCACCGATAGCGCCGATTTTTGGCATAATCCCAGCATGCTTCACGCGGCGGTCAGATATTTAGCTTATAAGAAAGGCAAAAAAATCGAAGTCGTTGCCACCAATTCGACATCATTATATCAACTCACGCGCTGGCTGGAACAACTATTCCCCGAAAGTGAAGGGCACAAGGGCTATGGACTATGGGTTTCGCCTTCGCTGTATTCCGAAAAACTTCACGCTAACGGCCAGATGGTACAACAAGGCGAACGCAATATTATCGAAACTTTCCTCCGGCTGGCCAATAGTGATAATAATATAGCTATTCCATCCGATCCGGAAAACCTTGACGGCTTGAATTATTTATCCGATAAGGGCTGCGATATGGCATTTATTAATCAGAAAGTAATCGATGGCCCGGCATATGCGCATTTTAAAGGCGGAGTGCCTAATATGATTATCGATATCCCGCGTCGCAACGCTTTCAATATCGGGCAATTTTATTATATGATGGAATTATCCGTGGCGCTATCCGGCTATCTGGCTGGTCATAATCCGTTTATC
>Ga0153915_10007564_pt1 | contig 10255 bp, 7 predicted proteins | sample Opewatmetagenome_2_FD_107003 | JGI IMG/M metagenome (GOLD analysis project Ga0153915, IMG submission 107003) | Freshwater wetland microbial communities from Ohio, USA - Open water 3 Core 3 Depth 3 metaG | ecosystem: Environmental > Aquatic > Freshwater > Wetlands | place: USA: Ohio, Lake Erie... | reverse complement strand
TCTTTATCAGCATTACAAAGCCCCAAAACTTCTCTCGTAAGTGCCTGGGCAGCCAAAAAATAACAATCACGTTTTACAGAAAGAGACCAGTCTCTATTAAAATCCACTGCATCAAGCATCGCAATGGCCTGATATGCTTTTGTTCTCGCATTAAGATACTGCTCTTTCTGTATCTCAAGCAAACCACAATGATAATAAGCAATCGCCCTGACAACAGGCGAGCTACTATTTAAAATTGTCCTCAACTCAATAGCGGCCTGATTGTAATCTGCAGTCCTTTCTAAACATAAAGCCATCTGCAAACGAAGGAAATCCGTCATCAACTCTTCCTTAGGATTGACAGAAATAGCTTCATATAATTTCTGGTAAACTTCAAATGCCTGTGGATATTTTTCGTTAAGATAGAAAGTTTGAGCAATTTTCAAAGATACAGGTTGCTGTTGTGCAGAATCCTCTGCGGCCAGTTCAGGCTGCTCAACGCGAACTGTCTGTTTTGGAATACTCTGCTGCGGAGCAACTGCGGCAGGTTCTGCAATTTTGTGTTCCGAACGCACCGCCACATTTTCAGGAGCGGCTAAATTCCTGGCAGTACCAGAAGTCGAAATAACGCCTGGGAAAAATAATTCATAGCAAAGTACCGCTGTTATAATAAAAATAGCTGCTGCAAGAGCAATTTGTATAATCGAAAAATGTTTGTATCCGCTTGACATTGTGAACATCTGCTGCGGACCAAAAGACCGTGAAGGTTGTGAAGGCTGTGGATAAACAGGAATGGCAACTTTATCAAGAGATTTATAAAAACTTCCGGTTCCAGTAAAAATTTGCTCTGTGGAAATTTCTTCATCAACATGACCAACGAAAAGCTCATTATCTGATGGAACTGCTTTAATGTCAGCAACTTCCATCACTGCGTGCGACGGCTCTTTAACAGCGGAACCTCCGTGATTTTTTGCCAGCGTCAAACGCAGTTCCTTGAGCCTTTCATGCCAATTGCGGCTCAAATCCCCCAACTCATTTTTTTGATTTAGTTGTGTCATACGTATAACTTTTTCAAACTGTTCTGCCTGAATTCATTTGCGCATTGCAGAACTTATTTCAAACTTTCTTGCAATAATTGTGCCAACTTCAGATAAAATAATTTATTCCATGGTAATGCGCATTTCCCACAAAAAAACCACGTTTTTAAATCAAAGACAGTGTTTTTTAATCGAAAACAAGTGTCAGAATTTCATACAAATCGGGAAACGAAGATATGATTTAAATATGGCAGGAAAAAATATTTGTGAACGGCAGCAATGACCTGTCAACAATTACAACTCAACCGGTTCGGCAACTAAATTTTCATCTTTGTCCGGCTCAAGACATTCAATACTGTGCTGCTTAACTTTTGCATAAAGAGTTGCCCTGCTAATACCAAGAAGGTCAGCAGCTTTTGTCTTTTGCCAGTGAGTCTCCTGCAAAGCGCGTGAAATCAATTCGCGTTCAGCTTTGACAAGAGAGAAATCCCTGACTTGTTCGTTGTTGCTCTCAGCGTTATCCACACACTGATTGAACCTCCAGGAATCAATAACAATACTGCTAAGGCCGATTTTGTCCGTAGTCTCCAGCAAAATCGCTCTGTCAATAATATTACGAAGCTCTCGAACATTGCCAGCCCAGTCGTGCTGCTGAAGCGCTTCAAGAGCTAATTTTGTTATCGAAGTTATCTGTCCGGCTTTTTGAGGACAGATAGATGATGTTCTGAGGAAAAATTCAGCGAGAAGCGAAATGTCCTGCCTGCGATCAGGCGACCTGAGCGGAGCTATCATAATCGGACAAACATCCAAACGATAGTAAAGGTCAGCACGAAACTGCTTTTCCTGGACATAAGTTATGAGATTGCGATTACTCGAAGCCATTATCGTAGCTTTACACTGTATCTCCTCTGTGCCGCCTACTTTACGAAAAGTCTTTTCCTGAATAACTCGCAGAAGTTTTGCCTGCAAATCCAGAGGCATCTCACTAATTTCATCAAGAAAAATGGTTCCGGCACCTGCTAATTCCATCAGGCCGGTTTTTTCTCTGTCAGCACTTGTGAAAGAACCCTTGGCGTGACCAAAAAGTTCACTTTCGAGCAAATTCGCTGTCAAAGCAGCACAATTAATTGCCACAAATGGCTGATTTGGATGACGTAAATTATGAACAGCTCTTGCCGCAAGCTCTTTGCCTGTACCAGTTTCCCCGATTATCAAAACCGGATTACACTGGCTGGCAGCAACAACCTTTATCATCTTAAGCGTCTGCACAGCCGCCCTGCTTCGACCAACCATCGAAACCGAAGCAGCAAGCTCGTCGATAAAAAAATCTTTCCTATCAGGTGTGCCCTGAATTTCATTTACAATCTTAGTCAACTTGTGATAATCTTGTACGCCCCGTAAATAATGATGAGCACCAGCATCAATGAACTGCTTCCAACTTCGCTCAGATGTTTTTTCGTCACCAACAACTACAATGCAAATATCAGAACCATTATCAATACCATTGCAAAAATTTTTAATGTCAACAGGACTAATTCTGCGATCGAAAATGATTAAGTCAGGAGTGGCTCTTCTAACAATATCCAATGCTTCAGCAATATCATCCGCCGCAAATACTTCTCGGCCTACGCTGCGCGCCAACTGGTGGACGTCAGTCTCTTTGCTTACTGCAACAACATTATTCAATATCATTCGTTGTACATCCAGGCTTTAAAAATTATAAATCCGTTTATTTTCCGAAGTTACAAACAACTTTATCGGTATATTCTAAAAATATCTTTAATTTTTTATCGGACGGGCCAATAATATCATAAATTATTTTCTCTAAAATTGATTTTATCAAAATAAAACATTATCGGACATTGACAAAAAAGTTAAAATTATAATTTATGTTATAACGTTTATGGGACGTTACTTGCCTACAGGATGTTGCATTACTCCCACTGCTCACATAAAACATTACAAAAAAAAAATTACAACAATATCAATGAATCTTCTGGCAACTGCGCACAAATCCTTTACGCAACTCGGCAAGATTTTCCTAACTCAAAGAACAACTGCTGGTAAAAAAACTCTCTCACAGGAATATCCAGACAAAGCTTATCATTATACAACACCAGCATTTACAACGACTTAGGCAACATATCCCCAAAAAACAATTTAAAAATGGCACGATAATTGCTTGTCATCATACTGATTGTTGTCAGATAGTCTGCGAATTGCAGAAATTGTAAAATAAATATAAGGAAAATAATTATGAGTACATCATCTGTAACATCAGCAAGTGATCTACAAATTGATTATATGACATTGCTGATTGCACAACTTGAAAACCAAAATCCGCTTGACCCATTAGACAACAGCGATATGGCTTCTCAGTTGGCAATGTATTCAGAACTATCATTGGTCGAAGGCATCAGTGATAATTTTGACACATCACTGCTTCTTGCACAACGAAACTACGCAACTTCTTTAGTCGGCAAAACCGTTACCTTCTATGTCGAAGCTGATGATGGAACATACTCAACAGAAACCGGCACAGTTGATTCTGTTTACTACGATATAGAAACTGGCGAAAGCGACTTGGTCGTTACAGCAAATGATGACGACGGTACGGAATATACACTGACATTAGACGGCGTTATTTTAGTTGAAGACACTGATACAACTACTGATACGGATACTGATACGACTACTGATACGGAATAAATAAAATTTTAAGAATACTTTCTTTCTTTAGGAGAAATAAAAATGGCTTCTGCACTATCATCAGCGGTAACAGGATTACAGGCATTCCAACAGATGCTCGACGTGGCAGGTAATAACCTTGCAAATACCAACACAACGGCATACAAAGCCAGCCGAATTACATTTTCAGCGCTGCTGAGCGAAACACTCCAAAGTGCGTCATCATCAACCAGTACAACCGGCGGTACAAATCCTCAACAAATCGGAAGTGGCGTCGGAGTATCAACCATATCCTCTGATATGACCCAAGGCAGCATCGCCAGCACAGGAAACCCGCTTGATATGGCGATATCAGGTGAAGGATATTTCGTGCTAAGTGATGGTTCCCAAAACGTTTACACGCGTGCAGGCGCGTTTTCTGTAGACGCTGATGGTAACCTGGTTGACTCATCAACAGGTTACATCGTCCAGCGTATAGGCACGACTGGCGAATCAGATGGTTTCCAAACACCAGGCGACAGCAATATCAAAATACCTTACGATGTAGCTATACCGGCACAGGAAACAACTACAGTCTCCATCACAGGCAACGTAAGTTCCGATTCATCAACAACAGTACAAACTAACGTACTTAGTTCAAATATAGATTTCACAACTGACGACGGTACAGCAGCCACGTCAAGCACTTTATTATCTGAACTTGACCAGTTCAGCGGAGCATTAACTACAGGCGTACTGACTTTCTCCGGATACACACACGATGGAATAGCACTTGGAGAAGATGGATCCAGTTTGACAATGACAGTCGATTCAACTACTACATTAGGTGATGTTCTTGACTTCCTGAACGTATCGTGTGATGGTACAGTTGCCACAGACGAGGTACAAACACTGTCATTAAGTGCAGCAGCCGCAAGTGGTACATTCACACTTACTTGTAACGGCGAAACAACAGCAGCTATCTCATACGACGCAACAGCAGATGAAATTGAACAAGCTCTTGTAGACGCAGGTTGTATAACTGAGGGCGATGTTACTGTAAGCGGCACAGCAGAATCAGGCACATTAACCTTTACATACGATGATTCATTAGACGATGTTACTAACATCACTTTCACGTCTTCTCTGAAAGACTCCAGCAGCGCTGATATAACAGGAACAGTAGCAGAAACGACAAAAGGTAACGCAACACAAGGTCTTCTCGGCGATTCAGCGACCGCAAGTCTGTCGGGAGGTGCATTGGTAATCACTGATACTGAAAGCGGCTACAGTCAGACAGATTTTATGATGTCGTACAGCGGCGATGGAGAATTAACTCTTCCCACATATTTTGAGTACGAAACTGTCGGCGGCGAAGAAGTACAAAGCGTCAGCATTACAGTATATGACTCACTCGGCGGCGAACACGTTCTTTCAGGTGCACTTGTGCGAACGGACACAGAAAATACGTGGGATTTCGTAATGACCTCTATTACCGGCGATGTCAGTTCAATTGATATAAGCGGATTAAGCGACCGCAGAATCAAGGGAATACAATTTGATGAAACTGATGGTTCCTATGAAGGCTTAAGCTCAACTATAGGCGACACAACAGACCTTACAGTAACATTCGCAAGCGACACCGCAAACCCGCAAACCATTACGCTGGACTTCGGTACAATAGGCGGACTTGACGGCTTAACACAATTTTCAGGCAGTTCAACAGCGGTGGCAAGCGACCAGGACGGTTATGAGTCTGGTACACTTTCAAGCGTCGCTGTTGACAGCACAGGAACGCTCATTGGTACATTTTCAAACGGTGTAAAGAAAGAAATCGCAACATTACAAATAGCATTATTTACAAACACATCTGGTTTGGAAAGCATCGGCAACAATTATTATCTTCCGACAGTTAACTCCGGCGAAGCCGTTGTTACTACAGCAGGAAGTGCAGGTGCAGGTTCAATAGAGGGCAGCTCGCTGGAAGAATCAAACGTTGATACAGCAACCGAATTTGTAAACCTGATTGAGGCACAAAATGGTTATCAGGCAAACGCCAGAACAATCACAGTTGCCAATGAAATCCTTCAGGAACTAACTTCACTTATTCGTTAAAAACCTGGAATTTAAATGTATGTAATTGAAACAATTTATGGATATGGCGCTCTGGCAGCAACGGCATATCAAAGATGGCGAGGGCTGAAGAAATTAGACAGCGATGCTGACGTTCTAACCGGGCCTAACATCATAAAAGTCAGTATAATAACTGTAATTATACTGTCGGCGATGTTTTTTGCGGTTAGTTTTTTTAGAATCTATCGTGAACGTAAAACCAGTAATAAGCTGTTTTCCGAATATTCTGAGCAAAGAGGCTTGACATTTTACGAACGTCAATTATTGCTCCACATCGCACACAAGGCGCAATTGAGACAACCTGAAGTCATTTTTTCCATGGTATCTGCTTTCGATACCGGAGCCGCTAAAGCAAGAGAAGAACTTTTAAAACGGCAGGACATCAACGAAACTAATCAGATGGAAACATGTCTGTTTTCATTGAGAGAAAAACTTGGATTCAGAAAATCAGTCTCATTCTCAAGGGGAACACCTGCAACAGCACGAAAATTAAGCAGCAGAGAAATTCCTATAGAGAAAGAAGTTTATGTTACCTGTCAGAATATGCAGGGCACAGAACCTATCAAGGCGATAGTAGTAAAAAATACCGATACCGAACTGGTGGTCGAGCTAACACAACCGGCGACAATTATTTTCGGTGAACACTGGAGCATTCGCTATTACTTAGGCGCTTCAATCTGGGAATTCGATTCATTCGTTCTCAGTTACGACGGGAATGTAATGGCGTTAAATCACAGCGACGAAATAAAGTTTATCAACCGCCGGCGATTCCTCCGAGTTCCTGTATCAAAACCTGCATTCATCGCACAATTTCCTTTCGAACTAAAAATCAGCAGAAGCATCGAAGCTCCAGCTGATAAAAGTGGAGCAGCAAATCAGGATTTCCCGGAAGTTCCGCTACAGCCGCTGCGATTCGTACCCGCTATGGTAACAGAACTCGGCGGACCGGGCCTGCGAATTGAAAGCTCATTAAAAGTAAACGTAGGCGACAGAATACTGATAATGTTCGAACTGGACAGAGAAAAAGAACGCAATCTCGTCAGGAACAATGAAACCGATGAATTCAGCGAAATTGCAACGACTACATTAAAAATAGCGGAAGATATCGGAGTGATACAAGAAATAGGCCAGGTCAGACGCACTGCAGAAAATATAGAAAACATCTCCATAGCAGTCGAACTTACAGGACTTGGCGATTCAGATATAGACTGCCTGATTCGCGCAACCAACGCAGCATCTATAAGCAATAAAAATCAGAATACGTTAGAAACTGCCGAACAAATTTCGGCAGAAATGAAAGCATAAGGATATAAAGATGTCAGATTTGAATACACAAGTTTGTTCAGCAGTCGATGGGCTGACGCGTGAATTTGACATCATAGCCAATAATCTGGCCAACCTAAATACTGCCGGATACAAAAAACAATGCAATACTTTTTCCAAACTTCTTACGGCACAGGAATCACAAATAGGTTTGGGAACCGACGGCGAAGTTCAATTGGATTCTGCTTACGATTTTTCACAGGGAAATTTCATCGAGACTGGCGGAACACTTGATTTTGCCCTGTACGGCAGCGGATTCTTTGTAGTAGAAACCACACAAGGACCGCTTTATACCCGTAATGGCTCGTTCCAATTAAATCAAAATAATCAAATAGTCGATTCATCCGGCAGAATCGTCTCCGGTGAAAGCGGCCCAATTACCATACCATCAGATATCACTCTTTCTCAGTTAACGGTTTCGAGCGATGGAACTATCAGCGCAAATGGAAATACAATTGGTAAATTCAAACTTGTTGATTTCAAAGACCAGAAAAACACTCTTACTGCGGCAGGATTAAACTGCTATAGCGCTTCAAGTAATACTCAGGCACAAGAGGCTACAAATACTATCGTAAAACAAGGCTACCAGGAAGGCTCTAATGTGCAAATGGTAGAAGAATTAGTAGATATGATAACCGTCAGCAGATTATACGAAGCAAATATGAAATTTCTCGAAGTTGGAAGCGAGAATTCCAAAAATCTTATAAATGTAGCCATGGGCTGATAATTAATACAGTATTTGTAAAATTATAAAAGGAACAGAATTATGTTAAGAGCTTTTTCAACTGCTGCGACAGGTATGGCTGCCCAGCAAATGATGGTTGATGTAACGGCAAACAACCTTGCCAACATCAACACTAATGGCTTTAAGCGAAGCCAGATTGATTTTCAGGATTTGCTCTACATCAAGATGAAACAAGCCGGCTCAGAAGTTGCTTCCGGTCTGGTCGCTCCAACAGGAACGGAAATAGGAAGCGGCGTTCGCACAGGCTCAACAACAAAGGTTTTTACTGAAGGTGAACTCAGCAGTACAGAAAGATCATTAGATATAGCAATATCAGGCGAAGGTTTTTTACAGGTAAGTATGCCAAATGGCGATATAAAATACACAAGGGACGGCGAACTCGAAACAAACGTTGATGGACAATTGGTTACCGCATCAGGATACGAGATACAACCTGCAATCACGATTCCAACGGATGCAACTGCTATTTCCATCGGTACCGACGGCACTGTCAACGTAACAACAAGTGACACTACTACCAGCGTAGGCACTATCCAATTGGCAAAATTTATCAATCCATCAGGTTTGGCAAGTGATGGCGATAACCTGTTGTCCGAAACAGAAGCCAGCGGCACAGCTACAACCGGTACCGCAGGAGAAGATGGATTCGGCAGTATTCAGGCAGGATTCCTTGAAAAATCAAACGTGCAAATGGTAACTGAACTCGTAAACCTTATTACAGCTCAAAGAGCATACGAAGTAAACTCCCGTACAATAAAAGCCGGCGATGATATGCTGCAGAACGCAATACAAATAGCATAAAGAGGTAAATATGAAAAATATAATAACTATCATTATGCTCGTATTCACTATGACATCAGTGAGCGGTAAAGCTATTGCCGAGTTAGCAAAGCCACTGGAAATTTATCTGCCAAGAGAAATGGCTATCGACAACGACGCTCCCAGCCTCGGAAATGTGGCAATCCTACGCGGTGATGAATCTCTCATTGCCAAAGCAGAAAAGGTTTCGCTTGGACAATTTTCGTCGCCAACACAAAAAATAACTCTCGACAGAAAATCCGTGCTAAGCAGACTGGTGTGCTGCGGTATTCCCGCATACAAAGTGAAACTGTCTGGCGCAGATGAAATAACAATATCTCAGCAGCATCAAGTTATAAAGGGCAATGAATTCGTGGAAAAAGCTGTGTCTTTTCTAACAGCTAATCCTCCGCATCCTTCAGTTTGCCAATACAGTGCTCTGCGAACACCACAGGATTTAATTTTGTCCGATGTCAACGAAATGCCAAGACTTGTTGCCAATCTCGCGGAAAATAACTCAAAAAATCAAGTCAAAGTTGTTGTTACGGCATTTATAGGCAACAAAGACACAGAGTCACGAGAAGTTGTGTTCTTCTTAAAATATAACTGCCGCAGAGTTGCCGCAAAGATTGATATTCAGGAAGGCGAAATCATCAGTCCTGAAAATATCAAGGTAGAAAATATAATATCAACAAATCCCGAACCCACTGACTGGGCGATTCCATACGGTTTTATAGCCAGACGCTCTATACCAGCCAATACTGCAATTGCTGCAGATATGGTGGAAGAAGTCAAGCCACAGATTGTGCTGAAACGAAATCAAAATGTTCTCATTAAAGTTGACAGATTCGGGCTTGTCGTTACAGCTATCGGAAGAACACTGCAGGATGGACGGGCCGGCGAATATATCAAAGTACAAAATCTAAGTTCACAGCGAGTAATATTGGTGCAAGTAAAAGAAGACGGAAGCGTAGAACCCGTTTTTTAGAAGGTGCAATAATGAGTAAAAAAATAATATCATCAATTATCTTTATACTTCTGGTTTCTTGTGCCGCGAATCGCATGGCAGCAGATTCGATATGGGCTAAAAGAGACCAGAACAAAAAAGATATATACGCTGACGATAAAGCACGGCATATCGGGGACACTATAACAATCATAATCAGTGAAGAAAGCAAAGTTGACAACAAACAAAACAGAGATATGAGCAAAGCAACAAGCAGAAGCATTGATTTCGACGGAGAATTGGGAATCGGCACTACAAATCATAATATATTACCAAGAGTACCCGGCATCAGTATGAGCGCAGAGTCAAGCAATACGTTTAATGGAAAAGCCGATTACAAAGATGAACGCAGCTTCACTGATTCTATCACGGTGGTAGTTATCGATATAATGCCGAACAATAATCTCGTAGTTATGGGCACTCGCAGCCGGGAAATTTCAGGCGATAAACAAATTATCGAAGTAAGCGGCATTGTGAGACCAACGGATATATCTTATGACAATACAATCAAAAGCGAACAAATTGCGAATTTTGCCATCATAACAAAAAATACAGGCATTGCCGCGG
>Ga0153915_10007563_pt1 | contig 10256 bp, 7 predicted proteins | sample Opewatmetagenome_2_FD_107003 | JGI IMG/M metagenome (GOLD analysis project Ga0153915, IMG submission 107003) | Freshwater wetland microbial communities from Ohio, USA - Open water 3 Core 3 Depth 3 metaG | ecosystem: Environmental > Aquatic > Freshwater > Wetlands | place: USA: Ohio, Lake Erie... | reverse complement strand
GTGGCCAGTCCGGTCGGCATCTGCGACAACGACGCGACCGGCGCGCCGCAGGACCCGCAAAACCGGGCTTCCCCCGCGACTTCAGCGGAGCACTCGAGACACCGCGCCAATCAGCCGGAATCGTAACCGAAACCGGCGCGGCCGGAGTGGATCGCGCCGAAGGCGAAACGACCTACTTCTTTTCCGCGGGGGCTGTCTTCTTCTCGCCGCCTCCAGCCTTCGTGGACTTGCCCTCCATCATGAGGCTCCACTTCTGGCCGTCGTCGGAGGTCTCGTACTTGAACGTGTAGGAGTCCGGAGACGAGACCGTCATGGAATAGCGGCCGTGGTAGGGCTTTCCGCCCATCTTCCCCTCGTTGGTGTAGACCCAGTTGTTCCCGTCCACGGTTCCCTTGCTCTGCTCCGCCATGCCCATGTTGTCGATACCGTAATAGGTGTAGGCCTTCTCCTCGGTGTTGTAGGCGAGGATGCCCATGCCGTGTACGGCGCCCATAGGGCCCTTGCCGGTCGAATGGCAGACGACCTGGTAGCCGCCCGAGAACCACTCGCACTTGTCCGTCGAGGTGAACTTGCCGGCGGGCATTCCGAAGGCGTTCTCCTTCACTTCCCCCTCGCTCGTCCACGTGCCGACGAAGGTGGCGAGCTTCTTGACCTCGGGGCCGGGCTTGGGCATCTCCATTTTGGCTGCCGGTTTCTTTTCCGCCTTTTTCTCTCCCTTTTTCTCCTGCGCCTGGACGGCGACGGCCAGTGCGAGCAGAGCCGAGATGAGGATCGTGAGCCGGGTGGGTTTCATTGGATTCCTCCTTCTATTGAAGCGGCGGAGATTCTATGCCTGCTCGGGCGCCCTGGCGATCCCCTCTGGACTCCCTCTTCAAGTAGAGGGGGTTGAGGACGAAAAGTTTCGTAGGTCCCTAACTTTTCGTGTTCCGTTACGTCTAAGAGCCATGAATGGCGGCGATCGGGCGGAAACTCGCCTTCCCGGGCCTCTTCTCCGTGCTGGCATTCATCGCGCAGGCCGCGAACGCGCAGGACGGCTTCCCCGAGATCCGCATCGCGCGGACCGCCGGCCCGATCGCCGTGGACGGGGACCTCTCCGACCCGGGCTGGAAGACCGCGACGAGAGTGGATACCTTCTTCGAGACCAACCCGGGCGACAACGTCCCGCCGAAGGTCCGAACGGTCGCCTACCTGGCCTACGACGACAGGTTCTTCTATGCCGGGTTCGAGTTCTTCGATCCCGATCCGTCGAAGATCCGCGCGCCCTACGGCGACAGGGACGACGTACCGAGCTATACCGACTACGGCGGCGTAATCCTTGACACGCGCAACGACCACCGCACCGGACTCCTCCTTCTCGCCAACCCGCGCGGCATCCAGTACGACGCGATCACCGACGATACGACGGGCAACGAGGACAGCTCTCCCGACTTCTACTGGGAGTCGGCGGCTAAAATCACGAAGGAAGGATGGGTGCTGGAGATGCGCGTGCCCTTCTCCTCGCTGCGATATCCGAGGGGTGACAAGCAGACCTGGGGGATCCTCCTCTACCGCAACTACCCCCGGGAATTCCGCTACCAGATGTTCTCGGCGACCCTCCCGCGGGGCGGCAACTGTTTCATCTGCCGGTCGAACCACATGACAGGCCTCGATAACCTTCCGCCGTCGGGGCACCTCGTCGTCGCGCCGTACGTCACGGCCAAGGAAGATGCGGTTCCCCGAGGGGACCTCGGCTCCTCCCTCGTCAACAAGCCGATCCGGGGCGACGGGGGTCTGGACGCCAAGTGGACTCCCAACGAGAACAACGCGATCGACGGGACGCTGAACCCCGACTTCTCGCAGGTCGAATCCGATGTCGCGCAGATCGCGGCCAACCAGCGGTTCGCGCTCTTCTACCCCGAGAAGCGCCCGTTCTTCCTGGAGGGACTGGAGCTGTTTTCCTCTCCAATCCAGGCCGTTTACACGAGGAGCATCACGTCCCCCCGGTGGGGCGTTCGGGCCACGGGCAAGTTCGATTCGAACCAGTACACGGCCTTCGTCGCGCAGGACCGCGGCGGGGGGAGCGTGATCCTGCCGGGCCCGAACGGATCGAGCTTCGCCAACCAGGATTTCTCTTCCTTCGTCGCCATGGGACGCCTGCGCCACGACTTCGGGAAGTCCTTCGTGAGCTTCCTCGCGACCGACCGCGAAGTCAGCGGAGGCGGCTACAACCGCGTCTACGGGCCCGATTTCCAATGGCGGGCCGGCGATCACGACACGGTGACGGGACAGTTCCTCATCTCCAACACCGAGACGCCCGACCGCCCGGATCTCTCGAGCGAATGGACCGGCAGGAAGCTCGACTCCCACGCGGCCGACGTCTGGTATTCGCACAGCACGCGCCTCTGGGACTGGTTCACGGAGTACCGCGACCTCGGCGAGGGATTTCGGGCCGACGACGGTTTCGTCCCGCAGGTCGGCTACAGGGAGAACTACGGGGAAGCCGGCTTCACGATCCGCCCCGAGAAGTTTCCGATCTCGCGTCTGCGAACGTTTCTCCAGGCAGATTACCAGGCGGACACCGACGGGAACCTGATCAGCCGCTCGATCTCCCCCGGCATCGGAATGGATGGCATGTGGAACTCTTTCACGCGCCTGCGCTACGCCGACGATCGGGTTCGCAGCGGGACGACGACCTTCGCGCGCCGCCAGCTCGTCTATCAGTTCCAGATCAGCCCTCCGCGCGCGGTCTCGCAGGTCGTGATCCAGGGCACGGCCGGCGAGCAGATCGACTTCGACAATCACCGAGCCGGGACCGGGGCTGACATCAACCTGCAGGCCACCCTCCGGCCGACGGATCATCTGAAGCTCGACGTCGTCGCGGCGAGGAGCTTCGTCGACGCGGATCCGGGCGACGGAGGCGGGTCCCGCCGGGTCTTCACCGCGGACATCGGCAGGTTGAAGATCACCTACACGTTCACCGCGCGCGCCTTCCTGCGGCTGATCGGGCAGGTCGTCGAGACCCGGCGCGACCCTTCGCTCTATACGTTCTCCGTCACCCCGAAAGACGCGAGCATCACGGGCTCGGCGCTCTTCGCCTACAAGATCAACTGGCAGACAGTCATGTTCCTGGGCTACGGCGACAACCGCGCGATCGCGGAAGACGGCCACTACGCGAAGACGGGTCACCAGTTTTTCCTGAAGCTGTCCTACGCCTTTCAGAGGTAGATCGGAGTCGGGGACTCCGGGACTCGGGACTCCGGACTGGGGACTCAGGACTCGAAGGGCGTCATAACATCAGGCTGTGCTGGCGCTGGTCTTTGATCGGCGGCGGGCTCGGGTGCGGGAGATGCCGCGGCCACGGGCAGGGCCGGGGGTTGCGCTGGTGCGCGTCCTCGTCTCGGGAATCTGCAACACGGACCTGGAGCTTCGCCGCGGGTACCACCGCTTCTCGGGGATTCCGGGGCACGAGTTCGTCGGACGGGTCGAGGGACCCGAGGGATCGCCGTGGATCGGGAAACGGGTCGTCGGCGAGATCAATCTCGCCTGCGGGCGCTGTACGGAATGCCGGCGCGGCCTCGGCCGCCACTGCGCCCGCCGGCGCGTCCTCGGCATCCTCCGGCACCCTGGCGCGCACGCCGAATACTTGACGCTGCCCGAGGAGAATCTTCACGGGGTACCGGACACGGTTCCCGACGAACAGGCCGTCTTTACCGAGCCCCTCGCCGCGGCCTGCGAGATCCTGGACCAGGTCGAAGTAGACCGCGGGACGCGCGCCGCCGTGCTCGGGGCGGGCAAGCTCGGGATCCTCTGCGCGGCCGTCCTCGAGAACGCGGGCGCGGCCGTGACAATGGTCGGGCGCCGAAGCCGCGCCCGCGCGCGCTCCTTCGATCTCGTCGTCGAGGCCACCGGTTCTCCGCTCGGAATGCCGCGCGCGCTCACACTCGCGCGGCCGAGGGGGACGATCGTCTGGAAGTCCACCTACCACTCTCCTGCCCGTTTCGACGCCGCGCCGCTCGTCGTCAACGAAATCACCGTGGTCGGGAGCCGCTGCGGCCGCTTCGAGCCGGCGCTCGACCTGCTCGCCCGCCGGAAGGTCGACGCCGCGCGCCTGATCGACGCGGAATTCCCGCTCGCCCGGGCGGTCGCGGCCCTCGCGGCAGCCGCGCGGCCGGGAGCGCGAAAAGTGCTCCTTCGTTCCCGGCCTTGAAAGGAGCGATATTCTTGCGCCGGGAACAATCGAAGGCTTGGAGGGCGAACGCGATGAAACGATCCGGACTCGGGTGGCTTTTTCTCCTCCTGGCGCCGGCCGCGGCAGTCGCGGCCGAGGGGACGGCGGCCGGTGTGAAATGGACGGTGCCGGCGACCTGGAAATTGGAGGCCGTGCGGCCGATGCGCGTCGCGACCTACGATATCCCCGCCGCCTCCGGATCGGAGGACGGCGAGTGCGGCGTCTTCCACTTCGGACAGGGGCAGGGGGGAAGCGTCGAGGAGAACCTGTCGCGGTGGGCGCAGCAATTCGAGGGGGCGGCGCCGGCGAAGAAAGCGGAAAGGACGGTCCGCGGGCTGAAAGTTCATACGATCGACGTCTCGGGGACCTATCTCGCCTCCGGCGGCCCGATGATGAAGCCGCAGGGGAAGAAGCCGGGCTACCGGCTCCTCGGAGCGATCGTCGAAGCGCCGCAGGGGCTCGTCTTCTTCAAGTGCATCGGTCCGGCGGCGACGCTCGGCAAGGCCCAGGCGGACTTCGAGAGCCTGGTCGGCTCGCTCTCCAAATCGGCGGCGGCAAAGTTGTAAATCCGAACGTCTACCCGCCTGAATGGCAGACGAGGTCTGATGGGGATAGTCGTGGTCAATGGAGAGTTGTGAGTTGTGAATTGTGAATTGTGAATTGTGAGTAACAAGCGGCGAATCCTGCTCTTCGTCCCGATTCTGCTCTGGGCGTCGCGGGCAAGCGCGCAGGAAGGGTTCTCCTTCTTCACCTCGGATTTTCCGCCGGAGGAGTTCGCGTCGCGCCGCGCGGGTGTCTACGACGCGATCGGAAAAGGTGCCATCGCGGTCCTGCAAGGGGCGCCGACGCCCGTGGGCTACACGCGCTTCCGGCAATCGAACGATTTCTACTACCTCTGCGGAGTCGAGGTGCCCAACGCCTTTCTCGTCCTGGACGGTTCGTCGCGCAAGGCGATCCTCTATCTGCCGCACCGCAACGAAGGCCGCTCCGTCGGATCCCGAAGCGATCGAGAAGCTGATGGCGGAGCCGGGGCTCTTGAAGACGTATCCTCCAGCGGATTTCCACTAGAAATGGATGTTGGAGCCAATGCAGGAGCCACCTGTCCTGCCATCCTGACCGAAGCGAAGATTCTCCGCCGGTGAAATCGAGAGAGCGGATCCTTCGTCGCTTGGCTCTACGGGATTGACGGCCAGGTCTTCAATTACCTGCGAAAGGACGGAAAACGGCAATGAGAAGGTTCTTGCTGTTCGCGGTTATCCTCTTGGCCGCCATGTCGGTTGCGCGGGCCGAAACGCCGGGCAAGGGAGCCGGAAGCGTCCCCTCCTGGATGAAGGAAGCGAGCGGCCGGATCGAGAAGGAGCTCGGCGCGAAATACGGCGAGGAGGCGCGGGTCCGGCTCGAGCGGGGGTTGAACCAGGTCGCGAAGTTCTGGCGGCCTGAAGACGGAGACGCGGAGGCCTTCGAAGAGTTCGTCCGGACGAGTTTCGCGGGCGACCCGAAGACGCTCGACGCGCTCTTTGGCCGTATGGAGTTCGCCTTCGAGTCGCTCGACGGCCACATGCTGGAGATCAGCCGCGACTTCCGCAAGCAGTCGGACCTGGACCTGGGGCCGATCTATCCCTTCGACGAGACTCTGGCCGGCTACGACCCGTCGGCGCACGTCACCGACGATTTCTTCACCAACAAGCTCGCGTTCACCGTGCTCCTGAACTTCCCGCTGACGACGCTCCCGCAGCGCCTCAGCGACGGGGAGAAGTGGTCGCGGCGGCAGTGGGCGGAGGCCCGGCTCGCCGAGCGGTTCTCCAAGCGCATCCCCGCCGATGTCAACCTCTCCATCGGGAAGGCCGCCGCGGCGGCCGAGCAGTACATCTCCGAATACAACATCTGGATGCACCACGTCGTAGACGAAAAGGGAGTCCGCCTCTTCCCGCCCGGGATGCGGCTTCTCTCCCACTGGAACCTGCGCGACGAGATCAAGGCGGACTACGGGGACGCGAAGACGGGGCTCGCCAAGCAGCGGGCGATCGCGAAAGTGATGGAGAGGATCGTCACGCAGACGATCCCCGCGGCGGTCGTCAACAACCCCCAGGTGGACTGGAATCCGTTCTCGAACGAGGTCCGCCCCGCCGCCGTGAAGGACTCCGACGCCCCGGCGCCGTCGGGACGCGGCCCGGGCCCCGAGCCCGACACACGCTACGCGAGGCTCCTCGAGACGTTCCACGCGGCGAGGCTCGCCGACCCCTACTCCCCGACCGCGCCGACGATGATCGCGCGGCGCTTCGACGAGAACCGCCAGATCCCCGAGCCGCGTGTGCGGAAGATGCTGGAAGACGTTCTCTCCTCGCCGCTGGCTCCGAAGGTCGCCGCTCTGATCGAGAAGCGTCTCGGCAGGAAGCTCGAGCCCTTCGACATCTGGTACGCCGGCTTCAAGCCGCGCGGCGCCCACACCGAGGCGCAACTGGACGAGATAGTGCGCAAGAGGTATCCGACGGCCGAGGCGTACAAGAAGGACATTCCGAACCTCCTCGTGCAGCTCGGGTTCTCCAGGGAAAAGGCGGAGTTCCTGGCGGGGAACATCGTCGTGGACCCGGCCCGCGGCTCCGGGCACGCCATGGGGGCAGCGCGGCGCGGCGACCAGGCGCACCTGCGCACCCGCGTCGAGCAGGGCGGGATGAACTTCAAGGGGTTCAACATCGCCGTGCACGAGATGGGGCACAACGTCGAGCAGACATTCTCGTTGAACGAGATCGACCACACTCTTCTCGCCGGCGTTCCCAACACCGCCTTCACCGAGGCGCTGGCGTTCGTGTTCCAGGCGCGGGACCTGGAGCTTCTAGGCCTCTCCAAACCCGACCCTCAGAGCCGCGCGCTCGAGACTCTGAACGACTTCTGGGGGACGTTCGAGATCGGGGGCGTCGCGCTCGTGGACATGGGGGTCTGGCACTGGATGTACGACCATCAGAACGCGACGCCCGCGCAGTTGAAGGAGGCCACGCTTCAGATTGGCCGCGACGTCTGGAACCGCTACTACGCGCCGATCTTCAAAGTGAAGGACGTGACGCTTCTCGCCGTCTATTCCCACATGATCAGCTCGTTCCTGTATCTGCCCGACTACCCGATCGGCCACATGATCGCCTTCCAGATCAAGCGGCAGATGGAGAAGGCCGGGGCGGTCGGACCCGAGTTCGAGCGGATGACGAAAGTCGGCAACGTCGCGCCGGACATCTGGATGAAGAACGCCTCCGGTTCCCCCGTAGGCCCCGAAGCGCTGCTCGCCGAGACGGGCAAGGCTCTGGCCCAAATTTCGCCGTAGCCCGCTTTCTCCCGCTCCCATCGGGAGAGGGAGGGGTCAGGGGATAACAATCACCACGATGAAGTGTCCCTCCTGCTCGGGCGTTTGATTCTCCGGGGCGCGCCTGGACGACTGAGTCAGGCCGATTCGGAGGCGAGCATTTCCGCGAGCGCGCGGATCGTCAGGGGCGAGCAGCCTTCCGCCTTGTTGTTCACGAGAACGAAGACATCGCGGCCGATGGAGGAGGCTTGCCGGGCGAGCGAGACGACCTGGCGGCGCATCTCGAGGTCGGCCGCGACGATCCTGTCGAACGGCTCGAACTCCTCGCGGCGGTCGTTGTAGCGCGTGCCGGGCGCGAGCAGGAGGCGGATGACCGCGAAAGACGACGTTTCGACCGGGATCGCTGCCCCCTGGTCTTCCGGCATCGGCATCGCGGTGACGTAGTTGTACACGTGCGCCGCCCCGCCTTCGATGAGCGCGCGGCGGTAGTCCTCGGTCAGCAGGGCCGGATCGCGCAGCTCGACCGCGTAGCGGAAGTCCCGCGGCAGAGCCGCGAGGAACCGTGCGAGCCTCTCGGCGAACAGCGCCGGAGGAATGCGCCGCTCGGCGGACACCGGCGGGAATTGCAGCAGGAACGGCCCCGCGTGGTCCGCGAACGCGCCGCGGAAGGGCAGGAGCATGTCGTCGAAGAATCTCTCCGCCTGCAGGAAATCGGGATTCGGACTTCGCTGCCCAGGAAGTACCCCGGCGGTGACCGCCGCCGGCGCCTTGGCGCAGCAGGGAAACCCCGGCGGAAGCTGCTCGGCGTAGCGCGCGAGGTCTCTTTCCGGGATGGGCGCGTAGAAGCCGCGATCGATCCCGACCGTGCGCAGGAGGGGATGCCGCGCGTACTCGCGCAGGCCTTCGCGGGCGAGCTCGCCGGCCGAGGCCCGGCGCGAGAAGACGATCCCCTCCCAGCCCGGGAAGCTCCAGGAACTCGTCCCGAAGAACACGTTGCCGGGAAGCCTCGCCGCGATCGCGGCCGCTTCGGCGTGCTCGCGCGCGAGCCGCTCCGCGGCGGTGCCCGCCGATCGTCCCGCAGGAAGCCTCCCGCCAAAGAGATCCAGCTGCTCTGTGCCGCTCAAGCTTCCCAAACCAGCCCGCATTATTCACGAACGACTCCGGCCGCCGCTCCGATCCCGGGGGTTCAGGGGGCGCCACGCGCCCCCTGCTCACGAATGCTCGCCGGGTCGGCGTCGGCGCTCCTCTGCGATGGACTCGGGCGGGGCGGGGGATCGTCTGGTCCCCCGAGCCCCGGGGACGGTCGCCGTCGTCGCGCTTCCTTGCCCCGACGAAAAATCTCTGTCGCGGACAGCCTGTACCTAGCTCCCCGGTCCCAGATTCGCAAACAGGACTTGATATCTCAGTCCGATACTCGTGTACCGGCCGGGTGTCCGTGAATAATCCGGGCTAACACCGGCTCTCTTCCGGCCCAACCGAGCTTTTTCGGCCCGGCGCGGGCGGTCGCATCCTGCTAGCATCGTAGCGATGACGCGCCCGATCGAGCCCGGCGAGGCGGCCGTCGCTGACGCGGCGCGGCCGGCCGCTCCGCCGGGAGCCGGGCTTGCCGAACGCTTCGCGGCCTTCGTGGCGGAACGGTTCCCCTTTGCTCTGGCTGCGGCGCAGGACGCCTTCCGGTCCGTCTGCCGCGCCGATCCGGGGCGAGACAGCCGGGCGATCGGAGAGCTGCGGCAGCCTCTTTCCGAATCCCTCGCCCGGGCGCTGGACGGGCGGCCGCCCGACGGGATTCCGGAAACGACGCCGGGCGTCGCCGCCGCCGAGCGGCTGCGCCAGGCTCGCGCCGAGCTGCTCGAAGCCTGCGACGGCTTCCTTGCACGCGAAGCCTTCGCGGCCGGGCTGACTCGAGACGAGCGGATCGAGATCCTGAGCGGCATGGTGCTGACGCGCGCGACCGACAACCGGCTGAAGGCCTTCTTCACCGGGGGCGAGGTGCGATACCGCGGGACCGCCTTTCAGGGGAAGGGCTTCCGCTCGCTGGGGCAGGAGGCGATCTACGCCGCCGCGATCCGCCTGAAGCGGGGGGATCGCTGGCGCGGCGCGGACGGCGTCTGGAAGGGCGACGTCGTCGCCCCTCTGATCCGCGACCTGGGCGCGGCGCTGGCCATGCGCCCGGGACGAGAAACCGTCCGCATGGTGTTGAACGCGCAGATGGGCAAGGCAGGCTCTCCCATGGAGGGCAAGGATCTCCACGTCGGAGACTTCTCCTGGGGAATCCTCCCCGCCGCGGCGCCGCTCGGGATCTCTTCTCTGACGATCGCCGGCATGGCCATGGCCTTCGCCCGCGACGGCTCGGGCCGCGTCGCCGTCTCTTTCATCGGCGAGGGGGGCACCTCGCTGGGGGAGTGGCACGAGGCGATCAACCTGTGCGCCGCCCGCAGGCTGCCGGCGGTCTTCTGCGTTCAGAACAACCGGACGGCGCTCTCCACACCCGTCGCCGACCAGTCGGCCGTTCGGGTCTTCGCCGAAAAAGCCGCGGGCTACGGCGTGCCCGGGATCACGCTCGATGGCACCGACCCGGAGGCGGTCGCCGCGGCCTTCGCGTGGGCGGCGGAGCGGGCGCGCGCCGGGGCGGGCCCGTCCCTGATCGAGCTCGTCTGCATGCGCATCTGCGGCCACGCGCACCATGACGACATGCTCTATCTCGGCAAGGAGCCCCCGATCTCGTGGGAGTACCCGACGCTCCTGGATTCCGGGTAC
>Ga0153915_10007562_pt1 | contig 10256 bp, 12 predicted proteins | sample Opewatmetagenome_2_FD_107003 | JGI IMG/M metagenome (GOLD analysis project Ga0153915, IMG submission 107003) | Freshwater wetland microbial communities from Ohio, USA - Open water 3 Core 3 Depth 3 metaG | ecosystem: Environmental > Aquatic > Freshwater > Wetlands | place: USA: Ohio, Lake Erie... | reverse complement strand
ATAATATAGTTATGTTGTTTACAAAGGGATATTATTCTTTTGTATCTGGTGAGTCGCTCTCGTCGTCAGCGCCGAGTTTTTCTTTCATCAGACGGCCCATCTTGAACTTAACTGTACGTTTAGACGGCACTTCCACTCTTTCGAGGGTTTTCGGGTTCTGAGCGACGCGTGCTTCACGTGTGCGAACTTCGAATACGCCAAAATCACGGAACTCAAGGCGGTTATTAGCAATAAGTTCAGAAATGATTTCATCAAGGAACGACTGGATTACCCGCTTGACTACGACTCTTTTAGCCTGAGTCTGTTCCGCAATTCTATCAATTAATTCTTTTTTTGTTACGGTGCCCATAGAATACCTCGTATCTACAGAGTGTTTCATTTATTTTTTAAGCTGCATTAAGGCTGCAATACAATCTTTATTCTATTTTCAAACAAACCACAAATCACTATACAGCAAAGACTTCTAACCATCAAGTGATTTTTAATAAATTTTATCGAAACTCTCAAAATGTCAAAAATTACCTTCTGTCAAACTGAAGATATAATGGAAATCACGGCTATAATTGCTTGACCAATTTGCCTAAATCGGCAATAATCTCGATTTCTAAATTATAGTGAATGAAAGGTGTACGATTTGTCTCATAAGATATTGTCAAAGCAGCAGTTATGTCAAAATGTTTATACGGCTGATATTGTGGCACCGCTGGTTGCAGCGGCCGCAAAACCGGGACAATTCGTAATTGTTTGCCTTAAAGGAAGTTACAGCGAACGGATACCTCTGACTATTGCCGGCTGTGATATAAAAAAAGGAACGATTCGCCTGATTTGGCAGGCCGTCGGCAAGAGTACTTTAGAATTTGGTGATATAAATGTCGGCGAGGATGTGGAAAATATTCTTGGCCCGCTTGGCAGACCAACTCACATTGAAAACTTCGGAACAGTTGTTTGCGTCGGCGGGGGAATTGGGAATGCTCCGCTTTTGCCCATCGCGACAGGTATGAAAAAGGCGGGCAATAGAGTTATAAGTATCATCGGCGCAAGGACCAAAGATTTATTAATTCTTGAAGACGATTTCAAAGTGATAAGCGATGAGTTGATTGTTGTTACTGATGACGGCTCGTATGGACGAAAGGCACTGGTAACTCAGCCGCTTGAAGAGGCTTGCAAAAAGTCACCCAAGCCCGGTTTGGCTGTTGTGATAGGCCCAACGATAATGATGAAGTTCTGCTGTGCGACCACGAAAAAATATGATGTGCCGACAGTCGTTTCGCTTAATACGATTATGATTGATGGAACGGGAATGTGCGGCGGATGCAGGGTCGAAGTCGGCGGACAAACAAAATTCGTCTGTGTTGACGGCCCGGAATTCGACGGACACAAAGTTAACTTCGACCTGATGATGAGACGTATGCAGGCTTATAAAAAACAGGAGCAGCAGGCTATCGAAGAATACAAACATAAATGCCAAATCGGCCTTAACAAATAGCGGAGTATTAAATTGAACGAACAGCAATTACTTAACGAACTTTTGAAAAAACATAAAGACGGTATATTAAAACCGTCTGACAGATTTAATATTCCAGCTCAGGCTATGCCGCAGCAAGATCCCGCAGTCAGACGCACTAATGTCAGCGAAGTTGCTCTCGGATATACTGAAACGCAGGCTCGGCTTGAGGCGCTGCGATGTTTGCAATGCAAAAACGCTCCCTGCGTCAGCGGATGCCCGGTAAAAATAAAGATAAAGGATTTCATTGCTCAAATCGCTGATGGCAATTTCCAGAAGGCGCTAGACATAATCAGAGAAAATTCACTGCTGCCCGCAGTTTGCGGCAGAGTATGCCCGCAGGAAGTGCAGTGCCAGCTTCCCTGTACTGTCGGCAAAAAATTTAACGATGTCGAAAAGTCCGTCTCCATCGGCAGACTCGAAAGATTCGTTGCCGATTGGGGCAGAAAACAAAAAAGCCAGTCAAGCCCGGCAATCGCCGCATCGACAGGCAAAAAAGTCGCGGTTCTCGGTGCAGGCCCAGGCGGAATTGTCGTCGCTACTGATACTCGCAGGGCAGGCCACGATATAACAGTATTTGAAGCGTTTCACAAGCCCGGCGGCGTAATGGTTTACGGCATTCCGGAATTTCGTCTGCCAAAAGCGATTGTGCAGGAGGAAATTGACGGCTTGACGAAGATGGGCGTTAAAATTGTTTGTAATTTTGTCGCAGGCAGAACGAAAACAATAAAAGACCTGATTGAAAAAGACGGCTTTGATGCCGTCTATATCGGCGTTGGCGCAGGCCTGCCGATGTTTATGAATATCGAAGGCGAACACCTCATTGGCGTTTACAGCGCCAACGAATATTTGACTCGCGCAAATCTGATGCGTGCGTATGATTTCGGCAAAGGCGCTGATACGCCGATTGCGATGTCGAAACACGTCGCGGTCGTAGGTGGCGGAAACGTTGCTATGGATTCTGCCAGAACCGCTGTTAGGCTCGGCGCTGAAAAGGTGTATCTTATTTATCGCAGAAGCGAAAAAGAAATGCCCGCTCGAGTTGAGGAAGTCCACCACGCAAAAGAAGAGGGCATTGAATTTCATCTCTTGCGTAATCCGAAACGAATCATCGGCAGCGCAGATGGCGTTGTAACTGCGATTGAGTGTTTGAAATACGAACTCGGCGAACCTGACGCATCCGGCAGACGCAGACCTGTCCCGATTGAAGGCTCGGAATTTACGATTGATGTCGATACAGTTGTCGTCGCGATTGGCAATGGCGCAAATCCGCTCATCGGCCAAACCACGCAGGGGCTTACGCTGAATAAGTGGGGCAATATCGTAGTTGATGAAAACTGCAAGACTTCGCTTGATGGCGTTTACGCAGGCGGAGATATCGTTCTTGGTGCCGCGACCGTGATTCTGGCGATGGGTCAGGGCCGTACCGCAGCAGCAGCGATTAATGAATATTTGAAAAAGAAATAATGTTGTTATTCTCGACGTCTCACTGTCATTTATAGCGAAGCGTAATCGCAGCCGAGAAATCTTAAAAATAGGAATTCCATTTAAATGATTTCTCCGCTTCATTCGTCCTGCGGACTCATTTCGGTCGAAATGACATTGCAATTAGTTTATGTAGGGTGGGCTTTAGCCCACGCAGTGAGATTATTGAAAATCCCGAAAAATATAAGCTGATTGCAGATTGAAAATTCCCTTTAGGGTTTTGCCTTCAAATGATATTTTAAAATTATTTTCTCTATCTGAAGTTATGCGGCACAATCCTTCATCTACTAATTCGACTGTTCCGGTACTGTTATTGACGAAACCTTGATAGGTGAGGAATTTTTTATCGTGGTCGAAAATTGGTGTCGCTTTGGTTTTTTCTGTGGCTAATTTTTCAGGCGGATTATCTAATCGCCAGGTTTTTAAGACATCGCCATGCTCTATCATCAAATCCCAGTGGACATCCGTTCCCCGCGTATGTTTATGAATAACAAAGCGTTTGTTTGATGTATTATCTGGCATAAGTTTTCAAAATCCGAAATCCTAATATCGAAATCCGAATTACCAAAATTTAAATGAGTAAAACATAATTGTTTTGCACATTTGAAAATTTAAATTTTGAATTTGTTTCGTATTTCGGGTTTCGTAATTTAAATTTAAACAGATTGAATTGCCGTGATAGCTGCTGCCGCGACGATATCATCGCTGTTACAGCCGCGGGACAAATCGTTAACCGGCTTTGCGATACCCTGCAAGATTGGGCCGTAAGCGGCATAGCCTGCCAGTCTTTCTGTCGACTTGTAGCAAATATTTCCAACGCCCAAATCCGGGAAGATGAAAGTATTAGCCTGGCCTTTTAACGGACTGCCGGGTGCTTTTTTCGCGGCTACACTTGGCACGAAAGCGGCATCGAATTGCAGCTCGCCGTCAATTGCGAATTCGCCATCGAATTCCTTTTCGAGTTTTGCTTTTGCAAGTTCGGTTGCCTTAATCATTTTGTCCGGGCCTGTGCCTTTTGCCGAGCCTTTTGTCGAATATGAAAGCATCGCGATTTTCGGAACGATGCCGAATTGTTTTGCTGTTCGCGCGGTTGTCAGTGCGATGTCCGCAAGCTGTTCTGCTGTCGGGTCCTGATTCAAACCTGAATCAGCGTACAGTAATGTTGTTTTGCCTTTGACCATAAAGAACATACTCGAAACTGTATCAACGCCTTTGGCGGCTTTGATGATTTGCAGAGCGGGGCGAACGGTATCAGGTGTTGAATGCACAGCGCCGCTGACGAGTCCGTCAACCTCGCCGACCTTAACCATCATTGTGCCGAAATATACTTCGTCAGTAACGGTTTTTAGTGCCTGTTCCGGAGTAACGCCTTTGTTTTTGCGCAGTTCGTAGAATTTTTCCGCGTATTCTTTTAATTTTGGACTTGTTTTGGGATTGATGACTGTGATGTTTGTTGTGTTGGCACCGATTTTTTTCAACTCGTCGCCGATTTTCTTGTCATCGCCGAGCAGGGTGAGTTTCGCCATCTTCCTGTCTGCGATTTTCCTGGCGGCTTCAATCGTTCTTGGGTCTTCGCCTTCCGGGAAAACAATGTGCTTATAGAGGGATGTTGCTTTTTCAAGTATCTGCTGAGAAAAATCTTTTTTTGTTTCCATAATTTTATAACTCAACTCAAAACTTAAGACTAAAAACTTAAAACTGACAATGCGTCCGACAGGAGTCGAACCTGTAACCTTCGGCTTCGTAGGCCGGCACTCTATCCAATTGAGCTACGGACGCAAATTCCCCATTATTCTATAGTTTTATGGTGATTTTGCAAGGAGTAAAAAAAGGCTTTTTGATGTTAAAAAGCGGTATTTAATTTTTTCAATTGAAATATTACCCCAAAAAACAATGCCGAACGGTTAAATCTTCAATTATTAATTTTTAGACCCTGTGCATCATTTTGAATATAGACTCGTCCTGAAAGTTAATTTTCAATTTCAGTTCCTGGGCGAGTTTGTCTATCTTTTTATGAATTTGTGGAATTGTTAAAGTGGCTTTTGCGATATCTACCGCCATTGTCATAACGAAGTAGTTTTCCATAATCTTCTGGTTGACATCGACGATATTGATATTTGCTTTCGCCATCGCGACGGCAAGTTTAGCGATAATGCCGACTTTATCTTTACCGGTGATTGTTACTATGCAGATTTGTGTTTTTTTCGCAGCCATTTTTCGTTCCTTAATTACAATTTCATCTGATGGAGTTTTTCCATCCCTTTGTAATCTGTCATATCAAAGCCAAGTGCAGTAACGGTTATAAATCCGTCATCCAGTGCAAGTGTATCGCTTGGCAGTTCTTCATCACGGTACTCTCCGCAGGCAAGCTGATAAAGCGTTTGTCCCGTGGTGTTTTGTGTTTTTGTAAAATGCTCATTGAAGCCCATCGTTGACTGCGGCACAATTTTTATGCCTTTCGGTTTGCCTTTCGAAAGAGCGGGAATATTTATGCTTATCACACTGCTGATACTGATTGGCAACAGTTTATTTATAACTTCAACGGAATATACGGCAGAGTTTTTGAAATCCGTGTTTTCTTCATTGACAGCGCTCAGGGCTATCGCCGGTATTCTGAAAAATGCCGCTTCCATTGCTGCGGCTACTGTGCCGGAATAATATACGTTGATGCCGACGTTCGCGCCGTGATTTATACCGCTGACGACGAGGTCAGGTTTCCTGGGGCACAGTTCCATAACAGCCAGCTTAACGCAATCGGCAGGCGAACCGCTGACGCTGTATCCGGTGAACAGGCCGTTGACTTTTACCTGTTCGCAGACCAACGGCTCAAAAACGGTAATACTGTGTCCTGCTCCGCTCATTCTGCCGGATGGTGCGACTACGGTAACATTGCCGATTTTGGCTAATTCCTTATAGGCCGCCGCTATTCCCGGCGCCGTGATTCCATCATCATTTGTCAAAAGTATATTCATAAATAGAATGTTAACGCAAAACCTTAAATATTCAACATAAATCAGTTTATTGACGGTTTCTATATCAGGGGTATAATTATGAATTACGTATCAGAGCCCTGAGCGTAAGCAATGGGTAATATCTATGATTAAGAAATTTGATAGACATAATGATTCCGTTTTGACCCGGCAGCAGGTTCGGGATGTTGACGCCTGGGCGATAAACGAAATGGGCATACCTGGCATTGTTCTTATGGAAAATGCCGGCAGAAACTGTGCGGAAATTGTCGCTGCGGAACTGAAAAATTGTGGCGGTTCAAAAGTCTGCATCTTTTGCGGCACAGGTAACAACGGCGGCGATGGTTTTGTAATTGCCAGACATTTGAAAAATGCAGGCTTCGATGTGATTATAATTCTTTGCGGCCAGGCTTCAAAAATTAAAGGCGACGCTGCGATAAATTATAAAATCGCTGTTAATATGAAAATATCAATCAGGGAATTTATTCCTGCGTTGGGAAATTTAAAAGACGTTGAATTCTTGGCAGGGAACTGCGATGTAATTGTTGACGCGATTTTTGGCACAGGTTTGTCCGGCGAACTTGCGGCAGGTTTTGCCGAACTTATCAATGCGATAAATTTATTAAACAAACCAGTTATAGCGGTTGATATTCCATCCGGCCTTGATTGTGATACCGGAGAGTCGTTAAGTGTAGCGACAAGGGCGATTGCGACAGTTACATTTGTCGCGGCGAAAAAAGGTTTTAAAAATCCCCGCAGCGCAGACTATACCGGCGATGTTTACATTGCCTCGATTGGTATTGAGCCGAGATAGTTTTTAGTTGCTCTTTGCCGCCAGAGATTCGTAGCCGGTAAAGTTCAGGAATCTTTTCAGGTTGAACACTGGTATATACAAATCTTTTGCCTGTGTTTTTACTTCCTGATAATTTTCCGCAGCCTTTACAGATGCTTCGTATTTTTCGTTGGCGAGCGGGTCTGCTTCTACGTCATCGAGATTTGGTTTTTTCTTTGCCAGCGTCTCAGTGCCGAGTACGACATAATCTGTATCGATTGTTACGGTGTCTTCTACTTTGCCGCCCCAGTTTTCGACGAGCTGTTTTATTTTCGCTGCGCCGTCCTGGTCAACTATGCCATCGCCGTTGAAATCGAAATCGCCTGCGACAACGAATGTGTTAACTGCTTTGCTGTCCCAGATAAGATTGATGATTAAATCATCTTCAGCAATCGGATTTTTCTTGCTGGACTTTGTAATTCTTGCCGTGGCTGTATTTTTGTCCACGTTGAAAACTTCTATTTCACCTTTGCTTGAGCCATCGGTTGGGATTGGTGCGCTTCTGTCATAAACGGCGAACGTCAAACCCGGATATATTTTGCTTTCGCTGCCGATATCGATGAACACGATATTCGACTGGACATCAACAGATATAATATGACCGTCAGACTGGTAAGCTGCGACATCTTCTTTCGGCCTCGGTTTTAACACCTCGAGTTTGTTCAGTGCTTCCTGCAGTCTGGTTTGTGCTATAGACAGTTTGCTCATTGTTTCGAGCTGTTCCTGTTTGGTCTTGTTTTTCTCGTTTATTGCTTCGTCCCTCTGCTGCATAAGAGCCTGCATTTGTTCATCAGCTTTTTGGCTCATAAGGTCACGAAGCTGATTATAACTTTGCTGAACGCTGTTGGCATCCTGACGTACTACAGCAAGCTGTGTCAGCAGTTCCTGTTCTCTCTGCATAGCTCCTGTTTTCGCAGCGTCAAAGTCGCTGTTGATATTATCAATTTGAGTGGTTAGTTGTGTGATGCGGTCATTTTTTTGGTCGAGTTTGGTGTCATAAAGTTCGACGATTCTGAAAATGCCCGGCTTGTTTATATCGTTTGCTTCGGTTACAACGCCGAAATCTTTTGGAAGTTTCACTACTATATCTTTGTATTTTGATTGAAGCTCTATCAGTTTCGCTTCAGCGCTTGTTTCCTGCGGAAGGGCACCTGTTTCCATCTGATATAGATTATCGATATAGCTGAGCAGTTGGCGGACTCTGCTGTCGCTCTCTTTTTGGCCGACAAGGTTTCCAAGATTCGAGACTTCGGAAGATGTCGCAACCTCTTCAAGCTGCTGTTGGCTTGTGGTGAATTTGTCCCGCCAATCTTCGGATTTGATATAGAAAATAACCGCTAAAACTGCAGAAATAATGAATAAACCGACAAAGGTAATAGCTGTATAAAGCATTACATTGCTCTGTTCCTGACGACCTGCTGCCATTAAAAATCTCCTGAGTTGAATATTAAATCAGTTAGATTCGATACTTATGTTACGTATAAGGTGATGGTATTATCGGCATATCTGTGCGTTTAGTCAACAAAAATTTACCTAAATTCTCAAACTTCTCATAGCATAAGTGCTTTAATATTAGTATATTTATAGGAAATCTAAATTTAAAGGTTTGTATATGGCTAATGAACGGTTACAAAAAATTCTCGCTGCGGCAGGTATAGATTCCCGTAGAAATTGCGAACAGCTTATCTTGCAGGGTGTGGTAAGGGTAAATAGCAAAATTGTGAATACGTTGCCTGCGTTTGCGGATATTGAGACGGATACTATCGCTGTTGACGGCAGGAAAATACGTCGGCCGCAGAAGGTTTATTTTCTGCTGAATAAGCCAAAAGGTGTTATTTGCACAAATGACGACCCCGGCGGCAGACGCAAAGCCCTTGAGTTAATAGATTGCAAAGAGCGGATTTTTTGTGCCGGCAGACTCGATACAGAAACTTCCGGCGCGATAATTTTGACAAATGATTCCGAGCTTGCCAATCGCCTGACCCATCCCCGTTACGATGTCGAGAAAACGTATCTGGTAACAATAAAAGGCAAAATGACGCCTCAGGCAGTTGAAAAACTGAAAAAAGGCGTCTGGCTTTCAGAAGGCAAAACATCACCTGCTAAACTGAAGATTTTAAAGGCCGGCGATAGGGAATCAACGCTTGAAATAAGAATTCGTCTCGGCTTAAACCGTGAAATTCAAAGAATTATGGCACGGCTGGGATTCAAAGTAACCTCATTAAAGAGAACACGTATCGGCAAAATCTCTGTAGACCGTATGGCCGTCGGCAGTTACCGACATCTTACATCTTCGGAAATAGAGTATTTAATGAAAGAAAAAACTTATTAAAAATACCTTTCTGTGACGAATAAAAGAAAAGGAACGCAAAAAACAGAAAGGATTACAATGTGTCCGTTAAGTGATAAAAACACCGGAAAGTCGTTTTTAAACAAGATTATCGACATAATGGCGGATATGAATGTTATCGAACGGCGAAGAAGCACCGACCGCAGAAAAAACTCCATAGGTTATGTCGGCCCGGAAAGACGAAGCGGTATCGACAGAAGACAATTTGATTTAGTTGATTAAGACATTTTAAATTCTGCGATCACCGGCGTATGGTCGCTGGGCTTTTCAAGTGTTCGCGGCTTTTTGTCAATCACGCAGTTTGTGCATATTTTTGCCATCGGCTCTGTCCCCATTATATAATCGAGCCGCCAGCCGTGATTTCTCTTGAAACAGTTCGGTTCGCGATAATCCCAAAATGAAAACTGCCCGTTATCATTGCAGTGTTTTCTGAACAAATCGACAAATCCCCATTCCATAAACTTTTTGAAAGTCTGCGAAAGTTCTCTGTTGAAACAAACCGTGCCATCGAGCGCGACCGGGTCATAAACGTCCTTTGCTTCGTAAGCGATATTTAAATCGCCGAGCCATAATATTTTGTCTGTCGGTTTGAAATGTTTTTTGAAATAATCGAGCAGTCTTTTATACCAATCGAGTTTGTACTGATATTTTTCCGATTCCATTTCAAAGCCCTGCGGAATATAAGTATTTATAATTGTGATTCTCGCGGTTTTTGCTTTTATCATCCTGGCCGGGTCGCTCGGCTTGCTGTCAAGGCCGTATTCAACTTTGGTAATTTTGTGTCTGCTGAAAATTGCTACGCCGTTATAGCTTTTCTCGCCTTTACAGACAAATTCATAACCAGTTTGCGCAAAGGCATCGACAGGAAAATCCTTATCCTGAACTTTCGTTTCCTGCACACATAAAACATCCGGCTCATTCTCCGCAAGCCAGTCGATGATTATCTGTGTTCGTGCCCGTATCGAATTTGCGTTAAAAGTCGCGACTTTCATAATCCGTAATCGATTGTAAAAGGTAATTGTTTTTTTTTAATACCGCCCAGAGCATTGTTTTTCATTATATTATCTTTTGCAATCGATGGTTTAGCTTCATCCCAATATGCAATGCCCCAGCACT
>Ga0153915_10007561_pt1 | contig 10256 bp, 10 predicted proteins | sample Opewatmetagenome_2_FD_107003 | JGI IMG/M metagenome (GOLD analysis project Ga0153915, IMG submission 107003) | Freshwater wetland microbial communities from Ohio, USA - Open water 3 Core 3 Depth 3 metaG | ecosystem: Environmental > Aquatic > Freshwater > Wetlands | place: USA: Ohio, Lake Erie... | reverse complement strand
GGAGGACTGCCTCGTCGGGAACCGCTGCATCCTCCATCCCGGCAGCGTCGTGGGCTCGGATGGCTTCGGCTTCGCCTTCGACATGGCGGGCGAGGAGGGGTCGGGCCCCCGGCACTACAAGGTCCCGCAGTCGGGCATCGCCGTCGTCGAGGACGACGTCGAGCTCGGCGCCAACACCTGCGTGGACCGGGCCACGCTGGGGCGCACCGTGGTGGGACGGGGCGCGAAGGTCGACAACCTCGTGCAGATCGCCCACAACGTCCAGGTCGGCCCGCTCTCCCTGCTGGCCGCGCTGACCGGCATCGCCGGGAGCACCCGGCTCGGCATGGGCGTCGTCTGCGGCGGCCAGGTGGGCATCGTCGGGCACCTGGACATCGGCGACGGCGTGAAGCTCGCCGCGAAGGCCGGCGTGACGAGCGACATCCCGCCGGGCGAGGCCTACGGCGGCTATCCCGCCTGGCCGCTGGCCGACTGGCGCCGCAGCACGGTCCACATGCACAACCTGCCGGACCTCGCGAAGCGGGTCCGCCAGCTGGAAAAGGACCTCGAGAAGCTCAAGGAGGGCAAATGAGCGAGCGCACTCCGCCCTTGATGGACGTCTCGGCCATCGAGGCCATCCTGCCGCACCGCTACCCGTTCCTGCTCGTCGACCGGGTGCTCTCGCTCGAGCCCATGAAGAAGCTCGTGGCCGTGAAGTCGGTGACGGTGAACGAGCCGTTCTTCGCCGGCCATTTTCCCGGCCACCCGGTGATGCCGGGCGTCCTGGTCCTCGAGGCGCTGGCCCAGGCCTGCGCGCTGCTCGCGATGAAATCGATGCAGGAGGGATGGCAGGAGAAGGTCACCTACCTCATGGGCATCGACAACGCCCGCTTCCGCAAGCCGGTGGTCCCCGGCGACCGCCTCGAGCTGGTGGTCGAGGTGGTGAGGCAGAAGGGGCCGGTCTGGAAGGAGAAGGGGTCGGCGCTCGTCGACGGGGAGGTCGCCGCCGAGGCCGAGTTCATGGCCATGCTGGTGGATCGGAACGAATAGGGAGGGGACGCGAGCATGGCCATCCATCCGACAGCCATCATCGGCCCCGGCGCGGAGATCGATCCCTCCTGCGAGGTCGGCCCCTACGCCGTCATCGGCCCCCAGGTGAAGATGGGGCCCCGCAACGCGGTGGGCGCGCACGCCACCGTGGAGGGAGACACGACCCTCGGCGCGGACAACCGCATCTTCCCCCACGCCGCGGTGGGCGGCATCCCCCAGGACCTCAAGTACGCCGGGCAGCCGACGAGGCTGGTCATCGGCGACAGGAACCGCTTCCGCGAGTTCTGCACGGTCCACATCGGCACCGCCGAGGGGGGCGGGGTCACCCGCATCGGCTCGGGGTGCCTGCTCATGGCGAACAGCCATGTGGCGCACGACGTCCAGCTCGGCGACGGCTGCATCCTCGCCAACAGCGTCGCCCTGGGAGGGCACGTCGTGCTGGAGGACCACGTCATCTTCGGCGGGCTCTCCGCCGCCCACCAGTTCACCCGCATCGGGCGGCTGGCCTTCATCTCGGGCATGACCGGCGTGGGGATGGACGTCGCCCCGTACTGCACGGTGGCGGGCAACCGCGGCGAGCTGGCGGGACTCAACACGGTCGGGCTGCAGCGGGCGGGCATGAACGAGCAGCAGATCGGCCGCCTCAAGGAGGCGTACCGCATCGTCTTCCGCTCCAAGCTGGAGCTGAAGGCCGCCCTGGCGCAGCTCAAGTCGGAGCTGGGGGCCCACCCCGAGGTCGCCCACCTCGTGAGGTTCCTGGAGGGGTCGGAGCGCGGCCTCCTGCGCTGAGGACCCGGCGAGCGTGGAGACCATCGGGCTCATCGCAGGCGGGGGGCGCTTCCCCATCCTCTTCGCCGAGAGCGCGCGCAAGGCGGGTCACCGCGTCGTAGCCGTCGCCCACAGGGGCGAGACCGACCAGGCGCTCGCCGGCCACGTGGACGCCATTCACTGGGTGAAGCTCGGCCAGGTCGGGCACCTCTTGGAGGCGCTCAGGCAGGGCGGCGCCACCCGGTGCGTCATGCTCGGCGCCATCACCAAGAAGCGCTTCTTCCTCGACGCCTGGCTCGACGCCGAGGGGCTGAAGCTCCTCGCCAAGGTGGCGGTGCGCAGCGACGACAACCTCCTGCGCGCGCTGGCGCGCCACTTCGACGAGCAGGGGGTCCCCATCATCGACCCGACGCCGTTCCTCGCCGACCGGCTGGCCCCGGAGGGCGTGCTGGGGCGGGAGCGCCCCACCGAGGAGGAGGAGGCCGACGCGCGCTACGGGCTCGAGCTGGCGCGCGGCATCGGCCGCCTCGACCTCGGCCAGACGGTGGTGGTGAAGGGCCGGGTGGCGCTGGCGGTGGAGGCGCTCGAGGGCACGGACGCCTGCATCCGCCGCGGCGCCGAGCTGGGCCGGGGGGGCGTGGTGGTGGTGAAGGCGGTGAAGCCAGGCCAGGACCGTCGCTTCGACCTGCCCGCCGTCGGCCCCGAGACGCTCGAGGTGCTGCGCGAGGTGAAGGCCAGGGTGCTGGCCGTCGAGGCGGGCGCCACTCTGGTGATGGACCAGGAGCGCATGGTCGAGCGGGCCGACAAGGCGAGGATCGTCCTCATCGGGGTGCGCTGATGCCGGCGTGGCTCCGGGAGGAGCCGGGCGGCCTCGTGCTGGAGCTGCTGGTCCAGCCACGCGCCTCGCGCACCCGCGTCGCCGGCGAGCACGGCGGACGGCTCAAGGTCCAGCTCGCCGCCCCGCCGGTGGAGGGACAGGCCAACGCGGCGCTGGTGGAGTTCCTCGCCAGGTCGCTCGGGGTCCGCAGGGCGGACGTGGTCATCGCCCGCGGCGAGGCCGGACGGCGCAAGACGGTGCGGGTGTCCGGCGCGAGCGCCGCCGCGGCCGAGGCGGCGCTGCTCCGGACGCCGGCGCGCACGTGACCGCGCGCCGCGCGCCGTGCTATGAAGCGCCCCCATGGCCGAACCGACCCACCGCTTCCTCCGGGCCTGCGGGCGCCTGCCGGTGGATCGCGTGCCCGTCTGGATGATGCGGCAGGCGGGCCGCTACCAGGCCAGCTATCGCGCCGTCCGGCAGAAGGTGGGCTTCCTGGAGCTGTGCCGCTCCCCCGAGCTCATCGCCCAGGTGACGGCGTCGCCCATCGACGAGTTCGGCTTCGACGCCGCCATCCTGTTCTCCGACATCCTCATCCACCTGCCGGCGATGGGGCTCGACCTCTCCTTCGAGAAGGGCGAGAAGGGGAGGGGCGACGGGGGCCCCAGGATCGGCAACCCCGTCCGTACGCGCGCCGACGTGGACGCCCTCCGCGTGCCCGATCCGGGAAAGGACCTCGGCTTTGTCCTCGACGGCATCCGCGCCATCCGCGCCGCGCTGCGGGACCGGGTACCGCTCATCGGGTTCGTGGGCGGTCCGTTCACGGTGGCGAGCTACGCGGTCGAGGGCGGCAGCCAGGGCTTCACCCGCCTCAAGACCTTGCTCTACGCGGACCCCCGGGCGGCCCACGCCCTCTTCGAGACGCTCACCCGCGCGGCCATCGTCCAGCTCGAGGCCCAGGTCGCGGCCGGGGCACAGGCGGCGCAGGTCTTCGAGAGCTGGCTCGGCGAGCTCTCGCGCGAGGACCTGGAGGAGTTCAGCTTCCCGTATCTCGCCCGCATCGCCGGAGCGGTGCGCCGGGCCGGCGTGCCCGCCATCCTCTTCTCCACCGGCACGAGCACCCATCTCGAGGCCCTGGCCGGGCTCGGCTACGACGTCCTCTCCGTCGACTGGCGCATCCCCATGGCCGAGGCCCGCGCCCGCGTCCCCGGCGCGGCCCTCCAGGGCAACCTCGACTCGACGCTGCTCCTCGGCCCGAGGGAACCCCTGCTGCGCCGCACCCAGGCGCTCCTCGAGGCGGCCGGGCACGCGCCCGGTTACATCTTCAACCTCGGCCACGGCATCCAGCCGCCGACCCCGCCCGAGAACGTGAAGGCCGTGGTCGAGGTGGTGCACGCCTTCCGGCCGTAGGAGCCACTCCGTGATCGCCATCCCGTCGACGGACCTCATCCGGAAGTACGACCGGCCCGGGCCGCGATACACGAGCTACCCGACCGCGCCGGAGTGGACGGACGCCTTCGGGCCCGAGCGCTATGCCGAGCACCTCTCGCGCGCCGACGGCGACGCCGGGCCCTTGTCGGTCTACGTGCACCTCCCGTTCTGCCGCGAGATGTGCCGGTTCTGCGGCTGCAACGTCATCGCCACCCACGACCGGACGCGAGCCGACGCCTACCTCGACGTCCTCGCGAAGGAGGTGGCAATGGTGGCGGCGCGGTTGCCCCATCGCCGCGCAGTGAGCCAGCTCCACTGGGGCGGCGGCACGCCCACCTTCCTCGACGAGAGGCAGCTCGAGCGCTGCCACGCCATCATCTCCGAGCACTTTCAGTTCACGCCCGACGCCGAGAAGGCGGTCGAGATCGACCCGGCCATCACCACGAAGTCGCAGGTGACCGCGCTCGCCCGCCTCGGCTTCAACCGCATCTCCATGGGGGTGCAGGACTTCGACGCCCGGGTGCAGGAGGTGGTGGGGCGCATCCAGGGCGAGAAGGAGACGAGCGACCTCGTCCGGCACGCGCGCGACCTCGGCTTCAAGGGCGTGAACCTCGACCTCATCTACGGCCTGCCGTACCAGACGCCGGATACCTGGAAGCGGACCCTCGAGCGGATCGTCGCCATCCACCCGGACCGGCTGGCCGTGTTCGGGTTCGCCTACGTCCCATGGGCGAAGCCCCACCAGCGGCTCCTGCCGCAGGAGGCGCTCCCCAGGACCGAGCAGCGCGTGGAGCTCTTCCTCCTGGCGGTGGAGGCCTTCACCCGCGCCGGCTACCGCCTCATCGGGCTCGACCACTTCGCGCTCGAGACCGACGAGATGGCGCGCGCGCAGGACGGCGGGACCCTCACCCGCAACTTCCAGGGGTACACGGTGCGCCCGGCCGCGGACACGGTGGCCTTCGGCATGACCTCCATCTCGGACCTCGGTGGGGCCTACGCCCAGAACGCCCACAAGCTCAAGGACTGGGGCGACAAGGTGGAGGCGGGCGTCCTCCCGGTGGAGCGCGGGGCGAGCGTGACGGAGGACGACGTGCTGCGCCGCTTCGTCATCAACCGCGTGATGTGCCTGCTCCGGCTCGACCTGCGCGAGGTGGCGAAGGCGTTCGGGCCGAAGGCACGCCGCGACATCGCCGCGTCGCTCGCGACCGGCGTCGAGGAGCTGAAGGGCGACGGCCTCGTCACCTTCGACGGCGACGTCCTCCAGGTCACTCCCCTCGGCCAGCTCCTCGTCCGCAACGTGGCGATGCTCTTCGACGCCTACCTGCCCAGGCACGCGAAGGACACGTCGCCGACGTTCTCGCGGACCGTGTAGCCCCGATCGCCGCGATGAAGACCGCCGTCTTCCTCATGAACCTCGGCGGGCCGAGGACGCTCGACGAGGTGGAGCCGTACCTCTACGAGCTATTCTCCGACCCGCTCGTCGTCTCCGCGCCGTTCGGCCCGTTCCGCAAGCTCTTCGCGAGGCTCGTCAGCCACTTCCGCGCCCCGTCCTCGGCGGGGAAGTACGCCCTCATCGGCGGCGGGTCGCCGCTCGTGGCGGGGACGGAGGCGCAGGGGAGGGCGCTCGCCTCGGTCCTCGGGGGCGAGTTCACCGTGCACCTCGCCATGCGCTGCGGCCACCCGAGCACCGAGGAGGGCGTGCGGGACGCGCTGGCCGCCGGCGCCGGGCAGGCGGTGTCGCTGCCGCTCTATCCGCAGTTCGCGAACGCCACCACCACCAGCTCGCTCCGGGAGATGCGGCGCGTGTGGCCGAGGGAGCGGCCGCTCTTCGAGGTCTGCAGCTACCACGACCACCCCGGTTACCTCGACGCCGTGGCGGCGACGCTGCGGGCGGCGATCGCGAAGGTGGCGCCCGCGAACCGGGGCCGGATGCTCGTGGTCTTCAGCGCCCACGGCATCCCCATGAGCCAGGTGAAGAAGGGCGACCTCTATCCAGTGGAGATCGAGACCAGCGCCCGCGGAGTCGCCGAGCGCTGCGGGCTCGCGTCGTGGCAGGTGACCTACCAGAGCAAGATCGGGCCGGCGAAGTGGCTCGGGCCCGAGACGGTTGCGTTCCTCGAGGCGAACGCGAAGGGGAGGGCGGTCGTGGCCGTCCCCATCGCCTTCGTCTCCGAGCACCTCGAGACACTCTACGACCTCGACATCCTGGCGGCCGAGGCCGCCAAGATGGGCGGGGCGCTCGAGTACCACCGCGCCGCCACGGTCGGCGACCGCGCGGAATTCGCCACCGCGCTCGCCGACGTGGTGCGCCGGACGCTCGCGGCTGCGGTGCCGGCGCCCCGGTAACGGCTACCTCCGGACGCGGTTCACGCGCTGCAGCGCCCGCTTCGCCACCTCGTTCCCGGGCGCGAGCTTCAAGGCGGCGAGCAGGCGCTTGCGGGCCGCGGAGGCGTTCCCGCCGGCCTCCTCCGCGAGGGCGAGCGACACGATGGCCCGCACGCAACTCGGGTCGAGTGAGAGGGCGCGCCGCGCGATGCGCGCCACGGCGCGCGGGCGGTCCTCCGGTGCGTGCGCCGGGTCCTTGAGCGTCGCGAACGCCAGCATGGCGAGGTACTCCGGCTCGCGCGGGTTCCGCTCCGCGGCCTCGCGGAAGGCGGCCACCGCCTCGCCGGACCGGCGCTGGCGCAGCGCCCGCTCGCCGCGCTTCAGCGCGATCTCCGCCTCGGGCACGACGTCCGGCTTGCGCCGCCCGGTCTCGGCGGCTTGCCGCGAGAGGAGGTAGGCGAGGTAGGCGCGGCGCTTCTCCTCGTTGGCGAGGACGCGGTAGGCAGCGTTCACCTTGTCCTGGATCTGGGCGAGCAGGTCGTCGAGCCCGCCCAGGTCGTGCTCGGCGAAGGTGTCGGGGTGGAAGCGGCTCGCCACCTCGTGGTAGGCGCGCTCCACCTCCTCGATGCCGGCGGCGATGTCCACGCCGAGCGCCTTGAAGTAGGAGCCGGGGAGCATCTGCAGGGCCGCCTGGCGCAGCGCCTCGGCCGTCTCCTCGGGGAGCGGTTTCTTCCGGCGGCCCGGGCGCGGCGCGTCGCCGTAGAGGATGGTATCGGAGGTCTCGGTGGGGGAAGGGTGGAAGGCCGCCGCTCCGGTGAGCGACAGGAACCAGAGGAGGGCGTAGGCGTCCTTGAGGCCGTCCTGCTGCCCCTCGAGCCAGGCGCGAGCCGTGGACCGGCCGTCGATGGAGAGCGCGAGCCGGAGGTCGGCCGAGGAGAGCGCCATGGCCGGGAGCAGGCGCTGGAACCCGGCGGTGCGGGCCGGGAAGGCCTTGAGCGTGGGCCGGAGCGCCTCGGCGAAGTGGCGCACCGGGAGGCCGGCGCGCGCCCCCTCCAGGATCGGGGCGAGCGGCGGGATCTCCAGGGCCTGGACCTCCGAGGTGAACTCCGCGCCCGGGTGGAAGCGCCAGTGACCCTCGCGCAGCGCCGCGAGCCGCGCCACCATGGCGCGGAGGTGGGCGCGCAGGGTCGCGTAGAGCGGATCGCCCGCCTCGATGGCTCCGGCGGCCACGAGGGCGGCGCCCGCCGACGGCTCTCCCGAAACCATGAGCTCGATCGAGGCGAGATACTGGTCCTCCCGGATGCGCCCGGTCTCGACGAGCCAGCGGCCGAGGGACTCCGCCCGGGCATCGGAGTCGAGATCCACGGGCGAGCCTCGGAGGACGAAGACGCGCCGGGTCACCTCCCGCCGCTGCACGACGAGGATGCCGTCGGCGGAGGCGTGCCACAGGTGGTGCAGGATGCGGGGCAGGACTCCGGGCCGGACGTCCCCGTGGTCCGCCGCGCGGCGATCCAGCACGGCGTCGATGCCCCGGGGGGCGGGCGCCGGGGCGTCGCGGGCGGCCTCGGCCTGTGCGAGCAGGCGCTCCAGGCGCTCGAGCAGGTCCCGGCCAGTGGGGTCGGCCACGTAGGCGTTGGGGTGGAGGTCGAGGACGCTCTGCACGCCCCGGGCGCGACCCAGGTGGCCCTTGTCGGCGACGAGGAGCACGAGCCGCGCGTCCGCTTCCCGGAGGCGCTGCGCCAGGTGCCGTCCCTCGTGTGCCGGCAGGTCCGCGCCCACCACGGCGGCGGCCGGCCGCACGGCGGCGAAGATCTCGAGGGCGCTCTCGGCCGACTCGGCGAGGAGGACCTCGTACCCCGCGTCGGCCAGGCGGCTGCCCACCAGGTCGCGGGTGGGCCCGTGCGCCTCGGCAAGGAGGATGCGTTTCAAGTTCCGAGATTGTACGTTGTCCGGGGATGAAGGACATTTTGTCGCCCCGCCACCGCCCGGTCCTCGAGCGGCTGGCCGGCTCGCCGTGCCTGCTCGCCTTCGACTACGACGGCGTGCTGGCGCCGCTCGTTCGCGACCCCGCCGGCGCCGGAATGCGCCCGCAGACGCGCCGGCTCCTCGCCCGCGTGGCGCAGGCGTATCCGTGCGCCGTGGTCTCGGGCCGGGCCTGGCGCGACACCCACGGGTTCGTGGGGGATCTCGTCCCCACCGTGGTCGGCAACCACGGGATCGATCTCGGGGCCGAGGTGCCGGTGCCGGCGGAGGTGCTGGACCGGGTGCGGGGCTGGCGGGCCGACCTGGAGGCGCGGCTCGCCGGCGTGCCGGGCGTCTTCTTCGAGGAGAAGCGCTGCACGCTGGCCGTCCACTACGGGCTGTCGCGCCGCTGGCGCGAGGCAGGCGCGGCCGTCCACGCCGCCGCCGAGCAGCTCCGGGGCGCGCGCCTCGTGCTGGGGAAGAAGCTCCTGAACGTGCTCCCGAGCCACTTCCCGACCAAGGGCGACGCGGTGCGGGCGCTGCTGGCGCGCGACGGACTGGAGACGGCGCTCTACGCGGGCGACGACGTCACCGACGAGGACGTCTTCGAGATCGGCCCCCCCGCCGTGCTCGGGATCCACGTGGGTCCGGGACGCTCGCTCGCCCCCTGGCGGTTGCGGTCGCAAACCGACACCGACGCCCTGCTCCGGGTGCTCGTCTCGCTGCGCGGCGGACGCGAGCGGGGCTAGAGCCGGCCCCGCTCCGTGTGCGCCGCCGCCGCACAGTTCGGGAGGCCGCGTTCTTGACAAGGGGTCATGCCGACTGTCGAATTCGAGTGAGATCGAGCGCTCGAGCGCCCGGGGAGGCGATCCTTGCAATCGAGAACAACCCGCCATTCCGTCCTGACGTTCGCCGCCGTCCTGTCGCTGGCCTGCGCCTCCGCGCCGAAGCCGGCGCCCGCCCCGGTCCAGGCTCCCGCGGCCCCGCCGGCGCCCGTCGCGTCTCCCACTCCGCGCGCGCCCGCCGCGGCGGTGACCGGCCTCGTCTTCGCCGTCGAGCCGCCCCATGCGCAGATCTCGGTGGACGGCCAGCCCTACGGGACGGTGGCCGACCTGGCCGCCCGGGACGGCGTGCTCCCCCTCGCGCCCGGCATCTACCAGGTGAGCCTCAAGGCGCCGGGCTACGCCACCTGGCGCGCCGAGGTGGCGATCCGCGCCGGGACCGAGCCCATCCGCGTCACGCTCGCGAAGAAGCCTTAGAAGACGGAAGCTCATGCCCGATCCCGCCGCGCCGCCCATCGTCCGCCTCAAGATCCCCTGCTCGGACGAGCGCGAGTTCCGGGAGCGCTTCGCCCCCAAGTACGTGGCGAGCGGCATCTTCGTCCCGACGGCGCGGCCGCGCTCGATCGGCACGCGCCTCCACCTCAAGATCGAGCTGCGCGACGGCCGGATCGGCGTCTCCGGCGACGCGATGGTCACCGGCCAGACCACGTCCGGGCCCGGCAAGCGGCCCGGCATGACGCTGCGGCTCACCGGCCTGCACCCCGGCAGCATCCAGTTCGAGCTGTCCCCCGTGGGCGGGGCGGGCCCGCCGGTGGCGTCGGCCCCGCGCCCGGCCGGGGTGGAAGCCGAGCCGGCGGACGAACCCGCGCCGCTCCACCAGGAGCTCTTCGGACCCGAGGACGAGCCCCTCGACGCCGGTGCCGCCGCGAAGCCGCTCGAGGTGGGCACGCGCGAGGTGAAGTTCAAGCTCAAGGAGACGCCGAAGGCCCCCCCCCCGGCGGTGACCCCGGCGCCGGCCGCGTCCGCGAAGGCGTCGGAGCCGGAGCGGGGCGAGGCGGCCGGCGCGGAGCCCGAGCCCACGCCGGCCCCGCTCGCGGTGAAGGCCCGGTGGCGCGTCGGGAGCGGCAGGCGCCCGGTGGTGATCG
>Ga0153915_10007560_pt1 | contig 10256 bp, 6 predicted proteins | sample Opewatmetagenome_2_FD_107003 | JGI IMG/M metagenome (GOLD analysis project Ga0153915, IMG submission 107003) | Freshwater wetland microbial communities from Ohio, USA - Open water 3 Core 3 Depth 3 metaG | ecosystem: Environmental > Aquatic > Freshwater > Wetlands | place: USA: Ohio, Lake Erie... | reverse complement strand
GGGGGTCAGCGAATCCACGGATGGTCGATCATCGGGGACCGACAATTTTATCCGCAGGCGCTTCCGAGCCTCCAAGGCGAATAGATGATAGACCATTTCAAACCGCGGAGACCGGCCTTGGAAATCCACGCAGGTCAGGTCAAGAAGCATGTTGAATTCGTAGGGTTTCTTTCTTAAAAAATTGACAATATCCAAGAGCGCCTCCCGGACGATGACAACCGTTCTGTCCCCAAAATCGGAGGATGTCTTCAGAATCTTGTCGGGAAACGCTTTGCCCAGTTCGTCTAAGATCTTCGTTTCTTCCATCGCCAATCTTGCTCTTGTTTCTGGATTTTTTCCTGCAGCTTGAGAAGCCCGTCAAGCACGGTCTCGGGCCGCGGCGGGCAGCCCGGGACAAAGACGTCCACGGGGATGATCTGGTCGATCCCTTGGACAACGGCATAATTATCATAGATGCCGCCGCTCACAGCACAGGCCCCGAAGGCAATCACCCACTTGGGCTCGGTCATCTGGTCGTAAACAGTTTTCAGGACGGGTGCCTGCTTTTGGCAAATCGTCCCGACAACGAGAAGAAGGTCGGATTGGCGGGGGGAAAACCTTGTCCAGCCGGCCCCGAACCTGTCGATATCAAAGTGGGCGCAGGCCGTCGACATGTATTCCATGCCGCAGCAAGCCGTGACGTAAGGATAATGGAAGAGAGAGAACTTACGTGCCCAGCCCAGCACATAATTGAACTTGGTATAAATAAAGTTGCCGGTCATCCCATCAATCCCATTCGAAAGCGCCCTTTTTCCAGGCGTAAACGAATCCGACGACAAGGACAAAGACATAGGCCAGCATAATCAGAAGGGCAGTCCCCTTCATCGGTTTAAAGATGAGAGCCCAGGGGAAGAAAAAGATGACCTCGATATCGAACAACAAGAAAAGAAACGCCACCAGATAAAATTTAACCGAAAAGGGCTTGATGTCGTTTTGAAGGAACGGGCTGCCGCATTCGAACGGCTTTTCTTTATTGGGATTCGTCCGTTTGGGGCCGAGCAGCGCGTTCATGGACAAGAGGACAGCACCCAGAAGCCCAAAAATAAGAAAAACAAAGAATAGCTCTAGCATCGGACACTCGATGAATGGGCTAGATTTTATTAAAAGTTCGCGAAATTTGCAAACATCCCTTTAAGGGCAGCGGGCTTTTTGACATTTTGCCCGTATTTTTCCATAATACCCCTCCGCAGGAAGAGAACCTCCTCCCCGAGAGCCGCATAGATTCTCGTTGAGCCAAGGATAAAAAACTGATGAATGGCCATAGATTCTTCAAGCCTCGGCGGCTGTCCGCCGTTTTGCCCCTTGTCTTGGCGGTCGTTTCAGTCGTCGGATGCAGGAGGCAGGAAACTCCCCAGAATTTTCTTTTCATCACCCTGGATACCCTGCGGGCGGATCACGTCAGCGCCTATTCGAACCAGAACTCCTTCACGCCAAACCTCGATCTTCTAGCGCGGCAAGGGATGTTGTTCAAGAACGCTTTCAGCCTCATTCCTATCACTCTGCCTTCCCATGCCTCGATGTTTTTTTCCGAGCCGCCCTTTCTGATCAAAAACTACAACAACGGCCAGATCATCCGGAACAAGCGCGATATGCCTTCGTTCGTCAACCTTTTTAAAAAAAAAGGATTCCTGACGGCCGCGTTCGTTTCCCTGGGCGTGTTGAGATCCCAGTTCGGGCTGGCCCAGGGCTTCGATACATACGTCGAGGATTTTCCCGAGCGCCGCTGGTATTTGGCCGCGGGGGAGGTAAACGCCAGGGTCTTTCCCTGGCTGGAAGCGCACAAGGACCAAAAGTTTTTCCTGTGGATCCACTATTCGGATCCCCATGATCCCTACGCGCCGCCCGACACCCCGAATGACCTGAATGTCTTTTTCAACGAGAAACTCGTCGGCCAGTACTGCCTGAGCAAGTACCTAGCTTACGACGTCGAGATCGATCTCAAACCCGGTCGGAACGAAGTCCGGCTAGAGGCCATCAATAAATACGTAACCAATCCCGACATCTACCAAGCCCGCCTGGACCTCTTAGAGTTCGACCCGCCTGCCAATGCAGCCGATCTGCTCATCGATCAATATCGGGGCTGGGATATTCGGAGAGAAGACCAGGTTTTCTTTTTTAAAAAAAACGGATACATCGAGATCATGAATCGAGCCGGCTCGCGGCGTCTCAAGATCACTTTCCGGGGAAAGCTGAATATTCCGGACGCGGACGTCCGCTCTCTCTACAAAAAAGAAGTTGAGTATATGGACCGGGAGATCGGCAAGCTCTGGGATAAGCTGCGGGATCTCGGCCTTTTTTCCAAGACGGCAATTCTGGCCGTTGGTGATCACGGCGAAGGCCTTTTTGAGTTTAGAGCAAAGGCCGGTTTCCCCCACGTCGGGCATATTCATTTTCTCTACAGGCCGTACCTGCAGGTGCCGCTGCTCCTCTATTCCCCTTCGCTCCGGCAGCCGGGAGTCGAAAAGGACGAGTTCGTCTCGCTCCTGGACGTCGGACCGACCATCACCCGCCTCATGGGTCTCAAGCCGTTCTCGTATTTCAGGGGAAGGGACCTCCTTCGTTTGAAAAGAGGACAACCCCTGGAAATCTTCGAAGAGACCTATCGGCCCGAAGCTTTGGAAGGGGATAAATTCGGGCTTGTCCATTATCCTTGGCACTTGATCCTTACCCCTCAAGATAGCCGTTACGAACTCTTCGATTGGAGCCGGGATCCGAGAGAGCGTCAGGATATTTATGGCCGAAGCGCGGCGTTGCCCACCGAGGTCCAAGAGCTCAAGCAGAGGTTGGAAGCGTTCGCCCGGGATGTCCTGAAAGGCAAAGAGGAAATCAGGATCGACAAAAAGACTGAGGAAATGCTGAGGGGATTGGGCTATGTCAAGTAAAACTCCGGCGTCGCGGATAATACCCGTTTCTTTGATGCAAATCCCCGTAGGCCGAGATAAGATTCAAGGAAGAAAAACATGAAGAAGGTTGGGAGGCCGACGGCAGGGATCCTCCTCCTCTTTGTCGTCGTCGCTTTAGTCCAGCTCTGGCCGCTGCCTTCCGACCCCGGCCGCTCCCTCTACGAGACGATCGACAGCGTCCTCAATACCTGGACGATGACCCGGGTCCAGCAGAATCTTTTCGCTCATCCCGGAGATATTTTTCAAGGCAATATCTTTTTCCCTTTGACCCGAACCCTTCGTTTTTCCGAGCTCCTGCTGCCCCAGTCTCTGCTCGGGCTTCCTGTCTATGTTCTCACTCAGAACCCTCTCCTGGCTTATAACCTCCTCCTGTTCGCTTCCTATATCCTGAATGCCTGGGCTATGTTCCTCCTCGTCCGTCACCTAGCCCGCCGGAATTTTCCGGGCATCGTTGCCGGTATCATTTTCGCGTTCAGCACCTACCAGATGCAGCATATCACTCATCTTCAGCTGCTCAGTTCGTGGCTTATTCCGCTGGCCTTTCTCTCCCTTCATAAATATTTTGAAAGCGAGAAGGAGAAACACGCGATCTGGTTCGCCGTATTTTTTGTCCTCCAGGGACTGGCCTGTATCTATTACGGCTTGTTTTTCGTGACCATCTTGATTCTTGCCCTGCCTCTGTTTTTCTTTTTGAACGGCCAAGCCCGGAGGCCTTCCCTGCTCTTCAAACTGGCGGTGCCGGTCGTGGCCGGAGCGGTGCCACTGGCGTTATTCGCCCTGCCCTATTTCTCCCTGCTTAAAGATTTCGATCTCAAGAGGGAGCTGACGGCCGGCGCCGACCTCGTGAATTACCTGGCAATTTTTTATCAGAATGCATTCTTGGGTGGCCGGCTGAGCCAGCTCGGCTCTTATGAGTTTTACCTCTGCCCGGGCATCCTGGCCCTCTTTTTGGCCGGTCTTTATATCTACCAGAAACGGTCCCTGTTCCAGGCGACGCCGAAACTCGTCAAACGGATTTTCGGTCTCGTGATCATCGGCTGCGTCGCCCTGGCCGTCCTCATCGCCGTCTCCGACGGGTTCTCCATCAACATCGGTTTTTTAACCTTGTCCGGGCACAACCTGGGCAAGCCGGTCTATTTTGCGCTTGTCGCCGTCTTCCTCGCTCTTCTCCTCTCTTTCATTTTTTATGTTCGAAAGACCGCGGACCGCCCCGGCGAAGACCGTGTCGTTTTTGTCTACCTCCCCCTTCTTGTCTGGGCTCTCTTCCTTTCCTTCGGGGGCTTTTTCAGGTTCTCCGGACATATATCGACAACACTCCCTCTCCCGTTTAGGTGGCTCCATGAATATGTCCCGGGATTCAGAGGCATCCGGGTTCCTTCCCGCTATGCCGTCTTCGTCCTGTTTTGCACGGCGATCCTGGCCGGCTACGGCATCAAGGTTCTCTGGGACGAGATCAAGAGTAAGAACATCAAGACCTATCTGGCTATCGGCATCGTCCTCTGGTTGAATCTGGAGTATCTCTCCGTGCCCCAACAACAGATGAGGTTGCCGACACGAGCCGATCTTCCTCCCACCTATCTCTGGCTGAAGGACCAGCCGGGAGATTTTGCCGTCATCGAGATTCCTTTTCATCCGTTCATCGGCGATGACGCTGTCGATATGTATTTTTCTCTTTTTCATAAAAAAAACCTGGCCAACGGCTACAGCGGTTTCATCCCGCCTTCCCTGGAATACATCCGTCAGGTCTTTCAAGCCTTTCCCTCGAAATCCTGCGTGGACATCTTGCAGAAGCTGAATGTCAAATATGTGATCCTTCATGGGAAGCTGTGGAAACCCGAAAAGACGGCCCGCGTCTTGCAAAGGATCGACGAAGGGGGCCGGGATATCCTGCGGAAGGTTGGCGCCTTCCGTTATTCATTCAAAACACCGAACGTCCTCGACCAGGAACTCGGCGACGAGACCATCTATGAAGTTCTGCCGGCTCAAGCCGGAAGGGAGACCGTCTCCTCCCTCGCGGAGCTCTCTCCCGATAAATGGGACGTCGCCTCCGAGCAGCGCCCTGATCTCCTCCCGTTACTCAAGGACGGCAAGCTGGATACGGTCTGGACGACCGATGCCTTGAAAAAAACGGGCCATTGTTTGACCCTGGAATTCAAAAAGCCGGAACGGGTTCGTCAGATCCGCCTCTATTCGGGAAAATATCCCCGCGATTATGCCATCGACCTGGAGGTTATGGCTTATTCCGAGCAAGGCTGGAGAAATTACGCCGAACCGGGCTATTCGGCCGGAGCGTTTGCTAAAAACTTGGTTGTAAAGCCTCAGGAGCTTGTCCAAACGATCGATCTCGACGGTTCAGAAATCCGTTCGCTCACAATTACCCAGGTCGGCTTTGACACGCAGTTCTACTGGTCCGTGGCGGAGCTCAAAATCTTTATAGGCCCTTAGTCGGACGTTTCGCCAATATCCTGCCTAAATAAAAATACCCCCTTGGCCACGCAGCCGCCGGGGGGCTTGCCCCCCTTGGAGATGCCCCGGCTCCGCGAAATCCTTGAACAAGGAACTTATCAGACGGGGTACTAGTGGTGCGTCTCACAAATAACTCGACTTTAGGATGAACTATGAAGACGCACCAGCGCGGAGGAGTTTGAGGGGGACGGCGTCGTTTCCCCCAGGGGGTCAGCGGAGCGAAGCGCCGAGGGGGGAGCTTGACTCCCCCCTGAAAGTGTCCCGTCTCTGCAGAGGACTTTGGAAAGAGATTTACGAGACGGGACACTAGTTGAGGACATGAATCGCCATGCCATGAGCTTTCATGGCCGCTTCCATAACGGATTCCGACAGGGTCGGATGGATATGGATCGTGGAAGCGACGTCCCTCAGCTTCAGGTTCCTCTTCATGGCCAAGACAAGCTCTGCGATCAAGTCACTGGCCGAAGGGCCGAGGATGTGGGCTCCTAAAATCTCGTCATCCTTGCCGGCCAGTATCTTGACCTGGCCTTCGGGGCTTTCCATCGTTTGGGCACGGCCGCTGGCTTGGAAGGAAAACGCGCCGACCCGGACTTGGCCGACTTGCTGACGGGCCTCCTCCTCGGTCAGCCCGACCGAAGCAAACTCAGGCTCGGTGAAGACCGCCATAGGAAGCACGCGAAAATCCATGACGACATTCCCGCCCGCCGCATTTTCTGCGGCGACCAAACCTTCGTGAGAAGCTTTGTGAGCCAACAATTTTCCGCCGGTCAGGTCCCCGATCGCATAAACACCCGGAAGATTAGTTTCCAGCCTTGGGTTGACTTCGACCCAGCCCGATGCATCAAGCTTGAGAGACGGCGAACCAAGCTGAAGGCCTTGGGAATTCGCTTTGCGTCCAGCCGCGAGCAACACTCGCTGGCCGTCAAATTCGAAGGGTGCCCCGTTCCTGAGGCATGTTCCTTTCAGGACGACTTGGCCCTCTTCCTGCAGAACCTGTTCGATCTTCATCTGGGTGAAGATTTTCAAGCCCTGAATTTTCAAAACCCGCTCCAGGCGAGCTCCCATTTCCTTGTCGCAACCGGGAAGGACCGTCGGCATGATCTCCAGGATAGTCACATCCGTTCCCAGCCGGCTGAAGATCGAGCCCATCTCCAGGCCGATCGCCCCGGCCCCGACGACGAGCAGCTTTTTCGGGATATCGGCAAAGTCAAGCGACTCCCGGCTCGTCACCACGGCTCGGCCGTCGGCTCGAAGAAACGGCAGATCGGCGGAACGGCTGCCCGTGGCCAGGATGATCCGATCCACTTCAAAAACCTTCTCGCCCGCCGAAGTCCGGGTCAGAATATGCCGTTCGTCCCGGAGCGCGGCCTTGCCCGGGACGAACTCGACCCCGTTTTTCTGAAGCAGAAACTCGATTCCCCGGACAAGCCGCTCGACGGCCTTGAGCTTGCCGGCCTGGACTTTGGACCAGTTGCAGAGGATTTGGTCGACCGGCCCATCCCATTTCCGGCTCGCCTTCAGCTCTTTGAACAACCTGGTTTGATGGAGGAGATACTTGGTCGGGATGCAGCCGTAGTTGATGCAGGTCCCGCCGACCCGGTCCTCTTCGAACAGGACAACATTTTTTCGAAGCTGGGCGCCGCGCAGCGCCGCCACGTACCCGCCCGACCCCGCTCCGATCACGGCGATTTCCTTCTTAGTGATCATGCCCGTCTCTCCTTGACCGCTAAACTCGAAAAGCCAGCCGAGCAAACTCAAAACTACAATAGCCAAGCTTGACGCTTTTTTCAATTTCTATTTTTTAAGAAAACCGGGTTTCCGGTTGTTTTTTCGCGGCTTCGTTTTCATCGCTCGCTGCGATCCGCCGAGAATCTTCCCGGGCGAATCCGGCAGCCCTCAGGGCATGGCCAAAATCAACCTAAAGTTTGGGTCGAGCCCTTCGTCGAGCCCTTCGTCTTGACAGCTTGGGCAAATGGTAAGAGAATAGAGCGCTAAAACCAAGGAGAAGAAATCCACTGTCTAGCATCGCTATAAAGCGTCTTGCCGCCGTCGGCCTGGTCATCCCGTTTTACTTATTCAGCGGGGCTTTTGCTGTTTCCGACGGAACCGGATTCCTGCGAGGGCGAGTCGTTGACCAGAATGAAAACGCCGTCGATAAGGCCGTGATCAAGCTCCTCGGGCAGAGACCGAGCGATATTCCGGCCGCGACGAGTGACGAAAAAGGTTGCTTCTCTTTTGCCGGCATTCCAGCCGGCCGCTACGCCCTCCGCATCGAGACCTCGAACCTTGATTCGGAGACAAAAGATCGTCTCGCCGTGGAGCCCGGGGCGGACCTTTTCATCAAGATCCAGCTGCCCTCCCCGGATCTCGAGCTGAGTCCGGGTCCGAAAATTTCGGTGATCGACTTCTCCCCTTTTCCGACTCAAACGACGATTTCTTCTGGCCAAATCGAAAGCCTCCCCTCCGGGAATTCCGTATGGTCGCTCATCGAAAACCAGGACCGGTCAGCGACCGTGAACCGGATCGATGTCGGTGGCCTCTGGGAAACTCTTCCCGCCCTTTTCAGCGCCCGGGGAGGATGTTCTTGGACCCAGAACGTTTATTCCTTGAACGGGATGAACGTCACCGACCCCTATTGGACCGGCCAGCCTTTGTTCATTCCGGATTTTTTCAGCCTCGACGGTGTCGAGATGAGCAACGCCGCCCATCCTCCTCAAGCCTTTTCCCCGGGCGGCCAATTTTCCCTCGTCCCGAAAGAGGCCACCCCTGATTTTCACGGTGGCCTGTCCGCTTTTTATATCGGAAAAAATATGACAACGTCCAATATCACCGAAGCCCTGAAAGACGAGGGGCTCCTGGACAGCCATACCTTCCGGCAGCTCACGGATTTTAATCTCCACCTCTCCGGTCCCTTGGTCGATCGGAGGTTGCTCTTTTTTGCCTCTTTGACTTCCCTGTCCGTTTCGAGAAACCTGGCGGGTTATGAAAGAGAAGATCCTTCCCGGCTCGACTCGGGCCTTCTGAATCTCTGCCTTCTCCTGCCCAAACACACCTTGAAGCTCTTCTGGACCGGGCAACAGGTTTCCCATGCCTCCCTCGGCGCCGGCCGGGCCGTCCCCTTCGTTTCGACATCCCGCCAAAAAGACGCCTATCAGATCCTTCAGGTTATTCTGGAATCCAAGCCTGGCTTCGAGCACGCCTATCGGGCGGGTGTGGGCCTTGGCCTGGCCGACCTTCGAACGGATTTTCAAGCGGGCGCCCAAGGTCCGTACAGCCTGGAACTTTTCCGAAATATTCCGTCGGGCTCGGCCGCCTTTGCCGGCCGGGACGGCCGGCAGTCGTTTTCCCTTTTTTTGGACGCAAAATCGTTATTCAAAAATTTTCTTTGGTCCGAGCATCTCCTCCAGTACGGCCTCCGGGTTCAATTCCGCTCTGCCTCGTCCCGCCAGGAAATTCTAGAGAATTTCCATCTCCATCTTTTTGACGGCAAGCCTCAGCAGGTCGTGCTCTACGACGGGCCGTTTGATCATCGGGAATCCTGCCTCCAAGCCCGGGCCTTTTTCCAGGAAACAATCAGCCTGCCCAATTTGTTCTCTCTCTATGCCGGGGTCAATCTGGGCTGGAGCCGCGGCTGGAATCCCCGGTACGAAATCCGCTGGTTCGACTTCTCGCCGCGCTTCGGTTTGATCCTGCCTCTCTCCCGGCGGAGGACTTCTCTTTTCAGGATTTCAGCGGCCCGCTACCATTTTGACCTTCCGCTGAACTATCTGGCCTTCGGGAATCCCGATGCTCCGGGCGGGCTTGTCTATAGCTGGATCGACGCCAATGAAGACGCCGCCTATCAGGATTCCGAGAAGGGCGATCTGTTGCGGCGGGAGGGGCCTTTGTTCGCCGCCATCGATGCCGGGATCCAACAACCCTACACGGACGAGTTTGTCATTTCCTGGACTCACGATTTTGGCGCGGGCTGGCTCTTTTCTCTTGCCGGGTTCTACAGAGAAACCCGGAACCTCGTCGAGACGGTCAATACCGGCGTGCCTTTTTCGGAATACGAGCCCGTTCAATTCTACGACGAAGGGGATGATCGAATTCCCAATACTCATGACGACCTGATCTTCACGGTCTATGATCAGTCCCCAGAAACTTTGGGCCACGATTTTTACCTTCTGACTAATCCGGACGGCGCGTCCCGGGTTTCGAGGTACAGAGGCCTGGACCTGAGCTTGGTCAAGAAGGCCGGCGGAAACGGGGTCTTTTTCCTGTCCTTAACCGCGATGGAGGCCGTCGGAACGACCAGCCCGGGAAATACGGAATGGGAGAACGACGACGGGGTCATCGGCTCGCTCTATGATAATCCCAATGCTTCGATCAACGCCCGCGGCCGTCTTCGATTTGACCGGGCGTACACGGCCAGAATCGGCTGGAGCTTCAAGGCTTTGTTCGGGACGCGCCTCGGCGCCCTCGTCAAATACTATGACGGACAGCCGTTTGCCCGGAAGATCATCGTGACGGGCCTGAATCAAGGACCGTTTTATATCCTTGCCCATCCCCGGGGCGTGGCCCGCTATGAATACAACATGACGGTGGATGTCCGGCTGGAAAAAATCATTCGCCTGAAAATCGGCCGGCTGAGGATTCTCGTCGACGCTTTCAACATCTTCAACAGGAACCTGGCAACCGAAGAGAATGAATGGACCGGACCGGAATTTCCGAGACGCTACGCGACCGCGGTCCAGTCGCCGCGGGTTTTTCGAATCGGGCTGAATTACGAATTTTAAAAAGCCGAATTTTATAGTATAAATAGGTCCGCGACTCTTCGTTCCCCATTCTCAACAAAGGAGAGGAAAT
>Ga0153915_10007559_pt1 | contig 10257 bp, 9 predicted proteins | sample Opewatmetagenome_2_FD_107003 | JGI IMG/M metagenome (GOLD analysis project Ga0153915, IMG submission 107003) | Freshwater wetland microbial communities from Ohio, USA - Open water 3 Core 3 Depth 3 metaG | ecosystem: Environmental > Aquatic > Freshwater > Wetlands | place: USA: Ohio, Lake Erie... | reverse complement strand
GAGAGTCCCATGACCCACGGCGTCCTCGGGCAGCTGTTGTATCAGGCGGGCGAGTTTCAGGAGGCTATCCCATCCCTGAAGAGATCGGCAGACCTCTTCGACCGAATACTGCAACAGGGTCCGAAGTCCGTTTCGCCAGAACCGGAACCGAGGTTCGAGATAGACCACATGCTGTATTCCGAAGCAGTGTTCAGGAATGTCGTCCGCTCAGTTCTTGCGATATTGGGGGACTGTTACCTTCGAGTCGACCAACCAAAGGAAGCCAAAGAATGGTTCAGGAAAGCCGTTGAAACGTGGGGCAATGACGCTGACACGTGGACCAAATACTCCCGGGCCCTAGCAACTGCGAATGAACTCGCTGAAGCTTTACAACCATGCAGAACGGCTCTGGCTTTGGATCCGTCAAAACGCCTCGTCTGGAAGCTGTTGAGTGACCTGTATCGTGTAATTGGGCGACCTGAAACAGAGTATATCGAGTGGGTGTTCGAGGAGAACCGAACAATCCAGCAGGACATGATGGTACTGGCGGATCTGTGTATCTCCTCTGCGGACTACAAGAACGCACGACGCACATTGACCAGACTCCTCGAATCGAATCCCGAAGACAAAGCTGCCCTAGAGCGACTTGGACACATGCACCTGCTGAGTCGTGAGTACAGCTCAGCAATCGAGGTGCTAGAGCCTCTCTCAAAACATGAGCCACGAGATGTCGAGATCGGTCTGCTCCTGGCACGTGCGTACCTCTTCGTTGGAAGAAGGAAGGACGCAGAAGAGACGTTGGCATGGGTTGTGAGCGCGGCTCTCGATAACGTGGCAAACGAACCAATAGATATCAGCTTGCTGATGCGTGGGGGTGTTTCTCAGGCTCGAAAGGTTCTCCGGTCATCAGAGGAATTTCTCAAGTTAGTGATAGAGATTGGAAGAAGCCCAACCCAAAGATTCGCACTGCTCACCTACGAGCGAGGAGAAGAATCCGTGCGGACCTACGCAGGCATAGCTGATCGCGGCGTGGTCGAGATGACAGCAAGAACAGAGGTCAGCGGCGCACCCCCGACAGATGTGCATTGGTACTATCCAGATATCGATGTGCCGACTGGCACCACCTTGGAGGACTTCCTGCACTGGTCGAGAACGGGTTTTCACGATGTCTTTCCGAAGGACGGAGCTGTCTTCACTGTTGGTGTGTTGAGTAGTGGCCAAGGAACAAACTTGGTCATCTGTGATGATCGCACAGGTCCATTCGAGGTGGCAAGATATGAGCCCAGTGCACTAGACTATGTCTGGACAGCGAGAGAGCACCCAGGCAGCAGCCTCACTGAACCGATTGTGACCGGAGATACGATCTCTCTGCATCCAGCCAGACCTGAAACGTTCGATCATACAGCTGTGTTCCACCTGTCAGCCGGGATGCGAGAGCAGCTCGGTCAAATAGGAGCGTTAGGCATGGCGGCAGAAGAGGCTGAGAGGTGCGTCAAAATCCGTGAGAGGGTCATCTCGGAGCAGGCCAGTAGAAAGCGAATTGTCAGCACCCAGACAGTCGAGAGTGGTGAAGAGACTGAAACGCATGTCGGTCGTCTTTCACTTGCGAACTCATACATGAAGCAAGGGCGCTATTCGGAGTGTGAGAAGCTGCTTCTTGCCGCGGTGAAGCCGCACGATGCCAACCCCAGTGTCCTGAGTCTGCTATCAAAGGTGCTAATCATTGAACGCAAGTACGATGAGGCCTTCCCGCTCGCGGAAACCGCTCTGTCTTTGGACAAGAACAATGCCGAACTCTGGGCGTCTGTCGGCTATCTACGGGAGCACAAAGGTAGGGACTTCTATGTCGCGGCGGAAGAAGCCTATAGGAGAGCCCTTGAGGTCAGCAAGAACAGTGTGAATGCCATGGCCTATGTCGCGTTCTTTTGCCTCAACAGAGGACGATTGGAGGAGGCTTCCAGCTGGATAGACAGAATTCTTGAGAAAGAACCCGAGAGTCCCGAGGGAGCAGCTGCCAAGATATACTACCTCTGCCTAACCGAAAGTTACAGCGAGGGTGAGAAGCTGGCAAGAGAACTCATCGACAGGAACCCGTTGTCAGTAGATCCTTGGCTTTCGTTCTCCAATGTTCTTCTGGCGATGCACAGCTGGGATGAAGCTCTGAAAGCAGCGGAGGAAGCCCTGAGCCGGGACCGGGACTCGCCCTATGCATGGGCTAACAAAGGAGAAGCATACTTGGGTCAAGGCAAGCTCACAGATGCCGAGAGTGCACTCAGAAGAGCCATAGACATGGACCACACGGAAGGGGACTTTTGGTATCTCCTCTCTCTCACCCTTGAACAACTAGGAAAGACCGATGAGTCCCGGCAAGCGATGAGCAACGCATGGAAATATGGCGCACGAAAGGCAGTTGAGATCAGCTAGTGTGTTCTAGTTTTCCTGTCAACGAATGCCAACTGCATGTCTTTCTCATGCCACTAGCATTGCGTTCTTCACGGCAGAAGACAATTATCACGTATTCTTGGACAACAAACGCAAGACCCATCAAGGAGCGGCCGCCAGATATCGGGAGGGTTCTACTCTGCCCAAGAGAATTGAGCTGAAGTGCGTCACCGAGGACGGAAGGGTTGAAATCAAACATCTCAAGGTTGATGTGAAAGCGATAACTCTGAAAGGCAAGAAGCTGAGAAACGTAGATCTCTCCCCCCTCATCTACTGCACCAACTTGCAGATACTCAACCTGTTCAGTGACCAACTCCAGCGTGTGGACTTGATTCCTCTGTCAAGCTGCACGAGCCTGAAGCGACTCGTCCTGCCCTCGAACAAGCTCCAGATTGTGGACCTTTCTCCTCTGTCTGGCTGCACAAGTCTGGAGACGCTCAACCTGTCCGAGAACCAGCTGCAAAGCGTGGACCTGACTCCCCTGTCAGACTGCATCAGCTTGCAGACACTCGCCCTCTCCTCCAACCATCTCAAGAAAGTGGTCCTCTCTCCTTTGTCAAGCTGCACCGGTCTGGAAACGCTCGACCTGTCCGAGAACCCCCTACAGAGAGTAGACTTGGCCCCTCTGTCAGGGTGCATCAATCTGCAGGAGCTCCATCTATGCTCCAATCAGCTTCTGAGTGTAGATCTCTCTTCTCTTTCCAGATGCACCAGTCTGCAGAAGCTCGACCTGTCCGAGAATTCACTGCAGAGTGTGGACCTGGCTCCTCTGTCAGGCTGCACTAATCTGCAGGAACTCGACCTGAGCTCCAATCAGCTTCAGAGTCTGGACATCTCTCCCTTGCTGGTTGCATATAGTTTCTTTCTGCGTGTAGATGATATGGTCATCCTGATGGCTCACGAGTCCCTGAGAAACCGGAAAGGACTCCCCCGGTGGTTCGAAGGTTTCACGAAGAGAATCCAATGGTTCTAGATCCCCTCGGAGTGAGGGGCGGCCTGTGATTACATAAGATAGGTTTCGGTAGACCAAAGCCTTAAATGTAAAGTCTACTTTACGTAAAACAGACCTTACATCAGAACTGGTGGCTGACTTGATCACGAATAGATTGCGAGAACTTCGTGAGGCCAAGATGAATGAATCAGAAACGCCTGAGTTGTGGACACAGGAGGGTCTCGCGAAGCGTCTTGGAGTCACAAGGCAGACGATCATTTCAATGGAGAAGGGCACCTACAACCCTTCTCTTGCACTTGCGTTCAAGCTGGCACACCTGTTCGAGATGAAGATAGAGGATATATTCGAGCTTCGGGGTGAAAAGAATGAATCGTAGTCTACTGGCAATTCTCAGTGCTGTGGTGATAGTCGTGGCAGTGCTTGCCATACTATGGATTCTGGGCCTATCATCTATGAGTGACATCTTTGGGGGCCTCGGAGGTGCGGTCGGGGGTGTTCTTGGTGTCACCTATATGCGGCGATTTCAAGATGAACGGTTCAGGCTGATCATGAGTCTTGCAGCGCGCAATGCCTTTGTCTTTCTGTTGATCATTCTTCCCTTGAGTTCTCTCGTGCTCATTCGGGTGGAAGAGGTCACACTTCAGATTGCAGCAGGTCTGATCTTTGTACCATGGATATCATCACTTGTCATACTATACGTGTCTCTGTTCTATTACTATAGGAGGTGAGCCAATGACTGAACCAACGACAACAAATAGATCGCTTGTTGTTATGCTAGTCGTTCTAGCCTTTTCTTGGTTCCTTGCAGGATTGATCATCAGTTTCGTTTTCCCATCTTCGTGGTACCCTTTCTCTCTTGTCTACCTCTCTGGGGGGATAGTATGGATTTCAGTAATGATGGGGTTCATGATATACCGGGCGAGACTTCGAGACGAACGTGCCATACAGGTCTCAGACAAGTCAGCTCGCAACGGATTTGCTTTCGTTCTTTATGGGATTCCGATTGCAATCGTCGGTCTTTCTGCCACCAACGTTTCTCCTGATGCCTCTCTCGCTCTTGCAGTAATATGGATTGGAGCTGTCGCGTTTGCAGGTATATCTGCATTCTATTATTACCGTAGATAGGATCAGGTTGTAGTGATCTCATCGTAGAAATCCGGGAAGGCATGTGACCATCGTTGAGCTGTGCCTACTCTTGGCGAACGGGTAAGGCTTCAAGGTCGTCATCTCCACTTGTTCCGGCTAGAGTCCATCGAATTCCATGGAGTTTATTAGAAGAAACGCTATCCAGATTGATAGGGCGCATTGGTATGCGTCCTGGGGTGATTTCGGGGAAATGAAACGTAATGTTGCTTTGCTGTCAGTGTCTGCAGTGGCATTCATGATTCTTCTGATGCCCATGCAGGTCGCAGCAAATCTGTCTGTAATTGGCGCGTACGCGCCAATAGCGAACTACAACTTTGAAACTGGCGGGACTCCGCCTAGCTCTTGGACCGTGATATCCGGGTCATGGACAACCATTACCGGGAGCGGCCTTTCTAGCTCGAGTGCCGGACGTGGGACGGACGCTGCTGGTGACCCTGTGGCCATCAAGCAAGTGCTTTCGTCATCGGTACGACAGCAGGTACAAGGACGTTCTGTGCAGTTCTCGTTCTTCTTCAAGAGTACCTACAGCGATGACATGGCTAAGGCCGTTGTGAAGTACAACGGGATCACGGCACCAAGCGACTGGATCCATCAGAGTAGCGACGGCGTCCTGCCGTGGACTAGTGTCAAAGCGGTCGTGGAGAATCTGCCCTCAACTGTCAGCTCTCTTGAAGTCCAGATTGTCGGGCAAGATGGCGCAGGCGGCGATGGTGGCACTAAGGTCTATGTAGACAATGCCGTGTTGACTGTGTTCGACAAGAAAGTTGTCGACACAACGAAGGGCGACCTGATTCTAGTCGGAGGGGTTCATAACGCTTGGGCGGATTCAATCTATAACTGGAACTACATCCAACTCGACATAGGCCTCAGGGCACAATCTGAGACATCGGATAGGACGTACCACGTGCAGCGAGTAAGCATCGCCGTGGATCTGATGCCAATCCATCAGGTCTGGTGGTGGTGGGAAACTGACCAGTATGTTGGGACTCGCTGGGCTTCACTCACCACTGACGGCTATTCACAGGGCAACGACCAGGACTTGTACTTCGATCCAGTTGAAGCGCAGGCAGGCCTAGATATGCTGTTAGCGATTGCCCAGTTGGCACTAATGTTCGGCATTGGAGCTGTCGCCGGTGCGGCTGGAGTAGGGAACAGCGCTCTCTCCGGGGGTGCGCTTCACGCTGGTTCAGCGGGCGGCACTACGATTCTATTCGATTTTCTGAGGTCCGCACTTCTGACAGCTGATCCCTCTGCGACCGGCGGGAGTGACTACTCGACCCTCATGAGATGGAGCTACGACGTTTCGGGCTACGACCCTCCTTTCGTGAGTAATGCAGTAGCGACCCATGCGCTGACCTGGAAGTATCCCGCTCCTAAGACGGGTAGCTGGTACGTGAAGATCACGGCCGCTGTTGATTGGGCTTATGAGTCGTTCAACCCGCAGACCCTGTTGTGGTCACTTGTCTATTCCAGCACATCGACTACAACCACGAATATCTATTGCTGGTAGACAACCAACTGGAGAATCTCCTCAACGCCAATCAGGGGTTTCTCCAGGTTTCTTTCTTTTGTTTCGGACGCCGTGGTTCAAGAAGAGTCGAACAAACAGATGGCTTGCTGTCCAGACGCCGTCGGCAGGCAGGAGAACTAAGGGTTCTTCTCCCGAAACGTGCCAATTCATGAGAACGCCTCGATCGTGCTCTACGATAAAGAGCACATCATTGGGTTCGCAAAGATTAATCTCATCAAAGAAGGCGCCTACGCGGCCATTGCGTTTGTCCTGTGGATTTGCTCGATCTTGTTGAGAAGCATAGCTATCTCGGGATTGTTCATGTTGATGATGACCGAAACAGAGAGGTCGGCAATCTCTTCCTTATCCTTCATCATCAAGTCGGTGACTTCAATCTCCAACCTTGCTAGGCCTATGCCCAATGTCAAAAACCTCGATACTGGTCAATTAACTACTGGGTTCGGAAGGTGAATCAGTGTTCGGGATATCAAGACTTGCTTGGGCATGCTCGGAGGTGGTTATAACGCGTAGACATCAGAGGGCATTCTAACGGTTAGAGCTTCTCCCGCTTTGTCCACTTCCCGCATCTCACACAGCGGAAATGCACAGACACGATTGTCTAACCTTCTTCGACCATGATTTCTTCATGCTTCTCTATAAGTCTGCCCCCACAATGTAGGCATTCTCCGTTCAATGTGGTATCTGCTGTTGAGGTCAGGTCCAAATCTGCGACTTCATTCACGAGATGGCTTGGCTCTCTCAGCCGGACCTTGACGGCCAAACGCAATGAAGCTTCCACTTAGCTGGTTTCGATATCGGGTCAGTTCTCTCCTCTCATTCATTCGCGGCACTTAAATATCGGCGTGTGCGCTCTGCTTTAAGATGCGACTAGGCGACTTGACCAGGTGTTTTAGCTTGACTGAAGATCATGGATTACTCTACAAGACTTTGGAGAACATAGTTGGACCGGAGAATGTGTCTGACAAGGACTTTGACCTTGAGGCCTACACTCGGGACTTGAGCTCAGCTCCAGAAAAGAGAGCATCGTTTGTCGTCCGACCCTACACGACAGACCAGGTTTCAACCATCGTTAGAGTGGCAAACCGGTATAGGATACCGGTCTATGTCAGAGGTGGTGGCACTTCGCACTGGGGAGAATGGCTCCCGGTGCAGGGTGGAATCCTGATGGACATGACCTCATTGAATCAGATCGTAGAGATCGATGAGAGGGAATTGACCGCAACCGTTCAAGGCGGGTGTACCTGGTTCAAGCTTCGGAATGAGCTCAAGAAGCTAGGCCTATCATGTGAGCCAAGAGAGATGGGTGGTCGGGCCATAACGATTGGAGCTAGCATAACGAAGAGGGGTTCGGGTTCAATAGGAGTGACGAAACGAGGAAGACTAGGATGGGACGTCTTGGGCCTCGAGGTTGTCCTACCGACTGGCGAGATAGTAAAGACGGCCGCCGTAGAGTATCTTGGGCTTCGACCCTTCGATAGCGGAGGGATAGGGCCAAACCTGACGCAGTTCTTCATTGGCTCGGGCGGAGAGCTGGGAGTGATCACCGAGGTCACCCTGAGAGTAACGCCGATTCCATTGGATGCCTACATGTTCTTCGAATTCCCGGGACTGGAAAACGTAGAGAAAGTCGGTGATGAAGTGACTAGGCCTGTAGGTGATGAGTTGGTCTTTCATCTGGAGTACACCAAAGGGGGATGTGTGTCAACTGGACCGGGAGCAGAAGCCAGGGTCTGGACGTATGGTTATACCGAAAAGGAACTTGAGTTTCGTTGCGAGAGGATAAGAGACATCTGCGAGAAGGCAGGCGGGAAGGAAGGCGATCCCAAGAAGACAGAGGTGACTCATCATCGCGATCACGGCTATCTATGGGGTGGTCTGACTGACTACTTCGAGCCGGGCCCAATCGACTATGTCGGCGGATATTGTCCACTCTACTCGCTAAACAAATTCTTCGAAGTTTGGGAAGAGGTCGTGATCAAGAAGCACGGTTGGATACCTCCGCCAAAGGCCGGCTTCGGGGGATGGTTGATTCCCAGAGGCTGGGGAGTCTTCGGGGAGTTTCGCTATATCGACCCGGATGAGCGCCCTCGTATCAGAGAGACTGCCGAGGAGCTCACGAAGAGATGGTTTGAGCTAGGTTTCATGCCTTGGCGATTGGGCGATCACCTGTTCCTAGCGAAATACTCGATTCCCAGACTTGGTGGCTGGTATGAGCTTGTTAAGCGACTGAAGAAGGAGCTGGACCCTAACGACATTCTGAATCCGGGGAAGATGATACGATGAACGGAGGCAAAGTAATGCAGATCTCTGAGTATTACAACCAAATCTGGAAGTGTGGGAGATGTGGTTACTGTGGAGGAGGCTATCTCGAAGACCGTTGTCCCTCACGATTCTTGGGCAGGTTTGAATCTTCAACAGCTAGGGGGAAGCTTCTCATTGCAAGAGCTCTCATGAATGGAGAACTGCACCCCTCTCCTGAGCTCGCCAAGAGGATCTATGAATGCACACTCTGCGGATCCTGTGAGACCATCTGCGATAGGATCATCCATTTGGACTTGGTGGATATTCTTGAGGCCCTCAGAGCCGATATGGCAGACGTCGGGCTCGGACCAATGCCCCGACACAAGGAGATACTAGATTGGATCAAGAAGGAACATAATCCGTACATGGAAAAGCATGAAGACAGAGTGAAATGGATACCCCAAGGCAAGGATGTTTCAGGACAAAGCAAGATACTGTACTTCACTGGGTGCACAGCTCCATACAGGCAGCCTGAGATCTCAAGAGCGTCCCTACAAGTCATGGATGCAGCGGGAGTTGAGGTTCTGGTCGCTCCCAAGGAATGGTGCTGCGGCTCAGTAGCCTTCAGGACAGGTGCAAGAGATGTGGGATTGGACCTTGCGAATCATAACGTTGAGTTGTTTAGGTCTCTAGGAGTGGAAACCATTGTAACCCATTGCCCGGGATGCTATAGAACACTCAAGCTGGACTATCCTAAGCTTCTTGGAGAGATGCCGTGGAAGGTTCTCCACTTCTCAGAGTTTGTTGAGGACCTGCTAGGTAGGGGCAAGCTTCAGCTCAATGGCCGAATCGACGCGAAAGTCACTTACCATGACCCGTGCCACTTGGGAAGGCACACAGGTGTGTACGACCCCCCCAGAAGAGTCCTCAAATCGATACCCGGGTTGGAGCTTGTTGAGATGGAACGTACACGCGAAGATGCGTGGTGCTGCGGTGCTGGTGGAGGTGTGAAGTCTGCTTTCCCCGATTCAGCACTGAAGGTCGCGAATGAAAGGATCAAGGAAGCCGAGCAGACCGCAGCACAGTATCTCGTTACTACATGTCCATTCTGCAGGCAAAACCTGAAGGATTCATCCGATTCGTCGGGTGGGCATCTACAGGTTTGTGATCTGATGGAGTTGCTGGCGCGCGTGATTTGAGGTGCAAGGGCAAGGTGCCTGGGTGTTCTTGGTTTCGATTTGACCCCAGCCACCTCTCAGCGAGTTCCCTTTCTCTGGTGGAGTTTGCAGGCGTTTCTGTAGAATCATAGGAGATTAGCGCGGCTTCAGACGCTTCACCGAGATAAACACAGGGCAGATTGCAGAGTCCGGTTTGACCAGTGGTTTCGTCAATTGCCCTAGCAACTAATGCATAGGCATCAGCGAGTATCTTGACGGCTAGGTCTTTTCCCGCTTTGTCCACTTCCCGCATTTCACACAGCGGAAGTGCACGAACACCATTGTCTTCCCTTCCTCGACCATGGTTTCTTCGTGCTTCTCAATGAGCCTGCCTCCGCAATGTGGGCATTCTTTATTCAACGTGCATCTACCCTTGAGGTCATAGCCGAACCGGAAGTGCAGTCTCCTGAATGGCTACTCTCTCTGGTCAAGACGGTAATGCCTGAACGTAATGAAGTCTCCACTTGGCTTGTTCTGACAACGGGAAGCCTCATCGTCCATCGGCAGTGCCAGCAAAAAAAAGACAGAGAGAGACGAACCACGCAAGAGCCGTGCATTGCCTAGACTCAGACTCAGCGGAGACGAGTCAAGAGTGGGTCGACAACAAGGGGTCGTCACGCCGTAATCGCGTGAGGGATCCTGGGATTTGAAATGGTGTCTGTGTGACGACAGCCGATTAGGTTTCAGATTCTGGAATAACACTTATGTATCGCATTCCTTTTCCTTTCGTATCACGAGGTGTCGAGCTT
>Ga0153915_10007558_pt1 | contig 10257 bp, 10 predicted proteins | sample Opewatmetagenome_2_FD_107003 | JGI IMG/M metagenome (GOLD analysis project Ga0153915, IMG submission 107003) | Freshwater wetland microbial communities from Ohio, USA - Open water 3 Core 3 Depth 3 metaG | ecosystem: Environmental > Aquatic > Freshwater > Wetlands | place: USA: Ohio, Lake Erie... | reverse complement strand
GTTCGGTGGCAATCATGCTGCCGCCCCAGCCATCGGCCAAGGCCGTCCGGGTACCCTGCTGAAGGAGGGTGTGGTAGTCCTGGTCACCGCCCATGTGGGTGCGGTGCATCAGCTCCACGACCTCGCGGTCGATGCCCCGCGGCACTACGCCCAGATTCCGCCAGATCTCCTGCCGTTTTATCGGGGCGTTTTTGATAAAGATGAGCTCGCCTTCCTGCTTGCCGAACTCGTTCTCGCATTTTTTAGCGATATCCAGGGCGATTTCTTTATTACTTCTCGCCCCAATGTCCACGCCCATGTCCAGGGCGAGCTTAAGCAATTTTTGCTCGTCCTTGATTTCAAAGTCCTTGGCCTTGCCTTCCGCCATCAGCTTAAAGGCCTCGGTGACCCTCCGGCCGTGGTCGCTGTGGGAGGCCGAGCCGGCCGCGATCATGCGGCAAAAATTGCGGGCGGAGATGGTCTCGGCGGTGGCACCGCAGACGCCGACACGGGCCTTCTTTTCCTCCGGTGTTTCCTCTTTGCCCCGCTGCGGCGGCACGCGGCAGGGGCCCATAGCGCAGTTTTTGCAGCAACTGCCGTCCGCCCCGATCGGGCAGGGCCTGAGTTTTTCCGCGCGGTCGAAGACCGTGCTGATGCCTTCCTGGGCGGCTTTCGCGAGCATGTCTAAAGTTGCGGGGTCGATGCTTTTAGGTCTGTCTTCTGCCATCTTCTTCCACTCCTCTTTTTTTAACTAGCGGACAGGTCCGCTACCATGTTTTTCACCAGTGCTATAGCTTCCGGGTGTCTCATTACGAGCACGTCCGCCCCCGTCAGGAGCAGTATCATCGCGGACATGGCTTCCAGGAGGATGCCCCGCTTGCCGGGATCGCCCATCCGGGGGTCGTCTTTAGTTTTAGCTTCTTTAGTCTTCCAGACCTCTTTACCGAGGTTACAGATAATAGGGAACTGCAGCTTGGCGTCCTGCTGGGTGAGGGCTGCCATGCGCATCCTTTCCATGACCGAGAAGCAGTATTCGATGCCGTAGCCGATGCTACTGACGGTGGGGTCCATGAGAAGCAGGTTGTCCGGCACGCCGAGGTTGCCCAGCAGGATATTGAGCTGCTTGGCCAGATTGATGTCGATAGGGGTGGAGGCCGCGACTGTATGTTTATAGCCGATGGCCGCCGCGCCGATCTTCTTATGGTCGGCTTCTTCCACCGGGCCGAGCACCAGGGCTTTGTCTTGGCAGAGCTCGGCGACGGCGCGCAGCACCTCGATATCCTTGTCATGGTTGGCGGTGCCCCAGACGATGAGCGGGACGTCAATAGCGTCCGCTACTTTTTTAGCGGTCTGCGCGGCTTCAGCGGCGGGACGGTTCTTGCCATTAGGATCGGTGCTGAGCAGCTGTAAACAGATCATCTCCGCCCCGTAGTCTTTAATGCACTTTTGGGCCCACGCCACGGGGTCGTTAGTGACGCCCGCGAAGGGCGCCAGCGCGGCTTCCGGCCAATCCTCGGGGGGTAGGTCATAGACCTCCATCGCCACACGCGGCAGGTGCGGCATCTGCCCTTCGAAGAGATAGAACGGGTAGGCCGTTTCTCCGCCGACCGTTACCGCCTTCGGCCCTTTACCGAGTGTTATTTCCTTGATCTTTCCGCTGTAGGCTGTCTTGGGAATTTCGAACGCCATGACGCCTCCTTAGGCGGGGTTTTTCCTCTTTTCGCTCCCGAACCATTCGGAATTGTACCAGTAGCGCTCGCCGGACTTCAAGTACTTGAGCTTATCGTCGCGTCCTTCGAGCTTCTGGCGCCAGCGGCCCGCGTCCTCTCCCTTTGGCTCGCCCGCCTCATAGGTCCCGGTGAGGATGTCCACCTGTCCCCGGCCGGGGGCTTCCTTCTTAACCGTGTTTCCCTCCATAATTCCCCCTTTTATTTTATGCCGGCCGCGAGTTTAGCGGCACCAATCACGTTTTTCATGAGCATGATGTTCGTCATCGGCCCGGTACCGCCGGGCACGGGCGTTATCAACCCGGCCACGGCGACCGCCTCATCAAAATCAACGTCCCCGACCATTTTGTCCCCGATAAAATTAACGCCGAAGTCGACGACAATCGCCCCCGGTTTTATCCAGTCGCCTTTGATCATTTTGGCCCTGCCCACGGCAGCGCAGAGTATGTCCGCCGTCCGGCAGATGCCGGGGAGGTCGTCGGTCTGGGAGTGGCACAGAGTGACACTGGCATTTTCGCGCAGTAGCAGAAATGCCATCGGTTTGCCCACGATGTTCGAGCGTCCCACGACCACCGCGTGCTTACCGGCCAGTTTCACGCCCTGTCTTTTCAGGATCTCCATACCGCCGGAGGGTGTCGCCGGCGCGAAGAACGGACCGACCATCGCCGGCCGGCCGACCGGCGCGGCTTGCGATAGGCGCCCGGCGTTAAGCGGATGCACCCCGTCGATATCTTTCCCGGGGGAAAGGGCGTCCTTGACGGCCGCTTCGTCTATCCCTTTCGGCAAAGGTTCCTGTATCATAATGCCGTGTATCGCGGCGTCCCGGTTCAATTTAGTAACAAGGGCCACGATTTCTCCCTGGGTGGCATTCCCGGGCAAAGTATGGAGCTGGAAGCCCAGCCCCCGGCCGGCGAAAGCTTTTTCCAGGGCGTTGCCGTAGCTGACCGAGGCTGGGTCGTCGCCCGCCCGCACGATGGCGGCGGTGGGTTTATAGCCATGTTTTTGAACGAACTCGGAGATTTCCGCCTCGATCTCCGCCCGCATCGATTTCGCCAGCTCGCTGCCGTTTAATATCGTCGCCGTCATATGTCCATACCTCCAGATATCTCGAGGTTATAGTTTACTCACCACAAGATTGTAGATCTCGTCACGGAGAGCCGGTTTCCCTTGAAGCAGGCCGTTTAGTTTACGGCGGCTTTCAGCAACGAAACGCTCATCTTTTATCAGGCCGAGGTTGATGAGGATATTAAGAGCGGCGCCGCGCAGGCCGGCTTCGGCCATCAGTATCCCCACGCCCACGTCACTCACGGCATTGGTATTGCCCTTCTCCGCTGCCGCAGGGCACAGCGCCATGACCGCCACGCAGGCTTCCGCGACGCGCATCGGCACCTCGGTGGCGCCTTTCAGGGCTTTATCCATAAGGGCGGCGCGGGCGGCTTTTTGCTCTTCGGTATCGCGGGGCATCTTCATCGTCTGGGAAAGCACGGTGTAGGCCTTCACGTCCTCTTCAAGCAGGTCGGTCAACTCTCGGCGCAGGGTCTCCGACTTTTTAAGTAGGGCGGAGATATCGTCCTGGACGGCGGCGTATTTCGGCTTGCCCAGGGTCAAATTACACACCATGCTGATCAAACCAGCGCCGAGAGCGCCCGAAAGCGCCGCGACGCTGCCACCCCCGGGGGCCGGCGCGGAGCTGGCCAAATCATCAAGGAAGGACTTCGTAGGCTTGTCGGTCAACTTTTCAGTCATGTCGTCCCTTTTATCTCCTTGTTGTATATATATCAGGATATATCCTCGGCGTTCTGCGCTTCCTCGGGCAGGACGATGGAGACCGGTTTGTTATAGTCTTTCATTTGCATTTTCACGTCTAAAGTAATTGTATCGAATTCGGTCGGATTAGTAAAATCGATGAGCATATTAGCGTCCATCTTTTTTATCAGCTTGGTGTCCGCATCTATCCAGACGGTAAAAGAGGTCTCAACGAGGTCATTTTCCACCTCATTCCAGTAGATGAGGTCTGTAGTGGAGAGCTGGTGATCGTAAAACCACTGTTCCGAATTCGCCAGATTCGGCGTTACCTTCAGGACGTGGCAGTCCGAGCCATCGAACCGCTCGTTCCTGAGGAACTCAATGTTATCCGGAGACGCCAGCAGGGCTACATCTTGCATGACGACGTTATATTGCTCGTTCACGCCGTCGGCCGAGGGTACTTTCGCCCACTGATTTTGATCCTCGTACATGTCCGTCCATGAGTATGTCCAATCGGAAAGGGAGTAGATTTTACCGTTAAAATCGTTCAAGCCCTCCTCAAATTCAAACAACACGCCGCTCAGCTGGACGGTGTAGTTTATCTGTATTTCGCCATTGGTGTTATCAGCAGCGCCGGTCATAGCTATAGTGGCGTTCATATCTTCCCATTGGGAGGATTCGGTCGTGTCAACCACCGTGCTGGCATCGACGGTGAACCGATAAGACCCGGCGTTTTCCACCGCGAGCAAAGCAGCGTCAATTATTTGCGGCAGCTCCTGCGCGGAGGGAGTTGCCGCCGGTTTTCCACCGCAGCCAGCGAAAGCGGGCAGCGCCAGCGCCAGTACCAGAGCTATTATCAGACCTGCCGGGCTTTTCATATCCTCTCCTTCGCCAACCAACACAAACCAGCGCTTCCAGCGCGTCCGGCGTTGTTTAAACCGGGGACTATTATCCAGTTTACCTGAATGGACGGGCAGCCGGGGCTACATCTCCTCAGCGTCCAGGGCTTCATCGGGAAGGTCGATATTTACCGGCTCATTGTAGTCGCCCAACGTCATCTGCAGTTCCATATGCATGGTCATGGTATCGAAGTCCGATTCATCGGCACCGACCTGGCCGGGGGTCAGATCCATATCGATGACCATGCTCATTTTTTTCATGGCATTGGTTTCCGTGTCAATCCAGACGGTATAAGAAAGCTCGTTGAACATGTCTTCTATGAGCATGTCCCAGTCCTGCCCCGCCGTCAATTCCTGGGAATCCAGGTAATCTTTCATAGCGTTAATGTCCGGGATAACCTCCAGGACATAGCACTCCGAACCGTCCACCGACTGATACTTGACGAACTTGATTTCGGCCATCGATTCAAGCGGCGTAAGCTGCTGGTCGACAATATTCAGGTTATAAGCATCCTTTACGTCTTCAGTGACCGGCGTCTTTACCCACTGTTCGCCCAGGCCGGTTACTTCAATCTTCATGTACATCCAGTCGGTCAGCATATAAATCTCGGCGGACATTACCTGAGAGCCTTCCATCCCCTCGAGGTCCGATTCCAGGGACACTTCCATATTCATTAACATGGTGCTGGCATCGATGTCGGCGTGACCATCGCCGCGCATTATCATATCCACCGAGCCCGGGGACGAGCCACCGACGGCTTCCATGTGCATGTCCAAGTCATAAGTGAACCCGTAGGTGGTGGCGTCCTGATAGGCAACCATGGAATCAGCCATGACCTGCTCCAGCTCCGCCTGGGTGAGATCTCCCCCGCCGTTCCCGTCGCCCCCCGGCTTTCCGCCGCAACCGGCAAAGGAAAGGACCCCGAGTATCGCCGCCAGTAAAAGCGGCAGGGCCAGGATCTTTAGTCGTGTGAACATGTATCGCCTCCTGTCATCACTGGGTCGCTACGCCGGTTTTTATCAAGAGCCTGTCCATCAGCGCATTTAGCGCCGTGACCGCCTGCGACGTGTCCGGCAGGTCGGACAGCGGTTTTTGTTCCAGGTCGTACCTTTTCAACTCATCGTCCACGGGTATAAGGGCGGCGGGCGCTATGCCCAGCCGCTCCATCTCCGCGACCAACAGCGGGTCGAGCTCCTCCGGCGCGAGATTGATAATGACCGATTCCCTCTTCACCGCTAGCCGGAGCTCCTTGACCAGCCCGCGTATCCGGGCAATCGCTCTCAGGCCCTTGACCGAGTGGTCGGAGACGAGGAGCAGCTCGTCGATGTTCTGCGTGGTGCGGCGTGAAAGGTGCTCCATGCCGGCCTCGTTGTCCATGACCACGTAGCGGTAGTTTTTCGCCCACCCGTCAATGAGCTTGCGTATCACGGTATTGGGATAGCAGTAGCATTCCGGCCCCTCCCCCCGCCCCATCGTGATCAGGTCCAGGCCCCTGCTTTCCGTGATGGCCGTGTTCAGCTGGTATTCCAGGAAGGCTTCCTTGGTCGTGCCCGCGGGAATTCTCAGCTTCTCTCCCTGGAACTCGTTGAGGATCCGGCCGACCGTCTGCCTCACCTCCAGGCCCAGGCTCTCGGCGAGGTTGGAGTTGGGATCGGCGTCCACGGCCAGGATAGTTCCCGCGCCTTTCCTGAGCAGGTAGCGTATGACCAGGGCGGAGACCGAAGTCTTGCCGGTGCCACCCTTTCCCGCCACGGCGATACTAATGGTCAATAGTTAATTCCTCTACCTTCTGTCTAACAGATTACGGGAGTATTGTCAACCTCACACCATTAATCTACATCGTGCAGGCCGAATATTTTGCCGGTCTTGACGTCTACGTCGACCTTCTTGAACGCCGGGTCGGAGCCGGTGGCGGGCATCAGGCTTATATCCCCGGCCACCGGGCAGAGGAACCTGGCGCCGGAGTAGATCAGGATGTCGCGGATAGGCAGCGTCCAGCCCTTAGGCACGCCCTTGAGGACCGGGTCGTGGGAAAGGGAGAGATGGGTCTTGACCATCATCGTGGCGAAGTCATTATACTTCGGGTCGGCTTCGAAAGCCCTGGCCTTTTCCGTGGCGTTGGCGTTCCAGGACACGCCATCGGCGCCGTAGACGACCTTGGCGATCTTTTCAACGCGCTCCCGCAGTTTCATCTCGTTAGGATAGAGGAATTTGAAGGTGGTTTTTTCTTTGCAGGCGTCTTTCACGGCATCGGCCAGCTCCAGGGCGCCGGCGCCGCCATCGGCGTAATGGGTCGATAAGGCGCAGCGGGCTCCGGCGGCCTCCGATGCTTTTCGGATAATCTCCACCTCTTCCTTGGTGTCAGTGGGGCGCATGTTGATACAGACCACCGGATTGATACCGGAAGCGCGGATGATGTTTATGTGGTGCACCAGGTTGGCGCAGCCTTTCTCGACCAATCCGGGATTAGCTTTCTTATACTCTTCGGGTATCGGCACGCCGGGCGTTACTTTAGGGCCGCCGCCGTGCATTTTCAGGGAGCGGACGGTGGCCACGAGGACAGATACATTGGGTTTGAGTCCGCTGTAGCGGCACTTGACGTTCCAGAACTTTTCAAAGCCGATGTCCGAGGCGAAGCCGCTCTCGGTGACGTGGTAATCGAACATTTTGAGGCCGATCCTGTCGGCGATAATGGAGGACTGGCCGATGGCGATATTGGCGAACGGGCCGGCATGGACGAAGCAGGGCTGGTACTCGGCGGTGGAGCAGAGGGTGGGGTTGACGGTGTTCTTCATCCAGGCCGTCATGGCTCCAGCCACCTGAAGGTCTTCGCAGGTCACAGGCTTGCCCTTCTTGTCGTAGGCTACGGTGATTTCGCCGAGCCTCTTGCGCAGATCGGCGAGGTCGGTAATGATCGAAAGGATGGCCATGAGCTCGGAGCCGACGGCAATGCCGAACTTGCTCTGCATCATATAGCCGTCGGTCTTCAGGGTGCCCATGCCGATGACGATGTTGCGTAATGCCTGAGCGCAGAAGTCCATGATCCAGCCCATCTCCACGCGGAGCGGGTCGATGTCCAGGCGGCGCATCTTGCTGAGCCTGGCGAGCTGCTCGTCATCATAGTTGCGTTCGTGCTGCATCCTGGCGGTCAGGGCAACCATGGCCAGGTTATGGGCGTTCATAATATCGTTGATATCTCCGGTAAGGCCGAGCGAGAACTCGGTGTGGGGGATAAGCAGGGAGTTACCGCCGCCGGCTGCCGTGCCTTTCACGTTCATCGTCGGGCCGCCCGAAGGCTGGCGGATGGCGCCGCCGACACTTTCCTTCTGGTAGCCGAGGCCTTCGATAAGGCCCATGACCGTGGTCGTTTTACCCTCGCCAAGGGGGGTGGGGGTGACCGCCGTCACCTCGATGTACTTGCCGTCGGGCTTGTTCTTGAGCCGCTCGATGACTTTCAGGAAGTCGATCTTAGCGACCTTCCCGTAGGCGAGGACTTCGTCCTTTTTCAGGCCAAGTTTTTTCCCCCATTCCTCGGGGGTGGGCATTTTCTCCTCGGCTGCCTCGGCAATCTGCCAGTCAGCCATCTTTGACACATCGTAAGCCACTGCTAGTCCTCCTTATTTTGTTTTATTAATAAATCAGCTCTTTGAACCTTGCTGTCGACGCGCGGATACGAGTTTTTCGTAAATGCCGGCGACGGCTTTCACCGTGGAAGGGGAGGAGTCGAAAAGCGACCCTCTGGCGTGGTCGGCCAGGGCGATGGCGGGGTCGTAATCGATAAATCCCAGTATTTCGATGCCGGGGAGGTTATCTTTGATGAACGACCGGTCGGCCTCGGAGGTGATCTTGTTGCCGACGGCGCCGATGCTCGGCAGTCCCAGGTCCTGCGCCAGCGTCTTGATGGTCAGGGCGGTCTCCAGGCTGCGCCGGCCCGGCTCCACCACAATAATCAGCTTATCGACGGCCCGGGCGGTGCCGCGGGACAGGTGCTCGATGCCGGCTTCCATGTCCAGGATAACGACCTCGTCCCGCTGTAAGAGCAGGTGGCTGACGAGCGCCTGCAGCAGGGCGCCTTCCGGGCAATAGCAGCCGGTGCCGCCCCGCTTGATACGCCCCATGGACATGATCCTGATGCCGTCCAGCTTGACGGAGTATTTTTCCGGGAGGTCGTCCACCCTCGGATTGAGCTTAAAAAACGAGCCCGAGGTGCCGGGGCGCACGCCCACGCGCTCCTCAATGAGGTCGGCAAGCTCGGAGACGGGGATCATTTTTTCGGGGTGGGGATAGCCCAGCGTCGCCGCCAGGTTGGCGTCGGGATCGGCGTCGATGGCGATGACCTGGTAGCCGGACCTGGCGAAGGTATGTGAAAGAAAAGCGGCCAGGAGGGTCTTGCCAACGCCGCCTTTACCGCTGATGGCTATCTTCATACGCCATGCTCCTGAGACGTGTCATCCCAACAAGGTGGGAAAACTGGAGGCAGAGACGCTGCCTCAAGGGCAGCGCCCGCTGATTCCCTTGATGTATTCTATATTAAATACCTGCCAAGGGGCAATACCCGAAATACCTATAATAGTCCCATTTGTCATAACGAGAGTCCGGGGTGAGTTTAGCGCATGACGGGGCGCCGTTTCCGTTTGTTTTTTACCAGGCTGGTAGCTAGAATAGGTATATGTCCGCGGAACATATATTGATCTTGATCGCCTCCGGCGTCGTAGCCGGATTTGCCGGCGGACTGCTCGGGCTGGGAGGCGCTTTCCTGATGACGCCGATGCAATACCTGGTGTACTCGGGCATGGGCCTGGATGCCGATATGGCGGTTAAAGCGGCCTTCGGCACCAGCCTGCTGGTAGTCCTGACCACCGCCCTGAGCGGCGCCTGGCGGCACCACCGCGAGAACCTGGTGTACTGGAGGCTGGCGGTCAGCATGGGTATCTGCAGTCTTGTTTTCGCGCTGGTCGGCGCGACCATCGCTGCGCACCTGCCCGGCGCGGCTCTCAAGATAGCCTTCGGCGTCATCGCGATACTCAGCGGCATCAGGATGCTATTTGCCACCCGCGAAAAAGCGCAGGGCGAGCCGGTAAATAAACCCTGGGTCTGGGTGGTCTGGGCGGTGCCGGTGGGACTGCTGGCCGGCATCCTGGGAGTAGGCGGCGGGGTACTAATGATTCCGATCCTCGTGCTGGCGCTGAGGTTCAAGATGCACAACGCTGTGGCTAACTCCCTGGCGATAATGATATTCACCAGCCTGGGGGGGATCATCGGCTATATCGTTAATGGCATCGGCGTTCCCGACCGCCTGTCGTGGTCGCTGGGCTATATCCACCTGCCTTCCTGGCTGCTGCTGGCGGTGCCGGCCGCGGTCATGGCGCAAGTGGGCGCGGTGCTCTCCCACCGGATGCGCGGCCGGGCGCTCATGTACGTGTTCATCGTCGTCCTGTTTTACATGGGTTTGAGAATGATCGGCGTCTTTGAATGGCTCGACTGGCCGATATAGAGGAGCAAGTATGGAAATAAAAATTACCACGCTGGCGGAGAACACCGCCGAACCGAATTTCCTGGCGGAGTGGGGACTCAGCATGCTCGTCGAGGCCGACGGGGTAAAAGTGCTGTTCGACACGGGCATGGGAACCGCCGCGGTACATAACGCCGGACTCTTCGACATCGACTTGGCGACGATCGATAAAATCGTGCTGAGCCACGGTCACCATGACCATACCGGCGGGTTGCGCGAAGTGCTGATGAGGATGAAGAAAGAGGTGGAAGTGATCGCCCATCCGGACATCTGGGCGGCCAAGTACGGCCGGCGCGGCAAGAACGGCGAACAGTTCGCCGGACTGCCCTTCCGCCGCGAGATGCTGGAAAACCTGGGAGCGCGTTTTAACCTGACCAAGGAGCCGGTACGTCT
>Ga0153915_10007557_pt1 | contig 10257 bp, 7 predicted proteins | sample Opewatmetagenome_2_FD_107003 | JGI IMG/M metagenome (GOLD analysis project Ga0153915, IMG submission 107003) | Freshwater wetland microbial communities from Ohio, USA - Open water 3 Core 3 Depth 3 metaG | ecosystem: Environmental > Aquatic > Freshwater > Wetlands | place: USA: Ohio, Lake Erie... | reverse complement strand
CGCGCACGGATGCAAGGCCCGCCGGGTCGGGGGTGAGCCGAAGATCCAGGAGCTGGAGCTCTACCGCATCGAGCTTGAGCAGGTCCTCCTCGCCTCCGCTGGCCGCCTGGCGATCCTGGGGAACAGTCTGGCAGGAGGCAAGGGCGAGGACCACCGACGCGAGGCACGCAGCCGGAACCAGGAGCCCGCGCGGCCGGTTCGTCGGTCGGTTCGTCGGCCGGTCCACGGGCCGGCTCATGGGCCGCTTCATTGCCCGCTCCTCCCCATGCCGTAGGCGTAGATTCTCCCATCCAGCCCCGCGGCAAGGAGGTCGTTTGTGCCGTCGTGATTGATGTCCAGGACCTGCGGCAGGGTCGCACCCTTGAGCGGGAACCCGGGCAGCGGCCGAAGCGAAGAATCGTAGCCCTCGATGAACGCACCGGAGCCGTAGAGAAGGATTTCCTGTCGACCATCGCCGTAAAGATCCGCGATCCGGATCCTGGCATTTCTCCCGTCGAGATCCGCCACCCTGGCCTGGCGGACGATGCGCCCATCCAGGCCGATTTCGCTCAACGCCCCATCCTGGGAAAGTGCAACGAGCAGGGTGCTCCCGTCTGCCGAGATCGGCTCCGGGGTGGCGTAGTAGACCCCCGGCAGCGCCACCGGGAACGAGGCCAGGGTGGCGCCGGACTCGTCCCATGCAGCCAGCATGCCTGCCTGCGTCAGGAAGGTCACGACAAGGGATTCGCCCGCGCGCAGAATACGGGGGGAGCAGAACGAGATGCCGGATGCCTTCACGGGCCATCCTGGCAGCTCCGTCCCGTCAAGGTCGGTCAGATGCACTTGCGCATCGAAGCTCTTCGGGTAGGAGGCGATGCGCCCCGAAAGGAACGCCGGCGCCGCGAGCAGGGGTGAGTCGAACTTCGCTCCCAGGAGGCGGCGCGATCCGTCCGGTCCAACGAGCACGAGGTCGGAGTCGGCGCGCGAGTACAGCGCCAGCTTGTCCTGCACCAGCGCCGGGGGCATGGGGCTGGCGATCCCGGTGACCACGGGAAACGATGGAAACGGCTCGAGCTTCGGCCCGAAGCGCCAGACCGTCCCCCCGGGAGAAACGGCCCAGAGCGCGTTGAGCACGCCGGGGCGAGCCTGCTCCGGCACGATCACGGAGTCCGTCTCCAGCTTTGCCTCGGCGATCCTGGCACCCGACGCGTCCGCCAGCACGAGCGTCGATCTATCTCGTATCCAGGCCAGCAGCGCGGGGCCCCCATCGGAGAATCGGAATGCCACGGGATCTCCGGTGAGGCTGCCCTCCACGGAAAGCGGGAACCCGGCCAGTGGCTGAGCCGCGGCACGCTGCGTGCTTTCCGTCACCAGGGTTGCGCGCAGCTCGGCAGGGGATGCGAGCAGGACCGCAACACCGCTTCCATAGACGCGCAAGAGATCGGTGAGCGTTCCGGTCTTGCTGACGAAGAATGGCAGTCCATGAGAGCTGTCCCACCAGACCATGAGGGAGGAATCCGCGGGAATTCCCTGGGTGAGCCGCGTGAACGTCCCGCCGAGCCGGGCAATATTGTCCCCGGTTTCACCTGCCTTCACGACGGCAGCCAGGTTCTGCGCGTCCATTGACACGAAGAAGTAGTCCCCTCGAGTCACAAAGTAGGGTTCGGGAACATCGACACCGAGCGCGCTGAGTATGAGACCCACGTACCAGGGAATCGTCAGCCGATCTATGCGCACGCCATCCATCACGAGCGTGCTGTCCTTCCCGGCGGCGATAGATCCAGTCAGCTTCTCCATGGAGCGCGTGTAGGCGGCGGAGTCCGCGATCCTCACAAAGTAGACCGGCGAGTTCGAGGAAGGAAGGGAGAACGCCCCGGCCTCCGCGCCGATCCAGGAGAAGACCAGCTCATCGATGCCAGCCCCCAGGACCGTCCGAGCCCCGTCATCCGCCCTCTTGAATATGTCTCGAACGTCTGCGCCGGCCACTGCGGCGGCCAGGCGGTAGAGATCGGCCAGCGGCGCAAGGTTGGAGACCGTGAGAAGATACGCGGAGGCTGGAACGTAGCGCAGGACGCCGATGGGGGAACGCGGCGCCTGCAACACCCGCGCGACCTCCGGCATGCTCGCAGAAACCGGCAGCACGGCGTTCAGGGAAAGACGCTCCGCGCGGCCTTCGGCATCCAGCATCGACTGCCCGGGAAGCTGCAGCGCCGAGAGGATCTTTGCCCCCACGTCGCTGCCGGCCAGCAGCTCGGATGTCAGGCTCGGGGTGTCCAGGACGACTCGTACCGCGCGATTGTTGCGCAGCTTCAGGCGATCCAGCAGGTCACGGCTGGCCCTCGCCGCAAGGCCGGTCTTCGCCGCGCGCCTCGCCAGCGCTTCTTTCACGACTCCTTCATCAAGGGCGATGACGGCAACGTTCTCCATGAAGGCCGCGTGGATCGTCACGCCGCCGGCGGTGTACCGGTACAGCGATACGCCGGAGTCGTTCAGGTAGCTGAAGCCCTTGACCCTGAGCACCGGGCCGATGAGCCGGGCAAGGGGGGTGACAATCCCCCGCCACCCGAGATCGAGCACCGCGAGGAGCTTTCGGTCGGGGAGGAGGACCACGTCCGCATGCACGTCCACGAGCTTCTGGAGCACGGGGGACCTCGTGAGGGCAAGTCCGCGCGCATCCGCAATGGCCGCGCGATACGGCGCGAGGTCGGGCCGGGCAAAGATCGCGTCCGCCGCGGGGAGGTTCAGCCAGTCATCGTAGACGACCCGGATGGACGGCACCTGGACGTAGGCCACGGGACGTTCGGGCAGGAACGCCAGCGGATCCTCGTGACGGATGATCCAGCTTCCCACCAGGATGAGGGCGCAGAGAACGATGAAGCCAATGATCGCCAGGATGATCGTGAGAACCACGCCGAGGACTTTTCTCATTCCCTATGCTCTCCGGTCAGACACGGTAGCCCAAAAAGCCTGCGCTGGCAAATGCCCGGCAAACGCCGTACGGAAGAACGTTGACTTGGAGAGGCCGCTGGTGTCACCATCCGCGCGAGGAGACGTCATGAAGGTCGTTCAGTTGGGGAAATCCGGGCTCAAGGTCTCCCAGGTGTGCCTGGGGACGATGACGTTCGGCCGGGAAGCCGACGAAGCCGCCTCCTTCTCGATCATGGACTGTTTTGTCGAGCAGGGTGGGTGCTTCCTTGATACCGCCAATGCCTACAGCGCCGGCGCAGCCGAGTCCGTTGTGGGGCGTTGGCTGAAGGCACGCCGAAACCGGGACGGTCTCGTGCTGGCCACCAAGGTTTTCGGCCAGATGGGCAGCGGGCCCAACGACGCCGGGCTCTCGAGGATCCATATCCATCGGGCGGTCGAGGCAAGCCTGGCTCGCCTGCAGACGGACGTGATCGACCTCTACCAGATCCACCGCTGGGATCCGACCGTGCCGATCGAGGAGACCATCGGCGCCCTGGATGACCTCGTCCGGCAGGGGAAGGTCCGCTACGTGGGGTGCTCCAACGTGCGCGCCTACCAGCTGCAGCACTGCCTCGATTATGCGCGGGCCCACGCTGTGAGCCCCTTCATAAGCCTTCAGCCCGCCTACAACGCCCTGAACCGCGCAATAGAGGCGGAGCTGCTCCCGCTGTGCGCCGAGCAGGGGATCGGCGTCATGAGCTACAACCCGCTTGCGGGTGGGATGCTGACGGGAAAGTACCGCAGGGGTGCACCGCTTCCCACGGGGGCGCGCCTGGAGGCGTTCCAGTTCTACCACGATCGATACTACACCGAGCAGGCCCTGGATATCGTGGAACGCTTCCTACAAGAGGCTTCGAAGCGAGGGGTCACCCCTGCGCAGCTCGCCCTGGCGTGGGTGCTCGCCGACTCGCGCATCAGCGCGCCGATACTCGGCGCACGGAGCCTCGAGCAGGTATCGGACTCGCTCAAGGGAGCGGAGATCGAGCTCACCCCCGAGGAGCGCGCGGCCATTCCCGCGGTACCGGTTGCCCACTGGGTGGGAGAAGACCCCGTGTACGGGCGCTAGCTAGCGGCTGGCGGAACGGCATCAACTGGCGCCCACGATGGGTGAGGCGGCACCGCACCTGGAACAGACCGCGGCGCCACCCTTCGTGCCGATTCCCGTGACCCGTACCCTGTAGCCGACCCTGCTCACGAGCACGTTTCCGCATACGGTACACGAGGTATCGCATTCCTCCGCGCCGAGATTTCCCACGTAGACGTAGCGCACGTGGCGCCGCGCCACCCCGGCAAGCCCGTGGATGGTTGCGGGAGGCGTGGCGGGAATGCTGTAGCGGTAGTCGGGGTGATATGCCGAGAGGTGCAGGGGGACATTCTCTCCCAGGGTGGAAACGAACTTCGCGATCCCCTCGATCTGCGCGGGATCGTCGTTCATCGTCGGGATGACGAGCGTCGTGACCTCCAGGTGGATACGGCCCGCAGCCTGCACCAGGAACCGCTGCACGTCCTTCAGGGACCCGCCGGTCTCCACCCTGTAGAACCGCTCGTCGAAACCCTTGAGGTCGATGTTCGCCGCGTCCATCAGGGAGATGACCTCGTCCGCGGGCCCGGGGTTCAGGTACCCGTTGGACACCAGCACGTTCTTCAGTCCCGCCTTCCGGGCGAGGCTCGCGGTTTCTGTCACGTATTCCGCGTGCACGAGCGGCTCGGAGTAGGTATAGGCGATGGCGAACGACGCTTCCTCGCGCGCCGCGGCAACGAGGTCCTCCGGCGCGATGAAACGGGTCCCCGCCTCGGTGCCCTGCGAGATCTGCCAGTTCTGGCAGAACCGGCAGTGAAACGAGCAGCCCACGAAGCCCGCGGAGAGGATGCGCGCGCCAGGGTGGAAGTGGTACAGCGGCTTCTTCTCGATCGGGTCCACCGCCAGGGAGGAAATGCGGCCGTAGTATGGCAGCACGAGCCTGCCTCCGCGGGCGTGACGGACCCCGCACTTGCCTGGCCGCGCGTCCGTGACGAGGCAGCGGTGCGGGCAGAGCTGGCAGGCCATCTTTCCGTCGGGCCGAGCCTCGTACCAGCGCGCCTCGTGCTCCTCCGTGATGGTGCCTGCCGTCATCTCCTCAGCCCCCGCGGGCCGTGATGGCCCTTGTCCTCATCGCCTACCCGACTTTGGCCTTGATGGCCTCCACCTTGTCCGTCTTCTCCCAGCTGAACCCCTCGCGGCCGAAGTGCCCGTAGTTCGAGGTTTCCCGGTAGATGGGGCGAAGCAGGTCGAGTGTCTTGATGATTCCCTGCGGGGTGAGGTCGAACACCTCGGACACCGCCTTCTCGATCTTCTCGTCGGGCACCTTGCCCGTCTCGAACGTGGAGACATACAGGGAGACCGGCTTGGCGATGCCGATGGCGTAGGCCACCTGCACCTCGCAGCGTTCGCAGAGGCCCGCAGCCACCAGGTTCTTCGCCACGTACCGAGCCATGTACGACGCGGAACGGTCCACCTTGGTGGGATCCTTGCCGGAGAACGCGCCGCCTCCGTGGCGCGCCATGCCGCCGTAGGTGTCCACGATGATCTTGCGTCCCGTGAGTCCCGTGTCCCCGTGCGGTCCGCCGATGACGAACCGGCCCGTCGGGTTGATGTGATACACCGTCTTCGCGTCGAGGAGCTCGGCGGGGATGGCCTTGCGGATAACCGTCTCGATCAGCGCCTCCTTCAGCTCCTTGTACGGGATCTCTTCGGAGTGCTGGTGGGAAAGGACAACGGTGGCCACGTGGGAAGGTTTCCCGTTGACGTACTGCACCGAGACCTGGCATTTCCCGTCCGGCCGGAGGAACTCGAGGGTGCCGTCCTTGCGCGCCTTTGCCGCCGTCTCCATGATCCGGTGCGCGAGGCTGATCGGCGCCGGCATCAGGCTCGGCGTCTCCGTGCAGGCGTAGCCGAACATCATGCCCTGGTCCCCTGCACCCATCTCGTGATGGAGGCCGGTCCCGTTGACGCCCTGGGCGATGTCGGGGGACTGCCGCTGGATCGTGGAGATGACCGAGCAGGATTCGTAGTCGATGCCGTAGGAGGCCTCGGTGTACCCGATGGACTTCAGCACGCCGCGCACGACCACGGGCAGGTCGATGTAGCCGGTCGTGGTGATCTCTCCTCCGACCATGACGAGCCCCGTGGTGGCGAAGCTTTCGCACGCCACGTGCGACTGCGGGTCCTGCCGCAGCGCCTCGTCCAGCACCGCGTCCGAGATCTGGTCGCAGACCTTGTCGGGGTGTCCTTCCCCGACGCTTTCGGACGTGAATATGAAGTCTTTTCTCTGAGCCACGAGCTGTGCTCCTCAACTTGGTTGGTGACTAAAAAACACAGGCGGGATTGAACGGACCTGGTTTTTTAGCACTTTTTAACGTGGTTGCAATCTGCCGCAAATCATTCCACGGGATCCACGATCCGCCTGAGATACTACGCGCCCCCCGTCAGAGAGTCAAGACAGTCGTTTTTTCGTTGGCGCGGCGCCGGGGAATTACTATCCTCGATATATGCCTGATATTGAGACTCCGGGTGGCCGATTCCGCGGGGCACTCGCACAGGAGAAGCCCCTGCAGATCGCCGGGACGCCGAACGCCCTGACGGCGCTCCTGGCCGAACGGATCGGCTTTCGGGCGATCTACCTCTCGGGCGCCGGGGTGGCCAACATCTCCTTCGGCCTTCCGGACCTCGGCGTCACAACCCTGGACAACGTCCTGGAGGATGCCCGGAGGATCACGGGAACCGTGGGACTGCCCCTGCTCGTGGACGTGGATACCGGCTTCGGCGCGGAGCTCATGATCGCACGAACGGTCCGGGAGATGATCCGGGCGGGCGTGGCGGCGATCCACGTGGAGGACCAGGTGAGTGACAAGCGCTGCGGGCATCGGCCCGGCAAGGCGCTGGTCAGCTCCCAGGAGATGGAAGCCCGGATCAAGGCTGCAGTGGACGCGCGCAGCGACCCCACGTTCCTCGTCATGGCGCGAACGGATGCCGTGTCCGTGGAGGGAATGGATCGCGCGCTGGAGCGCGCCGCGGCGTACGCCCGGGCCGGGGCCGACCTGATTTTCCCCGAGGCCCTTGGCGAGATTGCGCACTACCGGGCATTCAAGGAAGCCACCGGTCTGCCGGTGCTCGCCAACCTCACCGAGTTCGGCCTCACCCCTGCCTTCGGGAGGGCGGACCTGGCGAAGGCTGGCGTTGACATGGCCCTGTACCCGCTCTCCGCGAGCCGCGCGATGGCCCGGGCAGCGGAAAAAGTTCTTACGGCCATCCGGGAACAGGGAACCCAGGCCGAGGTCCTGCCGGACATGATGACGCGCGCGGAGCTGTACGACCTTCTGGGTTACGAGGCCCAGGAAAGGAAGCAGCGACATGGCTGACTATGAACGCCGGTTCGCCGGCGCAAAGAAGACGGGCGGGCTTGCGGGGATCGTTGCGGCGGATTCCGCGATCTGCACGGTGGGAATCGAAGGCCGGGGCCTGAGCTATCGCGGGTATGCCATCGAGGACCTGGCCGCCCATGCGGGCTTCGAGGAAGTGGCATGGCTGCTTCTCCGCGGGGAATTACCCCAACCGGAGGCGCTTGTCGACTATCGCCGGGACCTGAAGGCCCTGCGGAAGCTGCCGCCGGCGCTTGCCAGGATGCTGGCGGAAATCCCGCCCGGGGACTCCCTCATGGGCATCCTTCGAAGCGCAGTCTCGCTGCTCGGGAACCTGGAGCCCGAACGAAGTCCAGGGGACCCGCTGCTGGTTGCGGACCGCCTCGTCGCGGTCATGCCGTCCATCCTGTTGTCGAGGCTGAGGAAGGATCTACCGGAAGACGAGGACTCGATCGCCGGGTATTTCCTGCACGGCCTCACGGGAAGCCGCCCGCCGGATGACCTTCGCCGGTGCGTGGATGCATCCCTGGTTCTCTATGCCGAGCACGAGTTCAACGCATCCACCTTCGCGGCCCGCGTCATCACCAGCACGCTCTCCGACGTGCATTCCGCGGTGGCCGGGGCGATCGGCGCCCTGGCAGGGCCGCTGCACGGCGGCGCGAATGAGGAGGCAATGAGGCTGATCGAAGCCTACGCAGGGCCGGCGGAAGCGGAAAAGGGCATCCTCGAACGGCTGGAGCGCAAGGACAAGATCATGGGATTCGGGCACCGCATCTACACGGTTTCCGATCCCCGATCTCCCATCATCAAGGAGTGGGCGTTCCGTCTCGCCCGGAGCCCCGAGCAAAAGCGCCTGCTCGCTGTCGCTGAGCGGATCGAGCAGGTGATGTGGGACAAGAAGGAGCTGTTCCCGAACCTCGATTTCTACAGCGCGCTCGCCTACCGCTTCTGCGGCATCCCGACGGAGCTGTACACCCCGATGTTCGTGCTTTCGCGCATGAGCGGCTGGATGGCGCACATCAACGAGCAGCGGTCCAACAACAAGCTGATCCGCCCGATCAGCCGCTACACGGGTCCCGAGCCGCGCGTGTACGTGTCCCTTGTCCCGGAAAAGAAGTGAGACGAGCCGGCAATGGATGAGCTTCTCTCGAAAATCGCCAGGTACGTGGCCGTGCCGATCGACCGGGAGGAGGCGTTTGACGCCGCGGCCTTGAGCCTTGCGGACAGCTTCGGCTGCGCGATTCTTGCACTGCAGTTCCCCGAGTGCCGCAGCCGCCTGGGTCCCGTGGTGGAGGGCGCCCTTACCGTACCCGGTGCACGGGTCCCCGGTACCTCGTTCGAGCTGGACCCCGTGCAAGCCGCGTTCAACATCGGCGCCATGATCCGCTGGCTGGACTACAACGACACGTGGCTGGCCGCGGAATGGGGCCACCCCTCGGACAATCTCGGCGGGCTTCTCGCGGTCTCGGACTGGCTTTGTCGGCGACGGTCCTCCGCGGACCAGGCGGATCCGCTTCCACGGACGGTCACCGTCCGTCGGCTCCTGGAGGCCCAGGTCAAGGCGTACGAGATCCAGGGGATCCTGGCGCTGGAGAACTCGTTCAACCGCGTGGGCCTGGACCACGTGATCCTGGTCAAGGCGGCCACGGCGGCGGCGGCGACCTGGCTCCTTGGCGGGGACGAGAAGTGCGTCGCCGCCGCCTTGTCCAACGCCTGGATCGACATGGGCCCGCTGAGGGTATACCGTCACGAGCCCAGCACCGGCTTTCGCAAGTCGTGGGCGGCCGGGGACGCCACCGCGCGCGGAGTGCGCCTTGCCCTCATGGCCATGCGGGGGGAGCCCGGCTACCCCTTGGCGCTGTCTGCTCCCCGCTGGGGATTCCAGGACGCGGTCTTCCACGGTCAGCCGCTGCGAGCGGGCAGGCCGTTTGGCTCCTACGTTGCGGAGAACATCCTTTTCAAGGTTTCGTTTCCCGCGGAGTTCCACGCCCAGACCGCGGTAGAGGCCGCACTGGTCCTGCACCCGCGCGTGAAGACACGGCTGGACCACGTCCAGCGGATCCGCGTGCGGACACAGGAGTCGGCGCTGCGCATCATCGACAAGCGGGGCCCGCTTGCCAACGCCGCGGACCGGGATCACTGCCTGCAGTACGCCGTGGCCGTCGCGCTGGTCCACGGCGAGCTGCGCGCCGAGCATTACGAGGAAGCCACCGCCCGCGACCCTCGAATCGATGCCCTGCGCTCGCGGATGCAGATGGAGGAGGAGGCGCGCTACACCGCGGACTACCTCGACCCGGAAAAGCGTTCGATCGCCAACTCGCTGCAGGTCTTCTTTGACGATGGGACCGCCACGGAGGAAGTCGCCGTGGAATACCCCATCGGGCACCCGAGGCGGAGGGAAGAGGCGAAGCCTCTCTTGTTCGAGAAGCTCAGGCGGAATCTCTCCTCGGGGCTCCCGGCCGGCCGGGTGGATGAGATCATTGCTGTCTTCCGTGACCGACAGAAGCTCCAGGGCCTGACGGTGAGTCAGCTCGTGGAGATGCTCCTGTAGGCCGCTGGGCCGCGGCTCACCGCCACGCCGCGGCTCACCGCCGAGCAGCCCCCGTCCCGCCGCTACCCGATCTTCATCGGCTGGCCGGTGGACTCCAGCACGGAAAGCCACAGCGGGTCCTCCGTGGAGAGGACCTTGCGCCGCGAGGTGGCAAGGGCGATGGGCACGTGGGTGAACTGGCCGTTCCACTGCCCGATGATCATGCCCGTCTTTCCCGCCATGCCCGCGTGCACGGCGTTCTGCGCGAGCTGGATGCAGTAGATCGCATCGTGCGCGTTGGCGGGGACCGCGCGGACCATGTAGCTGGGATCGATGTACTTGATGTTCACGTACAGGTCCGTGTGCTCCTTGAAGTACTTCTT
>Ga0153915_10007556_pt1 | contig 10258 bp, 7 predicted proteins | sample Opewatmetagenome_2_FD_107003 | JGI IMG/M metagenome (GOLD analysis project Ga0153915, IMG submission 107003) | Freshwater wetland microbial communities from Ohio, USA - Open water 3 Core 3 Depth 3 metaG | ecosystem: Environmental > Aquatic > Freshwater > Wetlands | place: USA: Ohio, Lake Erie... | reverse complement strand
TCTTTTTGAACATTTTTCCTCCAATTCGAATAAAAAAGGCTAAATCCGTATATTGAAAATAATCAAGTTTTTGGTCAACATCAAAGGTTAAAATTGTACTTAGACTTGTCTTTGTATGAGTTCTTCGGCGCTTTTAAGGGATGCTTCAGTAACATTTTCACCGCTTAGCAGTTTTGCCACTTCAGTAATTCTTTCGTTTTGGGAAAGTTTTCTTATTGAGCTTACCACCCTTTCCCCTGTTTTTTTCTTTTCAACGGCATAATGATTATCAGCCAATCCTGCAATCTGCGGAAGGTGTGTTATTGAGATAATCTGATGGTAGGATGCAAGGTCTTTTAATGCAACGCCTACTTTCTGCGCTATTTTACCGCTTACGCCGGTATCAATTTCATCGAAAATAAGAAGGGGCAAATTCTCATTCTTTGCAAGAACCGATTTAAGCGCAAGCATAATTCTTGATATTTCCCCCCCTGAAGCGACCTTTGCAAGAGGTTTTGCATCCTCCCCTGTGTTGGTAGAAATATAAAACTCTACAATATCGGCTCCATCTGCAAAAGCTTTAACTTCTTTTCCATCTATGTTAATAAAAAGTCCGCTTCCTTCTGCGGGTTCATATTCAATCTTCACAAGAAAATCGGGGTCTGCAATGCCGAGCTGTTTAAGCTCCGTTTCAATTTCCTTTTTAATCTGCTTTGCAATTTCCTTTCTCTTAAGAGTAATCTTCTTGGCAAGAGAAGAACAGATCTCCCTCTCCTTTTCAATCCCGGTTTTCAGTTCTTCAATCTTATCGGAGAAATTTTCGGCAAGCTGAAATTCTTCATTTATCTTTTTGCGGTGTTCCAATACGCCGCTTAAAGAACCGCCGTATTTTTTCTTAAGCATATTAAGCGATGCAAGACGTTCTCTTAATTCTTCAAGGCGCGCCGGTTCAAGATCAATCTTACCGCTGTATGCGCGGAGATAATTAGAGATTTCTTTAATAATACCTGATGTGGAAGCAAGGTCGGCGCTGCAACCTTCAAAAGAATTATCTATTCTTGAAAGTTCTGCAAGTTTACCCTGAACTCCGGTTAATTTATCGTAGGCAGAATCTTCATCATCATATAAAAGAGAATACGCCTCGGATGTAAGCTGAATAAGTTTTTCGGAATTTTCAAGGATGCGCAGTTCATTTTCAATTTGCAAATCTTCATCTTCCTGCGGGTTAACCGCGTCAATCTCTTTGAGCTGAAAAGAGACAAATTCCTTTTTTTCCTTAATCTGCGATTCCCTTTTAAGGAGCAGATTCAATTCCGACATCATCCCCGTGAATGATTTATATTTATCCGCATATTCCTCCATCAGGCTGCCGAAGGCGCCGAATTCATCGAGCATTTCAATATGAGTTTCAGTGCGCAGAAGCGATTGATGCTCGTGCTGTCCGTGCAGATCCACAAGCAGGTTGCCCGTTTCTTTTATAAGATTAAGGGTAACAGGAGTATCATTAAGAAAGCAGCGGTTTGTTCCTTTAAGCGAAATTTCTCTTCTTACAATTAATTCATTCGAAAAATCAATTTCATTCTCTTTAAGAAGATTCAATACCTTTTTATTACCTGTAATAGAGAAGATTCCTTCAACAACCGATTTTTCAGCTCCTTTCCTTATAACCTCCGCTGAAGCTCTTTCGCCGAGGAGGAGTCCCATAGCGTCAATAATTATAGATTTTCCAGCTCCGGTTTCACCGGTTATTATATTAAGTCCGCCGCCGAATTCAATTGTTATTGATTCGATCAGAGCATAATCCTTTATAAAGAGGGAGTTTATCATTTTTCCGAAAAATCTTTGAACTATTTTATGAATGAAACCCTTTTTTTGCAAGTTTTATTTTTAAAATTGTTTATTAAATTGACATTGCGGTTCCCCTTACATATATTACAAACCTGTTTTTACAAAAGCTTATACCGCGGGGTAGAGCAATTGGTAGCTCGTCGGGCTCATAACCCGGAGGTTCTAGGTTCAAGTCCTAGCCCCGCTACAAATAAATAAAAAAACCCTTTGTAAGGTAATAACTTACAGAGGGTTTTCTTTTTTTACATACACATTTCATACACAATTTGGATTTTGCCCACTTTTTGGCAATTATCCCCAGCGTAGAAAGTTCTTCCAGCACTCTTAATGTGTTAACCTTATATTATCTACTCAACTCCCTTTTTTACTCCTCAAATTGCTTAGGTATTGAACCAATTATTTAATTTATTCGCTCCCCAAAGCGGTAAAAGGAATTTATCGACAAATTGTTGAATAATGAGTTATTATTATGAAGCCAGAGCCTACTTAAGTAATGTAAATCCTTTAAATGATCATCTACCCTTCCTTAAGTGATCTTTTAAGCCTAACTTCCAAATTGCTAATACAGAATTCCTTAATATTTTCTTCCAATCAGATTTTTCTAAATCCTCATCTGTAATGCTGGAATCCTCCTTTAATCGCGCAATAACTTTCTTCTTGATGTCTTCTGCTTCAAAAACCCGTTGTATATATTTAGCTGGGAACCAGTCTTCTTGGATGTCTGGCTTTGGTTTTTCAGCCAAATACAAAATATGATAAGCTCGGTAACCATAAAAACTATCTTTTATTTCTAAGATTTCTGCTAAATCACCATAAGCCAAAACAAAATCACCTACTTTAAAGTCACGTACAGTATGTAAAAAGACTAAATCGTCAGGATTTAGCTTATCCAGCGATTCAACAATTAGCTTTACATGTGAAAGGTTAGCTATGTCATTAATTCTCGATATTCTGTTAATAATAGAAAATCCTAAAAGACCAAGATATTGATGAAGTGAAGGAACAATCTCTTCGGGAATATTACAATTTTTTAACGGTGAGTAATGAATTATTTGGCTTGAAGTACTAAATGCACCTTGATAAGAATATCCGAACAATATTTTTTCCAAAGATAACATATATGGCAATGCTTGAACAATTCGAGCACGGAAACTGCTCATAATCCCAGTTTTGTAATTCTGTTCATAAATACCAATTTGATTTTTTAGATACCAGCATTTATTAAGATCAATTTTAGTTTCTGTTTGGCTAATCCATTTTTTCTGATTTTCAATCGTATCATCAATATTTGCACTTCGCGCAGTATAAAAGTCCTCCAAGTCTTTATTCGAGAATAATAGCTGTTGTAATTCTTCAACCTCGATGAAATGACGATAGTATTCATTTTCATTTGTCTGTTCAAAAAGGATCAAGACAATTAAAATTTCCAAAAGCCGTCTTATCTTTGCTTGTTGCTCTTCATTAATTTCTTCATATAGCAGCCTTTGCAAAGTTTCCTCCCGTGGTCTCAAAATTTCTCCTTCTAAAGATTCACGTATTCGGATTAAATAAAACGACATCTTTTGGACCTCATCAAGAGCTGTATAAATCAAATAATGTTTTGTATTAGCCCAAGCTTGACCGTGTACAATAAGGAACTCTTCATCAGGTATGTTCAGCTCTTTTCTTATTTCTTCAGAGGCTTTTAAATTCAGGTCAATAAAGGCATTCCAACTTTCGTCTTTTTCTGAATTGCTCAAATCACTCATGGTAATTGATCCACTTTTAATTGAGAGTTATTTTAATTAAACTTTTAATAAACCCATCAAAATGCATAATAAATTGCTTTTTTTTATTTAATTATTCAATAGCTAGTCAAAAATAGATTTTTTTGTGGACTCCCCTTTTTACCCCCCAAATAGCGTAGGTTTGGATCCAATTCCTTCCTTTTAAGCTGCCTAAAAAGCTGTGGATGAGGATTTACCCTTCCCCTTCGGAGATAAGGGCTTATAATTGAAAAAACACCATTAAACCTACTCAGTTTGGCTGGGGATAATGGAAATATTTTCTATCTTTTTATTGACCTTAACAATCTGGAGTTGGGAATGCACAGAGGAAAAGGGCGTAACCGTGAACACTGAAGTTTTAATGAAAATCCTTAATAATTTTAATTAATCAAGAACCGTTAAGTAAATTACTATTTTTATAGAAATACCTTTAAATTAAATATCATCAAATTCAAATTCGATTTCTTCAAGTAAGTGGTTAATTTCTAATAGAGTGCCATTTCTTGTACTTCTTCCAGTCTCACTAATAAGATGAAGCCTCGTTTTTGCTCTTGAGCAAATTACATATAGTAATTTTTTTGAGGCTGCTAAATGATCATAATTCCTATCATAAATCTCATTCCAATGAGGTATGTAGCCCCATAATAGTCCAAATGCTATCACTGTTTCATATTCCTCACCTTTTATTCCCACGTAAGTACTAATGACAATACCCGACATTTCGCTAAACAATTTCCGAAAACTTTCTATATCTTGAGGGAAATCTCTATCTTGATCATTAAATCTTCTTTTAATGTACTCATAATACCTATTCTGTAATTCAAACAACTCAGGATATTTTAGGATTTCAATATTTAAGAAAGATAGAAGTTGTCCAAAACAATCAGCAAGATTAGCCATCCCATCTCTTTCATTTGAATGGATTGAATTTATAAGTTTCAGAAATCTCCTTGCAGAATCATACTCTAATGGGAAATCTCCCCTTGTTATCTCTTTAAAATCCTGGATTATTTCAATTGCCCAGTTATACCTAGTTGAATAAATTTTGGGGTTTGGTTGTGTTAAGAACAATCTAGAAATTTTATACCACAAATTATTACGATTCTTTGAAAGTGGGGACAAGCCAGATGCATCAAAATGAGCTTCAGGGAGTAACCGCCTAAGTTCCTTGGTGATAGATGTAATTAACCACCATTGAGGTACTAGAACACAAATTTCATCTTCTGGTATATTTGCATCAACACTAAGTTTAATTAATCTAGCGATTTCCATTGGGACATCTGTTGAAGGAATTGATTTATTTAAGGTAATTATACCTGTTTCATTCGCATTTTTGCCTAATGCGTTTATTTTAATTTTGCGAGTTTGGAATTTTGAATAGAAATCTATCACTCTTTGACACGATCGATAATTTCCAGTCAGAGTCTTCTGTTCAATATTTTGGCCATTAATTTCATTCTTTATCTCTCCAATATCTTTAGCTACTCCACCAAAAGAAGAATAGATTGCTTGGTCAATATCTCCCACCATAAATAATTTCGTTTTGCCATTTCCCGCACATATTATTTTCGAAATAATGAAGTATAGCAAATCTTGTGTGTCTTGATATTCATCAATGCCAATGAAACTAAAAATATTTGCCAATACCTTAGCAATTTGCGGGAAGTTCCGTAATAACTTGGTTGAATATGACAAAATTAGCTCAAAATCAATTAATTTTTGGTTTTTCAACTCCGAATAATATTCGTTAACCAGCCTTTTCTTTGTATCATTAGATTCAAGTAGGTTCCCATTTCTTGCCCATTTCATATTTAATGGTTCGTTTTGGTTAAGCTCATATTTTTCCCTTAAAAGAGACAACATTTCTTCAATGTATATTTCATCAGCTATTCGAAAACCATTTTTCAATTCTGGAAGAAAACATGAATATGGACGTAATATCCATTCAAGGCAAAAGGAGTGCAGTGTGCCTGTCCAAATATGTTTTGTATCGATCCCAAGGAAATTAAGTCTTCTAACAATTTCTTCTGAAGCTCGCACTGTGAATGTTACAGCAACGACATATTTTTTATTTTCACCTAAAATATTTTTTTCGTATGCAATTTTGTTTATTAACACCCTTGTTTTTCCACTTCCAGGACAAGAGGTCAACAATACATGACCTGTTTCAATAATAGCATCATTTTGTTCTTGGCTAAGTTCTTTATCGCTCATATCATACCTAATAAAATGCTTAGCTGATCCTTTGGGAAGGAAGATTTAAAAGCATCTATTAATTTTTGTGGCTTTTTATAGTCCAGAGAAAATTCCCTATAATTTTTATCCTCTTTATCATATCGGGATATTTCATTAACTCTATAGTGTATTGATTTAATTATGGAACCTTGATCGATATGCTCTGCAGAAAAGGCAATCGCTTCTAAAATATATTCAGGGATATTTGTATAGACACAAAGCTCATTTGAAAGCAATAATGAGAACCACCCCTTTCCATACATATCAACCATTTGCAATATTGCTGTCCCCGCAATACTTACCTTCTCATTATTAACAGCTTCTATCATTTCATCTATCTTAGATTTTTGCTTATATATCTTATCAATACAACATTTAACTTCATGACTGTTACCATTCATTAGGAAATCCACTTCAAAAGTATGCTTAGCGTAAAATGGATGTAAATATTCATTTCCCTTACAGAAATCATTTAATATTTTTCGTCTTTCTTCACCATTTTTTTCAGAGGCACGAAAATGTCTTTGTCTTTCATCATCCTGACTTGGGTCAATTGGAAGTTTAATAATTGATTTATCACCATCTGTCAATATTGCACAATTTTTTCTAATCCTGTCAACATGAAATAGTTGACCTAAATTTTTGAAACCAGTACTTCCAATGTTAACTAGACTCACTCCCAATTCATCAAGGCTGACACCAAACACTTTTTTGGTCATTTCAGGAATAGTGATTTGTTCTGCGTCTCCCTCAACTAATATTACACCCTTTGCAAATAATAGATTGCTTCTTACTGCATCTAAATATCTTTCAATTTTGATTATTTCTTCTTCCTCAAGATTGTTTGACGGTTGAAACACATAGTTTTCTTTATTCCCTCTACTAACTATATTCATTCTGCTAACTTGGCTGACCGATGAGATGTGAGTAGAATGTGTCGATACAATTACTTGCGCCTTTTTGCCTGAAAGATTGCTAAAAAGGGTCTTTTGTATATGCGTATGAATGTGTGCTTCAGGCTCCTCGACTAACAACAAATTCGCAATTCTATCTTTTCTTAGGCGTTCAAATTCAAATAGCTTTATTGACAAATAAATCAAATTTGCACCACCCAAACTTAATTCCCATATTCTACCTATATATTCTTCATTTCCAGAATCACCAACCCATAATTTCAATGACTGAAACAATCTCTCTATCTCACTTGGTAATTCAGCTTTAATTTCCAAATTTGGAGCATATGTAGTCCCCACAGCTTCTGTGATACTCTTAACAATCCCATTTTTCACATCTTTTATCTCTTTCAAAGTTCCGATTTGTTCATTGAGGTCTACGATTTTGTCTACAATTTCATCAATTTCCGTTTTGGCAACTGTCTTTTCCAACCCCTTTAGGAGATTTAATAGAGGATTATTTGTATAGGATTTTAGATCGCTTTCTACATCTCTTAATGCTTTAATATAGGTGCATGAGATCTCGTTCTGAACATTCAAATCTCGATTTATTCGAGTCCCATAAATATCTTCAAGTAAATCATCAGGGTTAGGAAACACTATGTTTGTAAAATCACCTACATACTTTAAATAGTCTATGTCTGACGAGATTTCTATGGTACCTTTACCCAGTGAAATTGACTCATAATCTTCAATAGTTATGTTTTTAAGGATTTCTTTTAATCCATCAGGATTCTTATCACTCTTTAAAGAGTAATTATAAAGATTCTTCCTGATTTCATGTTTTGGTCGAAATATTACAGAAAAGCTCCCGCGGGTATCTGATGTAATTTGACCAGTCGACATTATTGCTATTGCCTGAACCTCTTCTTCAGTATTCAAATCAGCAAAAATGACATTCAGGATAATCCAATGACCTTTCCAGTTCTCAACTTTCCGATTAAAATCGCTTTCATAGAATCTGTAATTACGTGGAAGAGAATCATCTAGCAATATTCTAATCGCCTGAAATAAATTTGTTTTCCCAGATGCATTTTCGCCAATAACAGTATTAATCCCATCCAGAAATTGAAATTTTGCGGCTCTGAAATTTCTAAAATTTCTCAATGATATAGATTCAATATACATCTCCCCTCCATTTTATACCTTTATTTATTATAAAGGCATGCATATAGAATCTGATCTGTTGCCTTTATATTATAAAATCTTAAAATTGCGAATAATAAATGCTTATACATTTTTATAATGTTTAACCCATACCGTGCCTATTAGCATTGCAATCAGTATTCAGGAGAACTATATACTTCACGCGCTGAATCATCTTGCCCAACTCTAACCTGTACCACCAAAGCGAAAGGTTTTTTACCATATCGTCGTACTATTGAACGCCAATTTAATGATAAGTATTTAGCAGCACCTGATGTCCCCCATTCACCAAATCCAGCACATACAATCCATACTCGTTCGCGATTATTATGTTCAGTAGGGCATACTTTCAAAATAATACCATAATCGATATCACCATGAATCTCATTATACAATACTCTGCCTGAAGGCAACTCGGTTATCGCCACATTATTAAATATCAATAATTTGTTATCTGGATGACCAATAGCTTGGTGGGATTTTATATTTGAACCAGGACCACCAAATGCAATATAACTTAAATCAGATGTATCTGCAGTGTCCAAATCTGATTGAACGGTTGGAGTTATTTTAAATTTATCTGCCAATAATATTGTCAAATACTTAACAGCATTAATTTCATAACTACTGACTGGGTGTTCAATTGCATATACATTAGTCGGTATATATGGAGTTGCAATTGGCTTAATAAATGGATAACCATTAGGTATGCCATATGGATATTGCAGATTAGGATTAATATTATACGCAGAATATATTAAACTTAATGATTCCTCTTCACACACCGACCCACCGAATAATTTAAAAAAGAATACTTTTCTAAATTTCAGTCTAAAAGCGTGATATAATTGAGTAAGAATTACGCCACAAAAAGCTTTCCAGAGAATATCCAGCATATCTCCTCCCAGAGTATTTATTGAAAATATATTTTACAAAACGACCTATTCAAACTTAATCTTCGGTAAATTTTTAACAATTTTCATCGTTTCCACACTCACAGTTATAATGCTCAAAAGTAAGTCTAAAATGTATCTTGGGTTGCCTACCTCTTCCGCCCAGTCATTAGGATCGTTTTTGATGCCGCTTTCTTTATGCGTTGTGATCTGGTAACGTTCCATAATCCATTCAATTGCACTTTTACCATTAATTACATATTCATATGCTTCTTCAGGAATATTTTCAATAGTAATTTTACTGTTATAAATGATTTTACTTTTATCGTCTTTACTCAGGAAACGCATCTTCTCAACTTTGTATGATTTTGTTTTAGTCCCCCGTACAATGATTTCTTTAGGAGCTCTAAAGCACTCATACTCAAGATGGATTTCTGCAAGTTTTCTGCCTGCTTTACTAAAAGCCCAGAAGTCCTTAGTTTCATCAACTAATGGGATACGTGGAAGCATTTTTCTTAAATCATTAGCGAATTTTGAACGATATTCTGGACTGTGTAAAAATCCATATACATAAAAAAATATATCTTCTTTTGATACATTTTTACCATATTGCTTTTTTCCTTGATAAAGGACAAAATCGCTTATTCCATCTCTGCGAATGAATTCGCTTTCATCTTCATCATCAAACAAGCCTTGAACTCCTCTTTGGCGCGCTTCATAATAATACAAGGGAAAACATTTAGCTCCCGCATCTTTCTATTTGCATCCGATAATAGAACATTAATTTTAGAATCATCCCAAGTGAATTGGTGGTTAATTTTGGAGGGGGTAAAACTTTTATATAGGTATTGCTGCATATATTGCCCCGATTTATATTCTCTAAGATTCATTCTTTATCTAAAATAACTTTTTTCTTATTTTAAATTATCGCATTATATTAAAATTAACAAGTTTCTTATTTTAATATTAGGCTGTTTCTTAAAATAACAAAATCCCTTATTTTAATATTTATATAGCCACTCAAAAGGGAAAACCCCAAAAAACACCTAAATTCATCCATTCTCACAATTCTGGCATTATTTACACCGCCACTTACACCGCCATTTTCCCCGTTCTCTTTAACACCGAACAGAATGTCTCATCCTCCCCCGTTAAAGAAGGCGCAAACTGATTCGTAAAAATCCTTGGGTACCTTAAAGGCCGCTTCCTTAAATTCTATACTTACACGTTCTCCTTCTGCTATTATTTTCTTTATTGCTGCTTCTGTCATAATATTTTATTAATTGATTTCTCTAACACACCGTTGCATCGCGGCAAACTCTAAATAATTTTTGTATCAAAAGGTTATACTATATAATATTTAAACCTTTTATTTCTCCGGTATCCTTGGTTCGAGAATTTCGGTAATCTTCTTAACTCTTATAATGCTATCCTCCTG
>Ga0153915_10007555_pt1 | contig 10258 bp, 10 predicted proteins | sample Opewatmetagenome_2_FD_107003 | JGI IMG/M metagenome (GOLD analysis project Ga0153915, IMG submission 107003) | Freshwater wetland microbial communities from Ohio, USA - Open water 3 Core 3 Depth 3 metaG | ecosystem: Environmental > Aquatic > Freshwater > Wetlands | place: USA: Ohio, Lake Erie... | reverse complement strand
TAATGGGCTCCGACGAGCACGATTTCGCTGGCCCGATCCCCTCCGCCGTGCTCCACCTCGAGATTCAGGCACTCGATCCCGTCAGCCTCGTAGCGTTGCCGACGCACCTCGTGACCCACGAGCGCAAGGGCGCCTTCGATGTATCGAGCCGCCGCGCCGAGCGCCTGGGGTCGACCCGTGTGGCGCTCGCCAATGTCGACCGCCAGGACCCGCACGTGCTCTCGCAGACGATCCGCCACGGACTCGCTCATTGGATCACCGCTCTGCAACCGCCCTAGGGCACCTGTGATCGATGATGAGGCACATGGCCTGGCTCCAGGTATAGGCAGGACTCGCAGTGCAGCGTAGATCGCTGGCCGTGGAAGTACGGATGGCGGGCGGTCGGCCGCCGACGCAAGCTGCAAATAATAGGGCGCGGACAGAGGAGATCCAGCCATGCGTGTAGAACAACTCATGACGAAGCAAGTGACATCGTGCAGCCCTGACGACACGCTCGATCGGGCTGCGCAGCTCATGTGGGACAAGGATTGTGGCTGCCTGCCAGTGTGCGGGGGCGATGTCGTCAGTCGTATGGTCGGCGTAATCACCGATCGCGACATCTGCATGTCAGCGCTGTTCCAGGGAAAGCCGCTACGCGACCTGCGCGTAACCGATGCGATGTCACGGGAATTGCTGGTCTGCCGGCCAGGCGACTCTCTGGCCGACGTAGAAAAGACGCTTCGCAAGGCGCGAATCCGCAGGCTTCCCGTCGTTAGTGAGCAAGGCACACTGATCGGCATGATCGCTCTGGCCGATCTTGCGCGAGAGGCAGCTCGCGAGAGCACGGCGGCCAAACAGGAGATCACCGAGACGGAGGTGGGCGACACGCTCGCCGCCATCTGTCAGCCGGCCGGCCAGCGGCTCGCCGCCTGAGCCACACGGTGCACCTTCGCCCCGGGCCCCGCGGTGGTGGCTCGGGCCGTCTACTTGCGCAGGCGCTGCACGCAGACCGCGCATAGTTGCTCCTCTTTAGCATCCGTTTCTGCCAGTGAGTTACTGAAGTGCATCACGCAGCGTGAATTTGCACAGTGCCCGAGCCCGCGGGCATGTCCGAGCTCGTGCATGATTTCCTTCATCGCGCGGGCGAGGAAGATGCTCGCGGTGACACCGGCGCGCAGCCGGCACAACGATACGAGCGCCGTGCCGCCGCCGACGTCGGCCATGCCAAAGACAAAGTTCAGTTTACCTGCATAGCAGTCGTTATCCGTCACGCCGAGCACGGGTCGCGCCCCTGAGAGAGCAACGCGCTCGAGAAGTACTTCGGCCCTGAACTGCCGGCGGCGCGCATCGTAGGAGCCGCGGGGCCGCAGAATGGGCCTCTCCAGCTTTACGCCGACATCGCGCGATCGCAGCTCTTCGGCGATCTGCTCCAGGGCGAGGTGATCGATGGGTTGAATGGGCAAGAGCGTGACCTCCCGGACCGGCAGCCGGTACGGCAAGGATCCGCGGCCTGTTGGGTGCTGCTCCATAGGCCCAGCCCTCAGCGTCAGCTCGTAACCGCTTGCAAATGGCTGCGGGCAGGTACGGAGAATGCAAGGACCGCATCTACGTAGATGAGCGAATTGAAGCGCGCATCGGATACGGCGACCATGCGGGCTGGGAAATGGCTACCCGGGTCACTGACGTGCAACTGCCACTGCAAATCACTTTCCGTCACATGGATCCCTCACCAGCGCTCGAGGCCCGCATCGGTGAACTCGCCGAGCGGCTGGATAAGTTCAGCGAGCAGATCATGCGCTGTCACGTCATCGTCGAGGCGCCGCCCAAGCACGCGCAACAGGGCGGGCTCTTTGAGGTCAGGATCGACCTCACGGTTCCGGACCGCGAGATCGCGATCCGCCGGAGCCATCCGATTCGCCATTCGCACGAGGATCCCTACGTCGCGCTGCGCGACGCCTTCAGGGCTGCCAAACGCAAGCTCGAGGACTACGAACGCGAACGGCGCCCGCCGGCCAAGACCCACATCGGCCCGCCGCACGGTCGCGTCTGCGAGCTGCATCCGGACGAGAGTTTCGGACGCATCGAAACCGAGGACGGCCGCCTGATTTACTTCCACCGCAATAGCGTGCTGGGTCGCCCCTTCGAGGAGCTCGTGATCGGCACCGAAGTGAGCTTCAAAGAGGAGGCAGGCGATCTCGGGCCGCAGGCGAGCACCGTCCACGTCGTCTCTTGAGCCAATTCTGATGCCGCCGACCGCTCAGTGCTAGCGCACGATGAGAACGGAGCACGGTGCCAGGCGCGCGACCTGAAGCGCGACGCTCCCCAGAGGGGATTCCGAGGGACTTCTCGCGCCGCGCGAACCGAGCACGATCAGCCTGGCTTCGCTTCGCCTCGCCTCCTCGACGATTGCCGCGGCTGGCCGGCCGCTCAGGATCCGAGCCACTGGTCGAATGCCGGGGCGTGAGAGGAACGGCTTCGCCTGCCGCGCCCATTGGGCTGCGGCGTCCCGAAGGTGACGGGTCAGCTGCATGCGAGCGGCCGCATCCATGTTGGCCAACGCCACGGGCTCCGGCAGCTCGGCGACCGCGACCGCTATCGGGCGCAGCTCGGGCACACTGAAGAGGTGAAAGAAGCTCTGGGCTACCGCTTCGATGCGCGCCGAGCCGTCGGTCGCAAAAAGCACGGGGAACGGGCGCAGTCGCGTCGGGACCTGCTGCTCTTTTTGCAGGTCACGCTCTCGCACGAGGACCACATTCGCCGCCATGTGGTGCTCGAGCACTGCCAGCGCAACGCTGCCGGTGGGCAGGAATGGGACGTCGCTGCGCCCCTTGGCTCCGACGACAACCAGTTCGTAGTCGCCTTTCGCGGCGAGCTCCGGCACGATCCGTGCGGGCAGGCCGCGCCGGAGGTGTCGAGTCGTCCTGAATCCGCGGGCCTGCAGACGCTTTTCCGCCCGGTCGAGCCATGATCGCGATGCTGCCGGAACGTGCAGGCTCTCCGGCTGGCGACGTGGTGGTGCCGCATCGGCCCGTACCGTGAGCGGCAGCACGTGCACCATATCCACAACTCTTCCTGGCTGAGCAAGATAGTCGCAGACAAAACGCGTGGCTGCGAGCGCGTAGCGGGAGCCGTCGATTCCAATCAGGATTCTCATGCACGCCGCGGATCGTGGGCCGTTGCCAGCGGGGCGCGAATTCTGTGCCGCATCGCGCGCCAGATAAATACGCAGATTCGCATAGGCAAGCTCGGCGCTCCGGCTGTATTGAGCGCGGCTTGCTTGCGCCTGCGGTCACTACGAATTGCCGCCCGCCGTGTTCGGTGTAAAAGAGTTGGCATGAAACTGACCCTCAGTGTCATCAAGGCTGACATTGGCTCCATCGGTGGCCACATTGGTCCATCGCAAAAGCTGCTCACTGCCGTGAAGACCTTCGTTGCCGAACGCGGGAAAGACTGCCTTCTCGACTATTACGTTGGCTCGACCGGCGACGACATAGCCATCCTGATGACCCACAGGCAAGGCAGCGACAGCCCGGTGATCCACGGACTGGCCTGGGACGCATTCGTTACGGGAACGCGCGTTGCGAAGCAGCAGGGACTGTACGGAGCGGGCCAGGATCTCCTGAAGGAAGCCTTCTCCGGCAACGTGCACGGCATGGGACCGGCCGCCGTCGAGCTCGAAATCGAGGAGCGGCCCAACGAACCGTTCCTGCTGTTTGCCGCCGACAAAACTGACCCCGGCGCATTCAACTTCCCCCTGTATCTCGCCTTTGCCGATGCAATGAATACGCCGGGTCTGATCCTGTCGCCCAAGATGTCGAAGGGCTTTCGCTTCGTCATCATGGATGTGAACCACACGGCGGGCGATCGTGTAATAGAGTTGGTCGCGCCGGAGCAGATGTACGACATCGCTGCGCTGCTGCGCGATCCCGAACGTTACGTCATCGAATCGATTTGGTCGCGCGCAACCGGCGAGCAGGCCGCCCGGGTTGCGACTTCCCGGCTGCACAACATTGCCGGGCGATACACGGGCAAGGACGATCCTGTCATGCTCGTGCGCACGCAGATGAACTTTCCAGCGACGGGAGAAGTGCTGGCCCCATTCGCCGCCGCCCACTACGTCGCCGGTGGCATGCGCGGATCTCACAACATGCCACTCATGCCCGTGGCGCTTGGCGCGACCACGAGCTATTTCGACGGCCCGCCGCTCGTGAGCTGCGCCGCGTTTTGTGTGCACGACGGACGGCTGACGGAGCCGCTCGACGCCTTCTCTCATCCATTCTGGGATGAGGTGCGTCATCAAGTTACGCGCAAGGCGCTGGACATGCGCCGTCAGGGATTCTTCGGAGCCGCGATGCTGCCGATGGGAGAGCTCGAGTACACGGGCATCACCGAGAAGCTCGGCGAGCTCGACAAGGGGTTCAAGATTAGGCAGGTCGCCGCGCGAACTGACACGGCGGCCTAGTCCAAGCAGAGGAGGAACGACACATGAATCTGGTACGTTGGGATCCATTGAGCGAGATCGACTCCCTTTTCGATCGCACGTTTCCAAAGGCATTCGCCGGCTGGCCGCGTGTGGGCTTCGATGAGGGCGGCGAGAGACGGCTCGAGTGGTCGCCCGCTGCGGACATCAGCGAGACGGAGAAGGAGTACCTCATTCGCGCCGAACTGCCGGCCGTCAAGAAGGAGGACGTCAAGGTCACGGTAGCTGATGGAATGATTACGATCGAAGGCGAACGCAAGCAGCAGAAGGAAGAAAAGAGCGAGAAGTTCCATCGGGTGGAAGCCCTCTACGGCAATTTCACGCGCAGCTTCTCGCTGCCCGACAACATCGACAGCAATGCCATCCGCTGCGAAGACAAGGATGGCGTCCTCACGGTGCACATCCCGAAGACGGAGACCGCGAAGCGAAAGCCCAAGCAGATCGAAGTGCACTGAGCTGAGCCGGGCTCAGCAACGACGGCAGTCCCTGACTGCCGTTTCTAGGGCGGCGGCGCGTCAGCGCCGCCGCCTGCTTCTTTCTCTACGCGCCGCGTGCGCTATGTACCTTTGCGTATTCACGGAACCGCGCGCCTGGGGCATCTTGATAAGGTCTAAGGTGGCTTACGGCCTGGTGCGGTTCACGTCGTCGCCTGAGCTGGGGTACTTGCTCGATGTCGCGTGAGATTCCAGCCGAGCGGCTCATATCCCGGTGCAATCCCGCCGACCTGCCTTTTCAAACGACCGCCGACGTCACCGATTCGCAAACCACCATCACGCAGGAGCGTGCACTGGGGGCGTTGCGGCTCGGTGTGCAGATCGGTTCCTGCGGCCACAATGTGTATGTGATGGGTGCACCCGGCACTGGACGGCACGCTGTCGTGCGTCACGAGCTCGAACGCGAAGCCGCGGCCCGCCCACCCCCGGATGATTGGTGCTACGTCAACCGCTTCGATGACCCTCAGCGGCCTAGAGCACTGCGTCTGCCGCCCGGTCGCGGTGCGCAGCTCAAGGCGGACATGCGAGAGCTGGTGCAGGAGCTGCGCGCCGCGTTTCCAGAGGCTCTCGAGTCGGAAGCCCATCGCAGCCGGCGGGCCGAAGTCGATCGCGAGTTCGAGGAGCGCAGCCGGCAATCCCTGGAAGCGGTGCAAAAGGAAGCCGAACAAGACCACCTTGGATTGATCCAGGCCCCCGACGGCCTGGCGATCCTGCCGATGCGCAACGGCGAGGTCTTGAATCGCGACGAGTTCGAAAAGCTCCCGGAGAGCGAGCGGCAGAAGGCGCTCGAACGCACCGAAGCGGTCGGCGAACTGTTACGCAAGCACCTGAACGCGATACCACGCTGGCATCGCGATCGGCATCGCAAGCTCCGCGAGCTCGATCGGGAGGCGACAGCAAGCACTGTCCGGGTCCATATCGAGGGACTCTGCGCGAAATACGCCGACTGCGCCCAGGTTCGCGAGTATCTGGCCAGCGTCGAAGCGGACCTCGTCGAGAACGCACGCAGCTTGTTTCGCAGCGATCAGCCCCCGTTGCCGATCCCCGGGCTCGAACGGGCCGAAACTCAAGCGCGGCTCGCCCGCTACGACGTCAATGTCATGGTTGACGGACGCACTGCGGCCGGCGCTCCCGTCGTCTACGAAGGTAGTCCGACCTATCAGAACCTCATCGGGCAGATCGAGAACCTCACCCAGTTCGGCACACTGGTCACCGACTTCATGCTGGTGCGTCCGGGTGCTCTGCATCGGGCTAACGGCGGCTTCCTGATGCTCGATGCAGAGCGCCTGCTCACACAGCCCTTTGCCTGGGAAGCGCTGAAACACGCCCTGTTCGAACGCTGCGTTCGCATCGAGTCGCTCGGACAACGCCTGAGCCTCATCAGCACGGTGTCGCTGGACCCGGAACGGATTCCCCTCGAGATACGCGTGGTTCTCATCGGTCCCCGGCGGCTCTACGAGCTCCTCTCGGAGTACGACCCGGAATTCGCCGACCTCTTCAAGGTGCCGGCGGATTTCGACGACACCTTCGAACGCACTCCCGAGAACACCCAGCACTACGCGCGGGTCATCGCAGCATCCGTTCGCCGCGAGTCGCTGAAGCCGCTCGAGGCCGCGGCCGTCGCCCGCCTCATCGACCACAGCTCCCGGCTCGCGGGTGACTCACGCAAACTGAGCACGCATCTGCGCAGCATCGACGACTGCCTGCGCGAGGCCAGCCACTTCGCTGCGGCGGCCGGCCAGAATGTAGTGCGCGCGACCGACATTCAGCGCGCCCTGGATGAGGAGCGGAGTCGCCTGGCGCGCGGACACGAGGAGACGCTCGATGACATTCGCCGCAACAACCTGCTCATCGACTGCGACGGCGAGGCAGTCGGACAGATCAACGCCCTGCCCGTGGTTCGAGTCGGCCATGCGCTGTTCGCTCAACCGTCGCGCATCACGGCGACTGTTCGCATCGGCGAGGGTGAGGTGCTCGACATCGAGCGGGAGGTGAAACTCGGGGGTGCGCTTCACTCGAAGGGCGTACTTATTCTCGCTGCGCTGATCGGCTCGCGCTTCGGGGCGCGGCATCCGCTGTCGCTTCATGCGAGCCTCGTCTTCGAGCAGAGCTACGGTGGCGTTGAAGGTGACAGCGCCTCCCTCGCGGAGGCCTGCGCGCTTCTCTCGACCATCGCCCAGAGACCGCTGCGACAGTCGCTCGGTGTGACCGGGTCGGTCAACCAGCACGGCGCAATTCAGGTGATCGGCGCCGTCAACGAGAAAGTGGAAGGCTTCTTCGACGCGTGCCGGCTGCGCGGCTTGACCGGATCGCAAGGCGTGATCATTCCGGCGGATAACGCCCCGCACCTCATGCTGCGCGACGATGTCATTGCGGCGGCGGAGCGCGGCAGCTTTCACGTGTATGCCGTGCGCACGCTCGATGAGGCGATTGCGCTGCTCACCGGGCTCGAAGCCGGAGAGTGCGACGCCTCTGGCAAGTATCCGGATGGAACGTTTAACGCGCTCGTCGTACAGCGCCTGGGTGAGTTTGTGCGCGGCCGCCAGGACTTCACCCGCGAAGCTCTTGCGACGAACGCGAAGCGCAAGAGCGACACGTAGGCTCCATGATCCACCCGCAGGAAACGGAGCTCGCGCGGTTCGTGTGGGAAACCCGGTATCGCGACCCTGCCGCCCAGCCTCCCGAGCATGGGGTCGAGGACAGCTGGCAGCGGGTTGCGGCAGCCGTTGCGGCGATCGAGCGCGAGCCAACGCCCTGGTGCGAGCGCTTCTTGAGCATTCTGCGCGGGTTTCGCTTTCTGCCCGCGGGCCGGATCCTCGCAGGCGCGGGGACGAGGCGCCAAGTCACACTATTCAACTGTTTCGTGATGGGCCTGATCGACGATTCGATCGGGGGCATCTTCGAAGCGCTCAAGGAGGGTGCGCTTACGATGCAGCAAGGCGGCGGCGTGGGCTACGACTTCTCGACGCTGCGCCCGCGCGGGAGCCCTGCCCGCAAGACGGGCATGGTGGGCTCGGGGCCGGTCTCCTTCATGCACGTCTGGGACGCGATGTGCGCGACCGTCGTCTCAACGAGCGCACGCCGCGGCGCCATGATGGCGACGCTGCGCTGTGACCATCCGGATATCGAGGAATTCATCGACGCCAAGCGCGTCCCTGGTGCGCTCCGGCATTTCAATCTGTCGGTGCTCGTGACGGATGCATTCATGCAGGCGGTGAAGGACGGCGCCGAATGGCCGCTCGTGTTCCCGGAGCGCGGGCCGCAGGGTACCAGGCCCGCGGTCGGCCTTGTTCAGCGCGCGTGGAGCGGCAGCACGGCAGCCGGTCCCTGCCGCGTGTGGAAAGTGGCTTCCGCACCCGGACTGTGGAAACGTCTGTGCGACAGCGCCTACGACTCGGCCGAGCCGGGTGTGCTGTTCATCGACCGGATCAATGCCACGAACAATCTCGGCTACTGCGAATCTCTGAGCGCCACGAACCCTTGTGGCGAAGTGCCGCTTCCGCCCTACGGCGCCTGCAACCTCGGCTCGATCAATCTCACCGCGTTTCTGGCCGATCCGTTCACGCCGGCCGCGCAGCTCGATTACCAGGGGATTCGCGACGCCGCGCGTCTCGCCGTTCGATTCCTCGACAACGTCATCGAGCTCTCGGGATTTCCGCTGCTGCAGCAACACCAGCAGGAGCATCGCGCGCGACGCATCGGCCTCGGCATCACTGGCCTTGCGGATGCTCTGGCCATGCTCACTTTGCGCTACGACAGCGAATCGGCCCGGCAGACGGCCGCGCGCGTCATGCAAACGATACGGGATGCGGCTTACGAGGCCTCGACGGAGCTTGCGCGCGAAAAGGGAGCTTTCCCCGCATATCAAACCGATGCGTACCTTGAGCGGCCATTCATTCGCACGCTCCCGAGCGACATTCAGGCCGCCATTCGCCGCTCAGGGATTCGCAACAGTCATTTGACGGCCATTGCCCCGGCCGGGACCATCAGCCTGCTGGCTGGCAATGTGAGCAGCGGCATCGAGCCGAGCTTTGGCGTCGAGGCGGCACGCCGCGTCTTGTGTCCCGACGGGTCGTACCAGACTTTCCAGGCGCCAAACTATGCCTATGCATTGTGGCGTTCCGGACACGGTGGCTCGGTCGACTTGCCCCCCTACTTCGTCGATGGCACCGCCGTAGCGGCGCGTGACCATCTGCTGATGCAAGCCGCGCTGCAGCCATACGTCGACAGCAGCATCTCGAAGACCGTCGCGCTGGCGCGCGATTTCCCGAGATCGGACGTCGCCCAGATCTTCAGCTCGGCGTTCGACCTCGGTTTGAAAGGCTGCACCATATATCGTGCAGGAACACGCACTGCCGTTGTTTCAGGAAGTTACCCTGCCGACGCCGGCCGCGAATCGGAACGCGATGCGCACTGTTGTGATGTCGCCCGCGAGAGTGACTAGTGGAGATGCGCCATGACCTACGAGCTTTACTACTGGCCCGGTATCCAGGGGCGCGGTGAATTCATACGCCTCGCGCTGGAAGAGGCCGGCGCGAAGTACGTCGACGTGGCACTCGTGCCGCAGGCGAAAGGCGGTGGCGTGCCCGCAATACTGAGAGTACTCGCAGCGAGGGGCATCGACCGTCCGCCCTTCGCGGTCCCCATTCTCAAGGCCGGCCGGAAGCTCATCGCACAGACGCCGAACATCCTGCTGTTTCTGGGCGGCCGGCTGAAGCTCGCGCCGCTCGATGAGGCGGGGAGGCTCTGGACGAATCAGCTTGAGCTCACCATCCTGGATTTCTACCTGGAGATCTTTCACACCCATCACCCGCTCGGCGACGGCTATGCGTACGAGGAACAGAAGTCGGCGGCGAAGCGGCGCACGAAGGATTTTCTGTCGGTGCGACTGCCGAAGTTTCTCGGCTATTTCGAGCGTGTCCTCGAGCTCAACCGCAGGCGCGGCCCGTGGATGGTCGGAGCTCGCCCCAGCTACGCAGACCTGTCCATGGCGCAGGTTATCGCGGGACTGCGATACGCGTTTCCTTCGGCAACCCGCAGGGCATTGCGCAGGCGCCCGCGTTTGCGCGCCTTGCACGACGAAGTATTCGCGCGGCCGCGAATTGCGCGATATCTGGCCTCGGACCGCCGCCTTGCCTTCAACAACGAAGATCTGTTCCGCCGCTATCCTGAGCTTGATCGATGAGCAGATCGATTCTTTCGGGGATCGGCGGCCGGGCTCGACCCGCTGAGACTTGAGCGGGTCGAGCCCTATGCCATTCGTGCGGGGATAACGCGCTTACGGGATATCGACCGTCGTCGTGGC
>Ga0153915_10007554_pt1 | contig 10259 bp, 10 predicted proteins | sample Opewatmetagenome_2_FD_107003 | JGI IMG/M metagenome (GOLD analysis project Ga0153915, IMG submission 107003) | Freshwater wetland microbial communities from Ohio, USA - Open water 3 Core 3 Depth 3 metaG | ecosystem: Environmental > Aquatic > Freshwater > Wetlands | place: USA: Ohio, Lake Erie... | reverse complement strand
TCCGCTCTGGTCGTCGGAGTTGGACAAGTAATATGTAATATTAGTCCCCGTAACCTTGGTTTCCTGGACCGTGATCGTGGCGGAGACGATGGCGTTGTCGGATGTCAGGAAGGAGCAGTCGAGGAGGTTTTTCGAATAGGTCGTTCCCTGCAAAACATAAATGGGGAAAATATCGTTCATGAAGAAATAGCAGTTCAGGGAGTCGTTGCCGTCGGCGACGAAGAAATCCAAATCGCCGTCATTGTCGAAATCGCCGATGGCCTCGGCATCGAGGTCGCCGGACGAAGAGACCTGGGCACAGCCGGTCGGAACGCAGTTCATGGTTAAGGGCAGGTCCCCGTTGTTTTTAAACCAGTACACGTACCCCCCGGGGACATTCGTCCCAGCCACTCCGTCGGTGGACAGAACAAGATCGGGAAGCCCGTCCTGGTCCATATCGCCCGCCTGGAGCGATGAGCAGGCGCCGTGGCTGGCCGGGATGGTGATGGTCTTGGATGGGTTTTTTTTGAAATTGCCCAGGCCGTCATTCAGGTACAAATAGAGTTCCCTGGAACTGGACGACCCGACATAGAAATCGACGAATCCGTCCCCGTCAACATCTGCCGCGGCGACTCCGGTGACGCCATACTTGCAGCTTGTCGGATACGGGTTGAGCAGGCTCTTGGGGACCAACCTGGAAAAGGTCCCCGACCCGTTGTTGATGAAAATGACGACCTCGCCCCAGCGGTTGGTGGCGGCCCAGGTGGAAACACCGACGATCATATCCAGGTCGCCGTCGTTATCAATATCGACGATCGACTGCGTGCTCGTCCATCGCCAGTCGGTGCTCGACTGTCCCCACTCGCCGTATCCGTCGTTGATCAGGTCACCGACCAGGGTCGGCTCGCTGAACACGGGCACCCCGCCGACGGCAATACCGTTTTCCTTGAATAAGTTCTTAAAAATCCAGAGCTTGCCCGACCAGCTCAGCGCCGAAAAATCGGCGTCGCCGTCCCCGTCGAAGTCTCCGGCTCCGTTGGAGATCATTTGATAGGTCGCATCCAAGGCGGTTCCTTGGTAGAGGATATAATAGGGTCCGGTGAATAAAAATCGGGTCGGGTCTCCGGGGTCTGCTCCCTGGCTTAGAAAGATAGACAAATTGCTGTCACTGGCGACGGTGTTGCCCAGGCTGGGATTCGTGTTGTAATCCGTCTTCTGGCCTCCCTCGATCAGGTCGGCCAGCCCGTCTCCGTTAAAATCCGCCGAAGCGCAGGTGATGCGCATATTGGTCGTCACCGGATAGTTGCTGGAAGGCTTAAAATTGGCGCCCTTGGCCTTCAACCGCAGATGCTGGCCGCTCACGTCGTTGGTGATGCCGTCCATGACGGCGAGCGTGTCCGTTTGGCCGCCACGGTAGCCGGCAACGGTGCCGCTCTGCGTTTCGCACACCTGGCCCGTCAGGCTGAGATAGAGGGCTCCTGAAGCGATCACGGCAAAAAGCAACAAGATACGCTTATTTTTTTTCATGGCCGTCACCTTTTCCTTTTCCTAATCTATGGCAAGAATCATTGAAATGCGATGACAAGTTCAAGCCGGACAAACGTGTTCTGCGGGCCGCGTCCGATGCAGACAAGAATGGAGTCCGTAGAATCGGCAACCGCGCCTCCGCCGTCGTCATCGACGAGGAAGGCCGTGTACGTGAAATGGTTATCATAGGGCATGGCCACGTTCGAGAAGATATAGTTGTCGGCGTTGGTCGCGATATCGGCCAAAATCTGCTCGTCGCTGAGCTTGCGGAAAAAATTGGGGCTGGCGGGATCATCCAGGCCCGGCGAGCCGCCGTAGGTCGTCCGGCATTGCCCGTAGAAATCCGCCATGGTTTCGCTGATGTACTTCAGGCCGGAATCGATTCCCGCTTCCGCGGCGTTGAAGGCCATCTGATGCCAGCGCATGTTCCCCGCCACGTTCGGTCCGGAACGGGTCACGCTGATCAGGGTCAGCCCGACCGTGAGCATAAAGGCCAGGACGATAATGACGATGATTAGGACAACCCCCTTTTCCCGTCCGGCCTTCCGGCTGAGAACGCTTTTTCGTATCATGGATCTTGCTTGTCTCATGGTTCCCTCATCATCGCAGGCCCGTGTTATAGATATTCAAGGTCATGTTCCTGACGTTGGCCGTCGAATCCAGCAGAAATCGCCGGCAAAGATCATCCGAAGCGGCCGCAGCCGTGTTGGCGACGGCGGGACGCCGGTAGTTATGGACGTTGTCGGGCGGCGTCCCCGAGACGCTGACGAACTTGTTTCTCGTTTTTCCCAGGATCCAGACCCGCACCTGCCGGATCCGGCTGACCTCGTCGAACGTCCAATTGGCATTCCAATCCTGGAACCCGTCCAGGTTTCCGTCGTTATCGATGTCGCCGTTGTACTGGAACTGGAGATTTTCGACGTTCTGGGCGATGGGATAGTGAACCGCGTTGGCGGTCATGTAGAGAATGTTCCCGTTGCCGTTGCCTAGATAGCCGTTTGTCCCCGGGGACAAGCCGGGGTAGGCGCCCGTCACGTCGAGCCAAAACTCTTTGACATCGGCGAACGTGACCGATCCACCCTCGTAATCACTGGAGTCGTTGCACGTGCCCGATAATCCTCCCGGAGGGTCGATGCCGGGCGCCAGACCGGGCGAAAAATTCAATTTTTCGTTCGTCGCCCCCGTGCTGTGCGTAACGTGGGTGACCATCCGGACTTCTCCAACGCGGCAGGGTGAGCTGGGGCGGGGGAGGATGATGACGATTTTATTGGCATAATAATCGTCGGAATAGGGATTTTGTTCGAAGCTGTAGTTATCGAGGTCCAGGGTGATCGAGCTACCCTGATATTTGGCAATCTTCAAGTTAAGAGGTTCTTCCAGGTTGCCTATCATCCTTAGCCGGTCTGGGGTCACGCCGGCGGCGATGTCCGTCGCGTCATTATCGATTCCTTGGAGATAATGGCCCATCAATTCCTGGGCCAGGCCGATCCCCGCCATCCGAATATCCCGTGTGATAAAGTACATGGAGGACCGGACATCGTGCTGCATTTCGGCATATTGACTCTGGTCGACGGCGGCTTTGTTGTTCTTGACGTACAGGGACAGCGCGGCCAGAATGACGACCAGCATGATGGAGCCGCCGATCATGAGCTCGATCAGGGTGAACCCGCCTCGTTTTCCTTTTGGGCTGTTTTTTTGTAGTTTTTTCATAGTCGTCCTACCCGTCTTATCCCTATCTCTGGATAATCGTTGCCATTTGAGCTTTGACTTGGTGTGTCTCCGGCTGCAAGATCAAGGTGTTGACGGCCGTGTTGAACTGGCTGGGGGGAAAGATGAAGACCTTGTAATAGTTGAGATTCCGCTGGATCACGGTAATCTTCCTATAATCCATGGTCCCGTCCGCGTTGATATCGAGCTGGACATCCTGGATGAGCGGCAGAGCATCGAGCTCGGTCGGGGTCAGGGTCCGAAGCTGGTCGAGTTCCTGCTGGCAGAGGAAGGTCGCCGTGCCGAGCTGATTGGCCCGCAGGTTGTTCATGACGCTCATCGTGAAGAGCTCGGCCAGCCCGATCAGGGCGACGCCGATCAGGGTGATCCCGATCAGGACTTCGATCAGAGAGAACCCAGCCTGTTTCTTTATCCGGAGAAGCTTTGATATTTTTCTCATGTTTTTTTCCTGATTATGTCGATTGAGATTTTGTGTACTGGATCGATCCCCCGGCGAAGAATGTCAGAATCCGCAGGTCCGGCTGGGCCTGGGTTTTCAGCTTGTTGCTCTGGACAGTGATCGTGCAATGGAGGCCGTCGTAATTCGTGACCAGCCCGACGGAAGAATATTCCACGGTTTGAGTCACGGGCAGGTCGATGGTGGCCGTGAATTTGGAGGAGATTTCGTTGTAGGGGTATTTCGCTTGGCGGGCCCAGACGCCCGGGCTGGTTTCTTCTTCGATCCAATAGGCCCAATGGCCCGTCGCGTTGTCGAAAATGACCCTGTGGTAAGCTTTTGTGTTTACGGCCAGGAACTTGGCCTGCTGCATGGCGGTCTGGATATCCCTTGTGCAATTCTCCAGGGACCTGGTTTCCAGGCTGCTCAGGACGCTGGGGTAGGAGGCCAACAACATGATCCCGAGAATAGCGACCACGACCAAAAGCTCGATGAGAGTGTACCCTTGGTTTCGAAGCTTTTTCATCTTTTTCCTCTGCCGATTGGTCATATTTTCCTCAATTTTATTCTTCAAAATAAAATCGCATCCGTCAGAGCACAGGCCTCCCTTCCCACGAGCGCAGAGGCCTTTCTGATAGCCCTATATTCTTCCTTTAGTATTTCTTTGCTCAATAGCCTTTAGCGATGAATTTTCAGGCTATTTTTGTCACCCGGGGGCTCACCTTTCGAGGAGGCCGATTCATCCCCAACGGCTAGCCAAGATGGCAACGAGCATAGGATCCGGAAGGGCGCCGCCCTTTCCGTCAGGAAAGCGGTGGCTGTTAGGTTTTATAAATTATTGAAATTAAATATATTAAGTTGTTTTCAGCCTGCCCGGATGACGCTTGCCGGAGGGATTCGAAAAGGCTGACGGCTTGGCTGGACCCCCGACCCGGGACAGCTCGAAAACTCTGGCTATTTTTTGTTATCCTCTTTCATCTTCTCTCGCATCTTGACTTCGGACTCCGGGCCCCAATATCCGCAGTCGAGCTCCATGAAGACCGTCGTGTAGGGAAGGGTCAGGTTCGTCTTGATCATCAGGATACGGAACGTCTTGGCCACCTGGTCCATTCGGGCGATGAGCTCCTCGTGAAGGACGGGCTTTGTTCCATAACGGCTGAGCATTTCCTTGAGCCGTTTCCGGCAGACATCGATTCCCGGCGCCAGGTCCTCGGGGACATAATCAAGCTCCTTGTCCAGATAGACGATGGGCCGGATATGCTTGCTTTGTCCGACCGCTTTAAGGACTTTTTCCAGGACGGCGAAGTGGTCTTCATTGGCCACGACGACTTCCATGCCCGGGCTGATCTGAGCCGGGAAGGCCGAGTCGGCCACGACCAGCCAGTTCCGGTGTCCCAGGGCGGGAAGCTCCTCGAGGAGCTTGTCTTCCCAGGTTATGGCCTCGGCCGTTTTTTTGGCCGCCTCGTCGTCTTTTTCGTCCTTTTCCGTATCGCAGGCCATCAAAAAGACCCCCAGGCAAACGAGCACAACGGCAAAAATCTTTTTTTGTTTTTCAAGCATGTTCTCTTTCCTCTCAAAGAATCGAGCTCGGACCGGATGGCAGGATCAAGCATGGAAAGGATTTATATCCGCCTCGACCCGGAAAGTCAATCAGGAAAACATCAGCTCTCCAATCTTGTTTGAAATGAATAGTTTTCGTATAATATTTCAGGAGATCAGAGAGTGAGTTCGCTTCCGGCTGCCATTCAGGTCGACCGCCTGACCCGCCAGTACAAAGGCTTTGTCGCCGTTGACCATATCACGTTTCGGGTGGAGAGCGGAGAAGTTTTCGGTTTTCTTGGCCCGAACGGCGCGGGAAAAACAACCACAGTCAATATGCTCTGCACTCTCCTGCGGCCCGATTTCGGCGCGGCGCTGGTGGCCGGCTACGATGTCGAAAAGCAGAAAGCCCAGGTTCGCAAATCCATCGGCATTATCTTCCAAGACCCCTCCCTCGACGACAGGCTCACGGCGCGAGAAAACCTGCGCTTCCACGGGATCATTTACAAGGTGCCGCGGAAACAGCTTCCGGCACGGATCGATCAGGCCCTGGACTGGATGGAGCTCAAGGACCGGGCGGACGACCTCGTCCGTAATTTCTCGGGCGGTATGAAGCGCCGCCTGGAGATCGCCCGGGGGCTGCTCCATGCCCCTAAAGTCTTGTTCCTGGATGAGCCGACCATCGGCCTTGATCCCCAGACGCGCAACCGCATCTGGGAATACCTGCTCAAACTGCGCCGGGAACATCAGATCAGCCTGTTCATGACCACCCACTATATGGACGAGGCCGAATACTGCGATCGCATCGCCATCATCGACCGAGGAACGATCATCGCCCTGGGCACTCCTCAAGAATTAAAGGTCCATGTCCGTAACGATATCATCGACCTCCGGACGTCGGATGATGCCCGGGCTGTCCAGGAGATCAAAGAACGATACGGCATCGAAGCCCGGGCGGACAGGGAAGGGCTTCAATTCGAGGCGGCAAACGGCGCCGAATTCATCCCGCAGCTTGTCCGCGAGCTCTCCGTCCGGGTGGAATCGGCCAGCGTCAGCCGGCCGACCCTGGATGATGTCTTTCTCAAGCTCACCGGCAAGAAAATCCGAGACGCCGAAGCGAGCGGCCGGGAGAAGCTGAAGACTACGGTGAGAAGGATGGGGAGGCGATGGCGATAATCGATTTCCCCTGCATCTATATGGTCTGGCTGCGTGATACCATCCGCTATTTTCGCGAGAAGAGTCAGCTCTACGGGTCCATCATGCGGCCGATCCTCTGGTTGTTCATCCTGGGCATCGGCTTGCGAGGGTCCTTCCAGGTCTCCGACCACTTGACCTACACCCAGTTCATTTTTCCGGGCATTGTCGCCATGACGGTCATTTTCACATCCATTCAGTCCGCCGTGACGATCATTTGGGACCGAGAATTCGGCTTTTTGAAGGAAATCCTGGTGGCGCCCGTTCCCCGAACATCCATCGCCATCGGCAAGTGTCTTTCGGGAACGACCCTGTCGCTGATCCAGGCGGGGATCATTATGTTCTTGAGCCCCTTCGTCCACGTCAAGATCCACTGGGTCAGCCTGGTGCCGCTCGTCTTCGTGGTGATGATCACGTCTTTTGCCCTGACCGGCGTCGGGGTGCTCATCGCCTCGCGCATGAGCTCGTTCCAGGGCTTTGGCACGATCATGAATTTTGTCATCATGCCCATGTGGTTCCTGAGCGGAGCGATGTTCCCGCCGAAGGATCTTCCCGTCTGGCTGAATGCCCTGGTCCGGCTCAACCCTCTGACCTACGGCGTGGACCTCATGCGCCACTTGCTCATCGACGTGAATTATTATTCCCCCGTGTTTGAGGTGAGCTTCCTCTTCGTTTTCAGCGCCGTCATTGTCGCGCTGGCCGTTTTTTCTTTTAGTCGCAGCCGCTGAGAAAATGGACGTAGCTTCGCCGCCGCGTTTTTTGTGATAAGATGGGAGAAAGCTGAAAAAGGAGAAACTCATGAAGCTTGCCAAGTTTTATAAAAAGGCTGTCGAGGTCGGAATCGCCAACGACTTGAGGGGCAAGGACGAGATGCGAGGCATCCTGGACGACGAGAGGGAAAAGTTCAAAGAGCTCAAAGAAGACGACAAGAAATATTACGACCAGGACAGACTGTTTAATCCGTTTTCCGATACGCGAGTCCTGAACGGGAGCCTGGACATCGAGGTCAAGCGGGTGATGATCGGGATCGATATCGAGGTCGGCGAAATCCTGCTGGCTCATCTCCTGAACAAAGAGAAAGGTCCGAAGGTGGACCTGGTTCTCGCCCACCACCCGATGGGAGCGGCTTTGGCCCAGCTCTACGATGTCATGAAGCTCCAAGCCAAGCTGCTGGCCAAGGTCGGAGTCACGATCAGCGTCGCCGAACAGCTCATGGAGAAACGGATCGGCGAGATCGAACGGCGGCTCATGCCCGTCAACCACGCCCGGGAGATCGACGCGGCCAAAATCTTGGGCCTGCCCCTGATGTGCATCCACACGGCGGCGGATAACTGCGTGACGAACTACTTGACAAGGCTGTTTGAAAAAGAAAAGCCCGCCAAGCTGAAGGATTTGGTCAAGCTTCTGAAGGCCATTCCCGAATATGAAAAATCGGCGAAGCTTCAGGTGCCGGCCAAGATCGTCAGCGGTTCGGAGGGAAGCTCCTCCGGAAAAATCTACGTGGACATGACCGGCGGGACCGAGGGCTCCAAGGATATCTTTGAAAAGATCGCGGCCGGCGGGGTCAGCACGCTGGTCTGCATGCACCTGACCGAAGAGCATTTGGCCAACGCCAAGAAGGCCAATTTGAACGCGGTGATCGCCGGCCACATCGCCAGCGACGTGTTGGGCTTAAACCTCCTGCTGGACCAGGTCGAAAAGAAAGAAAAGCTCGATTTCGTCTGCGTCAGCGGCTTTGAACGAATCAGGCGATAAGCCGGCATCTTCCGGATAAAAAAGGACGGTCTTTCCTCGCAGCCTATTCCTCGTTTGATGATCGATCAGATTCTCTGTGATCGTCTCCTCTGCGGGGGGGCCTTGGCTTTAGCGGGGCTTGGCGGGGTGAGATTTTCAATACCGGCCGTATTTTTTATGGAGCTCCAGGGCATATCGATAAGTCTCAAGATTCACCGATTTTGGGATGGAGTGGTCGGAGTAGAAGACATAGGGAATTTTCTTTTTTTTGACGGCCGCCAGCTTGGGCACGATCTCGGCCTCGAGCGTCTTCGGGTCGTTGGATTCGAAGGCTCGGATATCCAAATTCCCCATGAAAGCGATTTTGTTTCGCGTCGCCTCGGCCATCTCTACGACATGCTGTCCGGCCTTTGCCTCCAAAGCCTGAAGGCCGTCCACTCCGGCCGCGACGAGGTGCGGCAGCAGCGGCCGGATCTTTCCGCAGGAATGCATGATGAACGGGAGATTGTAGCTGTGGATAAAATCGGCGACTCGCCTGTGATAGGGGAAAATAAATTCTTGATAGAGGGCGGGCGAGACAAAGGGCGCTTTTGTGTACCCCATGTCTTCATAGAGCCAGATGCCGTCCGGCGTTCCCACTTCGCGAATCATAAATTCCAGGTGGAGGATGATGGCATTGGTCACGACGTCGCAGAAATCATGGATCCAGCGCGGGTTCAAATACATGGCTTCGAGCAGGATCAAATCGCCCATGGCTTTGCGCATGATCTCGAAGATGATGAGCTGGTAATAGACGCAGAACCTGTCCGAGGCCATACCGGCGCGATAATTTTCTTTGAGCTTTTCGACGTCCGGGAACCGCCTCAGATCCAGCGTGAGCAGGTTGTCGCGGTATTTTTTCTTCCAGACGGTCTCATTGTCCAGGTCGAATGACAAATGTTCGGGAACGCCGGGCCTGTTCTTCCATTCGCGAAACCGAGCACCCCATCCGTTGACCTTGATAACGGTTTGCCCGTCTTCATCGAGGACCTGCTCGTCCACGGGAATGGATGTCGTCCGGAACAACGATCCCTGGATTTCACGGACATCGAGGTTGAAATAATCCAGGATGTTGACGCCCGGCGGCAGGCCCTGCTTTTCCCATTCGCCTTGCGTATCCTGCCAGAAGGACTCGTGAAGGCCCATCCGCTCCGGACAGTGTTTGTCCTTGACGATGGCAGTCAGGACCTCGCGGCTTGTCATGGACGAGAGGGGGCGTCAGGAGCAGGACCTGTTCAAAAATTCCAGGGCGCCCTGAGGGTCGGGGGAGTAGCAGTCGGCCCCGATCCGGTCGGCAAAGGACTGGCTGACGGGCGCACCTCCGATGACGACTTTCGTACCGGGATGGGCCGACTTAATCATGCCGGTGATGTGTTCCATGTTGACCATCGTCGTCGTCAAGAGGGCGCTGAGGCCGACGGCCTGCGGTCGATGCTCGACGACGGCCTCCAGGAATTTTTGAGCGGAGACATTGACACCGATGTCGATAACGTCCCAACCGCCGCCCTCAAAGAACAAGGACACGACATGCTTGCCGATGTCGTGGAGATCGCCCTGGACCGTGCCGATGACGACCTTGCCCTTGTGCTTTATGGCGCCGGAATGAAAATAGGGCTTGAGATGCATCATCCCCATGCTGAGGGCCCTGGCCGAGACGAGAACGTCCGGCAAGAAGACCTCCCCCGCTTGAAAAAGCTCCCCCACGATGTTCATCCCCGCGATCAACCCCTGGGATAGAATTTCATGAGGGGGGACGCCGGATTCGAGGGCTTGTTTGGTCAGCTCATAGACACCGTCCTGACCAGCCAGCTCGGCCGGGTGGGGAAATTCCCGGGCGATTTTGCCTTTTTCGACGCATCGGGCGATTTTCTTGAGAATGTCTTCCATGGTCCTTCCTTTGCTAAGATTTTATCAGAGTCTCCAGCCGTTATCAATTTTGCCGGCAAATTGACTTAAACCGGCGATTCATCTAAAATTTGACCCACCCACGGCGGCGTAGCTCAGTTGGTCAGAGCATGCGGCTCATATCCGCAGTGTCGGGGGTTCAAATCCCTCCGCCGCCATTTCTTCACACAGTATTCCG
>Ga0153915_10007553_pt1 | contig 10260 bp, 8 predicted proteins | sample Opewatmetagenome_2_FD_107003 | JGI IMG/M metagenome (GOLD analysis project Ga0153915, IMG submission 107003) | Freshwater wetland microbial communities from Ohio, USA - Open water 3 Core 3 Depth 3 metaG | ecosystem: Environmental > Aquatic > Freshwater > Wetlands | place: USA: Ohio, Lake Erie... | reverse complement strand
TTCTGCCGCTGTCATTTCCATGGTGCCACCAGTGGTTACACAGACAATAACATTGCTCCTTCCCTTAATAAGCGTGGCAATCTCCCGATAGACTGCCGGGTCAGTGGTAGGTTTGCCGGTCTGCGGGTCTCTGCCATGGATATGTACGGAAGCCGCCCCGGCATCAGCACACCTCACCGCCTCATCGGCGATTTGCTGTGGTGTCAGCGGCAGATAAGCTGTCTGAGTCGGCAGCGTGATATTGCCGGTCAAAGCCGCGGTTATGATTAACTTTTCCATTTACGCGTCCCTCCTTACATCTTGATTATTAATATCGTATGCCTGGTCTCAAGTCTGCTGCCTTCGGGAGTAATCAATGAGGTGTTTCATGAGCCTTTCTCTGGTACGCTTTATGCTTTCTGGCGTCCAGTTGTCATAGAAACCCTTTCCAGATTTGAACCCAAGGTCACCTTTGTTTACCTTGTCCTTTAAGAGTGGTGATGGCTTGGGAGAAGCCTCCAAATCCTGCAAAACGGTGTTGTGGATAGCCAGGACCAAGTCCAACCCGACCATATCGGCATTCTCAATTGGCCCCAAGACCGGAATTCTGATACCAAAGCTTTGCTTAATAGCGTCGTCCACTGTAGCCGCATCAGCAATGCCTTTTTCTACGATTGAGATAGCCTCTCGCCACAGGGCATGCTGGAGACGATTAGCGACAAAGCCTGGGACGTCCTTTAGGCATTTGATGGGATACTTTCCCGCCTTTTTCATGAATTGGTAGGTTATTTCCATTGTCTCATCGGAGGTGTCTTTTCCCTTTACCACTTCAACCAGAGGGATAAGGTATGGCGGATACCAGAAGTGCGTTCCAATGATTCTATCCCGGTGCTTAGCTTTGGACGCTATCGCAGTTATGCTGATTACCGACGTGTTTGTGGACAGAATAACATCCCTGGGGCACATCTGATCCAATTGCTTGAACAGGTCCTGTTTTACCTTTAAGTCTTCAGCCACTGATTCGATGATAATCGGAGCCTTCGCCACTGCCTCGTCAATGTGTGTCGTTGTTCTTATCCTGCCTGTAATTCTTTCTACTTCATCCTCTGCGCCAGCTTGTTCTTGCAGCAAGGCAGGAAGATTCGACCTGACGTTTTCGATGGCTTTGTCTAGGGTTTGCTGAGTCCGGGAGTATAAAGATACCTCATAACCTGCCTTGGCAAAATGCAGTGCCAGTCCATGCCCCACCATGCCCGCCCCCACCAAAGCAACTTGATTAATTTCCTCGGCTCTCATGAGATGCCCCCTTTCCCGCTCAGGCAGGAATTGTGAAAACTGCTCCAAAAAAGAAAATTACTAGTAGTTAATGACTACTAGCATGGTCACGGGCTTGTTAGTCTTGTTGATAATTTCTCTTCCTTCGTTGGGACCGATGTAGACCGAGTCCCATCGCCCGAGGGTAATCTCTTCCTTCTTGGTCTTAACCGTGATTTCTCCATCGATCACGAAATAGTATTTCTCGGCTGGCGTAGCACCAAATTCGGCCCCGCCGCCGGGAAGGAAATGGGACATGCCTACCCAGAACTTCTCGGCTCCGGTCTCCTCTTTGCCGCTCAACCTGAGCGCAACCATCTTGAAATGACCGGCAGCCTCATAGGGCTTGACCTGAGCCAAACTCACCTTTTTCATCTTTCCTCCCTTCTAATCGCAGATTACCGGGGTTGTGGATAATTGGAGTTATTGCGTGCCGTACTTGTAGACGCGATCAGGGACATTGTTGAGGTCCTTCTCATCAATGAAGGCAACCATACGAACGATGGAGCCATCACCCATGTACCATCGGATGGGGAAGCCGGAGATTCTGCATCTTTTCCCGGCTACCTTGGCGATATCTCCACCGACATTTTCCCACCCGAGGATACCGTTTCTCATCAGCATGTTATAGCAGGGTTCCCACTCCGGGAAGTCCTGCAACACATCGTGACCGGTAAGCTGCTTGTACTCATCGCAAACGTCTTTCCTCAGAGGCCCAGGACCGTGAGGACCGATGGCAGTGTGGAGGGGATGGTCCAGAGCTTGCTGGTCCACACCGACAGCTTTAACCTTGTGCGAAACGAACCATTCACCAGCCTCTTTGCCCAGTCCAGGCGAATAGCAGAAATAGGTGGTGTTATCGCCCCAGTACTTGTTCCAACCGGTATGGACAATAATGATATCGCCCGCCTTCATGGGCAATTTCTTGTTGGCGGCGTCAAGATCCCTGGCGGTGATGAGCTCCCATTTCTTTTTTGGGATATCCCAGACTACGGCGTCGCCATAGTAGCAAGTCAGGGGGATTTCGTGAGTGAACAAACCGCCCTCAAATACGTGCCCCGGTGAATCGGCATGGGTAGTACAATGCATGACCGTCGTTATCTTCTGGGATAGAACCCCGGATTTTGCCATGTAATGCATTCTCTCGATCTTAACATCTTCAAAATATGGCCATAGTGGTGAACCAGCGCCAAACGGATGGCTCAGATCAACCAAAACTTCTTTACCCATTACGTGTACCTCCTTTAGTATTTACCAGTAACTATTCTATTACCAGGTAGTTACGCCGCCGTCGATATACAGGATTTGGCCGGTGATGAAGTCTGATGCCTTTGAGGCGAAGAATATGGTGGCTCCCACGATGTCTTCCGGCATTGCCCAGCGGCCCAGCGGGATGCGAGATTTCATCTGCTGGGCAAACTGAGGGTTGGCCAGGGCAGGGCGGGTAAGCTCGGTCTCCACAACGGTGGGCGCGACCGCATTCACCAGCACGTTGTATTTAGCCCACTCGCAAGCGAGCGTCCTTGTGAGACTATCTACTGCTCCTTTGCTGGCACAGTACGCAGCGTAATCCGTTGGGAGGCCGTATCTGCCTCTCACGGATGATAAGTTTATAATCTTGCCACTACGCTGCTTGATCATCACACGCCCAACCGCCTGACAGGTGAGGAAAGTGCCCCGGGTATTAATATCCATAACCTTCTGCCACTCATCAATGGGGAAAGCGTCGGCAGGTTTGCGAATCGCCAGCCCGTGAGCGTTTACCAGGATGTCAATGTGAGGAAATTCCTTTTGCGCACTATCAACCATGGCCGCTACTGATTTCTCATCAGTGACCTCCACGGCGACCGCCAGTGATTTTCTACCGCGGGCCTGTATCTCCTTGGCTACCGGATTGAGATGTTCTAGCTTGCGGCTAGCCACAACAACATCGGCGCCGGCCTCCGCTAGGCCCAGAGCCTGCGCATGACCGATGCCGCCAGCACCGCCGACTACGATAGCAACCTTGCCTGTCAGATCAAATAAATCGCTGATATTGCACCTCCCTTTTCAGAATTTCCTGCACTTGCGCGGGACCGAAGGGGCTTGGAAACAGTCACCTCCGGTTTGAATTTCAGTCCATTTTTTATCTCCGCCGTCCCAATCCCGATGATCTTGCGACCAGAGATAACCTGTCTCAAGGATATCATCGCGAAGGAGTAACCGTCAACTCTGGCCACTTGATAACTCTATTCACCGTTTTTTTTGCGCAGCTCTTCTATGGCCTTCTCTTTTTGTCGGGATAGCTCTCCTTCTACGCACCAGGAAAACTGCCAATCCCACTGCGACCGCCACAGCTGCCACAATGCTGCCGATCAATAGGGGGCTGACCGGGAAGTTGGCCGTTACGGTGTAGTCTCCCTCCATGGTGACAGTAGTCATCGCAGCGTTGATATTGGTGATAGTGGCTGTGTCACCGGTCCACTTGACAAGGCGGTAGGCCTTGTTGGGCCTGGCGACTAGGCGCACCAACGTGCCGGCACTAAAGGAGAATGTGCCCTCGCCGGGCGCTGTTACGGAACCATTGGGGGTGCCTACAATGGTGAGGGTGTACTTGATGACTCCCAGATTCCACTTGGCGAGCTCGATCTCGGGGCCTGCGGCGACCACGGTGCCGTCGGACCTTAGCCCCACCGTGTGATAGGTGCCTGCGGCGACCTGGATGATGTCCGTCCAGCTACTGATAGTGTACTGCCCACCGGCGTCCTCTCCCATGGTGACTACGGTGCCGCCTGTCCCGACTCCTACCGTGTGCACGCCGCTTGTGGTGACCTGTATGATATCCGTCCAGTTGTTGACATCGCACTGCCCATAGTAATTCTGTCCCGTGGCAACTGCGGTGCCGCTAGCCGTGCGCCCGACCGTGTCATAGCCGCCTGCGGCAATCTGGGTGACGTGGGTCCAACTGCCGACAAGAAGCTGTCCGTCCCCGCTGGCTCCTATGGCGACCACAGTGCCGTCGGCCTTGAGACCTACCGTGTGGCGGGAGCCCGCGGCGACTTGGGTGATGTCTGTCCAGTTGCCGACATCGCACTGTGCAGCGTCGTTAGTTCCTACGGCGACCACAGTGCGATCGGCCTTGAGCCCGACTGTGTGGCTGGACCCCGCCGCGATCTGGATGATATCCGTCCAGTTGCCAACATTGCACTGACCACCGTCGTTAGTTCCCACGGCGACCACACTGCCGTCAGCTTTAAGACCTACGGTGTGTCCGAAGCCTGCGGCGACCTGAGCGATGCCTGCCCAGTCGCTGACGTCGCACTGCCCGTAGTAGTTATCACCCGTAGCGACCACAGTGCCATCGTTCTTAAGTCCCACCGTGTGCCTGACGTTCGCGGCGATTTTCCTAATATTCGTCCAGTCGCTGACTTTACATTGCCCGTAGTAACTCCTTCCCACTGCGATCACCGTGCCGTCGTTTCTGAGTCCCACAGTGTGCCAGCCGCCTGTCGCGATCTGGATAACGTTTGTCCATCCCTCAATGTCGCATTGCCGGTCGTCGTTCTTCCCCGCGGCAATCACGGTGCCGCCGGCCTTAAGTCCCGCCGTGTGCCCATCGCCTGCAGCGATCTGGATTATGTTCGTCCAGTTCTCGACGTTGCACTGTCCGTAGGCGTTGTCTCCCACAGCGACCACTGTACCTTCGGCCTTGAGTCCCACCGTAAAGTAGCTGCCGGCGGCGAGCCGGACGATATTCCTCCAGTCGCCGACGTCACTCTGCCCTAACCCTTTGTACCCCACGGCGACCACGGTGCCATCGGTTTTAAGCCCCACTGTGTGAGCGAAACCTGCGGCGACCTCGGTGATGTGTGTCCAGTTGCCAACTTCACACTGATTGCCGCCGTTCCATCCCACGGCAACCACCGTCCCGTCCGCCTTGACCCCTACCGTGTGATAGACGCCAGCCGCGACTTGAACGATGTCCGTCCAGTTGCCGACATTACACTGCCCGTAAGAGTTGTCTCCCACAGCGACCGCGGTGCCGTCAGACTTGAGACTTACCGTGTGATATCCGCCTGCGGCAACCCGGACGATGTCCGTCCAGCCATCGACGTTGCACTGCCCGAGGAAGTTATCTCCGGTAGCCAAGGCGGTGCCGTCAGACCTAAGGCCTACCGTGTGTGTGAAGCCTGCAGCCAGCATTGGCGTCACTCGCTGTTCCTCCAATGCCTGGGTGAGTGCCACTGCGGAAGCCAGACCGGCGCCATCTACCCCGGAATGGGTAATGGCCTGGTCATCCGGCAGCTGCAAAGTTGCCGAGGTTGCCATTGCCCAGGTCGGCATTAGACTGAAGACCAGAATGATGGCGAATAACGCTGGCAAGAGCATCTTCTTGTTTATTGCAGAGTTGCCCATTTTGTGTCGGCTAACCTCTAGTAGGATGTTCTTCGTTGGCATTCTTTCCTCCTCGCCATTCACTTGTTACTGCTTCTGTTGCTTCGGGCGCTGTCGATACATTTCAATGTAGCGCCGAGCGTGTTTATCACGACCCAGGATAAGGTCGGCGGCTATGACGGTTGGTCTCACCTTGGCTACATCTGTGATGAGGCAGGTGAGGCCCGCGCCAACAGCCATGGCCACGAAGGCGTTATTTAGGAGTTCGCGGTCGGGTAGGCCAAATGAGATATTGCTGGCTCCCAGGGTCATGTTCACTCCTAGTTCAGCTTTAATTATCCGGATGGCTTCCATGACTGCCAGTCCCGAGCTGGTATCCGCACCCACGGCAAAAGCCAGGCAATCAATGACGATGTTCTCCCGGTTGATGCCAAGTGTCTCAGCACGCTCCACTATCTTATGGGCAATCCTCAATCTCTGCCCGGCGTCCTTCGGAATACCTTCATCATCTTGTACGAGGCCGACGACTGCCGTCTGATGCTCCTTGACCAGAGGGAGAACCCTGGCTAAGGACCGCTCCTCCCCGGTAACCGAGTTGATAAGTGGTTTGCCCTTGTAGATCCGTATTGCTGCTTCCAGAGCAGCTGGGTTGTTACTGTCAATGCATAAAGGAACATCCACTGTGTCCATCACTGCCCGCACTACCCGGGGGAGCAGAACCACTTCGTCGACGCCGAATGTTCCCACGTTGATATCCAGAATGTCCGCCCCGGCCTGCACCTGGTTCATCGCTTCGTTGCGGACGATGTCCATATCGCCTACCTTCAAAGCTTCGGCCAGCCTTTTCTTGCCGGCAGGATTGATACGTTCGCCAATGAGCACTGTCGTCTGGCCATCACCGATGATGACCTCTTTCTTCGGACTTGACACTCTAGTCTGCATCCGTCAACTTCTCCCTTCTGCCATCTGCGATTCGATATCTTCCCAGATAACTTGCCTGCATGAAAGCAAGCTGAAAGCTAGGGCTAGTCGCCAGTTCGACATAATTAGCTCTGGAGGCGATAGTTTCTGCCTGGGCCCGGGACCTGAGGGAAATGAGAGCCATCTTGGCTCCCATGCCGGCAGCGTTGCCTACCTGATGGAAGCGGTCCAAGGGTAGTGGCGGCAACATGCCGACTGCCACGGCGCTGGATATATCAATGTAGGTGCCAAAGGCTCCGGCAATTATCACCTGCTTAATATCCTCTTCGGGGCAGCCGCTGGTTTCCAGAAGCACCTGGATGCCAGTGCGAATGGCTGCTTTGGCCAGCTGTAGTTCTCTTACATCACGCTGTGTAATAGTAATAGCTGGTTTTCCTTTCCGTTCCTGCTTGCTGACTAATATAAACTCGCGCTGTCCCTTATAGGCACGGACACGAGTTCGATTGTCTATTATCCTGCCGCCCTCATCAATGATCTCAGCCACGTAAAGCTGGGCCAGTGCATCAAGTATTCCTGAGCCGCAGATGCCGACCGGCGGCACCCCGTTGATGGTCTGGTACTGGACTTTGTCGCCGTCTATGCGCAGGCGCTCGATGGCTCCTGCAGCTGCCCGCATGCCGTACTTGATGTGGCCGCCTTCAAAAGCAGGTCCTGAAGCACAGGAGGTAGTGGCTATTCTCCCCTTGTAGATTAGAGAAACCTCGGTGTTGGTCCCGATGTCCAGAGCCACGATTGTCTCTTTCGCTTGCCAGGCGTCTGTGGCCAACAACATGGAAACATGGTCGGCCCCAACGAAGCCGGCGATATTGGGTAGCAGGTGTACGTAAGCTCCGGGAGCGATACCCAGGCCCAGATCGCGGGCCTTAACCTCCAGCGCCCGGCTCACGGCAGGCACGAAGGGGGAGATTGCAAGCTGTTTAACCGGCAAGCGGAGAAAGAGGTGGTGCATCGCAGTATTGCCCACGACTACTGCCTCCAGAATTTCTTCAGGTCTGGCGCCAGCCTCGGCACACAGGTCGCTGCACAGCTCATTGATGGCGTCAACCGCGAGCTTCTGCAACTGTGCACCATCATCTGGTGACTTTATGACCCTGTTAATCCGACTGATGATATCTTCCCCGTGGCTAATTTGAGGATTCATCATCCCCTTGGCTGCTAGGGTGCGGCCGTCGCTAAGGTCAATCAAATAGCCGGCAATCTTGGTGGTGCCCAGATCTATCGCTAACCCTAGCTTGCGGCCTAGTGGAGAAAGAAGCGCAACGACCTCGTCGTTACGGACCGCTGCCTGGCACTTCCAATCCCACGACCGCAGGTGATTGGAAATGGTACGCAGGATATCAATATCAATCTTGGTGCAGCGTAGCTTAAGCTGCTGATTGAGCGTCTGAAGCAAGCGGTCAGCATCCGCTTGAGGTGCCGAAAGGTCAGGTGCTGCCAGTTGGAGGAGGTAGGTCCGTACTGGCGGCTCGGGAGAGACTCTTATCTCCAGTCCCTCCACTTGGACACGCTGTGGGGTAGTCATTGACTCAGCCGGAACCGCCAACTTCACTTCACTAGTGGGATGAGTCTGGCAAGCTAGCCGCCATCCGTCCTTCAGTTCTTGTGGGGTAAATGCTTCACGTTCGCTGGACGTCGGCTTGGAAACGGTGCCGCTGAGGATTTGTACCTTGCATACGTGACATGTTCCCTGGCCCCCACATATGCTGCTGATACCTATGCCGAGCCGGCGAGCACACGATAGAAGGGACTCGCTCTCTTGACACTTTCCCCTGCGGCCTACCGGCTCAAAATCAACTGTGCAAGCAGTCCCTCTCTTCCTGGTCCTGGCTTCAGTCATTACTTGTCACCATCCGTGGCTACCCTTCATCACAGACACTGACTCAGCGGAGTGATAGTTTCTAGCACATAATCTCATAGTGGTCAAATGTCGCCTTGCGTATGATGCCGTGCGGTCAGGCAGATATTCTGTAAGGGCAGGTCATCCTGAGGCGGCAGCGATCACAGACTTCATTGCGTGTCCACTTGGTCATTTTGGGTCCGACGCCCATGACCATGGAGGCTGATTTGCGAGGGGCCATCATTCCTGAGGACGTCAGCCTCACTCCGATTTGCCGTGCCGCCACGAGTTTAAGCAACTGCCTCTGAGTGCCAATCGGCAAACCAGGCATACCCGGGTTGATAGGGCTGCTCACCTCGTAGCCACGGGTCGCCGCTTTCTCTGCGACAAGCCTGCAGGCCTCGTTGGTTAGCGAGTCCACGGCAGCGCTGCCGATACCGTCCAGGAGCGTGCCCCGCAATGGCTCGCCCTGGTTGAAGTAGTCTGACACCTGTCCTTCCAGCTTAGGCCCAATGGTGCAGATGGCGACGGCAAGCTCTTTAGCATGGTGTAGCGCTGAAGATAACAACGAGCTGTGAACTTTTGGATCGTCCTCGAAGGACAATTGCCGCTGGCCTATCTCAGCTGCAGTATAGATTTCATAGGCGATGGCAGGTTCTAAAAGGTGCGCCTTCCTGACAGTAGTGAGCAGTTCCCGTATTAAAGTCCTTATCTCGGGCCTGACCTTAGCTCCCCTCCTCAGTCCTTGCCGTCGAAGTACCTCCCCGGTCTTCAAGCTCAGGGAGATGTCACGGATTACGGGCATGACACAGCCTCTCCTCTGCTCTTAGGCTGACACGCGAGGCCGTCAGGCACTATTTGTATACGCCGTACTCCTTGGCGAAGTCGACCATAGCCTTGATGTTTTCCGCCTTCGCGTGGTCAAAGAAAGCCCCATTGCTCACAATATAGCCGCCGCCCTTGCTGGCAACATCTATGCATTTCTTTACATAGTCCTTCACTTCTTGTTGCGTGCCTAAGGCCAGCAAAGCGGAGGGAACATTGCCGAACATACAGCCAACTTTGCCCACTGTTTTCTTGGCTGTGGCTATGTCGCTCTGGTCTATCATCCAGAGAGTTTTACATTTGGGTAGGTCTTGCATAATCTCCAGACGGGTATTCCAGTGCCCCTCAGCCGCAGGATTTGGCACCACTCCCTCGGCAATCAAGCCCATCATGACTTTTCGCAGGGTGGGCCAGTAAAATCTCTTAAACTGCTCGTCAGACATAAAGCCATCGGCGCCCTTGTGCAGTGGTATGAACACTACCGGTTGCCCGCTCATCTTTGCGGCACCTACTCCCATCTTAATCATAATTGGAGTCAGATTTTCCATGGCTTTGATTAGCTTATCCGGCTGGCGGTACATGTCCAACATTATTCCCCTGGTCCCCCTCAGGGTGTCGCCAATTACATCAAAAGGTGCCTTGCTATATCCCCCGGCCCACAAGCCCGGAAATCCGGCACCATTTACCTCCGCATTAAAGGCCCCGATAGCCCCTGCCCATTTCAGGGCTTCGGCGCCGGCCTCAAAAAGAGCCTTATAGGTGGCTTGAACGGGAGGTAGCCCAAAGGGGATGAAATTGAAAGCAACCCCGTATATTTCTAGTATACCGGTGAGGGTCGGGAGCATCTTGAAACCTTCCAACTTTCCAAATACGCGTGGCAGATAGGTGCTGCTGAAGAAATTCGACGGGTCCTCGATCAAGGCATCATATTCATCCGCCTTCATGTATTC
>Ga0153915_10007552_pt1 | contig 10261 bp, 11 predicted proteins | sample Opewatmetagenome_2_FD_107003 | JGI IMG/M metagenome (GOLD analysis project Ga0153915, IMG submission 107003) | Freshwater wetland microbial communities from Ohio, USA - Open water 3 Core 3 Depth 3 metaG | ecosystem: Environmental > Aquatic > Freshwater > Wetlands | place: USA: Ohio, Lake Erie... | reverse complement strand
TTATTCCCCGCAGCAAGGGCAACGACCTTGTATTCTTCCGGATTGGATGCAATCACATTAAGGGCGCTCGTGCCAATGGAACCGGTGGAGCCTAACACTGTTATCTTTTTCATATCTCCGAGACAATGCTCCTGAAATATTCAATGGTTTTTTTAAGCCCTTCCTCCACATCGGCCTTAGGTTCCCACCCGAGCTTCTCCCTGGCAAGACCTATGTCAGGCCTGCGTCTCCTCGGATCATCCATCGGGAGGGGTCGAAATTCGATCTTAGACTTTGATCCGGTCAACCTTATGATCAATTGAGCAAGTTCCAGTATCTTGTATTCGGTGGGGTTCCCAAGATTTACAGGACCTACAAACCCGTCAGGATTGTTCATCATCCCGATAAGACCGTTAATCAGATCGTCCACAAAGCAGAAAGACCTGGTCTGTGCCCCATCCCCGAATATGGTAATGTTTTCATTCTTTAAGGCCTGTACAATAAAATTACTGACCACCCTCCCGTCATTGGGGTGCATGCGGGGACCGTAGGTGTTAAAGATGCGGACAACCCTGATCTCCACACGGTTCTGCCTGTAATAATCAAAGAATAGCGTCTCGGCGCATCTCTTGCCTTCGTCATAACAGGCCCTTATTCCGATCGTGTTTACATTGCCCCAGTAATCTTCCTTTTGAGGATGTATCGCCGGATCGCCGTATATCTCGCTCGTTGATGCCTGAAGTATCCTGGCCTTGACCCTTTTGGCCAGTCCCAGCATATTGATGGCGCCCATAACGCTTGTCTTTGTGGTCTTGACCGGATTATATTGGTAATGCACCGGAGAGGCAGGACATGCCATGTTATATATCTGATCCACTTCAATAAACACAGGATTAACGATGTCATGTCTTATAACCTCAAAGTTGCTGTTGCCCATAAGATGAAAGATGTTTCGCCTCTGACCTGTAAAATAATTGTCCAGGCATATCGTATAACACCCCTCATCCAAGAGTCTTTCACAGAGATGAGACCCCAGAAAACCGGCCCCTCCTGTTACAAGGACCCTTAGTCTATCGTATTTATTAAGCGCCATGAATATACCTCGTCTTAACAATGCATCTTATGCTGATTTTAAACAAATGCCATATAGGCATACAATACCGGAACGGCAAAAAGGAGTCCGTCGATCCTGTCCAGCAGACCGCCGTGCCCCGGCAGTATCCTGCCTGAATCCTTTACGCCATAGGCCCTCTTGAGCATGGATTCGACAAGATCGCCTATCTGAGTTGCAACGGAAAGCCCAAAAACAAGAAACAGGATAGTCAGATTTAAGGCATGCACCTTTAATATGTCTATCCTAAGAAATACGGCAGCTACAATTAAACCGGCAATCAGACCTCCGATTGCCCCCTCCCAGGTCTTGTTGGGACTTACTTCTCTATATAATTTATGCCTTCCGAATGTCTTGCCCGCATAAAAGGCCCCTGTATCATTTGCAAAGATAACCGCCAAAAGAAAAAATATCCAGATATTTCCATTCGGGTGCATATCAATAAGGATTAACATGGCAATTGGGAGACATATGTACATAGGTCCAATAACAGCCTTCTCCAGATCTTCTTTTGCCCATTTTTTATCGGAGTTTTTATATGTCAACATATGGTAGGTAAAGGGAACAGCCAGAAACAAAAAAATTACTGCAGGGGAAAGGAGTATCTGTCTCATTGTGAAGACAAGAAATAGGATAAATGAAAGAAGATGGCTGGAAAATCTTAATAATCTGGGCAGGTCCTTTGCGGTTATGTTAAAAAACTCCTCAAGACCGATAAGAGAGGCAATAAACAGAAACAGGTAAAAAGGCCATCGCATCCCATAGGTAATAAGGAATATCAGAAGAGCCGTCCCGACTATGCCGGTTAGCCATCGTTTTAAATGCATTTGAGAACCCTTTTCACTAAAAGACTACTCCCCTGTAGTCCCGAACCTTCTCTCACGTTGCTGGAAGGCTTCAATTGCCCGAAGATATTCCTCTTTCCGAAAGTCGGGCCAGAGAGCAGGGGTAATATATATCTCTGTGTAGGCGATCTGCCATAATAAAAAATTACTTATCCTGCATTCGCCGCTTGTCCTTATGAGCAGATCAGGATCGGGCATCCCCGCGGTGTAAAGGAAATCGGATATAAGCCCTTCATTGATGTCCGATGGTTGAATATCCCCTGAAAGTATCCTTTTGGCTATCTTCTGAACAGCATCATATATCTCCTGTCTGCCCCCGTAACTGAGGGCAAGGGCAAGGGTCATGTCTTTGTTTTGGGAGGTCTTTGCCGTGGTCTCTTCGATCAGGTTGCGGACATCATCAGGGAGTTTATTGATCCTCCCGATTGTCGTAAAACGTATCCCGTTTTCCTGCATCTCCCTTAATTCACTTTTTATGAATCGCTTCAGGATGCCCATCAATGCATTGATCTCATATTTGGGCCTTTTCCAGTTTTCTTCTGAAAAGGCATAAAGAGTGAGCCATTTAATGCCGAGATCCCTGCTGGTTCGAACCACTACCCTGACAGACTCCGTACCTTCCTCATGGCCTAATACGCGGTTCATTGCCTTTTGTTTTGCCCACCTGCCGTTTCCATCCATGATGATTGCAACATGTTTTGGTAATTTTTCAGGATCAATATTCATAATGGTCCATAATTCTCATAAGGTTTATCTCTCTTTTCAAAGTCATCAGGGGTAGAGGGTTCACGTGATCAAGTATTTTCTTACTAAATTCCTGAGTCCCGCATTTATATACTATCAATTTAACAGAAACCGGCAATCGGACACAACCTTTTATTATATTAGCGGGGCGGAGTTATTGCTCCGGCAATGGGGAAAAGTGAAGAATTAATTAAAAGAATGGAATTTAAAATTCAATAATCTCTTTCTCTTTTTCAGCAGTTACCTCGTCGGTCTTTTTAATGAATTCATCGGTTATTTTTTGGACTTCATCCTGGGCCTTGTACAAGTCATCTTCCGATATCTCTTTTTCGTTCTTGAGTTCCTTAAGCATCTCATTTGCTTCACGCCTGTGATTCCTTAAGGATATCTTGCCGTCTTCCGCCATTTTTCTGGCTAATTTGGCCAGTTCTCTCCTGCGTTCTTCTGTTAAAGGCGGTATGGAGATTCGGATTACCTTCCCGTCATTCATAGGGGTAAGCCCCAATTCAGACTTAAGAATGCTTTTTTCTATTTCACCGATAATGGACTGATCCCATGGTTTGATAGTGATAAGACGACTCTCCGGGACTGAAATTGAGGCAACTTGGTCCAAAGGCATCTTGGTCTCATAACAATTAACCTTTATCCCGTCAAATAGAGCTGTCGAGGCCCTGCCGGTCCTGATCCTCAGAAAATCTTTTTTCAGCGAACCGACAGTGCTGTTCATCTTTTGGCGCAATTCTGAAAGGATATCTTCTGTCATTTCTTTTCTCCCGAGATTAAAGTGCCGATATTCTGTCCGGTAACTACCTTTAGTATATTTCCCTTAATACGAAGGCTGAACACAATAATAGGCAAATTCTGCCCCATCGCCAAGGTTACGGAAGTCATATCCATAACCTTTAATCCTCTTTCAATGTACTCCTGATATGTCAGGTTTTTAAAAAGTTTTGAAGACGGATCCTTTACAGGATCTGCGTCATAGACCCCATCTACCTTGGTCGCCTTTAAAAGGACATCTGCCTCTATCTCCAAGGCCCTGAGAGCAGCGGCGGTATCGGTGCTGAAGAAGGGATTGCCGGTGCCCGCCGCGAAAATAACGATCCGTTTTTTTTCAAGGTGCCTGACAGCCCTTTTCGCGACAAAGTTCTCCGCTATCCTTGGCATGTCAACGGCGGACATGATTTGAGTCTCAGCGCCAAGGTTATTTAATGCCTCGCCCATGGCAATGGAATTAATAACCGTAGCCAGCATCCCCATATTATCCGCCTGGGTCCTCCTCATCCTGTAGGCGGATGAGTTAAGCCCCCTGAAGATATTGCCTCCTCCTATAACAATCGCTATCTCCAGGCCGTTTTTATAGGCCTCGTATACCTCTGAAGCGATTGTCTCAAGGCCATCCGGATCAATGCCGAATGCCTTCTCGCCCATCAGGGCCTCGCCGCTCAATTTGAGCAGTATGCGCCGGAAAGGGCAATCATTCATTCGGTGATTCTCCCAGTTGATACCGGACAAACCGGCTTATGACTATATTTTCACCTGTCTTGGCAATCAGCTCGTTAAGCAGGTCCTGGACTTTTATGTCAGGGTTCTTCACATATTGCTGTTCCAGGAGCGACACGTCCGCAAAAAATTTCTGCATCTTTCCTTCGACGATCTTTTCAAGGACATTCGCAGGTTTCCCTGTCTCTTTTGCCTGGGTCATATAGATATCCTTCTCCCTGGCCACGAGATCAGGAGCAATATCCTTTCTGTCAACCACAATTGGGTTGGCAGCGGCAATATGCATGGCGATATTCTTTACGAATTCGGAAAAATCCGGGGTTTTTGCGGAAAAATCGGTCTCGCTGTTAACTTCCACAAGGACTCCAATCTTGCCGCCTGTATGGATGTAGGAACATATCTGGCCCTCTTTCGTGGCGCGTCCCCCGCGCTTCTGGGCCGTGGCAATACCCTTCTTTCTCAGGTAATCAATGGCCTGATTCATATCTCCGTTGCACTCTTTAAGGGCGGTTTTGCAATCCATCATGCCAACGCCTGTCTTCTCTCTTAGATCCTTTACCATTGATGATGTAATTTCCACGGCATTACTCCTCTGTCATATCTTCGTTATAATCATTTTCTTCTTTTTTAGAGACAACGATGACTTCCGGACCTTCCTTTTTATCTTCAATAACATCGGATTTATCCGAAAGATCTTTATTTGCATCCTTCATCGCCTCAGCCTCAGCCCTCAATCGCTCTTCGGCAAGTGCGTGGCCCGCTGCACATGCATCTGCTATCTTTGAACAAAGCAGCCTAATGGATCTGATGGCATCGTCATTGCCTGGTATTATATAATCTATATTATCAGGATCACAGTTTGTATCAGTGATGGCGATAACCGGTATGCCGATCTTTTTTACTTCCTGGACAGCAATATGTTCTCTCTTCGGATCAACAATGAAGACGGCTCCGGGCAGCTCATCCATATCCTTTATGCCGCCTATGTTCTTCTGGAGTTTCAGTATCTCCCTTTCCATCTTCAAGACTTCTTTTTTGGTATAGCGGTTAATGGTCCCGTCCAGCTTCATGCCCTCTAATTCTTTCAGTCGGGCGATACTTTTTTTAATTGTCTGAAAATTTGTAAGTGTCCCGCCAAGCCAGCGGTTAACCACATAATACATCCCGCAACGTTCGCTTTCTTCTATTACCGCATCATGGGCCTGCTTTTTTGTTCCGACAAAAAGCACGGAATACCCTTCCGATACCGTACGGGTTATAAAATCGCTTATCTCATTGAAAAGTTTTACTGTTTTTTGCAGGTCTATGATATGAATTCCATTTCGTGAACCGAAGATATAAGGTTTCATCTTCGGACTCCAACGTCTGGTCTGATGTCCGAAATGGACTCCTGCTTCTAATAATTCTTTCATATTCAACACTGTTGCCATTAAATCCTCCTGTTATTGCGGGATCTTTCGATCCCATAGCCATGGTTTATGCCTCTGTTCAGGATACTGCCTCCCTTATGTTATAAGGGCACCAGGGCTGGACCTGAACCTGTGAAATAAAAACTGAAGCTATTCCTTAAATTAATTGGAATAAAAAAATATTAAGCGAAAAATATAAACATTATTTGATAATCTTTGCAAGCAAAAAGAGAATATCTATTTTATTGACTGAACCTGATGCAATTCATTATATATGATGCGCAAAAAAAGTCCAGCACAACCCTTTACTTTGGCTATTATAATAAGTTATTGTAGGTTAAAAAATAGTTAATTCATGAATAATATAGTTGACAACAACCTGCTTAATTTTGACAGGGAACATATATGGCACCCTTATACGTCCATGAAAGACCCTCTGCCGGTCTATCCTGTAACATCAGCCAGGGGGGTGCGATTAAGGCTGGCAGACGGAAGGGAGCTTATTGACGGGATGTCATCATGGTGGGCGGCCATCCATGGTTATAACAACCCGGTATTGAACAAGGCCGCACATGATCAGATAGAATCCATGTCCCATGTAATGTTTGGAGGGCTTACCCATCAACCGGCAGTAGAGCTTGCCAGAATCCTTATTGAGATTACCCCGGAACCCCTGCAAAAAGTCTTTTTCTGCGATTCCGGTTCGGTCGCAGTGGAGGTGGCCATCAAAATGGCAATCCAATACTGGTCTGCATTTGGATACGGGAAAAAGCAGAAACTGCTCACAGTCAGATCGGGCTATCATGGAGACACCTTAGGCGCCATGGCTGTCTGCGATCCTGTAACCGGCATGCATCACCTATTTTGGGAAATCCTTCCGGGTCATTATTTTGCCGATATGCCCATGTGCGGCTATCGTGACACATGGGATGAAGAATATATCAGGGAGTTCAAATCCCTTTTAAAAGAACACCACGAGTCCATCGCGGCAATCATTCTGGAGCCTGTGGTTCAGGGCGCCGGAGGAATGCGATTTTATTCCCCCACATATCTCACCCGCGTAAGGGAACTCGCAGATGAATTCAATGTCCTTTTAATCCTGGATGAGATAGCCACCGGGTTTGGGAGGACCGGTTCCCTGTTTGCCTGTGAAAAGGCAGGGATCTCTCCCGATATTATGTGCCTTGGAAAGGCCCTTACAGGCGGTTATATGAGCCTCGCCGCTACTCTTGCCACGGATAAGGTAAGCAACGGGATATCTTCAGGCGGTGGAGGGGCTTTCATGCACGGCCCGACTTTCATGGCCAATCCCCTTGCCTGTTCAGTTGCCCTTGCAAGCATAAAACTTTTGTTATCCGCTCCATGGAAGGAGAGGATATCCGAAATCGAGAGTCAATTAAAAGATGGCCTTTCACCCTGTGTAAATCTCATAAAGGTGCATGACGTCAGGGTCCTTGGGGCTATTGGCGTCGTGGAATTAAAACACCCTGTGAATATGGCAGACATACAGGAGAAGTTTGTTAATAAAGGCGTATGGCTGCGGCCATTCGGGAAACTTGTGTACACTATGCCCCCCTATATTATTGACAAAGGAGACCTCTCAAGGATCACAACCGCTATTACAGATGTCCTTGGAGAAGATGATCATGTCTGATCCGATAAAAAAATCTTTTATTTCAAAGGGGCTGGAAAACCGGAAATCCCAGAACCTGCTTAGACGGATGAAGGCGGTTAAACCCCTTTCCGGTGCTGAGATTGAGATAGACGGCAGAAAAATGCTTAATTTTTCTTCAAATGATTATCTCGGTCTTTCAAAACACCCTTTGCTCGCGCAGAGATCCGCCGAATATATTCGTTTATACGGTTCAGGCTCAACCGCTTCCAGACTTGTATGCGGCAATTTCGAATGCATTGAACAGGTGGAAAAAAAGATCGCTGAACTCTCCGGATACGAGACCGCCCTTATTTTTAACTCCGGTTTTCAGGCCAACGTCTCGTTGCTGCCTGCCCTTTCAGATCGTGACACACTGATCTTATCGGACTGGTTGAACCATAATAGCATAATCCAGGGCGCTATGCTTTCCCGCTGCCATGTACAACGTTTCAGGCATAATGACCTGGGCCATCTTGAGGAGCTGTTGAAAAAAAACACAGGTACGAGACAAGGAAGGCGTATCCTGATTGTTACTGAATCGGTATTCAGCATTGATGGGGATCAGAGCGATATTGATGCACTGGCAAGGTTATCCGAAGATTATCAAGCCCTGCTTATCGTTGATGAGGCCCATGCTACAGGGTTATTCGGTAAAAATGGAATGGGGCTTGCATCAGGAAAAGATGTGGACATAACCCTTGGGACTCTGGGAAAGGCATGGGGTTCTTTTGGGGCCTATGTTGCATGCGGCAAAGATATCAGGGATTACCTGATAAATTTCTGTCATGGATTAATCTATACAACCGCCTTGCCGCCATCTGTTATAGGCGCCATAGATGCCGCCATGGATTTGATCCCGGCCATGGATAAAGAGAGGGAAGAACTTATCAGCAAATCCGGGCATCTAAGAAAATCCTTAAAAGGGCTTGGGTTTGACACCGTAACATCGACAACTCACATAATCCCCATAGCTATAGGAGATGAAGAGGAGACGATGGCCCTTTCCAGATGGCTGGAAAAAAACGGCATACTGGCCATGACCTTCCGCTATCCCTCTGTCCCAAGGGGAGATGCAAGGATAAGACTGTCTCTTTCAGCATTACATACCTGGGACGACATTTATCTGCTCATTGAGCTTTTAAGGAGATGGCGTTTTGATCGGGTTGAGTAAAAATGTTTTTTTTCCGAAACGGTTATTCATCACCGGCACAGATACAGGGGTCGGCAAGACCGTGTTATCGGCCATATTGACAGCAGGTCTTAGGGGCTTCTATTGGAAGCCGATTCAAAGCGGTCTTGATGAAATCACTGATACGGAATGGGTTATTCAAAAGACAGGGCTGCCGGAGTCCCATTTTTTCCATGAGACATACAGGCTTCACTTACCCCTATCTCCTCATGTTTCAGCGCTCCATGATGGCATTAGGATCGATCTGGACTCCTTCCACGTCCCTGAAATTATCGAACCGGACCATCTTATTATTGAAGGGGCAGGAGGAGTCATGGTGCCGCTGAATGAAAAGGATCTTATGACGGATCTGATGAAAAGAATTGACGCCCCGGTCTTGCTTGTCTCCCGAAGTTCTCTCGGGACCGTCAATCACACCCTTCTCTCGCTGGAACAGCTTCGAAGAGAGGGGATTGAGGTGATGGGGGTAATTATTAACGGCCCCGGGAACCTGGAGAATCGGGAGACTATTGAGTATTACGGCAAAACCAGGGTCCTGGCAGAGATAGAGCCCCTCCCGGTTATTAATACTGAGACCCTGAAAAATATTTTTCAAAATAATTTTTGTTTTTCATGAGGGAATAATGAATAGAAAAGAATTTCTCCTGCTGGCTGAAGATATCATTAAAGGTAAATTACCTGAAAATGATATTTACAGAGAGATATTAAGAACTCATGACAATGATATCCTTGGTATGCTCAATGGCGCGGATTTGATCAGGGAAAAATATTTCGGCAAAGAGATACATCTCTGCACCATCTGTAACGGTAAATCAGGCAGATGTTCCGAGGACTGCCGGTTTTGTTCCCAGTCTGCATTCTTCCATACTGACGCCCCTGCATACCCGATCATGGAAAAGGATAAACTTGTTGAAGGCGGCCTTTATGCCTGCGAAACGCCTATCAACAGATACTCCATCGTGACTACAGGCAAGGGCCTCCCGACCAGGGAAGTAAAGGCAGTGGCAGTGGCAATGTCCGAACTTGATCCGGAAAAGATAGGCAAATGCTCGTCATTGGGCATCCTTGATCATAATGATCTCCAGGTGCTTAAGGCCGCAGGCGTGAACCGTTATCATCATAATCTTGAGACAAGTAAAAGTTTTTTTTCACAGGTCTGCACAACACATACCTATGAAGAGAGAACAGCTACTGTCCTTTCTGCAAAAAAATTGGGAATGGAGGTGTGCTCAGGCGGGATATTCGGCATCGGGGAGAATGATGACCATATTCATGAGCTTGCACTTGCCTTAAGGGAACTGGATGTTGATTCCGTCCCGATTAATTTCCTTATACCTATAAAGGGCACCCCTTTTGAATCAATGCACAACCTCACGCCCGTTAGGTGCCTTAAGATTATCGCCTTTTTCAGATATATCCTGCCCGATAAGGAGATTATTATCTGCGGGGGCAGGGAACAGAATTTAGGAGAACTCCACCCCATGGTCTTTTACGCCGGGGCAAGCGGGATCATGACTGGAAATTATCTTACTAGAGAGGGAAGGACCCTTGATAAAGACATAGGCATGATTCATAGATTAGGATTTAAAATAAGGGAAAAGAAAAACGACTTTTAATATTGCTCCATTTCAGCCTGCGGTTGTCTCCTCTTTTATCCCGGATTTTGCCTCATGAGGCCTGTCTTCTTTTAATCCCTCCATAGAGAATACAATGGCGGTGATAAACCAGAATGGCTCCATTATCCGCACAATTATAAAGGTATTTGCCCCGATAGAATGAAATAAAAGCCCGATAAAACCCGCCAGAAATCCCATGGAAAGGCCCTCT
>Ga0153915_10007551_pt1 | contig 10263 bp, 6 predicted proteins | sample Opewatmetagenome_2_FD_107003 | JGI IMG/M metagenome (GOLD analysis project Ga0153915, IMG submission 107003) | Freshwater wetland microbial communities from Ohio, USA - Open water 3 Core 3 Depth 3 metaG | ecosystem: Environmental > Aquatic > Freshwater > Wetlands | place: USA: Ohio, Lake Erie... | reverse complement strand
CTGCTGATGGAACTGCTGCCAGTAAACCGCCAGAGGTCTGTGCATCGCTGAGGATATATTTCATCGCCTCGGATATGGACAGGTCCCATTCCACATGATAATTTACATATTCAAGATTGTTTTTCGTGCCGCCGGGCACCAGGCCAAGGCTGATTAAATTTTCTACTCCAGGAATAACTGGTACCTGCTGAGCAATAATTTGTACATCCATTTTGCTGGCTGAACTCATTTCATACAGATGACCTAAGAGGCCGAAACCGGTCACATCAGTACAGGCATGAACGGTATAGTTTCTTAGTACCTCCGCTGCTGTTTTATTCAATTGGGTCATAATTGCGGTCACCGCCTCGCGATCTTCCGCGCTCAATATTCCTTTTTTCAGAGCGGTAGTGACAATCCCCGTTCCCAGAGGTTTGGTCAGGATCAATGTATCGTCTGGTTTTGCGCCTTGATTTCTCCAAATCTGAGCAGGATGAACTATTCCACATACCACCAAACCGTATTTAGGTTCATTGTCTTCAATGGTATGTCCGCCAATTATGGCGATTCCCGCTTCGCTGGCAATTTGTTGTGCCCCCTGCAATATTTTTTCTAAAACGTCCACCGATAACCGCTGGGAAGGAAAGGCGACTACATTCAGAGCGAACATTGGTTGTGCGCCCATGGCATATATATCACTCAGGGCATTACTGGCAGCAATCCGGCCAAAATCAAAAGGATCATCCACAATCGGGGTAAAAAAATCAACGGTTTGTACCAAAGCTGTCTGATCGTTGATCTTAAAGACGGCTGCGTCATCGAATGTTTCGGTTCCTATTAATACCCGGCTGTCGCCCGGTACCGGCAACCGCTTTAATATCTTCTCCAAAATCTGCGGTCTGAGTTTACAGGCACATCCCAGCCCCTGGGTAAAATGAGTCAATTTAACCTCCGCTATGGGGGACAGTCCTGCAGTTTTTACTCCAGCCGGATTTAATCTTTTAACTGTACTGCTTACCAGGCGGATAGTTTTTTCAATTTCTATGGAGGTGGTCAGCCGGCCGGTTGAGAAGCGAATCGTCCCCATAGCAAATTCTGCAGGGACCTGCATAGCCTGCAGAGTTGGTGAGATATCAACCCGATCCGAATGACAGGCTGCCCCAGCTGAAACAGCCAGGAAATCATTTATTTCCGAAAGTATAAGATTTGCTTCCAGATTGGCGAAACTGATGCTGAGTGTATTGGGCAGTCTATTCTGCGGGTGACCATTCAGCCGGAATGAAACCTGATCTGCCAACCCGGCGACCAATCCGTCGTACAGTTGATCACGCATTTTTTTAAGATGAACCGTCACCTTCTGTAAATCTCTTTGTGCAATTTCACAGGCTTTTCCCAGGCCAACTATTTCCAAAACATTCTCTGTCCCCGCACGCCGATTATGTTCATGGGCGGCACCATGAATTAATTTTTCCAGTTGCACTCCCCGGCGCACATAGAGAGCCCCTATACCCTTGGGGGCGTACAACTTATGTCCAGCCACGGATAAAAGATCCACACTGAGTTCGTCTACGCGGGAAGGAATTTTACCCACACTCTGAGCAGCGTCGGTATGCAGCAGAATCTCATGATGATGTGCAATAGCCCCAATTTCAGCGATGGACTGGATTGTACCGACTTCATTATTGGCATGCATAATTGTGATCAGGATAGTACCGGATCTGATCGCTTTTTGGATATCACCGGGATCTACCCAACCATACGCATCGACCGGAACATAACTAATCTCAAAACCCTGCGTTTCCAGAAATCGGCATACCTCCATAACTGCTGGGTGTTCAATAGCCGAAGTGATCAGATGATTTCCTTTATGACGATAGGCATAGGCAATCCCTTTAATAGCCAGGTTATTGGATTCACTTCCGCCACTGGTGAAGATTATCTCCTCACGGTCACAGCCAAGCAAACCTGCTGTTTGTTGGCGGGCTGTCTCAATGGCCTGTTGTGTTTGCACACCGTACGAATGTGAACTGGAAGGATTACCAAAGAACTCGCTCAAATAGGGCTGCATTGCATTTGCCACTTCCGGCAATACAGGTGTTGTGGCATTGTAATCAAGATATATAGGCTTGGCCAATTATATTCCCCTTACCTTTGCTGGTACAATTTACTAAATAACTAAATTGAAATGATGCGGCAGGTTGATTCTGGTTTCACCTGCCTTACTATAAACACAAGCCAGAACTTTATTTTTATATTCCAGAACATAATAGCCATCGGCCAGGGAAGGCAATAAAATTTTACCGCTGGCGAAAAGTGTGTTTAATATAGTGTCCGTGGCTTCGATTCGCCTTTTGGATATGAAATCTGAAAAGACCTGTGCACTGTTATTAAGAAGTTTCCAGCCAAAAAGTTTTTTCTCAGCCAGCAGGAGTCCGGCAAAAACAAAACGGATATTCGGAACTTTTTGTACAAACTGATTGACCACCCACAGTCGGGTGCTAGTTAGAACAAAGCGAGAATTTTGCCATAAACTCTGGCACAATCCCCAATTTTTTTCCAGATCGGAAGTTACGGCTTGAACTGCCGGATGTGTTGCCGGCAGGGTTGATATCATGTTTGCACCGTCATGATTTTTATTAATTTTAATCGAATCCATTTTGCGTAATTTCACCGCAAAGAATCCTTCCATCCGGTGTCGTTGAGGCCAGATCCGGATGGCTGCCGAAAGGGCGGGATTAAATTTTTCGGACTGGTATTCTGTCCATCCACTGTCGAATAACCGGCTTAAACTGGCGGGTGGATTTACAATCTGCAGGGGATATTCATTCAATAATCGCTGTATTACCATTTCATTTTCTTCCGGAGCAATTGAGCACGTGGAATATACCAGCTCCCCACCTACCTTAAGCGCTTTAATAGCCGATATCAATAATTGATACTGCACCCGACTTAATTTCACCAATTTGTCAACATTCCACCAGTCCAGGATTCCCGGATTATTATGGACAGTACCCAGTGCACTGCACGGGGCATCCAGCAGCACTTTATCGAAATACTCCGGGAAAATCGATCCCATTCTTTCACCCCAGGCATTGAGTACATAATAATTGACAGCCCCGCAGCGCTGCATATTAACATTCAAGGGTTGATGGCGGCTAAGAGTGGAATCATTCAGGATCAATTCTCCCTGATTTTTCATAACCGCAGCCAGTTGTGTCGATTTAGAGCCAGGTGCAGCAGTCATATCTAATACGCGTTCACCAGGTTGTGCATCCAATAGAACTACCGGCAACTGGGAAGAACAACCGTGGTACTGAAAATATCCTAAAAAAAAATTCAGGGTATGGCTGAGCGGCAGGTTATCTTCACCAAGTACATAACCATCTGTGTTAAAAGGAATCTGCTGATATTTTTGTCCCAGACGATCAAGAAATTTTTCAAATGACTCACGGTCAATTTTGAGTTCGTTACGGCGTATAGCCGGTGCCGGAGAGGGTGCCTCCAGGAAGGTCTTTAACTCTGCACCCAGGAGATCGGTCACATATTGAAGCAGATATGGATTTTTTGACCATGGAATCATGATGACTAATTTATTTAAAATCGAGGTAAAAATAAATTTTTACGGCTGATGTCAAACGCTGAAAATAATATGTTCCAGTAACAGGAATCGTTACAGAATGGCCAACTGTTCAATTGCCAGCTCACGGCGGATTTTTTTATAATGTCTCACCGTTAGCCGGTTGGAAAAAGTCAGGATCAAGGCTTTAAAAAATTCAACGCGAATGACAAATCGCGATATTTTAATACTATCGGTTCGCAACAATCCCAGTGCATTGGTTTGTATTACCCGGAGTGTCTGCATAGCCCAGAATAGCGGCAGCAAACAGAAGATACGAATTCTGGTTTCTTCTTTGGGCAAAGTCACCACGTAGGCCAGGGCTTTATCCAGGTGATCTACAGCCAATTGAATCATTTCATTGAATAATTTTTCTACCTGTTCACTGTTATCCGTCTTATAAATGGAGTGGCGGGTTAAGCGGTATTTTTGCAATATTTCATCAGGAATATAGGATTGACCGCGGTAAGAATCCTTGGTCATATCGCGAATAATATTGACTAATTGCAAACCTTTCCCGAACGATTCTGAAAAATTTTCCAGGCGCTGGACAATCGCCGGTGTAATTTTCTTTGAGAAATGCGCAAACAGAGCAGTCAGCAAATGTCCGATTGTACCAGCGACATAATAGGTGTACTCGTCCAATTCCTTCATCGATTTAAGAAATTGCCATTTACGGCGATTATTGGATTGCGCATATTTTATCATACCCATGGTCATCTCTATCACCCAGGTCCCTATCACTTGTTGAACTTCCGCACTGAATGATTTAAAAACAGAGTAAACTTTATCCAGATTTTTAAGCAGATAGATATCGGCATTATGCTCGGGAATTTTTTGTACATGCTTGATAAATTCCTGTTCAGATTCAAGTCCCCCTTCCTTGAAAATTTCGGCGAATAACAATAAATATTCCCTTTTTTCCTCACAGGTCAGACTTTCTTCATCTTCAACAGTATCAGCAATCCGGCAAAGCAGGTAAGCAATAGTAACCGGTACGTACAACCGTTTGGGCAGCATACGGATGGTCGGAGCGAATGTCCGCGAAACCCTGGGTAGCATGCCAGCGCAGAATTCAAAATCAGGATCGACAGTAAAATTAAATTTATTTTTTCTCATAATATTAAATATATATTAAAAATAAATATATGATATTTACGGATAGTAAACAACTGGTGATTCTGTTGATGAAAAAGTAGATCGATTTGACATTTTTTATTTATATTTCAAATAGGTATCGTTAACTTGCGGCAATATTATATTTATATTAAATTTATTGATGAATTTTGCTTGATCGGATCATCATGGATAAGGAGTATATTGAAAAACGAGCAGATTCAAAAAATTTTAGATACTTCTATTTTACCATATATTTCCAAACCTGGAAGATATGTTGGGAATGAGATCAATGTTATTCATAAATCCCCTTCCCAGGTCGATTTGCGCTTCCTAATCGCATTTCCTGATCTGTACGAACTTGGTATGTCTTCACAAGCTGTTGCTGCGCTTTATCATTTACTTAATAAATTGGATTATGTCTGGGCAGAACGTGTTTTTGCTCCATGGCCCGATTTGGAAGAAAAATTACTTCAGCATCAGGTACCTCTGTTCTCCCTGGAATCGTTTACACCGCTTAAGGAGTTTGATGTCATCGGTTTTACGCTGCAGTACGAACTGACTTATACTAATATCCTGAATATGCTGCATCTGGCCGACATTCCCGTCTGGAGTTCTGAGCGTCGTGATCAACATCCATTAATCATTGCCGGCGGACCGGGCAGTTCGAATCCTGAATCAATGGCCTCGTTTTTTGATGCTTTTTACCTGGGTGATGCGGAAGAAGGATTGGATGAATTATGCACCCTGCTGGTCCGGTGTAAACGGCATAAAGCATCCCGTTCCGAATTGCTCAGACAAATGTCTGAATTACGCGGAATATATGTACCTGCTCTATACCGTGATAATTATGGAAGTGATGGAATATTTACAGGTTTAGAGCCTCTGCAACCGGGAGTACCCGCTGTTATTCAAACCAGATTGACATCAGTTCTATCGAATCAGCATTATTCGACCACCCCCCTGGTACCGCTTATTAAGACCACCCATGATCGGCTGGCTATTGAAATCATGCGCGGCTGCAGCCAGGGATGCCGGTTTTGTAATGCCGGGATGATTTACCGGCCGGTTCGCGAGAGAAGAGTAGAAGATATAACGGCATTCACCAAAGAAGCCTTGAACAATTCTGGTTTTGACGAGGTATCTTTATTATCTCTTTCCAGCTCAGATTATTCGCAAATATCTGACCTCTTACGGGCTGAGCATGAAATTCTTACGGACCGCCGGGTCAACATCTCTTTTCCATCATTACGACTGGATAGTTTTTCCGCAGAGATTGCCGAACTGGCCAGTTCCGTCCGAAAATCGGGCTTCACATTTGCCCCGGAGGCGGGGAGTGAACGCCTGCGGGAGGTTATCAATAAAAATATTACTGCCACTGATTTGATGCAGGCAGTCGAAACTGCTCTGATCAATGGCTGGAAAACATTAAAGTTTTATTTCATGGTTGGTCTACCAACAGAAACAGAGGAGGACATTAAATCTATTGCCGAACTGGTGATCGCTGTGCTTAGACTAAGCAAAAAATATGGCTATATAGAATTGCATTTGTCGATTTCACCATTCATCCCCAAGGCGCACACACCCTTTCAATGGGAACGACAGAATACCACGACAGAATTTATGCAGAAAATCACTCTATTGCGAACGCTGCTCGCCGGGTATAAACGGATTAAATTGAATTGGCGTGATCCTCAACTGGCTGAAATTGAATGCGCCCTGGGCAGAGGCGACCGGCGCCTGGCCGGGGTGATCTACACTGCCTGGAAACTCGGTTCCAGATTTGATAGTTGGAATGATCGGTTCAGGTATGATAATTGGCAACAGGCCTTTAAGGAAAATGGATTAACCGTTGATCATTTTTTACAGACAATAGCAGAATCTTCACCCCAGCCATGGGATCATATTGATAAAGGGATATCGAAGAGTTTTCTACTGCATGAACGGATCAAAGCGCAGCAAAATATCACCAGCCCGGATTGCAGGGAGAATATTTGTTACAGTTGCGGTTGGCAGCGCAAATATGGATTTCGGGAATGGGTGACCTGTTTTGAGAATAAACCGCAGGCAGGAGTTGAAAAAAGAACATCGGTCCCGGGACTAACAAAAGAGACTAATATGTCTATGTATCTCCATTCAGCAGAACCTGATCCGCGGCCCATGTTTAAAATCAGGGTTCAGTATGAGAAGACAGGTTACGCCAGGTTTATTTCGCATTTAGATTCTTTACGCGTATTTGATCGGGCTTTGCGTCGAACGGGGGCTGTTATTGCCTACAGCAAGGGTTACAATCCCCGGCCAAAAATTTCATTCTGCTCTGCCCTCTCTCTGGGTTATACGAGCAGTGCTGAATATTTCGATCTGGAATTGCAGGAGAATTACGAGGAGGGCTTTAAAGACCGGTTAAACGCCGCTTTACCGGAAGGGCTGACCATTAAAGAAATTAAACCAATCAGTAAGAAAGTACCTTCCTTGCAGGCCAGTATCACCACTCTGATTTATCAGGTTAAATTGAACAATCATCCTGTTACGCTGGAAGTGATACACAATTTTTCAGATGCCCCGGCAATCTATATTAGCCGGCACTACAAGGATAGGCAGCAGACGATCGATATCAAGCCGTTCGTAAAATCCGTTTCCGCCTTTAATGGATCCCTGCAAATGGAATTAAACTCCTTTCAGGGTAAAACGACTCGGGTCGAAGAGGTGCTAAGTTATCTGATGCAGGTTCCGCGTGAACAAATTAACTATCTGCCTATTCACCGCCAGAACCAGTTCATCAAAATACAGGATCACTATTTTACACCCATGGAAATAGTCTAGACCTCATGTTTCTGTTCAATAGCATGGATAAGGAAATGTTTTTATGAAGAAAGAAATTATTATTAATTCCACAATTGAAGAAACGCGTATCGCGATTATAGAAGACAGTCAACTGGTGGAATTATTTGTTGAACGACCGGAAAATGAGCGCATGGTGGGTAATATCTATAAGGGAAAAGTTAGTCGAGTATTACCCGGCATGCAAGCAGCATTTATAGATATCGGTCTCGAACAAAACGGTTTTCTACATTTTTCGGATATATCCGATGCAACCAATCAATTTCTGGTAGATATTGAAGAAGATGATGAAGAAAACGGTACTCCACCAAAATCCGCGCCACGTCGGCCGCAACAAGCCCGACAGGTAGCACGAAATCTGAAGAAAAACCAGGATATAATTGTACAAATCATGAAAGAACCCATTGGTACCAAGGGACCACGGGTGACCTCTGATATCTCCATTCCGGGACGTTTTGCGGTATTGGTTCCTAATCAGAATTACATCGGTATATCCAGGAAGATCAATAATCCCAAAGAAAAAAAACGCCTGCGTACGACAGCCAGACAAGCACTGCCGAAGAATTTCGGCATCATTATGCGCACCCAGGCTGAGGGTAAATCCGAAAAAATCATCATGCATGATATCCATGGCCTGTTGAAGATCTGGGAAACAATTGACGCTAAAATTAAAGAAAAAGAGGCACCACTGCTGGTATACAAAGATTTTGGTATGGCATCGTCTATTATCAGGGATTTATTTACTTCGGACGTAGATCGGGTAATTATTGATTCCCGCAAGCAAATGCGCGAGATCAGTACTTATGTTAAAGATGTCGCTCCGCAATTGAAACATAAAATCGAATACTACACCAATCATCAACCCATTTTTGAATACTTTAAGATTGAAGACGAAATCATCCGCAGTATGGAATCGAAGGTGTGGTTAAAAAACGGAGCATACATTGTCATCCAGCAAACTGAGGCGATGGTGGCTATCGATGTGAATAGCGGTAAATTTATAGGCCGGAGGGACCACGAAGCAAATGCCTTGAAGATTAATATGGAGGCTGCCCGGGAAATAGCGAGACAGGCACGTCTGCGGGATCTGGGCGGGATAATTGTGATTGATTTTATCGACATGGAAAATAACGATAATCGAATGAAACTTTATCAGGAGTTTAAACGTGAATTCCACAAAGATCGCTCGATCACCAAAATTGAGGAAATCAGTCGTTTTGGAATCATCGAAATGACCCGCCAGCGAGTTCGTCCTGCTATTTTGCGGACTTTGCATGAAGAATGCCCGCAGTGTCACGGTACAGGTCTGGTCCCCTCCTTACCAACCATCGTGGCAGCCATTGAGCGCTGGATACAGAATTACCGTGCCTCCCGCGGTGACCGCCGCATAACACTGCGTGTAACAAACGACATTTTTAACTACATGAACAATGGACGATTTCCTAAAAAACTTCAATTAATGTGGAAATATTGGATGAAAGTAAATGTAATTCAGGATGATAGTTTAGGCTTCCGTGAATTCAAATTTTTTGATCGTAAAAATGAACGAGAACTAATAGTCAGTTAATATTTGACATAGAAATAATTAGTATTTAAATTAATTGTTCATATTTTTAAGCTGGAGAAAAAATGTACGCGATCGTGAAAATAGCCGGAAAACAATTTCGGGTTGAAAAAGATACTAAGGTGAAGGTCCCCTTTTTAGAGGTTGAACCTGGGAAACACGTTCATTTTGATCAGGTTCTGTTATTTATGAATGACAAAGGTGAATTATCTATTGGTGCTCCGCTGGTGGAGCATCTAAATGTTTCGGCATTGGTACTCAGTCACGGGCGGGAAAAAAAGATCATCGTTTTCCATAAAAAACGGCGTAAGGGATATCAGAGAAAAAAGGGTCACCGGCAGGATTTTACCTTGCTGCAAATAAAAGATATCGGCAAGGAACGACTGACAGAGAAAGTTTCTGAGGTCAGTAGCGAAGAAAGGTTTACTAAAGAAGAAATAACCGGAACCGCAGAAGTTAAAAGTAAAACGCCGGTTACCCATAAAGGCGAAAAGCGAGTTGTTGCCCACCCGCATAAAACGGCAGCCGATACTAAAAAGGTAAAAAAAGCCGAACAGAAGAAACAACCGGCAGCAATCAAAAAACCGAAAACAGCAAAGAAAGAAATTTCAAAAAAGAAACCGACAGCTAAGAAGAAATAAAGGAGTTTAATCATGGCACATAAAAAAGGTGTCGGCAGTTCACGGAATGGCCGTGATAGCCAGGGTCAACGATTAGGTGTAAAATCTTATGGTGGCCAGATGGTTCATGCGGGGAGTATTATTTTGAGACAACGTGGTACGAAGATCCATCCTGGCGACAATGTTGGTCTGGGAGTGGATGATACGATCTATGCCAAAATAGATGGCCGGGTTCAATTTGAAAGAAAAGATAAAAAACGGAAAAAAGTCAGCGTCCATCCGGTAGCCTGACATCAGTTTACATCTTAATAAAAGGTCGCAGCAAGTAGTGCTGCGACCTTTTTTATTATATTTTTCAGAATATAATATCTTTGTATCTTTTAAACATCAACAGCAGCTCAGTAAGTAAATGAAACGAATAATTTAATAGGAAGTTTTTCAGGAGCTTCAAACATCCGCTTCTTAAATGGAAATTGCGGTCAATGGCTATAAAACATTTCTTTGAACAGGAAAAACACACCCGCAAT
>Ga0153915_10007550_pt1 | contig 10264 bp, 8 predicted proteins | sample Opewatmetagenome_2_FD_107003 | JGI IMG/M metagenome (GOLD analysis project Ga0153915, IMG submission 107003) | Freshwater wetland microbial communities from Ohio, USA - Open water 3 Core 3 Depth 3 metaG | ecosystem: Environmental > Aquatic > Freshwater > Wetlands | place: USA: Ohio, Lake Erie... | reverse complement strand
GGTTGTAGCGCTCGACCTGCGCGGCGTTCGGAAAATAGACGGCCGGGGCGCCGAACAGGTCGACCGACTGCAGCGAATGCGCGAGGTGGATGTCGGCTCGCTTCGCGGCGTGGACGAGGAGCTTGCGCCAGGGCTTGATGGCGCAATTCCAGGGGGCGTCGCGGTTCCACCAGACGTAGGGCGCCCTGTCGGCGGCGAGCCGGCGGCGGATCTGCGCGAAGCGCAGCGGCGTCTTGATCTGCTCGAAAGCGTTGCCGAGGTAGAAATACGAGCCGCGCTCTGCGCGTTCCGGGAGCTCGTCGTCGTCGGCGAAAGTCGCGGAACAGCCGGCCGCGGCGAGAGCGCGGATGAGCGGCTCGTCGCCTCGCAGGACGGTGATGAAACCATCACTCATGCCGCCCGCGCTTCGCCGGCGAGGCTCGCATAAAGCTCGAGGAGCTTCGCTGCCATGCCGTCGATGCCGTAGCGCTCTGCCGTGGCGCGCGCCGCCGTGCGCATGCCCGCGCCGCGCGCGGCGTCGGCCGCGAGCGCCATCCGGCGCGCGATGCCGGCCGCGTCGTCGGGCTCGCACACCCAGCCATTCAGGTCCGGCTCGATGATCTCGGCGGCGCCGCAGCGCGAGCTGACGATCGCCGGAAGCCCCATGGCGAGCGCCTCGAGCACGGTGCTGCCGAAGGGCTCGTAGCGGCTCGGCAGGACGAGGCAGTCGGCGGCCGCGTAGAGCGGCCGGACGTCCTCCTGGCCTCCGAGGAAGGTCACCCGGTCGGCGATTCCCGCCGCGCGGGCGCGCCCGGCGAACTGCGACTGCCGCGTATCGCGCCCGGCGACGACCAGGCCGAAGCTGCGCTCGCGCGCCTGGGCGAGCGCGTCGATCGTCGCGCCGAGCCCCTTCCTCGCGAAGCCCGAGCCGACGAAGAGAAACATCGTGTCGCGCGGCCCGAAGCCGAGCCGGGCCCGGGCGGCCTCGCGCTCCGCGTCGCGGCCGCGAGGGCGAAAGAAGTCGAGATCGACGCCGTTGTAGATCACGTGCAGCCTCGCCGGATCGATGCGGAAAGCGCGCACGATCTCCGAGCGCACCATGTCCGAGATGCAGATCACCGCGCGCAGCCGCGGGTGCTCGAACATCTGCCGCTCGGCGGCGCACACGTACAGGTGGTACGGGTTGATCGCCATGCCGAGCCGCTCCAGCCAGCCGGCGGACTTCGCGCGCAGCTCGAGCCAGCGCCGGTGCACGCCGTCTCCCGCCCGGTACAGGACGCACCCGGGGATGCGCTCGTGCGACTGCACCACGTCGAACGCCTCGCGCTGCCAGGCGGCCCGCGCGGCGCGGGCGAACGACCAGTCGCGCCAGGTGCGGCCGACATAGAAAGGCGCAACGGTGATGACCCGGCGCGCGCCCCAGCCCGTCGCGCTGCGGGCGATCAGAGTGACTTCGCTGCCGGCGCGCTCGAGCGCAGGCAGCGCGCGGGCCACGATGCGCTCGGCGCCGCCGAACGGGTTGTAGCGCTGGCGGACGATGGCGAGGCGCATCGGTCGAAGATAGCACCTCTGCGATAATCGCCCTCATGGCGAAAAAAGAACTGCAACCGGTCATCCTTTCCGGCGGCTCGGGGACGCGGCTCTGGCCGCTTTCGCGCGAGCACTATCCGAAGCCGCTGCTGCGGCTGCTCGGCGAGCATTCGCTCCTCCAGGCGACGGTGCTGCGCCTCGATGCGCTGCGCGGCGAGCTCGAGGTGAAGGCGCCGATCATCGTCTGCAACGAGGAGCATCGCTTCCTCACCGCCGACCAGCTCGCCGCGATCGGCCACCCGGCGCAGGCGCTGCTCCTCGAGCCGGCGCCGCGCAACACGGCCCCGGCGCTGCACGTCGCGGCGCTCGAAGCCGCCCGCGAGCGCGGCGATGCGCTCATGCTCGTCCTGCCCGCCGACCACCTGGTCGCCCGGCCGCAGGCGCTCGCCGAGAGCCTGCTGCGCGCGGTGGGATGCGCGCAGGCGGGCGATTTCGTCGTCTTCGGCGTGCCGCCCGACCGGCCGGAGACGGGCTACGGCTACATCCGGGCCGGCGCGAAGACGCCGCAAGGCGCGCGCGCGGTCGACGCTTTCTTCGAGAAGCCCGACGCCGAGCGCGCACGCCAGTACGTCGAGTCGGGCGAGTACACGTGGAACAGCGGCATGTTCATGACCCGCGTGTCGAGCTGGACGCGCGCGCTCGAGAAATTCCGCCCGGACATCGCGGCGGCGAGCCGCCGCGCCTGGACCGAGGCCAAGCGCGACGGCGCATTCGTGCGCCTCGCGCCCGAGGCCTTCCGCGCCTCCCCGAGCGAGTCGATCGACAAGGCGGTCGCCGAGCCGCTCGCCGCGCGGCCGCTCGAGGGCGTGCGCCCGAGCGTCGTGCCGCTGAAGGCGGGCTGGTCGGACGTAGGCAATTTCGGCGCGGTCTGGGAAGCCGGCGAGCCCGACCGCCAGGGGAACGTGGTCTCCGGCGACGTGCTGCTCGAGGACGCGCAGGGCACGCTCGTCGTCGCGAACGGCCGGCTGGTGGCCGCGCTGGGGCTGCGCGACATGGTGGTGGTCGAGACGCCCGACGCCGTGATGGTCGCGCCGCGCGAGCGCGCGCAGGACGTGCGCCGGCTCGTGACGCGGCTCAACGAAGCGGCGCGCCCCGAGGCGCTGCAGAACCGCAAGGTGCATCGGCCGTGGGGCCACTTCGACCTGCTGCACGCCGGCCCCGGGTTCCTGGTGAAATCGCTGGTCATCAACCCGGGCGCGGCCATCTCCCTGCAGCGCCACCACAAGCGCGCCGAGCATTGGGTCGTGGTGCGCGGCGTGGCGACGGTCACGCGCGGCGAAGAGCGCTTCGAGCTGCGCGAGAACCAGTCGACCTACATCCCGGTCGGGATGATGCACCGGCTCGAGAACCAGGGCGAAGCGCAGCTCGAGATCGTCGAGGTGCAGTCGGGCGCCTACCTCGGCGAAGACGACATCGAGCGCTTCAGCGATATCTACAAGCGCGCCTAGATCCTCCAGGCAAGCGAGACGTAGCCCGCGCGTCCCGGCGCGGGCAAAGCGCTGAAAGTGCTGCCCGTCGCCGTGCCGTAGCTGAAGTAGCCCTTGTCGAAGAGGTTGCGCACCTCGAGCGCGAGCTGCCAGTGGCGCGCGAGCGCCTGCTCCAGCTTGAAGTCGACCACCATGTAGGCCGGCTGCTCGCGCGGAAAGGTATTGGCCTGGTCGTTGTCGAAGCGCTGCTCGCCGACGTACCTCGCGTTCAGGCTGGCCCGGCTGCGGGGCGCGTAGGTCCAGTAGACGCCGCCCGTAGCGAGCACCTCGGGCACGAGCGGGACGGTGTTGCCGCTCACGTCGACACCGCCATAGACGCCGGAGCGAAACGTCGCCTCGAGGAACGCGAGCGCGGCGCGCAGGTCGACCGACTCGCCGGCTTGCCACGCGCTTTCCAGCTCGACGCCCCGCCGCCGCGTCGGCGAGAGGTTGATGTTGGCGCCGGCGAGCGGGCTGAAGTAGATCTCGTTCTCGAGGTCGATCTGGTAGGCGCTCGCGCGCAGCCGAAGCAAGCGGCTTTCGTACTCGAGGCCGAGCTCGCCGGTGAGCGCCGTCTGCGGGTCGAGGAGCGTCGGCGTGCACGGCGGGAAGAAGCATGCGTTCTCGTCGAAGTTGGCAACGCGGAAGCTCTTGCCGTACTTCGCATAGCCCGACCACCCGTGCCCGAAGTCCTGCCGGAGCGCCGCTTCGTACGCTTCCAGATCATGGTCCGTGCGCCGGTCGCTCACGGGGAAGACTTCCTCGCTCAGCCGCTGTGTCGTGCGCTGCGTACGCGCGCCAAGAACGGCGCGCGTGCTCGCGGTGAGCCAGAAATTGGTCTGGGCGTACAACGCGTCGCTTGCCTGATCGCCGTTGCGTACCGAAAAGCTCGGCGCCCCCGGCGCCGTCGCGCTCCGCGTGCCGTAGTCCCAGCGCTCGAAGTCGGCGCCGACGATGAGCTCGTGGCTGCGCCCCAGCGCGTCGAAGGCGAGGCGCGCGCGGGGGGTAAAGCTCCAGAGGTTCGCATCCGTGTCGGTGAAGAAGCCGCCGAAAGCGGCGAAGAACGACTGCGTGTTCCTCTGCCGGTAGCCGAGGTCCGCGCTCACCTCGTGCCGTCCGAAGTAGCGCGTGCCGCCCAGGACGAGGTGCGCGCCGTCCCGGCTGCGCCAGTCGTCCGGGGTGTTCGTCTGGCGCGGGTTCTCGTTGATTTGCGCCTCGGTGAGCGAGCCTGGGAGGCCGGCGCGCTGCTCGTCCACGCCGCCCTTCAGATAGGCTCGCCCTTCGCGCGAGCGCGCTTCGAGCTTGCCCAGGGCGCTGCGCTGCCGGTAATCGCCGTTGGCCCGGTAGCCGTCGGTGTCCTCGTAGGAGGCTGCAAGGCCGCCGCCGAAGCTATCGCCGTAGCGCTCGAAGCCGGCGCGCGCTTCCTGCGTGCCGTAGCCGCCGGCGCGCACCAGCGCGTCGGCGCGCGTCTCGCCTTCTTTTCCCCGGCGCGTGATGATGTTGATCGTGCCGCCGCTCGTGCCGCCGCCGTAGAGCACGGCGCCGCCGCCGCGCACGACCTCGATGCGCTCTATCGACTCGAGCGGGATCGCGGAAAGCTGCGCCGACTCGAGGTCGGCCTCGTTGATGCGCAGCCCGTCGAGCAGCACGAGGGTGTTCTGGTCGCCGGTGATGCCGAAGCCGCGCAGGTCGAGCTGCGGGTTCTGCGTGCCGGCCAGGTCGCGGATCTGCAGAAGGCCGAACTGCGCGAGCACGTCGCCGAGGTTGGACGACGCGCTCTTCCGGATGTCGTCGGCCGTGATTACCGTGACGCCGACCGGCAGATCGCGCTTGATGTCCGGGAAGCGGGTGGCGGTGACGACCACCGCATCGTCCTGCGCGAATGCAAGCGAAACCGAAATTGCGGCGAGCAGGCCGGACAACGGGCGAAGCATGGAGACCTCCCAGGCGTCATCCCCGACGCCGCAAAGCGGTTGAAAGAGGCTCCAGGCCGGTCTCCGGACTCGCAGATTCAGGGTTCGGGGGATTCCTCTCCCGGGCCCTGGAGTCGTCTCGGCCTTCCGGCAAGGGTCGCCGTGGCCACAGCGTCGAGACGCATCTCTGCTTACCGTTGCGGGGGCAGTCGAGGCTTCGCACCTCGTTCCCGTACACCTGGTAGCGGCGCCGATGATAAGCGATGCCTGCGGGCCAAGGTCATGAAATACATGCAGAAAGCGACGTTACTGCTTGACCTTGCTTGAATTTTGAAAGATAGTGGGCGCCGTGGAGGCCGAGTTCAGCTCGCTGGAGTCGAAGGTCGCGCAGTTCGTCGCGCTCTGCGAGCGGCTGCGCGCGGAGAACCGTGAGCTGAAGCAGAAGCTTGCCGTCGCGCAAAGCGACGCCCGGCGGCTCAATGAAAAAATCGACGGCGCGAAGTCGCGCCTCGAAGGCCTGCTCAACCGCCTGCCGGGCTGATGTCCGACGCCGCGACGACGATCGAGGTGAGCCTGCTTGGGCGCACTTACCGCGTCGCGTGCGCCGACGGCGAGCGAGAAGCGCTGATGCAGGCCGTCGCCTATCTCGACGGCAAGATGAACGAGATCCGCAAGAGCGGCAAGGTCATGGGCGCCGAGCGCATCGCGGTGATGGCCGCGCTCAACGTGGCGCACGAATTGCTGAGCGTCAAGCTCGGCGCCGGCTTCGACGTGGGCCAGGCGAAGCGCCGCCTGTCGGCAATCGAATCGCAGCTGGACGCGGCGATTGCCAAACAGGAAAAGTTGTTCTAAAACGATTCCGTTCCCTGCTGTGTACGACAGGGCTCAATTTTCTCGAACCGATAGCTTCCTTCGGTTGCGGCCCTAGCGTCACTGTTGTGAGCATCCCCCGCGCCTGGCGCGTGCCGGATGCACCTGATGTGACCGGAAAGCGACCACCCTGTTTAGCCAGGGTTCGGGAGCCGAGCCCATCGACATGAGCGGGGAACGCTCCCTTCCAGGAAAAGGGGTCAGAGCAATTTTCCCGTAACTGCTCCAGACCGCTTTGGTTTCCGGAAAATTGCTCTGACCCCTTTATGAACTACTGGCTGATGAAGAGCGAGCCGGACGAGTGCTCGATCGACGACGTGCTCGCCGCGCCCGGAAAGAAGACGCCCTGGAGCGGCGTGCGCAACTACCAGGCGCGAAACTACATGCGCGACCAGATGAAGGTCGGCGACCGCGTGCTCTTCTATCACTCGAGCTGCGCCGAGCCGGGCATCGCCGGCCTCGCCCAGATCGCGTCCCGGCCGTACGCGGACGCGAGCCAGTTCGATCCGCGGAGCGACTACTACGATCCGGGCTCGCCGCGCGACCGGCCGCGCTGGTTCAACGTCGACGTGCGGGCGCTGCGCAAGACGCGCCTCGTGCCGCTCGCGGAGTTGCGCAGACACAAGGCGCTCGCCAAGATGGTGCTCCTGCGGCCCGGCAACCGGCTCTCGATCACCCCGGTGAGCGCGGCCGAATGGCGTTACATCACCGAAAAGCTCCTTTGAAGAACGACACGCTGCTCCGCGCGCTGCGCCGCGAGCCGACCGAGTACACGCCGCTCTGGCTGATGCGCCAGGCCGGCCGCTACCTTCCGGAGTACAACGAGACGCGGCGCCGCGCGGGCAGCTTTCTCGGCCTTGCCAAGACGCCGGCGCTCGCGACCGAGGTGACGCTGCAGCCCCTCGAGCGCTTTCCGCTCGACGCGGCGATCCTCTTCTCCGACATCCTCACCGTGCCCGACGCGATGGGCCTGGGACTGCACTTCGTGGAAGGCGAAGGGCCGCGCTTCGCGCGGCCGCTTCGCGAGGAGCGCGACATCCTCGCGCTCGCCGCGCCCGATCCGGCGGCCGAGCTGGGCTACGTGATGGATGCGGTGCGCGAAATCCGCCGCGCGCTCGACGGCCGCGTGCCGCTCATCGGCTTTTCGGGCAGCCCCTTCACCCTCGCCTGCTACATGGTCGAAGGCTCGGGCAGCGACGACTGGCGCACCCTGAAGGCGTTGCGCCATGCCCGCCCCGACCTGCTGCATCGCATCCTCGAGGTGAATGCGCGGGCGGTCACGGATTACCTCAACGCGCAGATCGACGCCGGCGCGCAGGTCGTCATGCTCTTCGACACCTGGGGCGGGATCCTTGCTCACGACGACTACGAGCCGTTCTCCCTCCAGTATTCACGATCGATCATTCGCAGCTTGAAGAATGCGCCCAGCATCCTCTTCACGAAGGGCGGCAATCCCTGGCTGCCGGCGATCATGGCCAGCGGCGCGGACGCCGTCGGGCTCGATTGGACGAGCGATCCCCGCGAAGCGCGCAAGCTGGCGGGCAATCGCGTCGCGATTCAAGGCAACCTCGATCCTGCAGCGCTGTTCGCTCCCGAAAATGCCGTGCGCGAAGCGTCGCGCAAGATCCTAGACAGCTTCGGCGCCGCGCCCGGCCACATCTTCAACCTCGGACACGGCATCCTTCCCGGAACGCCGGTCCAATCTGTTGCAGCGCTCGCGGACGAAGTGCGCACTTACAGCAGGCAAATGCGAGATCGGCCAACCAGGCAATGAGCGACAAGAAGAATAAAGCTGCTTGACTTATGCACATTTTTTGGTTTTCGCGACAGACGGCCAGAAATTCTTGCGGCTCCCTAGCGAGGCGTTCGTAAGCTACTGATCGAAAAGAGGGAAAATGCCCTCTGCGACGTCGCCCGTTACGCGAAACAGCGGCGATGGCCGAGTGTTACGTGCTCATGAACGCCTTACTCACAGATTTATCCACAAACGATAAGTCCTTGCCGGACCGCAAGATTTCCTGCATTCGCGTGGCGCTCGACGTGCCGCTCGCCAAGCTCTTCGATTACTCGTGCCCGGAAAGCATCGCCGTCGAAATCGGGGATCGCGTCGCGCTGCGCTTCGGCAATCGCGCGCAGGTCGGCGTCGTCATCGAGCGCGACGCGCACTCCGGAATCGCGCGCGAGCGACTGAAGGCGATCAACGCGGTGCGAGACGACGCGCCGCGCCTTCCGCCCGACTGGCTCGAGCTGATGCGCTTCCTTTCCAGCTATTACCAGCGGCCCCTCGGCGAGACGATCATCGCCGCGCTGCCGCCTCGCCTGCGTTCGGTGAAGCCGCTGCCGCGCAAGGCGCTGGAAAAGCCGCCGCCCTCGTCGCCGCGGTTCGTGCCGCCCCACCCGCTGACGCCCGGGCAGACCGGGGCCGTGCAGCGCGTCTCGGCGAGCCTCGGGCGCTTCGCCGCCTTCCTGCTCCATGGCGTGACCGGAAGCGGCAAGACCGAGGTCTATCTCAACGTCATCGCCGAGGTCGTGCGCGCGGGCGGCCAGGTGATCGTGCTCGTTCCGGAAATCAGCCTGACCCCGCAGCTCGAGGCGCGGTTTCGCGAGGCTTTCCCGGAGGCGCAGATCGCGCTCATGCACAGCGGGCTCGAGGACATCGCGCGCACGAAGGCCTGGCTCGACGCGGCGCGCGGCGACGCGGCGATCATCCTCGGCACGCGGCTCGCGATACTCGCGCCGCTGCCGAAGCTTTCCCTAATCGTCGTCGACGAGGAGCACGACACCTCGTTCAAGCAGCAGGAGGGGCTTCGCTACTCGGCGCGCGATGCGGCGGTCTATCGCGCGAAGCTCGCCGGGTGCCCGGTCGTCCTCGGCACCGCCACGCCGTCGCTCGAGACGTGGCAGAACTTCCGCAGCGGGCGCTACGAGCGCATCGCGCTGCCAGAGCGCGCCTCTCCCGGGGCGAAGCTGCCGAGCGTGCGCACGATCGATTTGCGGCGCTCGCCGGCGGAGCACGGCTTCGCGAGGGAGGTATTGGAAGGCGTGGAAAAGCGGCTCGCGCGCGGCGAGCAGAGCCTCGTCTTCATCAACCGGCGCGGCTACGCCCCGGTGCTCTCCTGCGAAGCCTGCGGCTGGTGCGCCGGCTGCACCCGCTGCAGCGCGCACCTCGTCCTGCACTCGATCGACCGGAAGCTGCGCTGCCACCACTGCGGCGCGGACCAGCCGATCCCAAAGGCCTGCCCCACCTGCGGCAACGTCGACCTCAAGCCGATGGGCCGCGGTACGCAGCGCATCGAGGAAACGCTCGCCGGGCGCTTTCCGAGCGCCCGCATCGCCCGCGTCGATCGCGACAGCGCCCAGCGCCGCGGCGAGCTCGCGCGCACGCTGGAAGGGATCCGCGCCGGCGGCGCCGACATCCTCGTCGGCACGCAGCTCCTTGCCAAGGGCCACGACTTTCCCGCGCTCACTTTCGTCGCGGTGCTCAACGCCGATTACGCGCTGCTTTCGACCGACTACCGCGCCGCCGAGCGGCTGTTCGCCGTGCTCGTGCAGGTCGCCGGCCGCGCCGGCCGGCGCGAGCAGCCCGGCGAGGTGCTCGTCCAGACGCGCTATCCCGGGCACCCGCTTTTCGCGGCGCTCGCGGGCCACGACTTCGCCGGCTTCGCCGAGGCGCAGCTCGCCGAGCGCGAGCGCGCGGGCTTCCCGCCGTTCGTCTTCGAGGCGGCGTTGCGCGCCGAGGCCAAGGAGCTCGCCACGGCGATGGCGTTCCTCCGGGACACGGCGCAGCTCGTCGAGGCGCCCGCCGAGGTGCGCGTCTTCGACCCGGTGCCGCACGTCATCACCCGGCGCGCGGGATACGAGCGCGCCCAGCTCGTCATGCAGTCGGCGTCGCGCCCGGCGCTGCAGGAGTACCTGTCCGGGCTATCGCGAATCCTTTTCGAGTCGCCGCCCCGCCACGTGCGCTGGCACCTCGACGTCGACCCGATCGAGTTCGACTGACCTCTCTATAATCCCCGCCCTTGTCCAGCGATCCCAAAGCCGTCATCGAGGAAGCACTGCGGGCAGCCATAGAGCGCGTGGCTCCGGGCAATTCGTCCCTCCCCATAATGCTGGAGAGGCCGAGGCAGGCGGAGCACGGCGACCTCTCGTCGAACGTCGCGCTGCAGCTCGCCAAGGCGCTCAAGCGCAACCCGCGCGAAGTGGCGCGCGAGCTGATCGATGCGCTGCCCTCCTCAGACTGGCTGGAGGCCGCGGAGATCGCCGGCCCCGGGTTCATCAACCTGCGCGTGCGCGCGCAGGCCAAGCAGCACATCGTGCGCACCATCCTCGCGGAGCGCGAGCGCTACGGGACGGCCGACCGCGGGCGGGCGCAGCCCGTCATGGTCGAGTTCGTCTCGGCCAACCCGACCGGCCCTTTGCACGTCGGACACGGCCGGCAGGCGGCGC
>Ga0153915_10007549_pt1 | contig 10264 bp, 5 predicted proteins | sample Opewatmetagenome_2_FD_107003 | JGI IMG/M metagenome (GOLD analysis project Ga0153915, IMG submission 107003) | Freshwater wetland microbial communities from Ohio, USA - Open water 3 Core 3 Depth 3 metaG | ecosystem: Environmental > Aquatic > Freshwater > Wetlands | place: USA: Ohio, Lake Erie... | reverse complement strand
GTTGCTGCGTTTCTCTCCGTGGCTTAATTTCAAGAGAAAGATGTTGTCCGGGAGCCAGATCGAAAAATGAGATATTTGCCAGTATTCTGCTGTCATTAAGCCGGTTTCCGATAACTATCATGTAATGTCCAGGGGTAAGCTGCAGCTCATCTTTAAATTCAGTTACTTTTTTATTATAGTCGTATTCGAGGGTATTATACCGGCCGTTCTCAAACCTTGCAATAGTAAAATGAACATAGTATTCGGGGACCGGATCAGTTTCTTCAGAATATAATTGCAGATATCCTTTTGAATCCTGAGGCATATGTTCATCAGAAAAATAAACATCATGCCATTTCCTGTCATAGAAATACTGGGTCGTATTGCTCCCCGGTTCAAGCCTGGATGGGATGCCTAGACTCCTGCATATCGAAACAAAATAAACTGATCTGGATTTTGCATCAGTTACCTTAAGTTCATCTGTTCCGCGGGGAGTTAAAGGTGTCCTGTAATAGTTTTCATCATTTGCGATTCTTATGGATTTATTTATATAGTCCTTAATTAAATCAGGATTATTTATTGCCTGTGTCAGCATGTTCGCTGGCAAAGCCTTTCTCAGGTAATCCCGGTAAGCAACCAGCATCTCGTTTGAAACCCTGGGATTAAGAACATAGTTGACGAATAATTCACTTTTTGTATCCAGGTTTGATGGATTTGCCAGGTTTCGAAGTTGATCTTCAAGAACCGGAGCTTTTGTATCCCTGAGATCTTTTTCAGCCAGTACGCTGAGCAGTGAAAGGGCAAGATCCCTGTCCGTTTCCGGTACCTGTTCCAGAAAAGAAATTATAGTCCTGAAATTACCCATGCTCCTTTTAATGACTTCACATGTCCTGGCAGAATCAATATTTATTTTCTCTGCAAAAACTGCAGCAGCTTCTGGTTTTATCCATGAATCAACATAAGTTTCACGAATCTTGTTCTCAGTCTTTACCCGTTCAGTATTTTTCCCAATCAAATCTTCTGAGGGTCCGGCATAAGGGGTCAGAGCCGGAGGCACATTAAGATCCAGGTTGGTACTGCCTCTGGCAAGCGGATTGGCCTCCAGAATCAATGTCAAGGTATCTGTCTCTGAAACAGATATTTTGCTGAAGTTAAACTCATCTCCCTTTCTGGCCCAAATGATGAGGTCTCCCAATCCTGTCTCAAAACTGCTTATTCCATTTTCATTTGATGGAACAGTTGCCAGAGGATAAAACTCAGCATAATTGTAAAGCTGGTACTCCACCAATGCATTCCTGACCGGTGCTCCGGTTTTGTCCAGAACTTTAACATGTACACGTTTAGTTTCAGCATAGTTGGACAGATTATTAACCTCGGTATATTGCTGGCGCTTAATAATATAATTCTCTTCCCCGTAAGGGGCTCCGAATGACCTGGTGTGTATAAGCATTGCCCGGCGGGCAGGTTCGGTGAACCAGCCCCGGTCGAGGACGGGTTCTGGTTCGCAGGCACCCATATAATGCCATTTCCCGTCAATCCACACCTCTACCCATGCATGATTATCATCAGTATGTGCCCACCGGGGAGTGTAAACCTGCCGTGCAGGAATTCCAACAGTTCTGAGGGCACTTACTGTAAAAGTCGATTCTTCACCACACCTGCCTCTTGCAGACAGCATAGTACTCATTGGTCCCGATGTCCTGATATCGGAAGGCTGGTATGTGACTTTTTCGTGACACCAGTGGTTTATTTCGAGTGCTGCCGTTCCCATATCAAATCCCTTTATCCGGTCAGATAATTCCTGGTTATACCTGATCCTGAAAGAATCAAGGTTCTCATTATTTACCCTGCACGGGAGAACATAGTGAAGGAAAATATCCTCCGGGATTGAATGCCCCCAGGGGGAGTTCTTTCTTGTGTCGAGTGCTATGTTGGTATTCCCAAGGAAAAAATTGCCATCATAATCAGCAAGGTCGCTTAACGGCATGAATGCAAAGAGGAATCTGAGTGCTTCGGCCTGTTTGTTATCCAAATTCTGATCGAAGACATTAAAAAGCTGATTAGCTCGTCCGGCAGCTAATGAACGTCTTTTCTCAAAGGCAGTATTGACTGTATTAAGATAAGTTTTATTGGTGATGAGACGATTTCCGGTACAGCCCGCAGCTAATAAAACAACTGCGGTTATCAACAGGCTGGCATAATTTCTCATCAGGTATTAAACCTAAATTGTGCCGCATGAATTTCTAATAACCAGTTCAGGTGTGATGTTTACCTGCCTCTTGTATTTGCCGTTACCGGAATTTTTTACTTCCGACCATATCATATTGGCTACTTTAAGAGCCATTCCGGTGAAAGGTTTTTTCAAGCTGGTGACAGGGGTGAACATCAGATCAAAACCAATTCCCTCTTCCATAGAGATCAAAGCGATATCCTGGGGAACGCGCAGATTCTTTTTCCTGAGGAACGCCATGATCCTGTAAACAAGATCAGAGTGCAGAATGATCATAACATCCGCACTATGAGGAGGACGCATGTATTTCTCCAGCTGAGAAAAGTCAATATCACTGCTTACAATCTGATTATCAAGTTCAACATTTACCGGCTTATTAATTCCTGTTTTCCGGCCAAGGGCATCCCTGAGCATATCAATAACCACACGATCATTGATTAGGGAGTTGGCATAAGTAACTGTAAGTATATTCTTATAGCCCAATTTTTCAATATGATCTGCGACGCGCTGGGATCCTTCTGACATATCTGTGCAGACTGTATTGAGGCGCAGCATTCTGACGCATTTCTCAAGCAGGACAAACGGATAGCCGGTTGATCTCAGCGAGCGTATAGTATAATCATCTGCTGCCTCCCCAACAAGGATCAGTCCACTGTAGAATTTCCGGAATGCTCCTATTAATCGATTATACCTCCTGTCGTCCGGATCCTTTGTGATTACTGAGAATCCGACTCCAATGCTGGCAAAAGCCTTCTGCAGAAATGGAGTTATTTCATATACAAACTGATCGTGAAGAGAAGGAACAATCATGCCAATAACTCCAGGCTTTTCTTCGACAGGAGACACTTCGTTCCCATCCTTTAACAAATCAAAATAACCCATCTGTCTTGCCAGTGCAAGCACTTTTTCCTGTGTATCCTTCCGAATTCCATGCTGATCAGCTTTATTATTCAGAACAAGTGACACTAAAGTACTGGACACACCGAGCCTTTCGGCTAAATCTTTATTTTTAACTTTTTTCCCCATTTTTCCCCCAAAATTGAATGAACTAAATTTAAGCTAATTTTCTACGTGATAAAACTATTTAAGAAAATTTAACAAATACAAAATCAGACTGATAAAATTAGTATCAAATGCACAACATAGCAACTAAACAAAAATCTGGAATAAGTGTACTATGTACACTTTATCTTTTAGGCGGCTGTATTCCCCTTTTCTTCGCCGCTTCCTCAAGTCGTTTTTGCCAATTTGATTTCTTAATCGGCTTCTTCTTATTTTCTTCCAGCGTAGCCAAAACTTTGCTTACGTCAATGAACCTTTTTGAGACTATATTCTGGGCATAAGTCAAAATGTTAGCCAGGAAATAATAATAAGTAAGTCCTGCAGAAAAATTATTGAGCATTAGCATAAACATTACAGGCATCATGTACGTCATCATTTTCATCCCTGGCTGATCCTGTCCGGGAGATGATCCTGTCATTTTCATGGTAAGAAGCGTAGAGGCAGTCATAAGAAGCGTAAAAAGGCTCACATGGCTGCCGTATATTGGTATTTTAAATGGCAATGTCAGTATTGAGTCGTAGGTTGAAAGATCTGTAGCCCACAAAAAATGCTCCTGGCGTAATTCGATTGATACAGGAAAAAACCTGAACATTGCGAACAGTATAGGCATCTGCAGGAGCATGGGCAGACATCCTCCCATAGGGCTTACACCCGCCCGCTTGTACAGATCCATGGTAGCCTGCTGTTTTTTCATGGCATCTTCCTTTTTTGGGAATTTTTTACCAAGCTCGTCTACTAATGGCTTCAGGACCTGCATCTTTGCTTGTGACTTATATGATTTGAAAGTAAGCGGCAGAAGAACTATTTTAATAAGGATTGTAAGAATCAGGATTATAATTCCATAACTGGCAATATACTTTTCAAGCCAGTTAAAGACCGGGATTATGACAAACCTGTTGATCCAGCCAATTATGTTCTTTCCCAGAAAAACAAGTTCTTCAAGCTTCAGCCCCTCTTTTCTCAGGGTTGAGATATGGTTGGGACCAAAGTACAGCTTCATCCCTGTCACGGTTTCCGGCCCAGAAGTAAAAGGAACGCCAACTTCGGAAGTGAAATACCTGATATATTTCCCCGATCCTACAGTTCTGGTTGAAGTCACTGAACCATTCAGGAAATAATCTTTGGAAATCAAGACAGAAGAAAAAAACTGATCCTGAAATGCCACCCAGTTTAGTTTTGTAGGGATATCAGCACTTTCAAGCTCCTTTTGCTGTCTTAATTTTAGCGGTACTACATCATCCTGATAATATCGGTATCTGATATTTGCATAGCTATCTTCATTTTGCCGTCCTTTTTCCTGCTGGGGTATGAACATTCTCCAGTCAAAGGTCAGACTGTTCTGATTAGAAGCAATGATTGATTCCATCGATTTAAATGTCACATCAAAGTCGACCATATACTTGTCGGGAGAAAGGGTATATTTATATTCAATGTATCTGTCCGCTCCTGCCATCAGCCGGAGAACTACGCTTTGAGGCTGAGTTGTAACTAAAAATGTCCTGTTCTCTCCAACAGGCTTAAAGAACAGATCATTTGTCTGCACAGGCTTATTATCAGCCGTAAAAAATTTGAATCCAAATACAGTTGAGTCACCGGAGAAGAGTACCAGAGGCAATGAATCGTATGTTCTGTAATCTTTCAGACGTGCAGAATAAACCCTTCCTCCTTTAAGCGAGATCTTAAGTGTCAACTTGCTATTTTCCAGCGTAATAAGTCCTGTATCACCCTTCACGGCACCACCAAATGCTCCCACCTGACTGGAATCTACCTTTCCGGTTGAAACCATCTTCTGAGGCTGGCTCACCTGGGTCTTGTTTATTCCAAGAGTATCTGCTTTTGGCTGCGCAGGAGCAAATCCAAGTACCTGATTAATTTCATTGACTTTTGCAATTGCTTCAGGCTGGTTGGGTTTGAAGCGCAAGGCATTAATGTATTCGGCTCTGGCATTTTCCATATCCCCTTTGGCGTAGAGGGAGTCAGCTAATTCGACTGCTTTCTTATAAGATTTATTATTCCGGCTGCCATTGTAGATGCTGAATCCGATGAAGATGGCGAATATCAGAATTATACCAGTTATTGTGTTCTTATCCATTCAGTTATTAATAATATGTGATTGATAAATTATTCTATCAGTTAATACACGCTTTAATAAAACTTACGAACAAAGGGTGAGGGTTAATTACTGTACTGCTGTATTCAGGATGAAACTGCACGCCAATGAACCATTTATGCGAAGGTATTTCTACTATTTCGACCAGTTTTGATTCGGGATTAATTCCTACCGGTATCATTCCGTTCCTTTTAAAATCATCATAATACCTGTTATTGAATTCATATCTGTGCCTGTGCCTTTCAATTATTTGCGTCTTTCCGTATATTTTGTAGGTCCGCGAATTCTTTGAAATAACGCATTTATAGCCTCCCAGCCTCATTGTGCCTCCTTTGTCAATTATGCTCTTCTGTTCCTCCATGAGGTCTATGACGGGATATTTTGTTTTATGGTCTATTTCAGAGGAATGCGCCCCCTCAAAGTGCAGGACATCTCTGGCAAATTCAATTACAGCACACTGCATACCGAGGCAAATACCCAGAAAAGGCAGGTTATTCTCCCTTGCGTATTTTGCAGTTATAATTTTCCCTTCAATTCCCCGCGATCCGAAACCAGGGGCAACAACAACGCCTTTAAGATCTTTTAAAAGCATATTTACGTTTTCGTCGGTTACGTCCTCAGAATGGATATACTCGACATTTACTTCGCATTCATTCATAGCACCGCTATGAATGAATGATTCTGATATTGATTTATAGGCATCCGGAAGCTCGACATATTTTCCTACCAGACCGATTCGAATCGAATGTTTGGGATTCTTAAGTTTAGTCAGAAATTCCCTCCATTCTGTCAGTGGTGGTTCTTTTAAAACCGGTAAAACCAATTTCCTCAAAACTGTCTGATCAAGCTTTTCCTTTAGCATTTTAAGCGGTACTTCATAAATAGTCGATACATCAACTGATTCGACCACTGCATTTTCCTCAACGTTGCAAAACAGGGCAACTTTCTTTTTAATGTCCTCAGTAAGATTTTTTTCAGTTCTTAAAACAAGAATATCCGGCTGGATTCCATTTTCGAGGAGGACTTTTACTGAGTGCTGTGTCGGTTTTGTCTTTAGCTCTCCTGATGCCGAAAGATAAGGAACCAGGGTAAGATGTATAACAATACAGTTCTGAGAGCCCATTTCCCATTTCAATTGCCTGACCGATTCTATGTAGGGCAGTGATTCCATATCACCTACAGTTCCTCCTATCTCAGTTATAACAATATTAAATATGTTTCCGGATCCGACCAGTTTTATTCTTCTTTTGATCTCATCAGTTATATGAGGTATTATCTGAACCGTCTTTCCAAGATAATCTCCCTTTCTTTCCTTCTCAATAACTGTCTGGTAAATCCTGCCTGTAGTAACATTATTTGCCTGGCTTGTAGGGACATTCAGGAATCTCTCATAATGTCCCAGATCGAGATCTGTTTCAGCTCCATCCAGTGTGACATAACATTCTCCATGCTCGTAGGGATTTAATGTTCCTGGATCAACGTTAATATAGGGATCCAGCTTTTGAATTGTTACTGAATACCCTCTTGCCTGGAGAAGCTTCGCCAGTGATGCAGAAATAATACCTTTTCCCAGCGAGGAGGTCACCCCCCCTGTAACAAATACATACTTAACGTCAGCCAACTTGAGGAATTTTTAATTTATTTGCTTAACTATCAAGACCTGACTGGTCTATCATCTTAACTTTTTCTTCGAGTGTCTTAATCATCTTCTTCGCATTCTCAATTTTCTCCTGAACCTCTCGTATCATAGTATCAGCATTGGTTGATTTGGCAAAGAATCCTATATTATTTTCCCAAAGGACAATATCACTTTCAAGCTGTTTTATCTTGGTAAAGAACTTCTCTCTTTCATTCCTGACTTTTCTTGAAGCTTTTGGATTTGATTTGAGATTGTCGAGTTTGGTCCTGTACTTCAGAATGCTCTTGTCCTCATCAGCAATTTTCAGCTTGTCAAATTCTTTGTTCAGGGCATTTCTGTACCTGTTGGTAATTTCTTCCTTCTTGTTGAACGGAACAAAACCAATCTCTGTCCATTTTCGCTGCAATTCCTTCAGACGTTCAAATGCAGCCTGAACATCGGTTCCCGGTTCAAACTTTTCAAGCTCTTCAATAACAGCTATTTTAGCTTTTAAGTTATCTTCGTATGAAGTATCCAGATTAGCAAAAAACTCAGCTTTCCTGTTGAAGAACTGGTCGCATGCCTTACGGAATCTTCTCCATGTCTTTTCAGATTGCTTACGAGGTACAGGACCAATTTCCTTCCATTCTTTCTGAAGCCTGATAAGTGCATCAGAAGTTGCTTTCCAGTCAGTGCTTTCCTGAAGCGACTCTGCCTGAACACACAATTCGGTTTTAAGCTGGAGGTTATTTAGCTGTGTTTCTTTATTATCGGCATAGAAACCTCTTTTCTTTTCAAAGAAAGCATCGCAAGCTTCCCGAAATCGCTGATAGACCTTGTTATTCTGCTTTTTTGGTGCAAACCCGATGGTACGCCACATCTTCTGAAGAGCAACAATCTTGTCGGCTTTTTCATCGAAGTCCCTGAAGCTTTTTATCTCCATCAGATTGATGGTTTCAACCTCCTCACACAAAGCAAGCTTGGCATCAAGGTTTTTCCTTTGGTCATCCTTCTGTTTCTCGAAATATTCGTGATGCCTTTTATTGATCTGGGATGTGGCTTCCCTGAACCTTTCCCATATCTCGTTCTTTGATTCCTGGGGTACAGGTCCGATCTCACGCCACTGGTTATGAAAGTCCTGCAGCGACCTGAAGGCATTTACGGGATTAGGTTCAAGCAAAAGCTCTTCCGCTTTTTCACACAGCAGTACTTTTGCTTCAAGATTTTTCTTCAGGTCAAGATCCCGCAGTTCCTTGTTTATTTTAATATAGTCATAGAAGATCTCGACACTATGATGATAATTCTCCCACAGATCCTTTAATGATGATTGAGGGACTACCCCGATCGAGTGCCATTCATTCTGCAGCATACGAAACTCATGAAAGGTCTTATTAATGGATTCTTCCCTGTTAACGAGATCTTTTATCTTATCGATGATATCATATTTCTTTTTCAGGTTTTCGAACTTCTCAGCCTCCTGAACCTTATTATAATCGTTCTTCCTTTCCCTGTATTTCTCGAGAAGTTCCTTTACACGGTAGTCAAGCGGATCAACCCATACTTTGTATTCTTCTATCTTTCCTCCACCTTCCAGAAATTTACTTTTTTTCTCGTCAGCCTCATGCTTGATCTTCTTGTAAAACAGGGTTTTTATCCTTTCCACATCATTGCGGATTTCAGAAGGAGGCCTGTTTTCAATAATCAGGGCAAGTGTTTCTACAAGTTCGTTTTTTGTGAAGTCCGAGTAATCGACAGGAGGTAGCTCGACCTCATCCAGCTCATTTAATTCCACTTTCAGGGAAGAGTGTTTTTCAGCTGGTTCAGAAGGCACTGTTTTACTTTCCATCTTTTCTGCGTTATCAGTGCTCTCTGTCTCCTCATTTGCTATTTCTTCATCCTCCCGGGATTCATTTTTCTCAGCATTTTCAGCTTCATTGGTGTCTCCAGTACCGGCAGCTTTTAAATTTGCTCCGTGCTGTTCATCAAGAACAGAGTCTTCCGGATTTTCTTTAATCATATCCAATCCTTTAACGTTCAATATCTTCAAAAGTACAGCATACCATGGCAAGGCCGTGGATTTTTCAGAGTACGAAAATATCGAATTATTTATTAAAACTCAAAGTTTTAGAGAAAAAGTAAGATAAATGCCAAATCGGGGTTTAAGGCTGTATCACATTGCCGGTTAATTATTGATTGACTATTTTTGCCTGCCTGATTACACATATAGGGATATATGATATATTTACCGGGGAATTTCATATGACTTTTGTTGGTATTAAAAATCAGAACTAAAAGATCTCAATGGATAGTAAAGACATTGTAATATTTGCAGCAGTACTTGCAGCTCTTGGCTTCAGTCTGTACAGAAAATATGCCAAAAAGAATCAGGGCAATCAGGGAAATCAAAATAAGGCGGGATCATCTTTTCCGTCAACAAAGGATGATGATTATGAACCCTATTCCAAAAAATAGTCTATCGTTTATTTTTTGAAATAAGATATCGGAACGGGTTGATGATTTTTTGAAGAAGCCTGAGATCGTCAGTTATTATTTCGGCAGTCCCCTGCATATTTTGTGTGAAATCAAGTTTCTGTCCGTACAGGGTTGTCAAGCCTGAAGGAAGATTGAGTTCAATGACATATGAGTCGCCTGAAGGTACAAGCGATATCGAATTAACCACACCTTTAACCATTCCGTATTCAAGGTATGGATATCCGCTAAGCTTGATGTTTACCGCCTGCCCGACCTTAACTTTGCCTGACCTGTGCATTTTGAGGTTTATCCGGCCGATGTAGTCTCCCGTATCGAAGGGGACAATACTCAGGACCGGTTCATCTTTATTTACTGCCTGATTTTCACTCCAGAATTTTGTGAATGAAACTATACCGCTTACCGGAGATATCAGAAGGTAAGTGTTTTCCCACATTCTTACCTGGGCTTTAAGGTTCAAAAACGATTCATTAAGTACTGAATAGTATTTTTCACGGTCTTCGAGTTTCTTTATCTTATAATCCTGCAGCAGCTGTCTTTTTTCTGCAAGTTCAATCGATTTTGCTGAATGATCTAGCCTAACCTGTTGAAGTTCAATGTTTAGCCTGATAAGTGACTGGCGCGATTTTTCAAGTTCACTATCTGAGTAAACTCCGTTCACATGCAACAATGAATCCCTGTTGAATTTTTTTTGCTCAAGCAATTGATTCTCGGTAAATAATTTTTCCTTCACTTTTACTCTGCCTATATAGACCAGGATGCCATCTATCTCATC
>Ga0153915_10007548_pt1 | contig 10265 bp, 7 predicted proteins | sample Opewatmetagenome_2_FD_107003 | JGI IMG/M metagenome (GOLD analysis project Ga0153915, IMG submission 107003) | Freshwater wetland microbial communities from Ohio, USA - Open water 3 Core 3 Depth 3 metaG | ecosystem: Environmental > Aquatic > Freshwater > Wetlands | place: USA: Ohio, Lake Erie... | reverse complement strand
TGGACCTTGGGACGCGAGGACTCGTCCGATTTCTTCATCGGTCAGATGAAGACGGCGAAGGTGCAGAATGAACCGCGCCTTGAACGCGTCCCGGCCCGAGAGAAAAGTATTCCCATTCCTGGTAACGCTACAGATCCAGTTGCGTTCTTCAAGTTCCAGCAGGTCACGCTCGCTGACCTTCAGATCTCGGGCTACCGTTGGGAGTGATCGATGGGTACTCATGGTGTCGATTCAGTCTCGGGAAGGCGTTGGATGACAACGATACTTCCGTGCCGCCGATTTGTTCGTTGGAATCCGCCGGACGGAAAGCCGGACCGCAACGCTGGCAACGGTATCAATGACCGGCATCACCTTTTCCCTTTTCCTGTTTGCACGTAGACCGCCAACTTGAAAATCCGCGCAGAATATTGAGGGAAAATGCGGCGAGGCTGCTAGTTGCTTATGCATGCCGGTCGCGTTGCTCCAGGGAGCTGCAATACTTGCAGCGAAGCACCAGCTAGCGAAAGAGGAGTTCGGGGGATCGCTCATTTCAGTCTGCGCAAACAAATTCAGACTCGCGACCGAATGTCATCGAGGCTCAACCTTGTCGACTATGAATCCGCTGGAAATGCGTGCACCCAGGTCGAAATCGGCCGCAAATTTTGCAGGTGGCCCTATACTCCGATTCCTGCCGCCCGCGGTTCTGTTGGGCACTCGACTTCTTGCAGCCACCTTCTCTGGTATGAACCGTTGGATGCGGATTAGGAGCCCCACCGTAGCGGTCGCATGCGCGACGATGGAGTAAATCACTGCTTACCCCACGCGTGGGACTGCGTCGTCCGGGCTGCTCGGGTCACCAACCAAAACCCAGCTTCCATCGGGGCTTTCAACCGCATCTCTGCGAAAGGCGTAGATCTTCTCTTCATGCATGCAAGTGAGCCGCACCCACTTCTTCGTCACTAGGGCCATGGAGTGTGGGCTCTCGTGGAGAGCCTGTCGGACAACCTCTGGGGGCGCACGCACGATGACGAGAAGGCGTAACGGCTCGTGTTCTTCAACTGCCCCCCAAGGGAGTCCAGCCCTGAGATCGCCAATAGGGCCCTTCATCTCACCTGATTCAGTGGAGTGCTTGACGCTGACACCGTACTGATCATTGTCAACTCTCGCGAAGAAGTAGTCGAGGTTTACCTCGGCGCACGCAGGGACCAACTCCTCCAGAAGCGAGGCCAGCACATGACCGTCAGTATCTGCGGCGGCATCGTAGGATGCCATGAATGCTCCGTGGTCGGGCAACGCCTTCGATGCGTGATCGAAGCCAATCAAACACAAAGCGCATCCTGGATGGCCCGTGGCGCGGCTTGAGGCTAAATCAGTTGCAGAGGGCTTCTCGAACACGGCGGCAGCCCGTTCAAGAACCTTCCCGGCGAGCGGCCACCGCCCGAGGCCGCTTCGACTCGGTTGACCCGTACGGCCGCCCGAGGCCACCGCTCCCAACAACGCCTCAACTTTGCTGAGCGTACCCGCGTGGAGTTCGGGGACTCTTTCTCGCTCCAGGATCTCGATCTTGGACTGGACGCGCGAATGGCTTGCGGCAAGAAACCAAGTATCGGCCGATAAGGTGATTCCGCGCAGTTGCAGTCCAACGCGAACTTTGGAGTCGTTCGCCCAGTCAGCAAGCCTCCGGGCATGTTCGGCATCGCATCCCCCTTCGCACACTCCGCAGTGGGAAGACCAATCGGGCGCTAGATTCTCCGGTATGTTCGCGTGGCCGACAAGAACCACAAGAGAAGCCGAGTTTGAACCGAGCCCGATGAGAGCGATAAGACGGCACACTGCATCTACTTTGTCTTCGTTCCTCACCTCGGCCGTGATTGGGGATGTGGCCTTAAGGAATGACGGTACCCCGTGGGTCTGCAGCGAGCGGCAGCGCTCCGCTAAACGCAGCCGTAACAACGATTGTTTGTCGTCCGCGCAAAATACGATCCGTGCGAGTTGCTGTTTTTCGCTTGGTACATCAGCGCGCGAAGCTAGCATCAGAGACCGCAACATCTGGCGTTTCCGTCCACGCCCGTAAGCGAGCTTGAGAAGTCTTCGGCGCTCGAACTCACCAAAGGCAGCGATCTCGGTCCGCAACCGACCAAATTCGTCATCCGGAAGAGACCTGATGTCAGATGACGATAATCCAATGATCTGAGCGACATCAAAGATCTCTGCGATTGTCACAAGGCGCGCTCTGGACGCACCCTTCCCGCGACTCTTCATGAACCTCCAGTCACTCGGGTTTGGAGTCACGCTTTTGACGGCAGCGACAGTCACGGTCAGATACACCGCCAGGAAATCGATGAGGCGATGTTTCGGAGCGGAGCTGGCTCCTGGCGTTTCCGCGAACTGCTCCAGATAGGCGAACAGACTGGCCCACCCGCGAAGGGCGAGAAGCTTGCGGCGCACAAAGTCATTCCACTGCCCCAAAGGCACTCCGAGCGCCTCAATACAATGGACCGCAACCCCGAGAGAATCGTCCTTCTCCGCGGCCTGGGCTTCAAATAACCCCGCGAGGGATTTCAACTCGGCGGGGAACGAGTCTGGCTTTTCGTCAGCAATCCACAAGCGCGTTGCAGCCAGAAAACCTTGCTCCCGTTCTCGCATGGGCCACCTCTGACCAATGCCCGTGAAAGATCTCAGCAGGTAAACAAAAAATGGAACAACTATGTCATCAAGATCAACACCGGTCGCGGCGAGCACTCCGTCGCGCGGCCTAGCGTACTCATGCACCTCCGTGGTCGATTCAGGAACCCTCCCGGCAACTGCGTCAAACAGTGCCTTCACCTCGACTCCTTCGGCGCGGGAGCCCTTTGAAGCGGGCGCGAGGCGATTGCGAAGAACCGAATCCGTTCTGAACCGGAGAAGAAGGTCGGTCTCCTTTATAATCCACTGGATCGTGCGCGCGTCGAAAAGGCGGGGAGCTTGTGTTAACATCGCTCGTCTCAGAGAACGTCGATCAAGTCCTCCCGCGCAAATCTCCTTGTTGGGTTCCATCGAAAGGATCGATTGGATGTCTTCTGGAAGAAACTGGCCAGCCGCCAGAGCCTGATGGTACGCTTCTTCGCTCAGAAAAGGTTGAGCGCCGTAAAGCCGCGCGGCCTCAATGACCGCCTCGTCAAAATCTCGATCTTCAAATGCCCGAAGAGGATTCTCGTAGGCAAATGGTGCACCAACGACATGGGGAGGAAGAAGTAGCGCTGCGCTGCGCACTGCTTTCTCCAAGAGGTCCCTACGATTTACCACTGGAACTGCTCGCATTTCGACGATGATGAAATTTGCCCGAATGACCAAAATCTCGCCTGCCTTCGTGATCCACCCCGCGACGATGGATTGGCACGGTGAAGTTCTTGGGTACGATGCGGATGAGCCGGCGACTCTGAAGCGGTACCTGGACCGCAATCCTGGCCCGAGTCTTGTTGCCGCGGAAGCATTCGGGGAACACCTGGGGTGGACAAGGCAAAGCGTCCGTTACTCGATGGTTTGCTGGGATCATCCCAACGTGTGATTGGGCAACGGCTGTTTGCCTTTACAAGTATGAACACTTTACCACCACAATCAGTCATCATAATTTGACCAGGTCTTGACGTCGGCACGACCAACCGCAGCCAGGATTCCATGCAGAAGTGCTTCAGGCCTCGGAGGGCAGCCCGGAATGAATACATCCACCGGAACCACCTGATCAACTCCACCCAGTGACGCGTAGTTCCTCCCAAAGATTCCGCCGCTGATACCGCACGTGCCAACCGCCACGACGAGCTTTGGGTCGGGCGTAGCATCGTATGTCTTTTTCAGCGCCAGTTCCATGTTGCGGGTAACCGGCCCGGTAACCAAAAGCATGTCCGCATGCCGAGGCGAAGCCACGAAATGAATGCCGAACCGCTCAATGTCATGGATCGAATTGTTCAGGGCGGTGATCTCAATCTCACAGCCGTTGCAGCTCCCGGCATCTACCTCTCGGATGGCAAGCGAGCGACCCAAGAGGCTTCGCAGTTTGTCCCTGAGCTTCTGCCCAACGTGCTCAACTGCATCGGATCGGACACTGCCAAGTGCGACCGAAGTCATCCGTTCGTGTGAACCGTCGGAGTTCAACTCATAGTTGGCGACTGTGATGAGGTCCCGCCGCTCGAATGCGGCGAGTTCAAAGTCTTGCGTGATCCGAACCGCACCGTCGGTGGATACGTCCGCGCACAGGCCGCAGAAGACACACAAACCGTAGTCGACTTCCACCCGGCGGGTACTCGCCGAGTCTTGTATTGAGATTGCGCCTGTGGGACAAACCGAAGCAGCCGGCCGGGCATCGTGCCATCGTTTGAAGTCGAACGCGGGTCTGCCGCGGAAGTTCTCGGAAAGGCCGGCGGGGACCGCTGGATAAGGATTTGTGACCACGCCGTTTCGGAAAGATTGACCGAGTATCTTAAACATTTCAGCGATCCGTCCCTGAGTACGAAAGATTGAAACTCTTGTTGATCACCGGAAAATCAGCAATGATGTTGCCTTGCACGGCTTCCACGACCGCCGGCCAGTTGTTAAGGGACGGGTCCTTGATCTTGCAGCGCTCAAGGGAGTTGTTTGGCCCGGTACGGATCCAATGGATGATTTCGCCCCGCCATCCCTCGACTGCGGCCAGCGCACATCGGCCCGCGGGTAACTCCCTCAAAGGGCTGTTGATCTCACCGTGGTTTTCATCGCCTAAAGCTTCCAGGATGATGCGAACGGATTCGTACACTTCGTCAATTCTCACTTGCATGCGATGCCAGACATCGCCGGCCTCGTAGCATGGCACTTTGATTTCGAACTGCGAATAGGCCGCATAGGGATGATCGCGTCGCACGTCTCGCGCGATTCCGGATGCCCTGCCACCCACTCCGACGATTCCCAGGTCCTGGGCCTTGTCTGGAGATAGAAAACCAGTTGTCTCAAGGCGATCGCGCGTCGAATCCGAGGAATGAATTAGGCTAACGAGCAACCGGAACTCCGCCTCAATCTCCCGTATGCTCTTGCTCCATAGCGTGGCCTGCGAGGCGTGCCATTTCCGGCGCACTCCGCCAATACAGACCATCCCTCGAAGGAGCCGATTACCTGTCATCTGCTCATTGATCGCCAACATCCTCTCCCGCAAACGGCCAGCATGAGAATTGGCAATGACAAACCCGACATCGGTGGCAATCGCACCGACATCGGCAATGTGGTTGTAGATACGTTCCATCTCCAGCAGAACGCAACGCATTCGCAGCGCAAGGGTTGGAACTTCAATCTCGCATGCACGCTCGACGGCTTGGCAGAATGCCGTCCCGTGCGAGAAGCTGGAATCGCCAGAAATACTCTCGGCGAGAAACACAGCCTTCGGAATTGGGAGCCCTTCAAAAAGCTTTTCAGTGCCTTTGTGCGTGTAGAACATGCGCAGTTGGAGATAGAGGATAGGCTCCCCGGCCACCGCAAAACTGAAGTGGCCAGGTTCGATGATCCCGGCGTGTACGGGGCCCACGGGCACTTGAAAGACTCCTTCACCAACCGCTGGGCGGTAGATGTGACGCTCGCCCTCGAAAGGTGGCAGGATCGTATCGACGGAGAAGTCTTTTCTTAACGGATTGACCGCTGGCCAGTTGTCATGAAGCGCGACCCTTCGCGGATTTGGGTGACCATCCAGTTTGATTCCGAACCAATCCTGCATTTCACGCTCTTGCCAGTTCAGCGCGGGGAACTCCGCTGACAACGATCGAAAATGCGGATCTTCGGCTGCGACCCGCGAGGACAGAATCAAGAACTCCGGATAGCCCGGGAAATCCATCACGCAGTGGATGAGAAAGCAATTCTCAGCAGCTCGCCTATCTTCCGCGAAGATGGTTACCACGCGACCGGAGTAGTCGTTTTTTAGTGTCGAAACGGCTCCCTGCAAATCAGCGCCTCGCAGTTGGACGTAAACTTCCGTGCCATTCGGGTGAGTGACACTCTCGACCTGACCATCCAACCTGGCACGAAACTCATCAAGGAATGGGAACATGACTCAACGCACCTCCCCGATCAGTCCGGCAGCCTTCTGTACCAGCGCAAAGAGTGGCGATGGAATCCAGAATCCGAGTGCCACAACAACGGCCGAAAGTCCAACCAGGGTGTACTTCTTGAAAGGGCAGAGATCGCCGCGTTCATATCCGGGGTCGGGGCCTAGCACCATTCGTGCGATATGGACCAGGAACCCGGAGAAGATTGCGACCAGAAATAGTACGAACAAAATGGCCGCCGCTACATGTCTCCCATCGAACGCGGCCCGCAGGATGGTGAATTCGCTTTGAAACATGCTGAACGGCGGCGAGCCGGTCACCGCAAGCATGGCGATCATGAATACAGTGCCCGTCACCGGCATCGAGTGAATCAACCCTCCGCCAGTGCGGCTGAATTGGTCTGTCTTGAGATGCTGCTGCACGTTTCCCGCGCAAAAGAATAGGAGCGGCTTAGTGATGGAATGAAACGTCATGTGGAGCAACATTCCGAGTGCTCCAAGCGGTCCACCGAAACCCAGGCCGAGCACCATGATTCCGCCGTGATCGATACTCGAGTAGGCGAGGATCCGTCGAAAACTACGTTGCGCCAGAATGAACGGCACCGCGATGCCCATGGACAGCAGCCCAAAAATGATCATCAACTGGGAGGCAAACTCCGGACCCAAGCAGCGAGACGCGAGGATGAAGAACCTGACAAGTCCATATAGGGCACAATTGAGCAGCGCGGCCGCCAGCATGGCGGCAACGGGCACAGGAGCCTCGCTGTAAACATCCGGCTTCCACGTGTGCATCGGCGCAAGCCCCGCTTTTGTTCCGTAGCCGAGTAGAACAAGAATGAAAGCGAGCCGCATCGTGGTTTTGTCAAACTGAGCGGCCCGAGTTACCAGCACGGACCAGTTCAGTCCCGCAAGCGTCTCGGTCTCAAGGATTTGGTGTGCAGAGTAGTAGGTGAGGATCGTGCCGAACAGTGCCATCGAGAGACCGACGCCGCCAATCATGGCGTATTTCCAGGCCGCCTCCAGCGAGGTAGTGCGCCCGTAGAACGTCACGAGAAATATCGTGGCGAGAGTGGTCCCTTCGAGTGCCACCCACATGATTCCCAAGTTGTTGGATAGAACAACCAGAGCCATCGAGAACACGAATAGGGGCGTAAGAGTGTAGTACTTTCGCAACTTCGTGAGAGCGACCGAACCAGGCTCGCTCTCCTCAAAGACGTGGTTCTTCTCGTCATCCCGGAAGTACCCGATCGCGTAGATTGCACACGTGACGTATACAAATCCGATCAGGAGCATCACAAGGGCGCTCAACGCATCCGCATACAGCAGGTCGTCCCAAGTTGAGATGGTTCCCCACTGGAGAACTTGGCCCGCCAGCATCACGCCCAGAACGAGAGTGGCAACGGCGGCGATCAAGTTGATCACTTCCATCGCGGCGCGGCGGCGGGCAGTGAACGCAGTTACAGCCGCCAAGACGGGAACGGCTAGAATCGCGACAAGTATCATTGATCCCTCTCTAGCCCCTCAACTTCCGCAGCTTGCTGACATCCATCGAATCAAAGGTTTCCCGGATGCGATACACCAAAATCCCGAGGGCCATCGTGCCCACAAGAAGATCGAAGAACACCCCCAACTCGACGACGAGTGGCATTCCGTAGGTCAACGCGATCGCCGCCAGGAAGAGCCCGTTCTCAAGCGACAGAAGGGCGAGGACCTGGGTGATCGCTTTGCGCCGGTTCATCATCATGAAAAAGCCGATCAGGAACAGGGAGATCGCCACGGCAAGCGTATTGTGGCCAAGAGTGCTGGCAATGCCCAACCCGGCGGGGTGATAGAACGACTCGGCCACTAGGTAACCCAGCAGAGTCAGACCAGCGGAGATGAGGATGGATACAGGAACATTGACGAGGGGTTCAATCTCCTGCCGAATTCCGACTTTGGCTACTAGCCGAGTCAGGAGAACCGGTAAGACAATGCCCTTGAGCACCAGAGTTAGGGCTGCCGCAACGTAAATGTGGGGGGCGTTGTTGAAGTAGGCGATGGTGGCCGCAATCGCTGCCAGAAGAAAGGACTGCGCCGCGAAGATCCTGACATTCGCCATGAGCCAGCGCTGGGTAACCATCCCGATCTGGAGGACCAGAACCATGGCTGCCATCAGGTTAATGACCCGTTCGCCAAGCTGTGGATCAACAAGTGGGTTCATTTGCGCATACCTAGAACAAGAACGTCGAGATCAGCGCGAGAGCCGCAAGCACAAATGCCACCGCGAGCAATTCCGGCACACGAAACAAACGCATCTTCGCGTTCGTCGTTTCGACGACGACAATGACTATCGAGAGAAGAAGCATCTTCGTTAAGTAACTCCCCAAGCCGAGCGCGACGCTCGCTGGCTCCCATTGCGTACTGAGCCCAAACGGGAAGAAGGTGTTTACGAGAAGCGTCATTAAGATGAGCTGCTTAACCGCGGCGCCCCACTCGATGAGTGCCAGGTAAGGCCCGGAGTATTCGAGGATCATTGCTTCGTGAATCATCGTCAGCTCCAGATGGGTCGCCGGATTGTCGACCGGAATTCTTCCGGTTTCGGCAATCAGGACGATGAATAACGCGGCGCACGCCAGCATCTGGGAGGGCGCAAAGAACCTCCAACTCTGGCCTATGGCGGAGTGAGCCACTTCCGTGAGATTCGTAGAACCGGCGGTCAGCGCGACGGTGAAGATGGCTAGCATCATCGCCGGCTCCGCCAGAGACGAGATGGTCATTTCCCGGCTGCTGCCTAATCCGCCGAATGGCGTGCCCGCGTCGAGTCCTCCCAACGCAAGAAAGAATCTCCCAAGACCAAGGAGGTAGATGATAGCGAGAACGCCGCCGAACAGGCTGAGAGGTGCATCTGCGGATATCAGCGGGATCAAGAGCCCCACCAGCGCGGCGGTCGAGAACACGACAAACGGTGCTGCGGTGAAAATCCAGGATGCCGTATTAGGAATCACCATACCCTTGCGCAGTAGCTTGAACAGGTTGCGGTATGGCTGAAACACATCGGGACCGCGCCGCATCTGCAGGCGGGCCTTCAGGGTCTTAATGGCCCCACTGATGAGAGGTGAGATCGCCAGTACCAGCAGGAGCTGCATTAGCGAAGCTAGGACGACAGCAATCATGGGCGGACCTCGAATAGCAGCAGAACTACCAAGGTGATGAAGATGTAAGCGAGGTAGGCGTGCAGGCTTCCGGCCTGGACTTGCCGCAGCCATGTAGCGAAATCGAACAACTTGGCCTTGATCGGACGGTACAACCTGTCCTCAAACGTTTGCTCTATCTCGCTTTCGAAAGCGACCGACTTCGGGAAATAAGGGGAGACATCGAACTGTGCCAGAATCTCCCGGGTGGGTTGAAACAGGGCTGCGAAGACCATCCGGATCGGCTTGGAGAACGCTGTGGCGGTGTATTCGTTTTCTTCGGTCAGACCCGGCAACCCGCAGTCCCATGTGACCCCACTTCGCCGGCGGGAGCGGAGACCCAACGTGATTCCGCCCAACGCGGTCAGGCCGATCAAGGCGGCGAGCAGCGCGGCGATCCCCAAGTTGGAAACAGTTCCTCCGTGCGGCGCACCGGACGACAAGGCGAAACCACCCGCGGCGACGAGGGAGGGAGACGGGCGCTGCGCCAGCAACTGCTGCGGAATGGGATCGATGATCCACAGGAACTGTGAACCGAGCAGCCCCAAAACAACACATCCCATCGCAAGCGTCCCCATCCCGAAGAGCATGGACCAGTGCGACTCATGGGCGTCTTCCGCCTTCGCGGTGCGCGGCAAAGCCAGAAACGTGATGCCAAATGCTTTCACAAACGCGGCAGCAGCGAGCGCCCCGGTTAGGGCGAGTAGCGATCCCGCGATCGGAAACAGCAGGCGCATGATAGTAGACATACTGCCGAAGCCGGCGAGCAGCGACTGATAAATGAACCACTCGCTAATAAAACCATTCAACGGTGGAAGTCCCGAGATCGCAATTGATCCGACAAGGAACAAAGAGGCCGTGACGGGCATCCTGCGGATGAGGCCACCCATGAACTCCATGTTGCGGGTGTGGGCGCCGTGAAGCACAGATCCGGCGCCAAGGAACAGCAGAGATTTGAACAAGGCGTGATTGAAGATGTGAGCCAGGGAACCGATCAATGCAATAGCCGCCAGCGCGGGCTTTCCAAGGCTGAAGAAGAGCATCGACGCGCCGAGGCCGATCAGGATGATCCCGAC
>Ga0153915_10007547_pt1 | contig 10265 bp, 6 predicted proteins | sample Opewatmetagenome_2_FD_107003 | JGI IMG/M metagenome (GOLD analysis project Ga0153915, IMG submission 107003) | Freshwater wetland microbial communities from Ohio, USA - Open water 3 Core 3 Depth 3 metaG | ecosystem: Environmental > Aquatic > Freshwater > Wetlands | place: USA: Ohio, Lake Erie... | reverse complement strand
CACGATGGCTTTGAATGTTTTAACGCCCTATCCCGGGACGCGAATATACCAGCGCTTCAAAGATCAAGGACGAATCATCTCTCACGATTGGAGCCATTACGACCATCGTACGGTCGTATTTCAACCCAAGCATATGACTCCCCAGGAGCTCGCTGAAGGACACCATCATGTCCAAAGCGAGTTTTGTTCTTTCTCTTCGATCCTTCGACATATTCCGTTTCTTTTAAGAGTTTCTTCTATAAACCTCAGGCGGATCGTTCTTTTCCTATTACTTAATATTACCGGTAAGAACGCGGCCAAATGCATCGATACCTCTCTTGATTGGGCTGATAACAACGAAAATGGAGTTTCCGGAAGATTCGGCCCGATGATGGAGTCTTAAAAGAGAGCACCGTCTTCTCTTTAGACAAAGCCTATCTACCGTTTCAGAGTTTAAAAGAAGATGGTACCCATGAAAAACTATGGACTGTATCTAATGAGGAGAATAAAGTACCATTAACGACCTGAAAGATTTTTGTTTTTGGATCGGGACAAGTCTGCACCACCCTGCCCACCGCAGGCAGGGACGTCCTAATTTCGGGGCATTCCCTTAAGAACATGGAGTTTTTTACGGAGTTTCATTGGGAAAAACTTAAGTGGAATGAAATCGAAGAAATAGAAACAAGGGGAAAGGTTTGAAAAAACGGGTTCCAAAAAGATCCCGCGGATCTGAGTCCCGCCAAGGCCAGGATGAAGATGCCATGATCCTATCCGATGAGTCGGGCTTCGATGTGGTCCGCGAGTTTCCAGGATTGAAAGTAGGAGATGAGAATGTTCTGGCGGGGGGAGAGGAGGAGGGTGTTGAACACAATCTGGAGCCCTTTAGAAAGGCGGCGGATCCGGTTGGGATTTACTTGAAGGAGATAGGATCGTTTCCCTTACTGACCCGGGAAGGAGAGGTGGAGATTGCCAAGAGGATCGAAAGTGGACGGCAGGAGGTGTTAAGTGTAGTGATGAGTTGCCCCATCGCTGTCAGGGAAGTCATCAGCCTTAGAGGGGCCCTTCGCGCTGGAAAGACAGAGATCAAAGAAGTGACCAATGAGATCGACGATGAAGAGACGAATGTTGAGGAAGAACGGATCCAGAAGAAGAGAGTTCTCAAATTAATCAATAAAATTTGGAAGAAGGAAGCCAGCATTCGACTTCTCCAGAATAAGTTGTCATGCAGAAAGAAAGGACCTTCTGAAAAGAAGATTCAAGAACGGATTTGGAAGAAAAAGGCTAAAATATTTGATGCTTTCAAACAGCTGAACTTGAGGGAAAAACAAATTAGCCGAATTATCCAAAAATTGCGGCAGTGGAATATTCGGATGGAAAAGGCTCAAAAAGAACTGAAACAATATGAAAAGGACTTAGGAATTTCAATCCAGGAGGCAAGAACCTCTTTGAGGGTGATGAGAAAAGAAGCAATTAGAAAAAGCTCCTTTTCCTCTGTTAAAGTGGGTTTCCGGCTAAAGGATTTAGAGGAGATGGACAGGATTGCTCGGACTGTCAAAAGAAAGGTATGTAGAATGGAGGTGGAATGTGGCTTTTCTTCAGATCAGATCAAAGAGGCAGTGAAGGCGATTGAGAAAGGGGAAGCAAAAGCCAAAGAAGCGAAGAGTGAATTGGTGAAGGGCAACCTGAGGTTGGTCATCTCCATTGCCAGGAGATACATCAACCGGGGACTTCACTTTCTGGATTTGATTCAGGAGGGGAATATCGGGCTCATGAAAGCGGTGGACAAGTTCGAATACCAGAGAGGCTATAAGTTCGGTACGTATGCGACGTGGTGGGTCCGGCAGGCTATCACGCGAGCTATTGCCGATCAAGCTCGGACCATTCGCATCCCTGTTCACATGATCGAAGTCATCAATAAACTGAACCGGACCTCTCGAACCCTGGTCCAGCAGATGGGGAGAGAGCCCACTCTGGAGGAGATTGCAGAAAGAATGGGGATGTCTCTGGAAAAGATGCAAAAGGTTTTTAAGATCACCAAGAGGCCCATTTCGCTTGAAACGCCTATCGGTGAGGAAGGAGATAGCCGTTTAGAGGATTTTATTGAAGATAAAGAATCGATTTCCCCTCAGGATGCAGCGATCAGCTCCAATATGACAAAGCGGATTCAAAAAGTCCTTTCCACGCTGAACGAAAGGGAGGAGAAGATTTTAAGGATGCGGTTCGGGATCGGAGAGAAGCACGACCATACTCTCGACGAGGTGGGCCAGTACTTTGAACTTACCCGGGAAAGGATCCGACAGATTGAGGACAAGGCCTTAAGGAAGTTGAAACATTCCAGCCGGGCCGATAAACTAAGGAGTTTCATCGATTACTGAAAGAAATCTGAATATGGAGACGGACGATGAATATTTATGTTGGAAATCTACCCCATCGTGTAACAGAGGGGAATCTTCGCCAGACCTTTGAGGGTGATATGGATAAGATAAGGAGAAAAAATGAATAGAAAAGTTTACGTAGGTAATCTTCCTCCTCAGACCACCGAAGCCGAACTCAAAGCCCTTTTCTCGAAAGCCGGAAGTGTTATGTCTGTCAAAATTGTTAAGGACAGGCAAACCGGCCAACCGAGAGGGATTGCCTTCGTGGAGATGTCCACACAATGGGAAGGCCGGAGGGCTGTTTCCATGCTGAACCGGATGGATTTCATGGGAAAAAATTTACTGATAAAAGAGGCAAGGGAAAGCCGTGGTTTTAGAGAAAGGTAGTCATAGAGATTTAGAAAACTCAGTTATCATGAATGCCGGCTCATCCTTGTCTTGATGTAGTCGGTGTAAACACTTTCAATCGTAAATGATCAGGTCTCGCAATAACCTCTTCCTAAGAACTAGGTGACCTCCCTAATTTTCTCCATCGGCTCATTATTCCCCCCTGCTAAAGAACTTGCCCGCCCTCCGGAGTCATTCTATTACGGCGGACGGGTTCGGCAGGTAGGCGAACTCATCACTCTAAACTTTAATACCGAAATCGGATTCTGTACTTTACCTTTTCTTCCTTGTCTTTAGCTACGGTCACTTCAAATCGAATCAAATGAGCACTAAGTTTCTCATAAGGATGAGTGTTGGAAAGCATCTCCCAGTCGCCGGGAATCGGTTCTTCTACCAATACCTTTATATCTTCCTTTTTGTGATTCCTTAGACTCACCTCAAAGGCCACCTCGAAAAGATTAGGGCCCAGGCGTTTGTAATCCATTTGAACCCTCTCGCCCACGACATCAAAAGCCTCTCCAATTTTAATTTTAAATTTCTCATCTTTTGGGGTATGGTCAATCCGATCCTCACCCACAAACTGGAGGCTTCCGTCTTGATCCTCTTTATAGACCCGGATTGTCCCTTTGGGGAGAGGAATCCCGAGGTTATTATTTTTGGTATTTTCCACCTCAAGGAAAACTCCAACCTTTTGCTTGTTCGGCCTCTGATCTTGAGAGTAATAATATTGTGGATAGCCTGCAAAGATGAAGAGCTTTTTGACAGGAACCTGATTGGCGTCAAGAAGGGTCATCTGCTTTGTTTGATTGTCTTTAAGGGTGGTTCTTCGATCCAGGGTATAGAGATGATATTCGAAAAAGGATTCTTCTTTGAATTGTGGGCTTGCCTCTTTTGCCGCAGCCATGGGTCTTGCATAATCCATCTTCAACTCACCCTCGACGCGATGGATATCACCCGCCACCAGTTTCAAAAGGGTGTTCTGGTAAGTGGCACCACTTCGATTGTCAATCGTCACCCAACCGGTCAAATCGGTCATGGTGTCCTGTTTATTCAAAACCGTTACATAGTCCGCCTTCCAGTTAATTCCTGAGGTCAAATAAGAAGCCTCTAACTTCTGGGGTTTGGACAGTTTATTTTCTAACATCCAGACCAAGGTAGGTTGAGGGATAAGGTTTTCAGGAATTTTGGAGAGAAGGACCCTTCCGTAATGGCCAATGTGGATCTTGTCCCCGATCTGGAAGATATTCCCACCTTGAGTGGAGAGGAGGGTTGCTTCAACGATTTCCTCCTTTTTTGTGTCAGGGTTAATCGTAGCGAGTTGGACCTTCTGACCCACAAACTTTTCAAGAAGCTTCTGCGGACTAAGCAGATCGTATTCATAGTTCTGTTCTAAGACATTGAGGCTTGACCCATTGATCAGGGATTTGATATGGACAGTTGTGGGATCGATCTTTGCTGCCACGTCCATGAATTTTAGTTCGTAGATTCCAGGCTTAAAATCAATAAGCCGAATATCTTTCACCAGCCCCACATTTGAATTGTAGATCGTCACCGAGACATTCTGTTGGTCTTTAAGGGTACTGGTCAAAGATGCCGCAGAGTCCTGAATCCCTACGCGGTTCAGGGCATTTCCTATCTGGATAGAAAAGAGAAAAGAAATAAGGGTGACCAAAACAATTAGCTTTTTCATCTGACTGACCTCCTTTTCAAAGTTTCAATCTGCCATCTGAAATCTAAAATCTGAGATTTATTTAGTCTCCTTTTTGGGGTGTTTATTATTAAAGACAACGTTGAAAGGATTTGGTTCCAAAAGAAATTGGGGAAATGAGGATACGGGGATAGGGTGGCACATGCCATTTGTTTTACTTCTTATCTTTTGAAATGGTCATTGAATTTCCCGATAAAAGTAGGACTTGCAAAACAGGCATATCCAATTTAACATGAGATCAAAATGAGGCTGTCCTTATCATATGGAATCATACCAATTTGATAATCTCATCACCACCCTTGGGAAGGAAGGAGCTCGGGTGTTTTCCAAGGTCAGCTTTCCGATCCGCCATGGCCTCTATTCTGAGATCAAAACTCCGGATTTCATTTTTCAGTTCAATCTGAATGGAGAGATCAAATATATTCAAGGGATGGGTCTAAACTGGCCACATCCGGCTGAGTGGCTGAAACGGACCGTGGGCAACGATTGGATATATTATTCTTCCGGTGATTATAAGGATCTTTACGACTATATTGGTGAATATTATTTTCCTTATCTCTCTTACCCGAGCAACTCCATTATGGATGGAGATCCCTTCGGTGATGGTGAAGTAAATTTTGCTATGGAGTCCTGGCAATTGCTTCAAGTGAAATTAAAAAAAATGATTTCAGAGGCGAAGCCAAGAAGCCTCAAAGATTTTCTAACGCGTATTATCAAAAACGATGAAGCGACGTTGAAGCAGAGATCTAAGAAATTGCATCAACTGATAAATGGACAGATAACGGTTCTTCCACCTGAAAGCCGGCATGTGGACTATGAAGTCATTCCGATCATCATCGCGGATGGATGCCTGTATAACTGCGGCTTTTGTCGAGTGAAAACGGGACAGGATTTTGTGCCCCGTTCCCCAAAAGATATCATCGGGCAGATTAAAAACCTAAAAAGGTTTTATGGACAGGATCTTCAAAATTATAATGCCATTTTCTTAGGACAGCATGACGCTCTCTCCGCTGGCCGAGAGCTCCTTGAGTTCGCTGCAAGAAATGCTTACGATATATTTGAATTTGAGCGTTCTCACCTGAAAGGAACCTGTCTTTTTCTTTTTGGGAGTGTTGATTCAATGATTCATTCTAAAAATCATCTATTCGAAACCCTTAACGACCTCCCTTTTTCTACGTTTATCAACATTGGACTTGAGTCTAATGACCCGATGACCCTATCCGCTTTGAAAAAACCTGTTCCGATCGATAAAGTTCGGGGTGCTTTCGGCAGGATTTTAGAGATAAATAGAAAATATGAGAAAATTGAAGTCTCCGTTAATTTTGTTTTTGGGAAAGACCTCCCTCCAACTCATCTGCCCTCACTTTTTGAATTAACAAAGAATAGACCGGACCTCTCAGGGGGGAAAGGGGCCTTTTATCTCTCTCCCATGGTTGACGAAGGAATGAGAGATAGGGATAGTAAAAGAGAGTTATTGAGGAAATTCCTGAAGTTTAAAACCCAGTGCCGTCTTCCTGCATTTATCTATCTCATCCAGAGATTGTAATCGACAATGTTCTCTGCGAGCAAAGGACCCAACAAGCCTGGGTGACCCGTTACCGATTCTTCACATGAGAGATCCAATGAAGCCCTCTTTTCACCTTCATGTATTGTTGGAAAGGGTCTACTTTGAAGAAAGATCGGTTTTGATGGAAGTTTCAAAAAGGGTTAGATTTTTGGGATTAGGACTTTGCGCCGTTGTTCTATTACCGGGGCCTCTTGCGGCCTTCAACGCTCAAACCCACGGCTGTTCCGAAAATCTGGAGCTTTCCTATTTCCTTTCCCCAAAACCATTTCAGAGGTATCCATACCTGGTTCGATATGAAACTTTTCTACCCTCCACATTGGGGAAGGAGAAAGGCTTCTTCGTCATCCTGCCAGAAGATTACATCCAAAATGCAAGTGCCAAATACCCGGTTCTATTCCTTCTCCATGGATATAACTTTCACCGAAGGGGGCTTTGGTGGGAAGTTTGCTATCCGGAGAAGGCAAGAAAGATCCTCTGTGAAGTAAAGGAAGAGGAGTATCATTGGCTTCTTCATGAAGACATTGCTGTGATCGCTTATGCGATGATGGATTTGAAGAACCGGACTTATCGAGATTTGGAAGAATCATTGGAGGAGCGGTTTCAGGAACTTTTGAGATATGGCGGTCTTGACAAAGGAGACTATTCTCCGAAGGAGATCGCTCAATCGATCGTTACTCATAACCTTTACCCCAAGGGGAATTTGTCCGACTCCTATCATCCAATCCAGAAAATGATCATCATTCTTCCGGACGGAGACAATGGATTTTATACGGACGAAAATGAGGAAAGGACGCTTTTTCCGGATACCCAGAATCGGAAGGGTTACGACGAATTCAATCCAGGAGAGGCTCTGAACTTTTCTCTATTCCCTTTTCTCTATATGAAGCCAGGAGCTTTAGGAAAATATGAATCCTATTTTCTTGAACTTTTACGATATATGGAGTCTCAATCTCCTTACAGAGAGCGAGTCTCTCCGATAAGAGGCCTCGGTGGTATCTCCATGGGTGGATTCGGGGCCATGAAACTGGGCCTAAAATATCCTCAATTTTTCCAGTCCATGAGCAGTCAGAGCGGCTTGCTTGATATTGAACTTCTCAATGATAAGTGGATGCTGAAGATGATCCTACCTGAATTCTTAGAAGTTTTTGGTCGTCTGGAGCCTAAAAAATTTCCCTCCGGTTGTTCGCTCGACCCAAAATGGATCGAAGCAAATAACCCCTTTGCTTTGTTGAAAAAGAGGGGCTTAACGCGACTCCCCCATTGGATTTATTTTGATTACGGATCGAAGGAAAGATTTGATTGGATTAACGAAGGAAATAAAAACGTTGAGAATTTGTTGAAGGAAGGGAGTCACCGGATTCCTGTACAACTTTCTAATGGGAAGTCTGGGCACAACTACAAATTCTGGCGCAGTCGATCAGGAAATATCCTTCAACATCATTCCGATATTTTTCAAAAAGGACTTCCACTTGAATAAACCATTTACTTTTCCGTCAAAAGCCGATTCAATTTTTCTTTATCTAATCCAAGACGTTCCCAGTTTTCAATATAGACTGGTTTTCCTTTTTCATCATAAGGATCGATCAGAATTTTTCTTAAAAAGAAGGAAGATTTCTTAGAATGGCATTCCCTGCAACCTCGGGCCCCAATGACATCTATTCCTGAAACCACATTGTGGCTGAAAGAGAACTCTAGGACTTCGGCCTGTTCATGTTTGATCTTTTCCACCTCTCCTTTTTTATCCAATTGATAGAGAAAGCCGCCTTTCATCAGGGCGGGATGAGTGGCCACCGGATTTCCGAATTTTTCTTTCTCCTTTAAGGTCTTTAGAAAGGCTTTGATTTCGTCGAGAGAATTTACTTCAGGAATCCCATCCCCGTTGTCATCTTGGAGAGGAGGTTTTTTCAATTCCTGTATTTTCCAAAGGGGAATCGGTTTCACCACATTTGTCTTAGGTTCCATGTCTCCCCAATAGAGGACGGCTAAGGATTTGACAGGGACGATTCTGCCCTTCCATTTAGCTAGGGTGGGATACCAAATATTTGGATCCACCCCAGAGGCGGGTCTTTTGGGATCCAGGGGATTATTGGAAAGAAATTGTGAGGTTTCATAGATGAAGGTTTTTCCAGATGAGGCATATTCATAGACAAGATCTGCCGGTGCCGTCTGAAATGGGATATGGCACGTTTGGCAGGCAATCAGCTTCAAATGACGTGGGGAAAAAGGATGTCGATATCTGGGCGCTTTTTTATCCTTGTCCCTATAATGGCAGTCTTCACAGGAAGGCATCGTGTTGATCAAGTCATTTCGTACCGTCTCCTGGATGGTATTCCCCTTAGCAAAATTATGTTCCTTGTCACTTAAATGGCAAGAAAGACAGTGGAGGCCTTTTGCCTTATGAACATCTGTTTCCGGACTCCATTGACGCCCCCTCCTGTTTCCATCAGCAATGGCATGGCAAGACCAACAATTCTCGTCAAGGGGTATCCTCACCATCTGGAGGTGAAGATTTTCGAAATCAGCTACCTCTTTTTTGGTATAATCCACTACCACCTCATCCACTTTTGAATTTCCGGATTCATCCTGAGAGATTTTAATATCCGTCCATCCAGCTCCTACAGTAGGTCCATATTTAAAGAACCTTCCCCGCAGAGCCGCCCCCCGTTCTTTCCACTGGTATCCCTTTAAGTGGCAGATGAGGCAGTCGGCTTCGCTTACACCACTTTGGTCCCAAGGGGCTCCATAACGGTCATTCCCATTACTCATTGGAGTATAGTCACCATCCAACAAAGGACTCCCTCCCCAATTTTCATAACCCAGTTTCTTACTGTCTTGGTCAAAGTAGAGGTTACCTCTCCGATCATATTCTCCCCATCCCCCTCCGGGGTGGCAGGCTCCGCAATACTGAACGAAAAAGAAAGATGATTTATCAATTTCAGAGGGATTTGGATTAACCTTTTTGGCTAATTGGCTCAAGTCCATAGAGGATACCATAAACTTACCATACATTCCTGAGGAAAGGTTCCAGAGATACTTGAAATCGAATGTATCACTAATGATGATTTTACCATTCCCATCTGTCCGGCCCTGCTGGAAATGGTAACCATTGGTAATGTGATTATAATCATGACAATCCCCACAGGTTTTTTTAGGGCTGTAAGGTATTTGACTCTCCGAAGTGATTGGGCTTCCATCGAATTCCCTTAGGATAATCTTTTTATGGGCAGAATCTTGTGAGGGAATTGAAGTTGGATGAAACAAAGAGAAAGAAAGAGTGATTGAAATGGACAAGAGAATTATTTCAATTTTCTTCAGAGCAAGCCCTCCTACGGTAGGTTTGAATTCTGAGAGACATTGGAATATAGTATATTGATAAGAGGAGATAGGTGCAAGAAATTATTTCTGTTTCTAAAAAAATTCTTGACAAGAAAATAATATTTTGTTATTAATAATAAGTTAAGTTCTTTATGATCAATATTCCACTAATGTAACTCATTGATTTTCCAGTCTTTTTCTTTATCAGGAGGAAATGTTCAATTAAAAAAGGAGATTTAGAGTCGGAGAGGTTCCCGAGCGGCCAAAGGGGACAGACTGTAAATCTGTTGGCGATGCCTTCGGAGGTTCGAATCCTCCCCTCTCCACCAGGCTTGCCAGCGGGCAATTGTCAAAAGTATTCAACCATTTATTAAATTCACGTTGAATCATTCGAACGCTGTTAGCATGTTTCATTTTCTACCTTCATCGAACATGGCAGGTAGGAAACTTGATCGTGAAAAAAATTTTGCCTAAATAAGGCAAAAAGAAAATTTATTAGTTGGATATCATCCATTGTTAAGGATTATTTCTTATTCAGATGCGGGAGTAGCTCAGTTGGCAGAGCATCAGCCTTCCAAGCTGAGGGTCGCGGGTTCGATCCCCGTTTCCCGCTCCATTGTAATAAAATTATATTGTTAATTTATCTTCAATCATAATTCGGCCAGCCTGTCATTTATTAACAGGTTTCATTTGTTTTTGGCCCACGTAGCTCAGTCGGTGGAGCACTTCCTTGGTAAGGAAGAGGTCATCGGTTCAAATCCGATCGTGGGCTCCAGAGGAAATAGCGGATTGAGCAGTCTCTTCGAAAAATAAGGAGGGTTTGAGTCATGTCGAAGCCGAAGTTTGAGAGGACGAAGCCGCACGTGAACATAGGGACGATCGGTCATGTGGATCATGGGAAGACGACGTTGACCTCGGCGATCACGAAGGTATT